>Ga0184623_10000534_pt1 | contig 16153 bp, 18 predicted proteins | sample PLM1_100_b1_FD_133138 | JGI IMG/M metagenome (GOLD analysis project Ga0184623, IMG submission 133138) | Groundwater sediment microbial communities from an aquifer in East River, Colorado, USA - PLM1_100_b1 | ecosystem: Environmental > Terrestrial > Soil > Riparian zone | place: USA: East River...
CGGGCCGGGCGTCGCCGGGCTCTGCGTCATCGGGCTCTGCGTCATCGGGCGACCGGCCGCCGACGGTGGCGCGTTGTGCGGCTCGAAGCGCGTACCAGCCGGCTTGGCGCTGGCTGAGGCGGCGGCGCTCGATGGCGCGGTGGCGCTCGCCGACGTGGCGTTGGTGGAACCGGTGCGGCGCGGGGCTGCCTGGCCCGGACGTGCCTGCTCGGCACCGGCCGTACCAGCCCTGTCGCCGCGGGCCGTACTCGCCGCTCGCAGGAAGGATGTGCCGTTGACGGTCGCCCGGCCGGTCGAAGGCCCGGCAGGGCGCGGGGTGCCGCTGGCATCCTGCGGCTGGCTCGCCGGTGCCGGGGGCCGTCCGGTGTCTGCCGCCGGAGTCGACCGCCGCCCGGCGCTGTTCGCCGACGGCGTGATGACCTCGGCGATCTCCTTCAGCTCGGCGGCGAGCCGTTCGATCTGGTCGAGGCTGTCCTGCAGCTCGGACCCGTCCACGACGGCGGGCTCCGCTGGCCGACGACCACCCCTGTCGCGCGGGCCGGCGGCGCGACCCGGGCTCGGCGTGGCCGGCGGATCGTCGTGGACCTCCACCGCGACGACCTCGCCGTCGATGACGTCGGGCACGCCGACTCGCCGGCCGAGCGGGGACGAGTCACCGCGGCGCGGCCCATCGGGCCCGGTACGGCGACGGTCGGTCATGCCCTGCTGGGCATCGTCGTACTTCGTCATGTGGTCGCAGCCTTCTGCTCGACGGGTGCCGAAGCTGGTAGCCGGGGTACCCGGATGCGGACAGCCGGCGCGGGCTTCGTGTTCGGACGCAGCCGAGCCGGGGCGGGAACGGACATGCCGAGCACGTCCGCCCGCTGGCGCCCGGCGGGACCGGCTGGTCCTTGCTCGATGGCGCCGAGGGTGCACAGACGCAGCCGCGGGCCAGGCCCGGCGGGTCGAGTTCCCCAGTTGAGTGGCTGCACGCTGCACCTCCTTACCGAGCTTCACGGATACATTGCGGAGTCGGTTCGAAACGCTCTGCCGGACCGGATGGCCGGGCCCGCAGTGACCATTCGTGATCCCTGCGCTACGCAAGGTGGCTCACGGGTTGCACAACGCTCGTCCAGAGATTCGGTGACGCAGGAACTCCGAACTCGCTTCGGTCACTTATCCCCGTTAAATGTCACAAAGTGGTGCAAAATCGTCCATGGTTGGAGGCGTTCATTCCGGCCTCAACGTGCACGAACGGTTTCCGGCATCGGGGGGTGGACATCGCTACACGCGTGATGATCGTCGACGGGCAGCCCGAAATCCGGGAGCAGCTGGCCACGGCACTGCGGTCGGCAGTGGACCTGACCGTCGTGGGGGAAGCCGGCGCCGCAGAGGTGGCGATGACGCTCGTCGAGCGCAAGCACCCCGACGTGGTGCTGCTGGACGCTCTCCTCACCGGCGCGGAAGGCGTGGTCACAGCCGCGACGGCTCTCCCGGGCGCGCCGGTGCGGGTGCTGGTGCTCACGCCGTCCAAGCCGGGCGAGCACGTGTTCGCGGCCCTGCGCGCCGGGGCGTCCGGCTACCTACGTAGGAACGCTCAGCCACGGACGCTCGTCGAGGCGGTGCGGCTGGTCGCGGACGGCGAGGGCGTGGGCGATCCGCTGGTGACCTCGCGGCTGGCCAGCGCCTATGTGGACGCGGCGCGGCCGACACAGGCCGGGCGGGCACAACTGGCCCAGCTGACCGAGCGCGAGCTGGACGTACTCCGGCTCGCCGCGCGTGGCCTCTCCAACGCCGAAGTCGCCGCCGAACTGGTGCTGAGCACGAGCACCGTGAAGACCCACATGAACGCGATCCTCGGCAAGCTCAAGCTGCGCGACCGCGTCCAGGCGACGATCGTCGCCTACGAGACCGGGCTGATCCGCCCGGGCGCCGACCCCGGCGCCAGCTGGGACTCACCCCCGTGACATGCCGGCGCCGGTGCGACCTGTCAGGTGCCGGGCTTGCGGCCGAACGCGTGGACGGACGTGCCTCGCACGGTCATGTTGAACAGCGCCTTGGCGTCCGTCGCGAGCAGGTTGATGCACCCGTGCGAACCAGGCAGCTTCGGGTCGTAGAGGTACGTCGTGGACTGGTGGAATCCCATGTCGCGGTAGAACCGCTGCCAGTACGGGAGCTTCACCTTGAAGATCGACGAAGTGGTGCTGACCTTCTTGTCCGAGATCTTGAAAAAGCCGGCCGGCGTGGCCTTGTACTTGCGGCCGGTGCGGATCGGGACCGGGCCGTAGAGCTTCTTGCCGGCCTTCGTCACCCACATCACCTGGCTGGTCAGGTCGACGCAGACGCGCTGGTGGTAGGAGAACGCACACTGTCCATAGTGGGCTGTGGATAACCGGTTCACGATGCTGTACGTGAGCGGGCCGGCGAACCCGGCAGCGGGCCGGATGTCGAAGCGCCGCTGGAACCGCTGGACGGCGAGGCAGTCCGCGTAGCTGGCAACGCCGTCCACGCGTAAGCCCAGGTACCGCTCGACCTGCTTCTGGTACGGGCCGGTGCGGGCCGTACACCCGGCCGCCGCCGCTGGTGACGCCGGCGCGAGCAGCGTCATGCCGCCGGCCACCGCCAGAACCGCCGTTGCGGCAGCCAACCGGCGCGCCGCCCGGAACACGCGAACGCCACCTGACATCGCCATCACTCCCAAAGGTTTGCTCGCCCACCAACAGCCCGCCCCGGACGGACCTGCAACCCCGCGACGCCCAACGAACCGTGGCGCAGAACGCGGACCGCGCCCAGGGTGCCACCGTGCGTCAAGCGCTGCCAGCGGAACGGAGAATCCCGGTTTGTTCCGCACGGTGCGACGTCACCAGCGCCAGGAGCGGCACGGGATATCGTCCGGGTGTGCAGCAGCATACCGGCGACAATGTGGACCGTCCCCGAGAACGCGTCACCGGGATCGGGGGTGTGTTCTTCCGCTCCCGCGACCCGGAGAAGTTGCGCTCCTGGTACGCGAAGCACCTCGGCTTCGAGATCGACGCGTCCTACGGCGGCGCGTCGTTCCCGTGGACCGAAGGCGGCTCCACCGTCTGGTGCCCGTTCAGCGAGGACACGACCTACTTCGGCCCCGCGGACCAGCGCTGGATGGTGAACTACCGGGTCCGCGACCTGGACGCGATGCTCGCCCAACTCCGCGACTCCGGGGTTGACGTCGCCGAAGAGGTGGAGGAGTCCGAGTTCGGCCGGTTCGGCTGGGCGTACGACCCCGAGGGCCACCGCTTCGAACTTTGGGAACCGCCCGCCGGCGCCTGACCACCGCCGCCCGCTCGCGGCTCGCCCACTGTCCAGCTTGTGATGCGACACGCCGACTCAACGCGCGCCGCGCATCACAGAATCGTCGCGAGCGCGTGGGAGCCGCCATGCCATCCCCTTCTCGCGTTATGGTTTGTGCCGGTTTCGGATGATCTGCGTGATCAGCGAGAGAAGGTGGCCATGTCCGACCTGCCCGGCCGGGAGAACTTCCCGGGCCTGACCAATGCGCCCAGTCTGGACGGCACCGAGTCGCCAACCGGGTCGACCGCCGCGGCCGACCCCGGCGACGTCAGCGCCGTCCTCGCGCAACTCCGTGAGACGATCGGCAACCTCGACGCGCTACTCGCCTCGGTCCAGGATGCCCCAGCCCTCTCCGACGAGGACTGACACCGCAATAATCGACACGCTGTCGTTGATAATCGACGCGGCGTCGAGGATGATGGGGGAATGCCCACCAGCCAACCGGCCGAAGCGCCCAGCACCGCGGCCGCTCCAACCCCGCGACGCCGCAAGCCGCGCAAGGGCGACCTGACCGCACAGGCCATCCTGGACACCGCCGAGCGGCTGCTGGAGACGCGCCCGCTCGACGAGATCGCGGTCGACGAGCTAACCACCGGCGCCGGTATCTCGCGGTCCACCTTCTACTTCCACTACGAGTCGCGCGAGGCGGTCCTCTACGCGCTGGCCGAGCGGATCGCCGAGGACCTGTACCGGTCGGCCGGTGTCTGGCTCCGTCGCGGCGGTGAGGCGCCCGCCGTGGCGCTGCGCCGCGCGATCGAGGCGACGCTGTCGTTGTGGCGCGAGCACGGGCCGGTTCTTCGCGCGTCGGTCCGGGCACGCGACGTCGATCCGCACCTGCGCCGGTTCTGGGCCGAGGTGGGGCGTCGCTTCATTGACTCAGCGGCCGAGCAGATCGAGGGCGAGCGGGCGGCCGGGGTGGCGATGCCCGGGCCGCCGTCGGCGCGCATGCTGGCAACCGTCCTGGTCACGATGAACGAGCAGGCCTGCTTCAACCAGACGCTGACCAAAAAGTCGACCGCTACCGACGCCGAGCTAGTCGATACGCTCACCACGATCTGGATGCGCGCCGTCTACGGCACCATGCGTGTAGACGGGGACTCCACGGGGTAACCAAGCGATCCCAGAAGCAGGCGAGGTGGGGCCGGTGCCCGCGTTCACCCTGGGCGTGGAAGAGGAGTACCACCTCGTCGACGCCGACACGTATGCCCTGCGCGCGGAGCCGGCAGCGGTCAAGCCGACTCAGGATTTGCTGCGCGGCAGCGGCGAGGCGACGGCCGAACTCAGCACCACCCAGGTCGAGATATCGACGCCTATCTGCTCGACGCTCTCCGAACTGCGAGGCCGGCTGATCACCGCCCGGCGCGCGGCGGCCGGCGGCGCTGGCCAGGTCGGCTGCCGGATCCTGTCCGCCGGCTCGCATCCGTTCGGGCGGGTGAGCGACCTGCGCCTCACGCTCACCGAGCGGTACCTGACGTTGCTGGAACAGTGGGGCGTGCTCGCGGTCCAGCAGGGGATCGCCGGATGTCACGTGCACGTCGCGATCCCTGACCCGGATACCGCCATCGGCATCCTGGACCGGTCGCGCCCCTGGCTGGCCCCGCTTCTCGCGCTCACCGGCAGCTCACCGTTCTGGGAAGGAATCGACACCCGGTACGCCAGCTTCCGCACCGTCTGGTTCGGACGGTGGGCGATGACCGGCCCGCCCGATCCGCTCGGCGACCGGGCCGGGTACGACGCGGTCGTCGCCCAGCTCGTCCGGGCTGGCGTCATCGACGACGAGACGTTCCTCTACTGGGACGTGCGGCCTTCCGCGCGCTACCCCACGCTGGAGTTCCGGATCGCCGACGCATCCCCCCGTCTGGACGATGCCGTACTCCACGCCGGCCTCGTGCGGTCGCTGGTGCGGTCGCTGGCCGCCCATCCGGCGCTGTCGCCCGAGATGCGGCCTGAGCTGGTGCGCGCGGCGCGCTGGCGGGCGGCCCGGTACGGCCTGGACGAGCAGGTCCTCGACCCGATGACGCGCGGGCTGCGGCCGGCAGCCGACGTGGTTAGACGGCTGCTCGCGCTGCTCCGTCCCGATCTGGAGAAGCACGGCGAGTGGGACGAGATATCGACGCTCGCCGGCGCCGCGCTGGCCCGGGGCTCGTCCGCCCGACGGCAGCGGCACCAGATGGAACAGACCGGCGGCGACCTGGTTGCGGTCACCGCCGGCCTGGTGCGCGAGACGTTAGGCGAGTGACGCGCCGACCTTGCGGTACCCGCGGAGCAGGTCGCGGGAGATGATCAGCCGCTGCATCTCGTCCGTGCCCTCGAAGATCCGGTAGAGCCGCAGCTCGCGGTACCACCGCTCGATCGGCAGCTCGCGGGTGTAGCCCATGCCGCCGTGGATCTGGAGCACGCGGTCGACCACGTTGTTGGCCATGTTCGACGCGTACAGCTTGGCGATCGCCGAGTCGTGCTGCGGGTTCTCGCCCTGGTCGACCACCCATGCCGCGCGCAGCGTCAACCAGCGAGCCGCCTCCAGCTCCACTTCGGAGTCGGCGATCATCCACTGGATGGCCTGGTTGTCGCCGATCGGCCGGCCGAACGTCTCGCGGGTGGTGGCCTGGCTGATCGCCATCTCGATGAGCCGCTCAGCCGCGCCCAGCGCTCGCGACGGGATGATGTAGCGGCCCTTGAGGATCCACTCCATCGCCAGCTTGTAGCCGTCGCCGATGCCGCCGAGGATGTTGCGGTGCGGCACCCGCACGTCCTCGAAGACCAGCGCCGCCGGCCCACCCTCGCCCATCGTGATGATTGGCTCGGACTTCCAGCCCATATCGCGGTCCACCAGGAACGCCGTGAAGCCGCCGGAGGAGCCCTTGTCCTTGTCGGTCACCGCGATGACGATCGCGAAGTCGGCCTCGTTGCCGCCGGTGATGAAGACCTTCTCGCCGCGGATCACCCACTCGTCACCGTGACGGGTGGCCGTGGTCTTGATCGCGCGGGTGTCCGAACCGGCGCCCGGCTCGGTGATCGCGAAGCACGACTTGCGCTCGCCGGAGATCGTCGGCAGGAGGTACTCCTGCTTCTGCTCCTCGTCGCACGCGTACAGGATGTTGTCAGCCTCGCCGCCGAACGCGAACGGGACGAACGAGCGCCCCAGCTCGGACGTGATGAGGGCCTGGGTGACGGCGGGCAGGTTCATGCCGCCGTATTCGTCGGGCGTGGACAGCCCCCAGAAGCCGAACGACTTCGCCTTGAGCCGCAGCTCCCGGTAGACGTCGGGCTCGAAGCCGACCTGCCCGGCGCGCTCGCGGCGGAGCACCTCCGGCTCCAGCGGCACGATCTCCTTGCGGACGAACTCGCGAACCGTGTCCCGGATCGCCTTCTGCTCGTCGGAGAGCGCGAAGTTCAGCATGGTCGTCCTCCTCTTACCGGAGCCCGCCGGTGGCGTAGATGGTCTGGCCCGTGACGTACTGAGCATCCTCGCTCGCGAGGAACGTGACCACCGCGGCGATGTCCTCCGGCTGGGCGACCCGGCGCAGCGGGATCTGCGAAGCCGCCGACTCCTGCGCCTGCTCGGGCGAGACGCCGACCCGCCGCGCGGTGGCGTCGGTCATCGGCGTGGCGACGTAGCCGGGCGCGACCGCGTTGACGTTGATCCCGTACGGGCCCAGCTCGATCGCCAGTGCCGACGTGATGCCCTGGATGCCGGCCTTCGCCGCCGAATAGTTGGCCTGACCGCGGTTGCCCCGGGCGGAGATGCTGCTGAGGTTGACGATCTTCCCGTACTTCGCCGGCACCATGTGCCGCTGCGCGGCGCGGATCAGCAGGAAGACGCTCTTGAGGTTGACGTCGAGCACGGTGTCCCAGTCGTCCTCGCTCATCTTGAAGACGAGGTTGTCCTTGGTGACACCGGCGTTGTTGACGAGGATGTCGATCTTGCCCAGCTCGGCGACGATCCCGTCGATCGTGGCGTCGACCGCGCTCGCGTCGGCGACATCCAGGCCGACCGCGAGCGCCGGGGCGCCGGTCTCCCGCAGCTCCTTGGCCGTGCGGGCGGCGCGCTCCTCGGTGAGGTCGACGACCGCCAAGGTGGCGCCCTCGGCCGCGAACCGGCGGGCCGTGGCGGCGCCGATCCCCTGTGCGGCGCCGGTGACGACGGCGACCTTGCCTTCAAAGCGGCCGGGGCCTTCGAATCGCGTCACGGTCAGAGCTCCTTCGCTGCGAGGTCTTGTTTTCTCGACACAGTGTCGAATAACCTCGACGTCATGTCAATTAACTCGGACGTCCAGTCCACCCCCACGCGCTCGCCGTTCTCGCTGGACGGCCGCGTTGCCCTGGTCACCGGCGGCACCAAGGGCATTGGCCTGGCCGCCGTCCGCGCACTCGCCGCCGCCGGCGCTGACGTCGCCATCTGTGCCCGTACTGCGGAGGACTGCGAGAAGGTCGCCGCGGAAATCGAGGAAACCACCGCCGTCCGCGCGCTGGCCGTCCCCGGCCACATCGGCCGCGAGGAGAACGCCGCCGAGATCGTCAAGGCGGTGGTCAACCGGTTCGGGCGCATCGACATCCTCGTCAACAACGCCGCCGCCAACCCGCAGTTCGCGCCGATGGCTGACATCACCGCGAAGTCGTTCGACAAGGTGTTCCAGGTCAACGTGCGTGCGCCGGGCGTGCTGGTGCGCGAGGCGGTCGCCGCCGGGCTGGGTCGTGGCGGCTCGATCATCAACGTCGCCAGCATTGCCGGGCTCAAGTCCGAGGTCATGATGGGCGCGTACTCCGCGAGCAAGGCCGCGATCATCAGTGCCACCAAAACGCTCGCCCGCGAGCTGGGCCCGGCTGGCATCCGGGTCAACGCGATCGCGCCCGGCGTGATCCGCACCGACTTCGCGCAGATCATCGTCGAGACACCGCAGATCCACGACCACGTGGTCGCCGCCACCGCGCTCGGCCGGATCGGCGAGCCTGAGGAGATCGGCGGCACGGTGGTGTACCTCGCCTCCGACGCATCGTCCTACGTCACCGGCTCGGTCGTCGTGGTCGACGGCGGCACCACGGCATGAACCGCTTCGACGGCCGCGTCGCCATCGTCACCGGCGGCGCGTCCGGCATCGGTGCCGCGATCGTCCGCCGGCTCGCGTCCGAGGGTGCCCGGGTTGCCGTGGCCGACCTCGACGCGGAACAGGCTGGCACCGTCGCCAAGGATGTCGACGGTGCCGCCGTGCGGATCGACGTGGCCGACATCGCGTCGGTGCGCGCCGGTTTCGCCGAGATCGAGGGTGAACTCGGTCCGATCGACCTGCTCGTGAACAACGCCGGCGCCGACCGGTTCGCGTTCTTCGTCGACACCGAGCCGGCCGACTGGGACTTCGTCCTCGGTGTCAACCTGCGCGGCACGATGGCCTGCACGCATGCCGTTCTCGCCGGGATGCAGGCGCGACGCAGCGGCACGATCGTCAACATCTCCAGCGAAGCGGGGCGTGGCGGCACCATCGCCGGCGCGTCGTACGCGGCGGCGAAAGCCGGGATCATCGGCTTCACCAAGGCGATCGCGCTGGAGTCGGCGCGGTACGGGATCCGCTGCAACGCGGTGGCCCCCGGCCCCGTCGAAACGCCGCTGCTCAACAACGCCGCGGCCGCCGCCGGGTCGCTCGGCGCGAAGCTCAAGCAGGGGATGATCGACGCCACCGTGCTAGGTCGCTGCGGCACCCCCGAGGAAGTCGCCGCCGCCGTTGCCTTCATCGCCTCTGACGAGGCGTCCTACCTGACTGGCCAAACGCTCGCCGTCAGCGGCGGGCTCTCCATGTGGTGAGAGGACCCGAGACATGGCCCTGGAACTGATCCCGCTCGGCACGATGACCGCCGAGCTGCGCAAGCCGTTGGTGCTGCGCGGCACCCCGGTCGGCGACCGGCTCATCTACGAGGTTGAGTCCGGCCAGATCGAGGGCGAGCGGCTGCGCGGCAAGCTCAAGGGGCAGTCGGCCGCTGACTGGCTGGTGGCGAGCCCGGACGGCACCGGCACGCTCGACGTCCGTGCACTGGTCGAGACCGACGACGGCGCGCTGGTGTTCCTGCACTACACCGGCCGGGTCGACCTGACGGCCGGCGCCGCCGCACACCTGTACTCCACCCCGCAGTTCGAGACCGGCGACGACCGGTACCGGTGGCTCAACAAGATCCAGGCCGTCGGTAAGGGCACGATGCGCGGCACGACCCTCACCTACGAGCTGTACGAACTCCGCTGACGCCGGCCTGTGGACAACCGCCACGGCCGATATCGGGCTTCCTGTTAAAGTCCGCGTTATGAGTGAAGAAGAGGGAAAGAGCCTCAAGGCTAGACTGTTTGGGATCAGCTGCTTCCTGCTGGCCGTGTCCATTGTCCCTTCCATATGGTGGGCATGGCCGGCGTACACCTACAAGTACGGCGACGTCGCCGAGGTCACCTACGGGGCGCCGTGCGTCTCCACCAGAAGCCGGGGCCACGTCACTACGTCATGCCGAGCGAGCTGGGTGCTCGACGGCGTACGCCACGACGGTGAGATCACCGAGAACCTCGCCGCTGACCTGCCGGGTAGCTCCGGGGTGATCAGGACCCGGGTGTGGGGCGACACGGCACGCACCAACATGGAAGGCACCATCGAGTACCGGCTCGGCCTGGTCGCGCCGTGGCTCTCCGTGCCGGCGCTGCTGGTGATCCTCACCCTCCTGCCGGTACTCCTCTGGACCACGGTGCGCGACGGCTGGGCCGACGCCGTGAAGGCGCGCGACGCGGCGAAGGCGGCCGGAGGCTCACCCCCGCCGAACTGAACGCCGCAAGACGCTGGGGGTGGCGGCCACGGCTGGGCGTTGGGTCCGGCTAGGCGTCGAGAGCTGGCGTGGCCGCGGCGCGCAGTGCGGCGGGCGACTCGACGGCGAGGTAGTCGTGGGCGAGCCGCCGGGCAAGGTAGTCGCTGAGCGACGTCGCCTCGGGAATCTCCGGGTCACCGGTGGCGCCGCTCGGCTCGAACCGCAGGTTGGCGAGGCGCCGGGACAGCTCATCGATCGGGACCTGGTGCTGCAGCGCCAGCGAGGCGACGATCGCGACGGTCTCGCACATGCCGGCGAACGTCGACCCCTGCTTGCCGCCGGAGATGAACACCTCGCCGGGGCGGCCGTCCGGTAGCTCGTTGATCGTCACCTGGACGGCCGTCCCACCGATCTCGACCTCGTGGATGCGGCCGGGGCGGGTACGGGTGGGGCGGATCGGGGTCGAGGTGCCGGGCACGGTGGGTCTCCAGGTGATCTCGGATCGGGAGCCGAGCGTAGGCGCCGGCTACGACAGATCCGGGGCAACGCCACACCTGGAGCGTCCGCCGATAGGGACGGCGGACGCTCTTAGTACCGGGCTTCGGCCGCGAGCCGCAGGACCCGCTTGGACCACCGTTCATCCGGGCACGGCCACGATTTCAGGCACCAGCGGCAGATCGGTTCGTACGGATTTTCCCGCTGGCCGTGCAGTTCACGTAATCGCCGGGCCGTCGCGATCCGCTCTGCGGGCGGCGCCGCGCGGGCGACCGGGTCGTCGTTACTCATCGCCTGTCCTCACGTCGTGGCGAGGACGCGGCGACCTAGTCGGGATAAGTCGGCCGCCGCGTCCTGCCCCGTCACCCGGTGCCACGCCATGCGGTCGGCAACACCGGGGAGATCTTCATGCGCGGCCAGCGGGCGTGGCCCGGAACCTGCGCAGCAGCTCCATAGCATCCGAGGCGACCGGGCACGGAGCCGCGCGACCGCACGCCGCGCAACAGCCGGTCCACCTCTCGATGCGGTGCTCAGCGATCGAGGCGAGCGCGTCGGCGACCCACGGCGGCAACGTGCCGTCGCGGAGGGGTGCGTCGTCGTCCATTTCGCGCTCCTTCCCGATAACGGGACGTAAAGCCAGAATTGCACGTGCAGAATGGGAACCGCAAGGGAACGGACAAGATGGCACACCAGCCTGCCCTTACCAACCTGCGAGGATGTACAGAAGTGCACTCGTTGACGGTCCAATCGGTTGATGCCGGCGTCCTGCCCGCGGAGGTGAACCGCGTGTCTGAGGGACACAGCCCGACGTTTCTCCGCTTCCAACTGGGCGCCCGACTCCGAGAGTTACGGGAGCGCGCCGGGCTCAGGGCTGACGAAGTCGGCGAGCACGCTGACTGCTCGGCGAGCACCATCAGCCGGATCGAGGGCGGCAAGGTCGGCATCCGTCGCGGCGTGCTCCTGCAGCTCCTCGAGCTGTACAACGTCACCGACGAGGCGCACCGCGAGACCCTGCTGACCCTCGCCAAGCAGGGGAAACAGCGTGGCTGGTGGGCGCGGTACGGCGATCTGCCGGCGGCGTACGCCCAGTACATCGGCTTCGAGGCCGCCGCGTCGGAGATGCGGAACTACGAGCCGCTGGTCGTGCCAGGCCAACTCCAGACCGAGGACTACCTGCGCGCGCTGTTCCGCGCGGCGGAGCCGTACCAGACCGAAGAGACCGTCGAGAAGCGCGTGCGGGTGCGATTGGCCCGGCAGGATCTGCTGACGAAAGAAAATCCGCTTCGGCTCTTAACGGTGCTCGACGAAGGGGTCTTGCGGCGTCTGATCGGCGGACCGGACGTAATGCGCGGCCAACTAAAGCGACTCAGCGAAGCCATTCAGATGCCGAACGTGACGATCCAGATCCTACCGTTCTCCGGCGGCGCATACGCGGGGATGGCCGGCTCCTTTGCGATCCTGAGCTTCCCCACCGCGGACGCGCCCACGATCGCGTGCGCCGAGGGCCTGACCGGCGCTCTTTACGCCGAGGGTGATGACGCTAGGCGGTATACGCTGGTGTTTGACAGCTTGCGAGCCGCCGCACTCAGCCCGCTCGAATCGGCGCGTTTGATCGATTCGGTGCGAGCAGAGTTGGCGTGAAACATAAGGAGGCCCGCCAATGTCTGCGCTGAACGCCGAATGGCGGACGAGCACCCGTAGCGGCACCGAAGGAAACTGCGTCGAGGTCCGCGCAATCGACGGAATCGTCGAAGTCCGTGACTCCAAAAACCCGGACGGCTCCATACTCCGATTCACCCACGCGGAGTGGACCGCGTTCCTCGGCGGCGCCGAGGACGGCGAGTTCCAGCTGCCCTAGCCCCCAGTCAGTACCTGCGGACCGTCAGCGGTGATTGGCGGGGATACCCTCGCGGAGCCGGCGCCCACCACGCCGGCCCGCGGAGGGGGATCTCAGGCGAACCAGCTGCCGCCGCCCGCGGGCTGCCGGTACCCGAGCGCGCGGTACGCGGCGTCGACCAGGGACTGCCCGCGGTCGTTGAGGCCCAGCCCGGAGCCCATGCGGTTCATCGTGTAGCCGAAGGAGAGCCGCGCCGTCGGGTCGGCGAAGCCCAGGGAGCCACCGAAGCCGGAGTGGCCGAACGCCTCCTCAGAGAGCCGGATCCCCTCCTGGTCGGCCGGGGACGTGAAGCGGCGGTTGTCGATCGACTTGACGTAGCCGAGCCCGAACCGCGACGACACCAGCACCACCGGGTCGAGGTCGCTCGCCGAGCTGACCGCGCCCATCCGCGCGATCTGGCCCTCGTCGACCAGCCGTACGCCGTCGTACTCGCCACCGAGCGCGAGCGGCCGGTACAGCTCCGCCAGCCCGCGCGCGTGGGTGATGCCGCCGACGCTGCCCATCACGGCCGCGTGCGCCCGCCGGGTGTCCGATTCACCGGGGAACATGTATCCGCCAGTGTTGATCACCTGCAGCGCCTGGACGGACGTCTGGTCCCCGAACGCGGCCAGGTACATCGACGGCAGCGCGACGCCCGGCTGCGTGGGATCGACCGGGATCGTCGGGGCTACCCGCGACTCCAGTTCCTCCGGGAGTCCCAGCCAGAACTCGATGCCCAGCGGCCCGGAGACCTCCTCCCGGAAGAACGTGCCGAGCGAACGCCCGCTCACCCGGCGGACGACTTCGCCGACGAGGAACCCGAAGGTCAGGCCGTGGTATCCGTGCTGCGTCCCCGGTGTCCAGAACGGCTCCTCGCGGGCGAGCACGTCGGCCATGTACCCCCAGTCGTAGAACGCGCCCGGCGGTAGCGGCTCACGGATCGCCGGCAGACCCACCTGGTGGTTCAGCAGGTGCCGTACGAGCACGCCCTCCTTGCCGTTCTTGCCGAACTCGGGCCAGTACTTCGTCACCGGCGCGTCGAGGTCGAGTTCGCCGCGTGAGGCGAGGATGTGGGCGCACAGCGCCGTCGCACCCTTCGTGCACGACCAGACGTGGACCAGCGTGTCCTCGGTCCAGGCCCGCCCGGAGCCGGGGTCCGCGACGCCGCCCCAGAGGTCGACGACCGTCTCGCCGTCGAGGGTGAGGTGCACCGATGCCCCAACCTCACCGCGCTCGGCGAAGTTGCGTTCGAACTCGGCGCACACCTCAGCAAACTTCGATGACCACGTTCCCTGCACCGTCATAGCTGCTCCCTCGACCTCGCTGACCGCCTGCGTGGCGTCATCACACGTGAGTGGTGCTGATCACACTCCAGCCGCTGCGCCATCGGTAGTAGGGAACCCCCAACACGTAACCGCCGCACCCCCGCCACACGGGCATGCCGGCAGGTGAGCCAGCCGGTTTCGCGCTGGTTAACGCCGTAGCCGTGCGAGACTCAGGATGCGACCTGGAGCCGCCCACGCAAGACAGGGAGGTCGCGTTATCGCCGTACCGTCGTTGCCCGAGGTCAGGGCCGGACTGCCGGGGGCACCGCTGGTCGGCCGCGAACCGGAGCTGGCCGAAGTCCTCGAAGCGGTCGAGCGTGCGCCAGCCATCGGTCTGGTCGTCGTGGTGGTCTCCGGTGAGCCGGGGATCGGCAAGTCCCGGCTGCTCGCCGAGGCGGCCGGCACGCTCGGCGATCGGGGTTGGTCCGTATTCGGCACGGCCGCCGACGAGCTCCAGCGCCGGATCCCGTACGCCGCGCTCGCCGCCGCCATCCGCGCCGGACACGCCGCCGAACCGCTTCGCCAGGAGACGCTCGATGTCCTGGACCTGATAGCGGCGGGCACGGCCGCCGACACCCAGTTCGGCCGGGCGTGCGAGGCCACTGCACGCCTGCTCACCACCGTGTCAGCGCAGCACCCGATCGCGCTGGCCATCGATGACCTGGATCAGCTCGACGACGACTCGGCGGCCCTGCTCACGGTCGTCCTGCGCCGGATCTCGGCCGCGCCCGTCGCCCTGATCGGCACCGTCCGCGCCCCGCGCACCGGCCAGAACCCGGCCACCGGCGAGATGCTCGAACGACTCGCGGAGTACGCCGAGGCCGTGGACGTCGAGTTGGCGCCGCTCTCCGGCGACCAGCTCGGCGAGATCATCGCGCCGGTGCTCGGCACGCCCGTCGACTCCGATCTCGCCCGCGAGGTGCACCGGCGCGCGGACGGCAACCCGTTCTTCGCCACCGAGATCGCCCGTTCGCTCCGCGAACTTCAGCTGGTCACGGTCGACGGCGACCGCGCCCGGCTCACGGTGGCACCCGACGCGATCCGGCTCACCCGCCACGACGCGCTGCTACGCCGGGTCGCGCCGCTGGTCGGCGACGTGCGGACGGTGGCGCAGGCCGTCTCGGTGTTCCGCCGGGTCCGGCTCGACCAGATCGGCCTGCTCGCCCGGGTCGCGTCGCTGCCCGAGCCGGCGGTGGTGGCCGCCTTCGACGAGCTGCTGCGGATCCAACTCGTCGTACGGGACTCCGAAGGCGGGTACCGCTTCTCGCACGCGCTCGTCGCCGAGGCGCTGTACGAGGAGATCGGCCCGGCGCAGCGCCGCCAGCTGCACGGCTTGATCGCCGCCCGGCAGCTCGACGATCGCGCCCGCGGCCTGCCCGTCGACGTGCACGCGCTGGCCTGGCACCTGTCGGAGTCAGCCGAGCGGGGCGACGAGGTAGCGGTCGATGTCCTCCTCGAAGCCGCGAACCTGGCCCGCACCGGCGCGCCCGAGACGGCGGCGTCGCTCTGCACGCGGGCGCTGGAGCTACTGCCGGAGAGCAGCGAGCGCCGGGCCGAACTGCTGGCGCTCCGGTGCCGCGCGCTGGCGCGGGCATCCCGCCCGGCGGCCGCCGTCGAACCCGGACGCGCCGCGCTCGCGCTGCTCCCGCCCGGTATCGAGCGTTCACGCACCGCGACCACGCTGATCAGCAGCCTGTTCGCCGTCGGACGGCTCGACGAGGCGATGGACGTCGCCAACGCGGAGGTCGGTACGGGTCACGCCACCGCGACCGTCCACGCACAGCGGGCAATGCTGCTCGTCTTCACCAACCGCCACCGCGAGGCCCTGGCCGAACTCGACTCGACCGAGGCGCTGCCGATGTCGTCGCCGGCCGAGGAGGTCGTGGTCTTCGGCCAGCTCGCGATGCTCACGTCGATGCTCCACCGCCACGACAAGACCGTCGAGCACGCGAACCGGGCACTGCGGGCCAGCGCCGGATCGCCCGCGCTGGAGTTGCAGGCGCTCGCCGTCGGCGCCTTGAACGGCGCACTCGCCGGCCTGGTGCACGACGCGGCATGGCGGCTGCGCCACGCGGAGGAGCTGGTCGCCGGCGGTGGGCACGGGTTTCGCGGCGAGATCCTCGTGACGAAGCTGGCGCTGGACTGGCTCTGCGGCCGGTGGGACACCGCACTCGACGGGTTGGGACGCGCAGCCGTCGAGCTGGACGCGCGCGAAGAGGTGATGTTGCGGGACGCCGTGCTCGCGATCGAACTGGAGATCCGTACCTGGCGCGGTGAGCTGGACCTCGCCGCGCGGCTGGCCACCGCGCCGCCGCCCTTGTCGCCGAACATGTCCAGCCTGCACGCCATCGCGAGGGCGAACTACGTGTCCGCGCGGGGC
>Ga0184623_10000538_pt1 | contig 16084 bp, 16 predicted proteins | sample PLM1_100_b1_FD_133138 | JGI IMG/M metagenome (GOLD analysis project Ga0184623, IMG submission 133138) | Groundwater sediment microbial communities from an aquifer in East River, Colorado, USA - PLM1_100_b1 | ecosystem: Environmental > Terrestrial > Soil > Riparian zone | place: USA: East River...
CGGTACTTCGTGCTGGAACTGGACACCCGGCTGCTGATCGGCCAGGCGCCTGGGGTCGACGGCGTCGTGCTCGTCACCCGGGAAGACCTGGAGGTCGAGGGGCTGCCCGAGACGTTCGGCCTCCTGGCGCTGTCCGGTGGTGGGTCGGTATACCTCAACGATCCTGCGGCGGTGGCCGAGCTTGGCCGACGGTTGGCCAGCGGGCTCGATCCGCTGGCGTTCGCGCAGATCCTGGTCGAGTGGCACCCGTGGACGTCGGCCGTGCGGTACGTCCTGGCCGGCCGCGACCAGTTGGCACGATCGTCAGGGCGTTCGGACCTGCCCGTCTTCGAACCGCCCACGATCAAGCCTGCCGGGGACGGCGTCGTACTGTCGTTCTTCTCGGCCTACCAGTACGCGACCGCGCTGGGCGGCGCACGCCAACTCGACGTCTTCGAGTGGACGGTCACCATGCCGGACGGCGAACCCGCGCGCTGGGACCGGCGGCCAGTACTGGAAAGCGTGCCGCTGGAGACCATGCCGCGCTGACGTGGCGTCCTAGACCTCGTCGACGTCCGGCATCCATTTTCTGGCGTAGCGCTCGGGTTCCAGCCACGCGAGAGGGCCGTACCGGTCGTCCAGTTCCTTGCCAAGTGGAGGCAGCTCAACCTCCAGGACGGTTCCGTCCCAGTCGTTTGCCGCAACCCGCGGCGTGAGCTCTACCGGGTTGTCGGCGAAGTGGACGTACCGCAGGTTGCGGAAGTTCGGCGCCGCCGCAAGCGCCTCGGCGCCGACTGCACCCACTCCGCACCTCGCCAGGCCGAGCCAGGCCAGCTTGTCGAGGTACGGCGACGCCGCGAGCTGTACCACGCCCGCGTCGCCGATCTCGTTGCCGTAGAAATCGAGGCTGGCGAGGCGTTGTAGCAGCGGGGCGGTGGCCAGTTCTGCCATGCGGCTCGCTGACTCGGTCAGCTCCAGGAAGCGCGCTGGTCCGTGCCGGTAGACCGCCTCGCCATTCTCGAGGAATCCCCGCGCGGTCATGCGGACCAGGTCGACAAAGCCGTTCCGGAGCTCGTAGCGGTCCACGAGCGAGGCGATCGGCGCGGCGAGCCGAGGCCCGAGCTCGCGCGTCAGCGCGTCGATTCTGGTCTGCACACCACGCGGCGCGAAGCCGCCCGCCTGGCGCATGCGGGTTTCCTCGACCTGCAGCCGGATCAGCTCGGCGTGGTCAGGATCGGTGTCGCTCACCGCATCGGCGTACTGGAGCCGTAGGTCCACGTTGTCCGGATCGGCAAGGATCGCGTCGTACAGCTCGGCTGCGGTCGGCATGGCACCGATGCTAACGAGCGCCCGCCGCCCGGCTCGGCGCGCCTCGCTAAGGTCGAGTCCATGCCGGAAAGAAACTCGCACTGCTCGTACTGCGGCCACGCGTTCGTCTCCGGTCAGGAGTGGCCACGCGAGTGTGCCTCCTGCGCGCAGATCAGCTATCGCAACCCGCTGCCGGTCGCCGTGGCGCTGCTGCCTGTCGACGGTGGCCTGCTGGTGGTGCGGCGGGACATCGAACCGCGGCGCGGTCACCTCGCCCTCCCTGGCGGGTTCATCGACCACGGCGAGGGTTGGCAGACCGCGGTCGTGCGCGAACTGCACGAGGAGACCGGCATCGAAGCCACGGCAGAGAATGTGCGGCTGTTCGACGTGCTGAGCGCCCCGGACGGCACAGTGCTGATCTTCGGCAGTCTGCCCGCCACGACGGCCGCCGCGCTACCGGCGACGGCGCCGACCGCGGAGACCACCGGCTGGGAGCTGATCGACGGCCCCACAGAGCTGGCGTTTTCCCTGCACACCCAGGTCGCCAGGGAATTCTTCGAGACGGCAGCTCGCCAAACCGACGCGCCCGCCAGCCGAACCGACGCGCCCGCCAGCCGAACCGCCGCGGCGAGCGCGGTGGCCCGGCCTCGGTAGGGTCTGTCTCATGGCACTACCCCTCGCCCGGACCAACGCCGAGGCCCACCTCTACATGGATCTTCACCCGTGCGCGTGCGGTGAGGCGTCATTCACGCGGCAGAGCGCCGTCGTCGAAGCCGAGGGCGACCTGGCCAGCTACTACTCCGGACCGTGCGCCCGGTGCGGTACCGCACGTGAGTTCCTGTTCCGGTTGCCGGCGGAGATTCTGGCGCCGACGCGCGGCGAGGTCCGGTTCGGCGACGACCGCCCGTCAGAGCTGCTCGATCCGGGTGAGTGGCTCCGGCTCGCCGACGCCTACTCCAGCCACGGGCCTACCGACGCGAGCCGGCTCAGCGCCGACCTGGCGACTGCCGTGGCGGCGATGGACGAGGTACTGAAGTTCGTGCCGGCCGGGGCCGACGCGGTCCCCGAGACGGCGTTTTGGTCCGATGCGGGCCGTGCCGTCCACGCGGCGGAGCCCGGCCGGTTCCGGACGTCCCGCCTCGAAGCGGTTAGGGACACGTACCGGCAGCTGCACGCCGCCACAGCCGGGCAACGCTAAGCGGCAGGCGTCCGGGCGGTGTCCAGGTAGGCCACGTTGTGCGCGATCAGCGTGCGCAGGGCCCCGATCGCGCGCTGCAGCACGTACTCGGGATCGCTTTCCTGCGGGCTGTCCGGCGACGCTTCCCGGCCCACCTCGGCCAGCAGCTGGCAGGCCTGCCACAGGCTGTTGCCGAGGTGTCCCCACTGCCACAGCTGGTACGTCTTGAGCGGCACCATCACGGCGGGCGTGACGCCCGGCAGCCCGATCCCGCTATGCAGCGGATCATCCGGCGTGTTGCCCAGGCCCACCATGAGCGACTGCATCCGGTACCGCTGGGCGAATTCGAGAGCGTCGTGCACCTCGACGATCACGCCGCGCTCCAGCAGCGTGTCGTAGATGCGCGCCGGGTCGGCCATCCCGGCCTCGCGGGCGGCGTCCTCGACGGCTCGGCGGGTCCACGGCGTCGTGTCGATCCGGGTCGAGAGACCATGAGCTAGCGCCCAGACGCCCAGGTGATCGTCGTCGGGCAGCTTCGGCGTGTCCCACCCGACCCGCACGATGTGGTGCTTCAGTGGGGCGTCCTTGCCCGGGTAGAACGGCCCCATGTAGTGGCCGACGGGGAAGACGAGCGGCTCGGCGTCGCGCGGGTTCGTAGCCATCACGGCGATCGTATCGTCAGCCCGCGAGACGGAGATCGAGGTACGCGGCATTCGGCCCGAGCAGCGTGTGCAGCGATTCGACGAGCCCGGTGAGCAGCTTCTCCGGCTCGCTCTGCTCGGGATCGGTGATGCCCGCGCGCTGCGCGGTCTTCGCCGCGCCGTGACATGCCGCCCAGATGTCGGTGTCCAGATGCGCCCACTCCCACAGGTCGTAGAGCACGCTCACCATTTTCACGATCGGCTGGTCCGGAAAGCCGACGGAGTACAGCCACGGCTCCTGCGGGCTGTTGCCGAGCCCGAGCATGAGCGGCACCAGCCGGTGCTGGCGGGCGAACTCGACGGCGCCTGCCGTGCCGGGCGCCACCTCGACCAGCGTGCCGTCAGCGAGCAGCTCGACGACGATCGACTCGGCACCATCGACGCCGGCCTGAGCTGCCGCGGCGAGCACCGCCGATCGGGTCCACGGACCGTCGTCCAGCTGGTCGAGTAGCCCGTGGGCCAGGCCCCAGACCCGGAACTGCTCGTCGGTGAGGCGCCGCAGGTCGGCGCCGACGCGCACCTGCTGGTAGTGCTCCGGCGATCCGGGCGTGTGGAAGAACGCACCGACGTAGTGACCGATGGGCACGATGAGCGGCTCGGCGTGCGTTGCGTTAGTAGACATCGAGCCGATCGTAGCGAGTGGCGACCAGCTCAGGGTGGCAGCCACCGACGAGGCTGTTCGAGCCCCAGCGGCGCACACCGGATACGGTGAGCGTCGAACGCAGGTCGGGGGACGCGTCCGGCCGGGAGGGTGAAGTCGGTGAGCGAGCGGGAGTTGTGCGCAGCGTTCTACCTCGAACGCCCGGACCCGGATCCGGCGTCCTGGGTTGCGGACGTGCTGGCCGGGATCGGGGTGCAGCGCACCTGGATCTGGCGACCGTCCGCGCAGACCCCGGTGCCGATCGGTGAGGTCACGTACGCGGAGTGGGCCGGCCTGGAGTGTGAGGTGTGGGTCCGCGACCTTGCGCACCTGCGCGTCCTGGCGCTGGTCTTCCGCCAGAATGCCTTCCTCGACCTGGTCGACCTCGACGCCGACGGTCCCGTCGAGCAGGACGGCGTGATCGCGGTCGCCCACGCGTTCAAGGACGCCTGTGAAGCACTCGCGCCGGAGGCTGCGTTCGTCGTCACCAACCCCGTCTCCGATCTGGACGGTTTCCTCGCCGAGCAGGAGTCCGCGGTCGTCACGCTGGACGAGCTGGCGCTGGTGAAGGGGCCGTTCGGGCTGGTGTACCTGCCTGAGGCGCTCGCCGCCGGGCTCGATCCGGTCCTGCGCTTGGACCCGCGTGACGAGTTGCCGGTGCGCGGGGGTCGGCTGATCTTCGCCGGGACCGGAGCACGCCGGTGGTGGGGCTGAACCCGGCCGGTGGCGCCGAGCCGTGGGCCAGCACGCTCAAGGCCGCCACCGCCGAGTGGGGCAGGGCCCGGCGGACGCTCGCCCGGGCACTGCCCGCTGCTGACCTGGACGCGCTCGGCGCCGGGTTCGCCGCAGGTCTGAGCACCCGGCTCCGCACGCCGACCCGCTGGGACGAGCCAGCGTCGACGGCGACCGTGGCGCAGCGGATCCGCCAGGGCGTGCGGGCCGTCGAGCTGCTGGCGCTCGCCGACGTCACCGACCCCGATCTGGTTCTCGCCGCGCTCCAGCTGCCGTGGTGCGATCCGGTGCTCGGCGGCGACCGCAGCCTCGCCACCGAGCGGCCCCGGGTGACGCAGTGGTCGGAGGCCGTCCTCTTCGCCACGCTGACGGCCGAGCCCCGGCCCGGGCAGGATCCGCTAGCAGCCCTGCGCGCGTACCTGCGGCACGTCGCCACGGCGCCGCCGGAGATCCGGGCCGTCGCGGTGGCGAGCTGGCGTGCGGGTCCGGGCGCGCGGGCGCAGCATCACCGCGAGCTGGACGTCACGCCGCTTCTGGACGGCCTGCCGGACGGGTTCCGCGACGCCGTACTCCGGCCGCCGACGCTGCTGGCCCGGCTCACCGGCGCCCCACCGGCTCCTAGCGCGCCCGAGGATCCGGAGCCGATCACCCACCCCGACGTCGCGGTCGCCGCCGCCCGCAATGCTCACCCGCTGGCCGCCGCCGGCCCGCTCACCGTCGAGGAACACGACGTCGGCTTCCTGCTGTGGGAGGCGCCCGATCCGGCGCAGGTCGCCGCGCCGGGCAGCCACGTACCGGCGTTGATCGTCGATCGCCAGACCCACGCCGTCACGAGCTGGAACGAGCTGAGCCCCGCGCACGACATCGAGGTCTACGCGGCGCGGCACCGGCTCTTCCCGCTCCTGCCGGGCTGGCAGGCCAGCGAGCGGCCGCCGATCGAGCAGGGCCTCGCCGCCGACCTGACCCACCGGTTCCCGCCGGACGTCAGCGCACCGCTGGCAGCGGCGTCAGCCCAGATCGCTGAGCAGTACCGCGACGAGCTGAGCAGGGGTACCGGCTGGCCGGCTACGGTCGACCGCTGGAACGTCGGTACCGCCGCGGTCGAGATCCTGCTCGCCGCCGACCTCGGCACCCCCGACGTCCTGGCAGCGGCGTTGCTTTCTCCGCACGTCTCCGGCCAGGACGAGCGCACCGCCCGCTGGTACCTGGAGGCGCTCCCACCCGCCTCCGCGCGCCTGCTCGACGCCGCCCGTACGCCGGCCACAGCACCTGGTCAGAGCGCAGGTGAGGTCTTCGCCGCGCACGTCACCGCACTCACCGGTGCCCCGCGCAAGGTGCGAGCCGTAGCGGCGGCGTTCGCGCAGGCCAGCGCCCGGTACGCGTTGGCGCGGTTCGGCGGGGTGTGCCAGGTCAGTCGCGCCGACCTCGGCCGGCTACAGGTGCTCACCACCGATCTGCCAGCCTTCGACGCCGAACTGGCGGCCTGGACAAAGGAAGGGAGCGCGACGTGATCACGGCGGACGAGGCGCGACGCATCGCCGAGCGGTGGGTTGCCGAGAGCGCACCAGCCTCGACGGTGGGCGTGCACGAGTTCGACGTCGGGTACGTCGTGTGGGGGATCGAGCCGCCGGACGTGCCGCCGCAGGTGGGTGCCGGCCGTGGCGTGATCGACAAGGAGACCGGCGAGTTGTCGGTGTGGCCGTCGATCCCGGTCGAGGCGGTTGCCGACCGGTACGCGGCGCAGCGAGCAGCCGAGCCACCCGCGCCGCGTACCTGGGATCCGGCCGCCCAGGCGCGCCGCGACCTGCTCCGGATGCCGACTCCGGCCACCGTCACCCACCTCACCGTGAACGGCCGGCTCATCATCGCGCGGGGCGCGAAGGGCGACGGTGTGCTGAACCACCATCCGCTGGTCGCCGCGTTCCTGGCCGGGTTGCCGGTCGAGCACCGTGAGCGCGGCTTCGACCGCTGTGCCGAGGTCGTGGCGCTGTCGGACGCGCTGCATGCCGAGGATGCTCGCCGTGGCCGCGCCGGTGCCCTGCCGATCACGCTGGAGGAGGCCCGCACCGGATTGTTCCGTGGCGCCGACCTCGTGACCTACCGTGTGCGCGAGCCTGGCGACCCCGTGGCCGGCCAGCCCGGACCGCCGTGCGTGTCCTGCCTGCTCCTGCTCGACCATCTCGGGTTCCAGCTGGCCGAGGGGGTAGACCGATGACACCGGACGTCGCCGAGGTACTCCGCGCTCACGGCTGGCACGAGGGCCGCCGCGTCCCGGAGGACCAGACCGCGGCCGCGTTCCGGCTCGTCGGCCGCGAGCCGTTCCCAGCGGCCGTCGAGGCGCTTGCCGAGTTCGGCGGGATCTACGTCGCGCAGGACGGTCCGGGGCAGGAGCTGCGCCGGAGGCCGTTCGCGCTCGACCCGACGATGGCGGCCGGCAGCGCCCAGACGCTCGCCGACTTCAGCCGCGTGATCGGCGCCGCGCTGTACCCACTCGGCGTGGAGGGCGACCACGACGCGCTGCTCGCCGTGGACGAGCAGGGCCGGGTGTTCGCGCTCGACCACGCCGGCGAGTGGTTCCTCGGCGACACCGTGGCCGACGCGCTAAGGACTCTCGTCACCGGAGCGCAGCCGGCCCGGGTGCACGACGACGGCAGCTACTAACCGAGCGCCTGGACGTCCTCCACGAGAAGCGTCCGCAGCTCGTCCAGGTTCGGCATGCGCCCGAGCCCCCGCAAGCGCTGCGACTGTGCCTTGCGCATGGCCTCGAACAGCTTCCGCGCCTCGCGGGCGTTGCCGAAGTTCTCATCGCGCTCGACGTTGTGGAACCAGTGCAGGAGCGCCTGATCGGTGCCGGGCCCGAGCTGGTAGTCGTCGCCGCCGGCCATGCGGGTGACGATCACGACCAGTTCGTCGGGGGAGTAGTTCTGGAACTCGATCGTCTTGGAGAACCGGGACGCGAGACCGGGGTTGGCGTCGAGGAAGTCCAGCATCTCGCCGGTGTATCCGGCCGCGATGACCGCGATCTCGTGCCGGTGGTCTTCCATCATCTTGACCAGGGTGTCGATGGCCTCCTGGCCGAAGTCGCCGCCGGTGCCGACCTGCCGCGACAGCGTGTACGCCTCGTCGATGAAGAGGACGCCGCCGAGCGCCGCGTCGATGGCGCTGGCGGTCTTCTCCGCCGTGTGGCCGATGTACTGGCCGACCAGGTCGCGGCGGGCGACCTCGCGGAACTGCCCCTTCGGCAGGGCGCCGAGGGCGGCGAGGAGCTGGCCGTAGATCCGGGCGACGGTGGTCTTACCGGTACCGGGGGCGCCGGCGAAGATCAGGTGGTGGCTCATGGAGCTCACGCCGAGGCCGGCGGTGCGGCGCCACGCGTTGACCTGGATCTCGTCGATGACGCCCCGGACCTCGTTCTTGACGCCGTCCAGCCCGACCATCGTGTCGAGCTCGCCGAGGAGAGCTTCGACCTTCTCGGCGTCGTGGTGATTGGCGTCGTCGGTGCCGATGCCCGCCTTGAGGCTCACGCCGCTGGTGGTGGTGGTGACGGTGGTGGACGCGCCTGGATCGACGTCGATACCGGGGCTGGCGGTGTTGGCGGTGGTGCAGTCCTCGATCGAACCGTGGCAGCCGGTGGCGACCGCGATGCCGACGCCGTTGGTGTCGTGGACGGCGATCCGGCGCAGCACCGGCGCGCTCTGGTGCACGACCGCGATGCCGGCATCGCCGGTCTGGGAGATGTCGCAGCCCTCGATCGTCGGGCGGCCGAACTGGTAGATGTACACGCCGCGGTAGCCGCAGCCGCGCACCGTGGAGTTGCGGATCTCCGGGTCCGCGCCAACGCGGACGATGATGCCGTCCTCGGAGACGTCGAGGATCTCGGTCTCGTCCACGGTGCCGCCGGCGTCCTCGATGACCAGCCCGTAGCTGCCGCCGGTGAACGTGCAGCGCTTGATCTCGATGCGGGCGCGGTCGCGGGCGCTAACGCTGGCGCCGAAGTCCGGCCGGACCTCGCACGCCTCCAGCTGGAGCGTGCCGCCGGCCTCGACGGTGATGGCCGAGCCGCGCGATCGCAGGGTCAGGCTGTGCAGCGACACGGTGCCTTCGCGGCAAGAAAGGGCCGCGCGGTCGGAGCCGCTGGCATCGATGACGACCGTGCCCGGCCCTTCGGCGGCATGCAGGCTGACGTGCTGGCCCACGATGTTGAGCGACTCGGCGTACTCGCCGGGGGCGATCGCGATGACTGCTTGGTCCGGTGCGGCCGCGAGCGCGTCGCCGATCGTCGGATACGCGCCGCGCCGGTTCTGGGCGACTACGAGGGTGCGGGCCATGGCTCCGGAAGGGGTCGGCGACCGGGGATTTCCTCGACAGTACCGCAGCCAGGCTCACCGAATACTGTGCTCGCCCAGGGACGGTAAGGTCGGGCCAGACCGACGGGGGAGGCGCACGTGGTGACCACACTTGTCGCTCCGGCGACGGCCGGGGCGCTGCTCGTCGGCGGCACTGTGCACACGCACACCTCCATCAAGGGCGACCAGCCGCCGCGGCTGCATCCGCTGGTCGAGCGGTTCGTCGAGAACCTGCCGGTCGAGCAGCGCGAGCGGTACGCGGGCCGCTGTGCCGAAGCCGTCCTGGTCTCCGATCGGCTGTACGAGGCCGAGAGCGGTCGTGCCGCCGAACTGACCGCCGGCGAAGCGCGCGCGGCGCTGTGGGGCGCGCGGGTCACCGTCACCCGCGTCCGCGAGCCGGGCGATCCCTTCCACGGCACCTACCAGCCGCCGTGCCGATCGTGCGCGCCGCTGCTGGAGTGGTTCGGCATCGAGCCGGTGAACACGTGACCGCCGACCTGCCGCGGCCCGTCGCGGCCGCCCTGATCGACGCCGGCTGGAACCCAGGTCGCCGCGACGAGGAGCGGGCCCGCGAGTGGGGGATGCGGCTCGCCACCCACACCTCGGCCACCGGTCGCCCGCACGCGTTCTTCCCGTCGGCCCTCGCGGCGCTCGCCGAGTTCGGCGGGGTGGAGGTCGAACCGGCCGGGGACGGCGAGGACGTCGCGTCCAGCGGTTTCGTCCTCGATCCGCTGCTCGCGCTGCACACCGCGGACACGCTTGCAGCCTTCGGTGAGCGGATCGGCGCCCGATTGGCCCCGCTCGGCGTCGAGGACGGCGGCGTCTCGGTGCTGGCCATCGACGAGCAAAGCCGCGTCTTCGCGCTCGACCACGCCGGCGAATGGTTCCTCGGCGACTCGGTCGGCGCCGCCCTCGCCACGCTCATACTCGGCCAGCGGCCCGCCCGGGTGCGCGCCGACGGCACCTGGCTCTAGCAGGGCGTTCGGAGCGTCACCCCGCGTGACCAGGGTGAATATCATCACCCCGGGTAGCTAAGTGCACCCTTAATCGGTCACAATGGTCGCGCGTGGAGGGGAGTATTCCTTCGCGGCGGTGCCGTCATCACGGTCGGGCAAGTGGGCCCGGTGCCGCCGGTCGCGTCAAGAAGTCGAGGACGCGGCGGAAGAGACCTCCGGTCTGACGACGTGTCTACCGGAAGGTCCGCAGCATGCATCTGTCCACGTGGGTCTGGTTCGCAACGCTGGGTGGCCTGACGGCGATCCTGCTGGCCGATCTGTTCATCATCGGGCGCCGGCCACACGAGCCGACCACCCGAGAATCCAGCCTGTGGGTCACCCTCTACGTGGCGCTCGCGGTCGCTTTCGGGCTCGGCGTGCTGATGTTCAGCGGCCCCAGGTACGGCGGCGAGTTCTTCGCCGGCTGGCTCACCGAGTACAGCCTCTCCGTCGACAACCTCTTCGTCTTCGTCATCATCATGGCGCGCTTCCGGGTGCCCAGGCCGTACCAGCAGAAGGTGTTGCTGGTCGGCATCGTGCTGGCGCTCCTCATGCGCGGCATCTTCATCGCGGCCGGCGCCGCGGCGATCCAGCGCTTCATCTGGGTCTTCTACCTCTTCGGCGCGTTCCTCATTTACACCGCCGTCAGGCTGGCGATGCACGGCGCGGACGGCGAGGAGGACTACAAGGAGAACGCGCTTGTCCGCTGGACCCGCCGCGTACTGCCCGTCTCGGAGGAGTTCCACGGCGCCGCGATCAGCACCCGCGTCCGCGGCAAGCGCATGTTCACGCCGATGCTCGTGGTGATGATCGCGATCGGCACCACCGACCTGCTCTTCGCGCTCGACTCGATCCCGGCGATCTTCGGCCTCACCAAGGAACCGTTCCTGGTCTTCACCGCGAACGTGTTCGCCCTGATGGGGTTGCGCCAGCTGTACTTCCTCATCGGCGGCCTGCTCGACCGGCTGGTCTACCTCAGCATGGGTCTGTCGATCGTGCTCGGGTTCATCGGCGTGAAGCTGATCCTCGAAGCATTGCACGACAACAACCTGGCGTTCCTCAACAACGGCGAGTACATCACGGCCATCCCGCACATCCCGATCTGGCTCTCGCTGGCGGTGATCATCGGCACCCTGGCCATCACGACGATCGCGAGCCTGCTGAAATCGCGCAAAGATGCCAAAAGCGGGGCCCTCGTCGGGCAAAGCTGACAGCTCCTAGAAACGCTGACAGCTTCTAGAAACGCTGACAGCTTCTAGAACGCTGATGGTTCGTGGAAACGCTGACGGCTCTGAGAACGTGGCACGTCCGCTCGGTGGGCGTGCCACGTTCGCGTGTGCGGTCGGACACGCGGAGCTGGAGCGGCCGGGCACACGCTGCGAACGCCGCGAGATTAGGCTCACCTAAGTCACGATCCAGAACTGAGGCCGGCGGCGCGCCTGCGCGTGGGTGGCCTCACATAGAGGAGTTCCCTCCGATGCCCAGCTCGCACGACGCCGCACCCGGCGCCGTCGGTACCGATAACGCCAGTCCCGCCGCCATGCTGGAGCGCCAGCGCGAACGCGAGTCCTCGGCCCGCTCCTACGCCCGTTCGTTCCCGATCGTGCCGGTCAGCGCCGAGGGCATGACGCTCGTCGGCGCGGACGGTCGCCGCTACCTCGACTGCCTCTCCGGTGCGGGCACGCTCGCGCTGGGCCACAACCATCCCGTGGTGGTTCAGGCGATCCGCCAAACGCTGGATTCCGGTGCGCCGCTACACGTGCTCGACCTCGGTACCCCGATCAAGGACGACTTCACTACTGCGCTGCTGGCGACGGTTCCCCAAGGGCTGAGCCGCGTCCATTTCTGCGGACCGTCCGGCGCCGACGCTGTCGAGGCCGCGCTGAAGCTCGCCCAGACCGCCACCGGCCGGCGCGGCGTCCTCGCGTTCACCGGGGCGTACCACGGCATGACGGCCGGTGCGCTCGCTGCCACGGCGAACGTCGAGATCAAGGAGCCCGTCGGCGGCCCGTCGCTCGACGTCACCCGGCTGCCGTACCCGTACGCCTACCGCTGCCCGTTCGGCATCGGCGGCGAGATGGGGCCGGAGATCAGCGCGCGGTACATCGAGACGCTGCTCACCGATCCGCACTCGGGCGTGCTGCCGCCAGCGGCGATGATCGTGGAACCTGTACAGGGGGAGGGCGGTGCGATACCCGCCCCGGACAGCTGGCTGCGGGAGATGCGCCGGATCACGGCCGAGCACGGTGTGCCGCTCATCGTCGACGAGGTCCAGACCGGCGTCGGCCGTACGGGCACGTTCTGGGCGGTGGAGCAGAGCGGGATCGTGCCGGACGTCATGGTGCTGTCGAAGGCGATCGGCGGCTCGCTGCCGCTGGCGGTGATCGTCTACCGCGAGGAACTGGACGCCTGGGCGCCCGGAGCGCACACCGGCACGTTCCGCGGCAACCAGCTCGCGATGGCCACCGGTGCGGCGACCCTGCGTTATGTCGCTGCCGAGGGGTTGGCCGAGCGCGCCCGCGTCGTCGGCGACCGGATGATGGCCGCCCTGTGCACGCTGCAGTCCATGCACCGCTGCATCGGTGACGTCCGCGGACGCGGCCTCATGATCGGCGTAGAGATCGTCGACCCGCGCCTGTCGCCGGACTCCCTCGGCGCCCGCCCGGCCGCACCGGCGCTGGCCCGCGCGATCCGCTCGGCGTGCCTGGACCGGGGACTGATCGTCGAGCTGGGTGGGCGGCACGACGCGGTGGTCCGGCTGCTGCCGCCGCTGATCATCACCGACGCGCAGGCCGGCAGCGTCCTCGACCGGTTCGCCGACGCGGTGGCCGCCATGGAGTGCCCGTGATCACCAGCGGGCCGCCGCATGGCGCAAACCCCAAAGCCTCTTCACAAGACGCCCGGCACCGACTGGCCGGTGGGCTGGCCGGCGCAGCATCGCTCACCTCCCCCCTCGCCACCGTCCTCGACGCCCTCGCCCGTGGCGCCGCCGAGCGGGGCGGGCCGATCGGGGCTGGCGGCCCTGGGTTGGTTGCTGAACAGGTCGCCGCCGCCCTCGACGGCGACCCGCTGCCCGAGCACGGCATCGGCGAGTTGGCTGCACTGGGCGATCTCACCGCCGCGCTGGCCCGGGGGGCCGCCGATCCGGCCGATCCGCGGTGCGCGGGCCACCTGCACGGCCCGCCGCTGGCGGTAGCGGTCGCCGCGGAGTTGGCCGCCGCTGCGCTCAATCCGTCGCTCGACTCCTGGGACCAGGGCCCGGCCGCGACCGCGCTGGAGCCACATGTGGTCCGAGCGGTCGCCGGGCTGGTGGGGTACGGCGAGGATGCGGGCGGCGTGCTCACCTCCGGCGGTACGGAGTCGAACCTGATGGGGCTGCTGCTCGCCCGTGACTCGGCGATCCGCCGGCGGTACGGCGTGGACGCGTCGGCGCGCGGGATCGGCGATGCGCGGGTGCGGATCCTGTGCAGCGAAATCGCGCACTTCTCGGTGCAGCGCAACGCCGCGCTGCTCGGGCTGGGCGAGGACGCTATGGTCCCGGTGCCCGTCGACGCGGCGTACCGGATGGACGTGGCTGCCGCGGCGGCGCTCATGGACGCCGACGTCGCGGCGATCGTCGCCACTGCGGGCACCACCGACTTCGGCAGCATCGACCCGCTGCCCGAGCTGGCCGCACTCGCCGCCGAGCACCGTGCGTGGTTCCACGTGGACGCGGCCTACGGCGGTGGCGCGCTCCTGTCCGACCGGCTCGCGCCGCTGCTGGCCGGCGTCGAGCGCGCCGACTCGGTCGCTCTCGACCTGCACAAGGTGGGCTGGCAACCGGTGCCGGCCGGAGTGTTCGTCACCCGGCGGGCTTCGTCGTTCGAGCCGCTCGCGCGCCGCGTGGCGTACCTCAACCCAGCCGACGACGAGGAGGCCGGCTACCCCAGCCTGCTCGGCCAGTCGCTGCGCACCACGCGCAGGGTGGACGCCTTCAAAGTGGCGGTCACGTTCCGTGCGCTCGGCCGCTCCGGGCTTGGCGCGCTGGTGGATGCGTGCCACGACCTGGCCGGTTATGCGGCAGGGGCGATCGAGGCGCATCCCCGCCTGGAGCTGACCGCAAAGCCGGTGCTGACGACCGTCGTCTTCCGCTACCGTCCAGTGACGGCAGGTGACCACATTGTGACGGATCGGGTCAACGCCGCCCTGCGCCGCCAGCTTCTCGCTGAGGGAGCCGCAGTCATCGGCCGTGTCGAGGTGGGCGGTTCCGTGCGCCTGAAGCTGACGCTGCTCAACCCGTACGCGACCCGCGCCGACGTCGACGCGCTGCTGGCGGCGGTCGTGGCCGCTGGCGAGAAGGAGTGCCAATGACGACAACAACTGGGCCTGAGCGGCCGGGAGCGGGATTTGGGCCTGAGCGGCCGTATGACCTGGTCGGGGTGGGGATCGGGCCCTTCAACCTGGGGCTCGCCGCGCTCGCCGAGCCGGTGGACGGCATCCGCGCGCTCTTCCTGGAGGCGCGCCCGACGTTCAGCTGGCACCCCGGCCTGCTGCTCGACGGCGCCACCCTCCAGGTTCCGTTCCTCGCCGACCTGGTGTCCCTTGTGGACCCGACCAGCCGGTGGTCGTTCCTGAACTACCTGCGTGAGCACGACCGGCTCTTCCCGTTCTACTTCTCCGAGCGGTTCCACGTGCCCCGGCGCGAGTACGACCACTACTGCCGCTGGGTTGCCGACGCGCTGGCGTCGTGCCGGTTCGGCGCCCGGGTGGAGGAGGTCAGCTGGGACGGCGATGCGTTCGCGGTCAGCTACGGCGACGGGCAACGGATCCGGGCGCGCAACGTCGTCCTCGGGGTCGGCACAGAGCCGGTGGTGCCGCCGCCGCTCGCCGGCCTCGTCGGCAAGGAGGTGTTCCACGCCGGCCAGTACCTGCACCACCGCCCGGCGCTGGACGGCGCCGAGGACATCACGGTGGTCGGCTCTGGCCAGTCCGGCGCCGAGGTTTTCCTCGATCTCCTCCGCCAGCAGCCCGAGACCGGCGCCCGGCTCCGCTGGATCACGCAGTCGCCGGCGTTCGCGCCGATGGAGTACTCGAAGCTCGGGCTGGAGCATTTCACGCCGGACTACACCCGTTACTTCCGCGGGTTGTCGGAGGCGACCCGCGACGAACTCGTGCCCGAGCAGTGGCAGCTGTACAAGGCGATCAGCGCCGATACGCTTGCCGAGATCTACGACGTGCTGTACGAGCGTGGCGTGGGCGGCCGTGACGTCGAGGTCGAGTTGGTGCCGAACGTGACGGTTGAACGCGCGGAACGGTCCGGCGAGCGGTTCGCGCTGGCGTGCCGGCAGATCCAGCAGGACACGGAGTTCACGCTGGTCACCGACCGCGTGGTGCTCGCCACGGGGTACACAGCGCAGCGGCCGGCGCTGCTCGATCCGCTCTCCGACCTGATCGGCTGGGACGACCGTGGCCGGTACCGCGTCGATGCTGACTACCGGGTCGCGCTGGCGCCGTCCGTCACCGGATCGCTGTTCGTCCAGAACGCGGAACTGCACACGCATGGCGTCGGCGCGCCGGATCTCGGGCTCGGTGCCTGGCGCAGCGCCACGATCCTGAACGCGCTCACCGGGCGAATCGTCTACCGCCTACCGCAGACAACGGCCTTCACCACCTTCGGCCTCCCAGGGAAGCGCCCGTGACCCCCCGCGACCCCCACCCCGCCGAGTTGTGGAGTTTCGAGGGTCGCGGGGACCGCGACACCCTCGAAACTCCACAACTGAACGAACGGGAAGAGGCGGGGCGGGCGTTACTCGTCCGGATGCTCGCCGAGCTGGCGTACGAGGAGATGCTGGCGCCCGTCGTGGACGGCGCCGGCTGGCGGATCGACCTGCCGGACAGCATCACGTACACGTTCGCGGCCAGCCGGGGGACGTTCGGCACGTGGCGCATCGACGCCACGTCCGTCGCCAGGGATGGCCAGCCGGCGTGCGACCCGGTGCGGTTCGCCCTGGACGTCCGGAGCCTGCTCGGGCTTGACGGGCCGTCCATGGCCGAACTCGTGCGCGACCTGATCGCCACCCAGACCGCCGACGTGCGGCTGCGCGCTCGGGCGCTCACCGTCGAGCAGCTCGCCGACCTGTCCCACGAGGACCTGGAGAGCCACCAGACCGGCCACCCGTGCATCGTCCTCAACAAGGGTCGGCTCGGGTTCTCCGCCGCCGACGCAG
>Ga0184623_10000540_pt1 | contig 16059 bp, 10 predicted proteins | sample PLM1_100_b1_FD_133138 | JGI IMG/M metagenome (GOLD analysis project Ga0184623, IMG submission 133138) | Groundwater sediment microbial communities from an aquifer in East River, Colorado, USA - PLM1_100_b1 | ecosystem: Environmental > Terrestrial > Soil > Riparian zone | place: USA: East River...
GGGCACCGCTGGGTAGCTATGTTCGGTCGGGATAAGCGCTGAAAGCATCTAAGTGCGAAGCTCGCCTCGAGATGAGGTTCCCCACCGGGTCAACCGGGTAAGACCGCAGGGAGACCACCTGTTATATAGGCCGCATGTGGAAGTCCGGTGACGGATGCAGCTGAGCGGTACTAACGGTCGAGGGCTTGACCTCTTCAGCAACTGACCAGGGGTCAGTGGCTGGGAAAATCAGGATCAGTCCTGATCAACTTTCACGAGATCGAAGATCAAATCTCGGCGCCCCGCGCGATCGATGGATCGACCGCGCGCGGCCCGCCGCCGAACGATGTCCAGACGCAACGAATCCTGGTGACTCTAGCGGAGAGGCCATACCCGTTCCCATCCCGAACACGGAAGTCAAGCTCTCCAGCGCCGAAGATACTGAGAGGGCAGCCTTTCGGGAAAATAGGTCGTCGCCAGGATTTTTGCGTTTCCAAGGGGCACCGCAACGTGCCGGTCGTGCGATCAAACGACCGACGCTCACGGGCCCTGCTTTGGCGCCTCCGTTATCCTCTGGCCATGACAGTGCCCGTGGAGGAGCAGTCCGAGTCGACGCGCGCGCCAAATTGGCGGCAGCCCGACGATCCGGCAACCGGCCGCGATGGCGCCGAATTCGCCCGGCCGGAGATCCATGAGGTCTGTCCGTACCTCCGGGCCGCCGGTGGTTCGTGGCGCAGCGCGACGCCCCACCGCGAGCACCGCTGCGGCGCCGTTAAGCCGCCGGCCTCCCTGACGCCCGACAAGCAACGGCGCCTGTGCCTCTCCGCGGAGCACGGCGGCTGCCCGACGTTTCGAGCCGCTCGTGCGAGCCGCGCTGCGATGCTCGCGCCCGGCATCGATCCTGCGGCTGTCGCGGCGGCCGATGCTGCGCGCCGGCCCATCGCGCGCGGGTCCGCGTTGATCCTCGAGCACCCGCGCCTCTCGGCACCGACGGCACGCTGGCCGCTCGACCGGGCGATGTCCCAGGCCGCGCTCGTTGCCGTCATGGTCGTGGCGTTCGTCGCGGTCGCGATCGCTCGCTTCTCAGATCCCCAGGCGGCGGCCGTCGCCCAACCCACGGCGACCGCCTCCGCGACCGCCTCCCCGACCCCGCGACCGACCCCGCGCGTTACGCCGTCGCCGTCCCTCGCTCCATCGGCCGCTCCGTCCGCCGCGCCACCGGCTTCCGCCGGAGCGTCGCCTGCCGCGTCCGGCGCCGTCAGCGGCGCGACTGGAACGCCGACAGTCAGCGCGCCGGGCTTCAGGACGACCTATGTCGTCAAGCAGGGTGACAACCTGTACGGCATTGCCGGGCATTTCGGTACGACGGTGGCCGCGATCAAGGAAATCAACGGCCTGACCAGCAACGATCTCAAGATCGGCCAGGAACTCAAGATCCCCTGACGCCGGCGCAGTTCAGCGCTGACAGCCGCGACAGAACGACGTTACGAAGCCGCCCGGCTTGACCTCGCTGATCCTGGTCCCGCAGCGCGGGCAGGCGGTCCCGCCCTTGTCATGAACCGCAAGGAAGTCCCTGACCTGTTTCTCGAAGGTCGGCGGCACGCGACGCCTGAGGACGTCGACCGCCGTCGTCAGCGTCGACTTCGTCGCCGCGTGAAGGGCGTCGACCTCCTCGGGCGCCAGGTCCGACCGTTTCCGGAATGGCAGAAGGCGCGCCGCGTGAAGGATCTCGTCGCTGTACGCGTTGCCGACGCCGGCCATGAAGGCCTGGTTCTTCAGGAGGTTCTTGAGCTCGCCTGGATGCCGGCGGATCCGCTGGCGCCAGACGTCCAGGGTCAACGCTGGATCGTCGGCGTCGGGGCCGAGTTCGGTCTCGGACAACCCGGGTGCTGTGCGGTCGAGCCCGGCGGGCAACAGGTAGACCTTGCCCATCTGCGTCGGGTCCCGGTACCGAACCTCCACGGGCTCCTCGTCGGCCGGCATCCAGGTGGCGCGCTTCGTCCAGGCGGCGGGTCGTTTCGGGGACGTCTGGCGCGCGCCGAATGAGAGCACGACCGCGGTCTTCGTCGGCTTCTTCGCGGCGGGCCGGGCGAGCTGGGATCGGGCCGTGAGCATCGGGTTGGCGACCACGCGATCCCTGTGGAGATCGACGATCAGGAACTTGCCGCGGCGGCGGATGTCGGTGACGCGCTGGCCGACGAGCGCGTCGAGCTCACCCGGCGTCCCCCGCACGGCGAGGGGCCCGGGGGCGGCCACGGCCGCGATCGGACGTCCGGCGAGGGCAGCGTGGAATCCCTCGGCGACGACGGTGAGATCGGGTAATTCGGGCACGGCCGGCCGATTGTAGCCGCGAGAAACCGTGTGCTAGACTCTCCCGGCTCCGGAAGGCAGCACAGCTGAAGATCGTCCACGCCAGCTTCGCCACGAAGGGAGAGGACCGCGGCCCAGTCACCACGGACCGTCATCTCATCGTTTCGGACCACGGCCTGGGCGCTGCCCAGGCCGCGTTGTATTTCGGGGACATCGATCGAACAGGAGAGACAAGACACTTGACCGAAGAGAAGCAGGGCGCCTCGCCAGAGCCGGAGGCGATTGCCCCGGACACGGAGAAGGCGTCCCAGCGGTCCGCCGCGGCGGTCGCCGTCGCGGACGAGCCCGCAGTCGCCGAGGGGACCCCCGACGCCACGGAGGAGACTCCAGCCACCGCATCCACCGCTACTGAGGAGACGGCCCCGGCCGTCGAGTCAGCCGGTGATGCCGAGGCCATTGAGTCGCCGAAGGCGCCGGTCGAGTCCGCAGTAGCCGAAATCGAGTCGCCTGTCGATCCAAGCGAATCTCTGAGCGCCGTCGCCGAGGTCGCCAGCCCAGATGGGGCCGACGCTCCGACCGCCACGAGCGGCGCAGCCACGGAGGCCCCCGCCGACGCCGAGGCTCCCGCCGACGCCGCCGCTCCCGCGGACGCCGCCGCTCCCGCTGAGGCCCCCGCTGCCGAAACAAAGTCCACCGACGCGCTCAGCGACCAGGACACCGCGGACGCGCCCGCGGCCGGTGAGGACGACGAGCCCGAGCCCATCCGGGACCTCGGGCCCGAGCCGACGACGATGGAGGAGCTCCTCGCCGAGCAGGACTCGGACATCAAGAGCTTCAAGCACGGTGACGTCGTCGAAGGCTCTGTCGTCCGGATCGACAAAGACGAGATCCTCGTCGACATCGGCGCCAAATCAGAAGGCGTCGTCAGCAACCGCGAGCTATACGGCCGCCATGCCGAAAGCCAGCCGCAGCTGGCCATCGGTGACGTCGTCCTCGTGTACGTCCTCCAGCCCGAGTCGCAGGAGGGCCACGCAGTCCTCTCATTGCGCCGCGCGGGCCTCGAGCGCAAGTGGCGCTCGATGCAAGAGCAGTTCGAGGCGGGCGTGATCATCGAGGCGCCTGTCATCGACCACAACAAGGGCGGCCTCATCGTCGATTGCGGCATCCGCGGCTTCGTCCCGATCAGCCAGATCGTCGACTTCCCGCGCCGGCCGCAGAACGACCAGCCGCGCGACGCGGCCCAGGAGATCGCCGAGAAGCTGATGCCGTTCGTCGGCCGCAAGCTCCGGTTGAAGATCCTCGAGGTCAACCGCAAGGCGAATCGCCTCATCCTGTCCGAGAAGGTCGCCCTCTACGAAGAGCGTCGCGAGAAGCGGGACGAGCTGTTCAGCAGCCTCCAGGTCGGCCAGAAGGTCACCGGCACGGTTCGCTCGATCGCCCCGTTCGGCGTCTTCATCGACCTCGGCGGGATCGACGGCCTCGTCCACAAGAGCGAGCTGTCGTGGAACAAGGTCAACAATCCCGAGTCCGGCTACAAGGTCGGCGAGGAGGTCGAGGCCGAGGTCATCGACATCAACCACGAGCGCGGCCGGATCAGCCTTTCGATCCGCCGGCTCCAGCCGGACCCGTGGCACTCGACCGTGGCCGATTTCAACGTCGGCGACGTGATCGACGGCACCGTTACGAAGCTCGTCAACTTCGGGGCATTCGTGCGCGTCCGTGACGGGCTCGAGGGCCTGATCCACATCAGCGAGCTCTCGCACCAGCGTGTCGTCCACCCGGGCGACGTCGTCCACGAGGGCCAGGCGCTCAAGCTCAAGATCATCTCGCTCGACTCCGAGCGCCACCGCCTCGGCCTGAGCCTGAAGCAGGCCGAGGAACCGCCGGCTCGACCGGAACCCGAGCCCGGTCAGCCCAGCCAGGCCGGCCCGACGGGTGCGGCGGGGGGCCCGCGCCCCGAGCGTCGGCCCCGCCCCGAGCGTGGCTACTCGATGTCGGACGCGGTCCAGGAGCCGGAGGGCGGCATCGACAACACGCTCGCGGCCGCGTTCGCCCAGGTTCGCGATCAGCTGGCGGCTTCCGAGGAGGCCCGCTCCGGATCGTTGATTGGCGACGAAGCCGAGGCGGCAGCGGCGGCAGCGGCGGACGACGTGCCGGTCGCAGAGGCCGGGTCCGAGACCACAGCCGCGTCGGAAGCGACATCCGAGCCGGCAGCAGCCGACGCGGAACCCGCCGAGGCGACGACAACGCGCAAGGGCAAGGCCGCTAAGGCCGACGACGCCGAGGCCACCGAAGCCGTGGCGGCCGAGGCCACAACGGCCGACGCCGCCGAAGCCGCAGCGGCCGAGACCGCAAATGCGACGGCAACAACCGACGCCGAGGCCACGACGGCCGAGACCACGACGGCCGAGACCACCACGGCCGAGACCACCACTGCCGAGACCACCACTGCCGAGGCCGCGCCGGAGGCCGAACCCGCCGACGTTGTCCCAGCGCCCGAGGTCGAAGAGGCTGAAGCCGCCGTCCCGACGGACGCCGAAGCCGCCCCGGCCGAAGCCGAAGCGGCAGCGCCCGCGGCCGAAGTCGCGGAGCCGGAGGCCGAAGCACCGCCGGCAACCGATGAGGCCGACACCGCCGACGCCCCGGCAGCGGCCGCCGACTCGGAGGCCGGCGACGCCGAGCCCGAGACGACTGCGGCGGCTCCCGACGCGGAGCCCACGTCGGCGAAGGACGCCAAGGAGAAGCCCTCCGCCTCCTGACCGACGCGGCGGCACACCGCCCGTACCAGCACCAGACGCCCCGCCGATTGGCAGGTCGTGTTGATTCCTTCATGCGAATCGCCCCGCAATGCTGCATCTGACTGGCAGCTCGCGACGAATCATGTTCAGACGGCACCTTCTGCCCGGCCATCTGTCTAGCCGAAATACCCCCGATTGGGGAGGGCATTCCGGCTGGCTTGCGGAGGGGGATGAGCGTGCTAGCATGGCTCAAGCGTCACGGATCGACGCTCGCAAAGGAACAGGCGTTCGACTCGATGGATCGCTTCGACAAGTTCACAGACCGCGCTCGCAAGGTCCTGACATTGGCTCAGGACGAAGCGCAGCGCTTCAACCACAACTACATCGGCACCGAACACCTTCTCCTCGGCTTGGTGCGCGAGGGCGAAGGCGTCGCGGCACGCGTCCTCGAGAACATGAACGTCGAGCTCGCCAAGGTGAGGACCGCGGTCGAGTTCATCATCGGGCGTGGCGACCGGCCTGTCGTCGGCGAGGTCGGCCTGACGCCCCGAGCCAAGCGAGTGATCGAGCTCGCGATCGACGAGGCGCGACGCCTCGGCCACAACTACATCGGCACTGAGCATCTGCTCCTCGGTCTCGTCCGCGAAGGCGAGGGCATCGCGGCGGGCGTGCTCGAGTCGCTCGGCGTGAACCTGGACAAGGTTCGTCACGAGGTCATCCGGGTCCTGTCGCAGTCGTCGTCTTCGGGCCCTGCCCAGGAGACGAAGCGCGCCTCGAAGACCCCGACGGTCGACCAGCTCGGGATCAACCTCACGGAGGCCGCCCGGGCCGGCAAGCTGGACCCGGTGATCGGCCGCGAGAAGGAGATCGAGCGGGTCATCCAGATCCTGTCGCGCCGGACCAAGAACAACCCCGCGCTGATCGGCGAGCCCGGCGTCGGCAAGACGGCGATCGCCGAAGGTCTCGCCCACAGGATCGTCAACGGCGACGTTCCGGAGACGCTTCTCAACAAGCGTGTCCTGACCCTCGACATCGGGTCGCTAGTCGCCGGGACCAAGTACCGCGGCGAGTTCGAGGAGCGGCTCAAGAAGATCATCGAAGAGCTCCGCAACACGAACGACGCAGTCCTGTTCATCGACGAGCTCCACACGCTGGTCGGAGCAGGCGCCGCTGAAGGTGCCATCGACGCCGCGAACATCCTCAAGCCGCCGCTCGCCCGCGGCGAGCTCCAGTGCATCGGCGCGACGACGCTCGACGAGTACCGCAAGTACATCGAGCGCGACGCGGCCCTCGAGCGCCGGTTCCAGCCGGTCATGGTCGAGGAGCCGACCATGGAGCAGTCGATCGACATCCTGATGGGGATCCGGGAGCGCTACGAGCAGCACCACAAGGTTGCGATCACCGACGAGGCGGTCAAAGCCGCGGTCGACCTGTCGATCCGCTACATCACGGACCGCCACCTGCCTGACAAGGCGATCGACCTGATCGACGAAGCCGCCAGTCGCGTCCGCCTCCGCCACGCCTCCGCCCCGCCTGCGCTCCGGGAGGCCCAGAAGGACCTCGACCGGGTCACCAAGGAGAAGGACGCGGCGATCAACAACCAGGAATACGAGGAGGCCGCCCGCCTGCGCGAGGCCGAGGCCACGTCACGGGAAACCGTCGAGCGCCTTCGCGGAGAGTGGCAGTCCCAGGTCAGCAGCGACCAGCCGACGGTCGACGAGGAAGAGATCGCCCAGGTCGTCGCGATGTGGACCGGCATCCCTGTGACGCGGATTGCCGCCGAGGAGTCCGAGCGCCTGCTCAAGATGGAGGAGGTCCTCCACGGCCGGGTCATCGGTCAGCAGGAAGCGATCGAGGTCGTCGCCAAGGCCGTCCGGCGCGCTCGTGCCGGCCTCAAGGACCCGAAGCGTCCGATCGGTTCGTTCATCTTCCTCGGCCCGACGGGCGTCGGGAAGACGGAGCTGGCCAAGGCGCTCGCCGAGTTCATGTTCGGCAGCGAGGATGCGCTCATCAAGATCGACATGAGCGAGTTCATGGAGCGGCACAACGTCAGTCGTCTCGTCGGGGCGCCTCCCGGCTACGTCGGCTTCGATGAGGGCGGTCAGTTGACCGAGGCCGTGCGGCGCAAGAACTACTGCGTGATCCTGCTCGACGAGGTCGAGAAGGCCCATCCGGAGGTGTTCAACATCCTCCTCCAGATCCTCGAGGACGGGCACCTGTCGGACGCGAAGGGCCGTCGCGTCGACTTCCGAAACGCGATCATCATCATGACCTCGAACCTGGGTGCCAAGCAGCTCCAGTCGAACGCCAGCCTGGGGTTCCGGGCGATGGGCGACACCGACGCGGCGCGCGCGGAAACCTCCTACGAGATCATGAAGGAGAAGGTCGCCGTCGAGCTCAAGAACAACTTCCGGCCGGAGTTTCTCAACCGGATCGACGCTACCGTCGTCTTCCGCTCGCTGACAGTCGAGGAGATCGCCCAGATCGTCGACCTGATGCTCCAGCGAGTTCGCGATCAGCTTCGCGCCCAGCAGATGTCGCTCGACGTGACCCAGGCGGCGAAGGAGCACATCATCAAGCTCGGCTACGACATCGCCTACGGCGCTCGCCCGCTGCGGCGCGTCATCCAGAACATGATCGAGGACGTCCTCGCCGAGCACCTCCTGCTCGGCAAGTACGAGCCGGGCACGACGATCGTCGTCGACAAGGACCCGGAGGCTGGCCTCGATATCCACGCTGCCGAGAGCCCCGAGAGCCTGACTCCGGTCGAGGCCGGCTGATCGCCGCCGTCGCACAAGCGCTGGCGTGACCCGAGCCGCAGGTAAACCCCAGAGTCGCTACGTCTGCCAGTCGTGCGGCGAGTCCTTTCTCCGCTGGGAGGGCCAGTGCCGTGCCTGCGCGGCATGGAACAGCCTCGTCGAAACGATGGTTCGGGAGCCTCGTCGGACGGCGTCAGCCGCGTCGTCATCGCCCGCCGGCGGGTTCGCCCAGGTCGTGGCGCTCGGTTCCGTTGCGGAGCCTGATGTCCCGCGCCGCGCGATCGGAATCGGCGAGCTCGATCGAGTCCTGGGTGGCGGGCTCGTCGAGGGATCCGTCGTCCTGGTCGGCGGCGAACCGGGGATCGGCAAGTCGACGCTCCTCCTCCAGGCCGCCGCGGGCATCGCCGCCTCCGGCGCCAGCGTCCTCTATGCGACCGGCGAGGAGTCGGCCGCCCAGGTTCGGCTGCGGGCGGCCCGGTTGGGCCTTCTCGATGGACCCGCACGCGAGGGGATCCGGGTGGTCGCCGAGGCGGAGATCGGGCGGATCGCCGAGATCGCCCGGGACGAGCGGCCCCAGCTCGTCGTCGTCGACTCCATCCAGACCGCGACAGTCGGCGAGCTCGAGGGGCCGGCGGGGAGCGTCGGCCAGGTCCGCGAGTCCGCCCTCAGGCTGATGGAGCTCGCGAAGGGGGAGGGGATCGCGGTCGTCCTGGTCGGGCACGTTACGAAGGACGGCTCGCTGGCCGGACCGAAGACGCTCGAACACCTCGTCGACGCGGTGCTCGCCCTGGAGGGTGAGCGCTACGCGTCCCTCCGACTCGTGCGGGCTTCGAAGAACCGGTTCGGTTCGACCGAGGAGGTCGGGGTCTTCGACATGGGCGAGGCCGGCATGTCGGAGGTGACCGACCCGGCCCGGGCGTTCCTCGGGGAGCACGATGAGCCGGCGCCCGGCAGCGTCGTCGCTCCGACGCTCGAGGGCAGCCGGCCGATCCTCGTCGAGGTCCAGGCGCTGGTCGCGCCGGGAGCGGTCGGGTCGCCGCGACGGACCGCGAGCGGCGTCGATCCGAACCGGGTCGCGCTGCTGATCGCGGTCCTCGGGCGGCGCGCGGGCATCGGCCTCGTCAGTCACGACGTCTACGTCAACCTCGCCGGCGGGCTGTCAGTCGGGGAGCCGGGGCTGGACCTGCCGATCGCCCTCGCCCTCGGCTCGTCCCTGCGCGACCGGCCGATCAGGGATCGAACGGTGGCGATTGGCGAGGTGGGGCTGCTCGGCGAGTTGCGGTCCGTCACGGGTCTCGAGCGGCGCCTCCGCGAGGCCGCCCGGCTCGGATTCAGCCGGGCGATCGTCCCGCGGGCCGCCCATGGCGGCTCAATGCCCGAGGTGGCTGGCATGGAGATCGTCGCGGTCGCTTCGCTTCGCGAGGCGATCTCCGACACGCTCGAGGGAGTCGCCGAGCGCGTAGCGAGCGCCCCAGCACGATGCTAGGCTGGCGGCCGTGCCGCCCCGGGTCCCCGCGTCCTTCTCGGCCGGTCCCGAGAACGGTAGATCGAGGGAAATCGTGATCCGCAACATCCGCCTGCTCGGCATCGCGCTCGGCGGCCTGGTGGGGCTCGGGCTGGCGAGGCCGGCCGGGCTACTCCTGGTCACGCCGGGCGGCGGCATAGAGGTGACGCCGAGCGGTGGCATCTGGCTGATCGCGTGGATCGCCGCCTGGCTCGTCGTCGGCTTCGCGATCCTGCCGTACCTGACCGTCGTGCCGGCTACCTGGCTGTTCCGCGCGGTCCAGCAGCTGTCCACGGCGGAGTTCGTGACGGCGGTCGTCGGGCTCCTGCTCGGGCTGCTCATGGGCCTGCTGCTCGGCCTGCCCTTGTCGGCGTTCGAGGGGCCGCTCGGGACCTGGCTGCCGCTTGGCGTGTCGCTGTTCCTCGGTCTCGGGATGCTCGGCCTGACGGTCGCCAAGCGCGAGGACCTGTTGCTCGCGGCCGAGGCGATCGGCCTCGTTCGCCGGCCCAGATCCTCGGAGGAGACCCTGCTCGCCGCCGGCGACCCCCACATCGTCGTCGACACGAGCGCGATCATCGACGGCCGGATCGCCGAGATCGTTGAGTCGGGGTTCATCTACGGGACGCTCGTCGTACCGAAGTTCGTCCTCGAAGAGCTCCAGCACATCGCCGATAGCTCCGACACACTCCGCCGCAATCGCGGCCGCCGCGGCCTCGAGATCCTCGCTCGGATGCAGAAGGAATCGACGACTCCGGTGGAGATCATCGATGAGGACGTGCCGGAGGTCAGCGAGGTCGACGCGAAGCTCGTCGCCCTGGCAAGGGCCAGGAGCAAGGCCATCCTGACGAACGACTTCAATCTCAATCGCGTCGCCGAGCTCCAGGGCATCCGCGTCCTCAACATCAACTCGCTTGCGAATGCCGTCAAGCCCGCGGTCCTGCCCGGCGAGGAACTGCGCGTCCGCGTCATCCAGGAGGGCAAGGAGGCCGGCCAGGGCGTGGGCTTCCTCGACGACGGGACGATGATCGTGGTCGAGGGCGGCGTGCGCTACATCGACAAGGACCTGGACGTGGCGGTGACCCGCGTCCTTCAGACGGTCGCCGGCCGGATGATCTTCGCCCAGCCGCGACTCGACTAGAGCGGACTGGCTTGCCGACGCCGACCGCGGACGTCATCGTCGTCGCGGCGGGTGCCTCGACGAGGATGCGCGGGCTCGACAAGATCACGGAGCCGATCGCCGGTCGACCGCTCCTCTCCTGGACCCTGGAAGCGTTCGCCAAGCTTCGTCCCATTGACCGGATCGTCGTCGTCGTGCCTGCGGGCCGGGTCGAGGAGCTGCGCGACGCTCCATGGATGCCGCCCCGCGCTGTGGTCGTTGCCGGCGGCGCCCGGCGGCAGGAGTCCGTGGCGGCCGGCGTGGCTGAGATCGAGCGAACCGGTGCCTCCGATGACCGGATCATCCTCGTCCACGACGGCGCCCGACCCGCGATCCACACGGTTCCGATCATCCGCGTGATCGAGGCCACAGCCGAGCACGGCGCGGCGATCCCGGTCATTCCGGCGGTCGAGACACTGAAGCGCATCGACGGGGAGTTCGTCGGCGGGACCGTCGATCGGACCGGGCTGAGGTTCGCCCAGACACCCCAGGGCGTCAGGCTCGGGATCCTGAAGGGAGCCTATGCGCGGTTTCCGCCCGATGGCACGCGGACATTCACCGACGAAGCTGCCCTCCTCGAGGCGTGTACGATTCCGGTTCGTGTGGTGCCTGGACAAATCGACAACCTCAAGGTGACGATGCCGGTCGATCGCTCCCGAGCCGCATCGGTCCTCGGCGCCGATCGCCCCAAGGTCGGCTTCGGCGACGATTCGCATTCCTTCGGGCCGGGCGAGCCGCTCGCGCTGGGCGGCGTCGAGATCGCCGGAGCGCCGCGGCTGTCCGGCCACTCCGATGGCGATGTCGTCCTGCACGCCGCGGCTGATGCCCTCCTGGGCGCGGCCGGCCTGGGAGATCTCGGTCGACTGTTCCCAGCCGACGAGCGGACCCCGCGCGGCGTCGACAGCGGCGACCTGCTGGTCGAAGTCATGCTGCGGGTCAGAACGGCCGGCTTCGATCTCGGCCACGTCGACGTGACGATCGTCGCAGCCCGGCCGCGTCTCGCCGAGCGACTCGACGAGATCCGTGACCGCATCGCAGAGCTGCTCTGGGTGGACGCGAGCCGAGTCAACGTCAAGGCGTCGACGGGCAACCTCTTCGGGATGGAAGGCGCCGGTCGCGGGATCTCCGCTCGGGCTGTCGTGACGCTCGAGCGAACGCGATGATCCAGCTCCACGACACGCGATCCGGCGAGACACGTCCGCTCGAGCCCCTCGAGCCAGACAACGTTCGGATCTACAGCTGCGGCCCGACGGTCTACGGCCCCGCCCATGTCGGAAACTTCCGGAGCTTCCTCTTTGCCGACCTGCTCGTCCGGTATCTGCGCTACCGCGAGCTGCCGGTGCGCTGGGTCATGAACATCACCGACATCGACGACAAGATCATTCGTGGTGCAGCCGCTGCCGGCATCGGCATCGACGAGCTCGCCAACCGCTGGCTCGACCGGTTCCTGGCGGATGCGGCGGCCCTGAGGATGACCCGGCCCGACGTGTTGCCCCGCGCCACGGACCACATCGACGAGATGGTCGGGCTGATCCAGACCCTGCTTGAGCGGGGTCACGCCTACCGAACCGACGACGGCTCGATCTTCTTCCGGATCTCGTCGTGGCCCGCCTACGGCTCACTCGCCAGGCTGGATCCAGAGCAGATGCGGGTGGGTGAGCGGGTCGAGTCCGATGAATACGCGAAGGACGATGTTCGCGATTTCGCGCTCTGGAAGGGACCGAAACCGGGCGAGCCGACATTCGAGACCGCCCTCGGCCCCGGGCGGCCGGGTTGGCACATCGAGTGCTCGGCGATGGCGATCCGGCACCTCGGCCCGTCATTTGACATCCACACCGGCGGCATCGACCTGATCTTTCCCCATCACGAGGACGAGATCGCGCAGAGTGAGGCGGCGACCGGGAAGCCATTCGTCCGGACCTGGCTCCATTGCGCCCACCTCCAGATGAGTGGCGCAAAGATGGCCAAGTCAACGGGCAACATCGCCCGGGTCGGGGAGCTGCTCGAGTCGGGGATCGATCCGCGAGCCCTTCGTTTCGCGCTGATCTCCGTCCACTACCGGGCGAGCCTCAACTACACGCCGGACTCTCTCGCCGCTGCGGCTGCCGCCGTCGCCCGGCTGGACGCCCTTGTCGCCGCACTCGCCGGATACCGGGAGGACGTCCCCGACGACCCGGATCTATCGGGCGTCCTCGACGAGGCCCGGACGGCGTTCGATGCGGCGCTCGACGACGACCTCAACATCTCGGCGGCGCTGGGCGCGCTGTTCGACCTCGTTCGCGACCTGAACCGGCGGATCGATTCTCGCTCGCTCTCGAGTGCCGATGCCGGCCGGGCGACCGCTTGGCTGCGGCTCGTCGACACGGTCCTCGGGGTTCTGCCGGACGAGGTGGACGACCTCGAGTCGGAGCTTGTGCAGCTGCTCGACCAGCGCATCGCGGCTCGGGCGGCGCTAGATTGGGCCGCATCTGATCGCCTCCGCGACGAACTGGCGACGCGGGGCGTATCCGTCGAGGACACCCGCGACGGGCAGCGCTGGCGCCGACTCGTGGAGGCCGGACATGACTGACCCGGACGACAAGGGCCACGCGACGCCACCGAGGAAGCCCGGCGACCGGAAGCCGAAGAAAGCCCGGCCGCCGGGTGGAAGCAGTCCACGGTCGGCTGCGCGGAAGCGTGACGTCGAGCCGCCCTCGGCGAGCCCGCCCCAGGACACCAACAACCCGGCGCGTCGCGGCTTCGGCATCCGGTCCGAGGGCGAGCCCGAGTCGACCCGATCCGATCGACCGCGACCTGGTCCAGGACGTTCGCGGTCCGGGACAGGCGGGGGCAGGAGCCGTACGGCCGGAGGCGACGCCCCGCCGTGGCGGCAAGCCGGAGGGGGCGATCATCGACGAGGAGCGTCGGACGGGCCGCGAAATCCACGTCCGGGGGGGTTCCGTCCCGGCGGCGGCCCCCGCCGCGACGCAGACAGACCGCCCGACCGGCGGTTACCGGATGATCGCGCCCAATCGGGTGGGCGGTTCCAGCGCGACCGGCCGGGCCCGCCCGGCAGACCGTACGGCCAGGATCGCCAGCCCTTCCAGGGCGGTCGGCCGAGCCGGCCAACGTTCGACCGCCCGAATCGGCCACCATTCGATCGTCAGGACCGACCGCCGTTCGACCGAGCCGGAGGGCCTCGACCCGCCGGCCCCCGACCCCCCGGCCCCCGACCCGCGGGCCCTCGCCTCCCGTTCGCGGGCGCTCGCCCGCCATACGCCGGTCCCCGATCCGGCCCAGGCCCGCGGGCACCGTGGGCCGGCCCTCCCGGCAGGCAGGCCGACGCGCCCCAGTTCCGCGATCGTCGCCCGCGACCGCCGCCGACGGACGACCTCCTCGACCAGGGTGAGGAGCTGGTGGCCGGTCGGCGTCCGGTGGAGGAGGCATTCGTGGCGCGGCGACCCGCCATTCGGCTGCTCGTCGTCCCCCAGCGACGCCAGGCGCTCGAACGTCTCGTCCTGCATGCCACGAGCCTGCGCATCCCGATCATCGAGGTGGAGGGCGGGACGCTCACGGCCGTGGCCGGGTTCGACGGCCACCAGGGGATCGCCCTTGTGGTCGGCCCGCGCCGGTTCGCATCCCTGGACGAAATCCTGGCCCGCAGCATCGAGCGGGCGGAGCCGCCGTTCGTGCTCGCCCTGGACTCGCTCGAGGATCCCCAGAACGTGGGCACGCTGCTGAGAAGTGCGGAAGCCGCCGGTGTCCACGGCGTGATCTTTCCGACGCATCGTCAGGCGCCTCTCAGCCCATCGGCGGTGAAGGCGTCCGCGGGAGCAGTCGAGCATCTGCTCCTCTGTCCTGTCGACGATCTGCCCGGTGCCCTGTCGGATCTGCGGATCCGTGGCCTGCGCGTCGTCGGCGCGGAGGCAGGCGCGCCCCTGACCGCCCGCCAGTCGGATCTCCGCGGGCCGCTGGCGATCGTCGTCGGCAGCGAGGGTCAGGGTCTTTCGCCCGCGGTCCGCCGCCGCTGCGATTTCGTGGTCCGGATCCCGATGCGCGGGGCGATCGGGTCGCTCAACGCCGCCGTCGCCGGCTCGATCATGCTGTTCGAGGCGGTCGCCCAGCGAGATCCCGACGGCAAGGGCGCCGAGCCGCGCCCGGCGAGGGGATTGTCCGCGGGTGCGGAAGAGGCGTCCCCGGACGAGACTGCTGACGCCAACGCCGAAGAGGGGCCCTCCTCCGAATCGATCACCAATGCCGAAGAGCCCAACGTGGAGGAAAGCCCGCCCCACGCTGCCGACGACTTGCTTCCGGGCGGACCGGCGCCCGGGTAGCGCGCATGATCAATCGTCTGAAACGGCGGCTTCGTCCGGCTCGGCCGGTTCTGCTGCCGGTTTGGCGGCGGATCCGTCCGCTCATCGAGCCGTCGACATCGTGGCGACCGTCGCACCAGAGCCACCCTGTTGACGGCGCGTCGCCGATTCGCCCGTTGACGAAGGCCGAGTTCGATGCGGTCGCCAGACGACACCCCTACTACCAGGCCCGCGGTCGCTACCTCTCCGTTGCGGCCGCGCTGGCGGGCGATCTCATTGCGTCCAACGGGCTCCAGTCGGCCCTGGAGCTGGGTCCAAATCTCCGGCCGGTGGTCGTCGGCGCGGACGTGATGGACATCAGGGCACAGCCCGAGCTGGAGTTGCGCCCGCCGGCGCAATTCCTGCTTCACGACGCGACGCAGTCGCCCTGGCCGATCGCCGACAAGCGGTACGACCTCTTCGTGGCGCTACAGGTCTTCGAGCATCTGCGCGACGGCCAGAACGCCGCGTTCCGGGAGGTCTGCCGAGTGGCGCGACACGCCCTGATCTCTGTTCCCATCGACTGGGAGATGGACGACCCAAGGAACTGCCACCATCGCATCTCCCATGAGCGGGCGCTCTCGTGGTTCAGCCCGATCTCGCCGACCCGCGTCGAGGTCGGCAATCCCGGGCCGCGGAAGCGCCTGATCTATGTCTTCGATGGTCTCGCGTGAGGGCCGCCGAAGACAACATGCCGCGACGCGCAGCCCGACCCCCGACCACGCTTGACCCGGTCTGGGGTCCGACCGTATCATTCCCCGGCGCCGATGGGTCCACCTGCGGTAAGACCCTGCGCCGCGCCGACGTAGCTCAATTGGTAGAGCAGCGGTTTTGTAAACCGCAGGTTCCGGGTTCGAGTCCCGTCGTCGGCTCCAAGTGCAGATCACGGTGTCGGGTCCATCACCAGGCCGCAGCCAGCCCGACACCCGCCCAATGGGTAGGTTGAGCAGGTGGTGAGCTCAGCTGGCTGTAGACCAGCCGCCTTCGGCTATGGGGGTTCGATTCCCTCCCTGCCCACCACGAAACCCGCGACAGGACTAGGGCCCACATAGCTCAGCTGGCAGAGCACTTCCTTGGTAAGGAAGAGGTCATCGGTTCAAGTCCGATTGTGGGCTCCAAATCCCCACCTCGGTAATGTCCAGCGGCGTAGCCGCGCCTGAATGATGGAGTGAGAACGGTCACGTGGCCAAGAAGAAGTTCGAGCGAAACAAGCCGCACGTGAACATCGGCACGATCGGCCACATCGACCACGGCAAGACGAGCCTGACCGCGGCGATCACCA
>Ga0184623_10000541_pt1 | contig 16049 bp, 17 predicted proteins | sample PLM1_100_b1_FD_133138 | JGI IMG/M metagenome (GOLD analysis project Ga0184623, IMG submission 133138) | Groundwater sediment microbial communities from an aquifer in East River, Colorado, USA - PLM1_100_b1 | ecosystem: Environmental > Terrestrial > Soil > Riparian zone | place: USA: East River...
AATTCTGTGAGCGCTTTCCCTTTTACGGCGTCGGCCTGTTCCGCATTGATCAAGATCCACGTGAAACCTGCGACAGGGTACGCGTCCTTCCCATCCGGATTTGTGAAGAACACACGAAAGTCGTCGGGGATGTTCTTGAGCGCCTCATCCATCGCCTTCGTCGTACTGGACAGTGTGGGCCGGACGAACTGGCCTGCCTTGTTTCGCACGCTCCCAAATGTCATCTTGTTCGTGAGTGCGTAGGCCAGCTCGACGTATCCCAGCGTGTTCGGCGTCTGGCGCACTAGCCCTGCGACGCCTTCGTTGCCGCGGCCGCCGAGTCCCGTCGGCCAGTTGACCGAGGTCCCTTCCCCGACCCGCGTCTTCCACATCGGGCTGACTTTGCTGAGGTAGTTCACCCAGATCGCGGTCGTCCCCGACCCGTCGGACCGGTGCACGACGACGATGTCGGTGCCTGGAAGGTTAGCCTTGGGATTCAGTCGCGACAGGCGTGGATCGTTCCACTTCGTAATCCTGCCAAGAAAGATGTCTGCAAGGACGTCGGGCGTAAAGTTGAGACCCTGTCCGACCCCGGGAAGGTTGTAGACCGGCACGACCGCCCCGGCCACCATGGGAATGTGCAGCACGCGGCCGCCGGCCTGCGCGATCTGTTCGTCGGTCATTGGTCCGTCGCTTGCACCGAAGTCCACCGTTTTTGCGATGAACTGCCGAATGCCCCCACCGGAGCCGATCGACTGGTAGTTGATCTGCACACCCTTTTCTTCGGCGTATACCTGCGACCACTTTGAGTACAGCGGGAAGGGAAACGTCGCGCCCGCGCCGTTGAGCGTCACCGTCTGTGCGGCGGCACCTCCGGCGAAGACTACGACCGCGAGCAGAATGCATCCCAAATTCCACTTAACCCGGCACCAAGCAAAATTCCCCCGGCCTCGTTGCAACTCGGCCTCTGTGCGCCGCCGTGCCGCTCCGCGAGCAACACTGGTGGGCGCCACCTTCCACATGCCGTTGATCATTCGTCTCCTCCATCCATGAGTTGGGTTTCGGCTTAAGCGTAACGGGGGCGAGTGAACCTGAGGCCAATAGCGTGTCAAGACTGGGTGAAGGGCGGACGAAGCCTAACAGGGACTACTCGCTGAGGTCGAGGCGGTAACCGATCCCTCGGACTGACACGAGGCGGATGCCACCCTTATCCTCGACCTTCTTGCGGAGCCATCCCACGTGGGTGTCGAGAGTGCGGGTGTCTCCAAAGTAGTCTTCGCCCCATACCTCGTGGAGCAGACGCTCGCGCCGCACGACCTTCCCCTGGTGACGAAGCAACAGGTGGAGGAGCTCGAACTCCTTCCCGGACAGCGGAACCGGCTTGTGATCAACGGTCACCTCATGGCGACCGGTGTCCAGGACAAGATGCCCTGCCACGAGTTTGTCTTCTGCTCCGGATCGAATGAGGAGCGTCTCCAGCACGTTGGCGATGTCTTCACAGCGATCGGTGCTGCCTTCCAGCAACTCGAGAATGTCCTTCCACTTGATGATGTCTTTGGCGTTGCGCCGTCCGGAGAACAGCGCCTCAATCCCGTCGCGCAGGACGTCGTCACCTCGGTTCTCAAGACGGTGCAGCGTTCGCGTGTGCGGAAACACGTCCTGCATGCGGCGCAGCTGTGCAATCACGACCGTCAACTCCTGGGTGGACTCGAGCACAATCTCCCCCATTTCGCGCACAGTCGGGATGGCGCGGCGCACCTTGTGAATGGCAAGGCGTGCTGCGGCAGCCTCGATCGCGTCGAGCACGTCATCCAGATACCCGGTGAGCGCTTTCAGGGCGTCCGTCTCGACCGCCAGCGCGTTAGGCGACACCAGCCCCTCGAACAGATCTCGCGCAATCGCATCGCCTTTGTGCTCCAGGTCCCGAATCTTCTGCCAGGCTTCGTCGGAGGGAGTTGCGCCGTCAATGGCAGATTTGAGCGTTCGGGCCGCTTCATGAATGGTGGCGGCCATCTCTTCCAGAAGTTGGAATTCCTTGTCAGGGGGTTTCGGTGACGCTTCCGCGGTCATTTGCCGGCCTCAGGATAGCATGACCGCGTGCAGAATAAAGGATTGTCTAGCATGCAAGAATTTCACCTGGATCTCAACGCTCCTGAATTCGTCTACGATCCCTATCCACTGCTGGCCGAACTCCGCGAGAACCTGCCAGTATTTTTCGATCCATATTGGAACAAGGTGTTCTTCACCCGCTACGACGACATCGCGGCGCTGCTCCGGGACCGGCGACTTGGGCGTTCGATTTTGCACGTCCTCTCTCGAGACGAACTGGGATGGCCGCCACCCAATCCGCTCATCAGCAACTTTGATCACTTCCAGAACCATCACATGCTCGACAACGAGCCGCCCAAGCACACTCGCCTCAAGGGCTTGATGCTGAAAGCGTTCACCTCTTCGCGCGTCGAGGGATTGCGGCGAAAAATTCAAGAGATCGTCGACGGATTGATTGATCGTGTGGAAACCCGACGGCGGATGGACCTGCTCAAAGACTTTGCTGAACCAATCCCTGTTGCGGTGATCGCCGAACTCCTTGGGGTCCCGGAGGAGGAGCGCGCCCCGCTACGGCCGTGGTCTGCAGCGATCGTTAAGCTGTACGAACTAGGATACTCCGACGAGCAGGCGCGGACAGCCAACCAGGCCGTGGTCGAGTTCTCAGACTACATCAGGCGCCTGGCACGACTGCGGAGCAGGCAACCGAGAGACGACCTGATCTCGGCGCTGGTCCGTGCCGAGGAGCAGGGAGAAATGCTCAGTGAGGATGAGCTCGTCAGTAACTGCATCCTGCTGCTCAATGCCGGCCATGAGGCGAGCGTCAATGGAACGACGTTGGGTATGCTCTCGCTGCATCGCCATCCGGACCAAATGTCACTGGCGAGAAACGCGGCCGCGAAAGGTAACGGCGAGTTTTTCAAAGCGGCGGTCGAAGAACTGCTACGCTACGATACCCCACTGCCCATGTTCGAGCGATGGGTGCTGGCGGACTTCGATTTCAATGGCGTCGCGCTGAAGCGGGGAACCGAGGTCGGCCTGCTGTATGCTTCCGGGAACCGCGACGCGAGGCGATTCGCCGATCCGGACAAACTCGATCTGACCCGAACGGACAACCCGCATCTCACCTTCGGGCTGGGGATTCACTACTGCATCGGTGCCCCGCTGGCACGGGTTGAGCTACAAACCTCGTTCCAGACGCTTCTCAAACGGCTGCCGGGAATCAGGATGACGCCAGCACCCGTGGAGTATGCGGGCGGATTTGTCATCCGCGGACACAAGGCCATGCCGGTGGAATTCTAGAGATTCTCAGCTGCGATGGCGATGACGCGCGCCCCCGTAATGTCTCGAAGCAGCTGCGGTGAAATACCGAAGACTGCGGTCGGGGTGCCTGCTGCCGCGTAGAGAACCTCGAACTGCATGAGATCCTGGTCAAGGTACACGCCGAGCGGCGTGGCGTGACCGACCGGTGGCACGCCGCCGATAGAGTACCCCGTGATCGCCCGGACCTCCTCGGCGCTCGCCATCCGCGCCGTCGAGGCGGTCGCTGCGGATGCGAGTCTCACGGGATCCACGCGGTTCGCGCCCGACGCAAGCACCAGAACCGGACGCGAGTCCGCCAGGAATACCAGTGATTTGACGATCTGCGCCACCGTGGTCCCCACAGCCACGGCGGCGTCCGGCGCTGTCCGAGTGCTCTGAGAAAACTCAAGAATCTGGACGTGCACACCCAGCGCTTCCAGCGCTGCTCGCACCCGATCGGTCGCGGGCGTCCGCATCACCGCGCAGCTCCAGCGGACAGCGCGCCGAGCTCCTTGACGACGCGGGATTCCACCGCTTGTGATGTTCCCCGTCTCCCAGCTCGATCGGCGGCCTGCCCCAAACAGGCCAGCGCCACCGCCGTCACGGTGATGAAATCGGCGAGATGGGCGACGCCGAGAAATGCCGCTATGCTCGCGCTTGCAAGCTGGCCCGCTTCGCTCTCCGTTTGGAGCCAGCGATGCCAGGTGTCGATCCCGACCGATCGCTTCCCATCGGTGACCAGGCCTGTCGACCCGCGTATCGCCGCCAGGCCGCCGGACTGGAGGAGTTCGCCTGCAAGGCGAATAGGATCCCTACTCTTTCCGGTTGGGTTCGTGAGAGCGACCAATTCATCAGTTGTTGCAGATACAACGGGCCATACTGCCGCCGCGATCATTCGTCGGACCGGCGCAAGGGAGCGCCGACGCCTCAATGCGCCGGTGAGATCGATCACGGTCGGTACACCCCGATGCCGTGCCAGGGCCAGAGCTTCGTCCATCTGCCGCCGCGCAGCAGCACCAGCGCTCACCGGCGAGACGAGAAGCACATCGACACCGGCGGCCACACGACTGACGTTACCGGAAATCCTCGAAACGGTGACCGCACCGAGCGCGCGGATGGCTCGGGGGATCGCTTTCGATCGACTGTTGCCCAGGCGGAGGATCTTGGGGCGACGCTCGCGCAGCGCAGCCAGAAGGCCCGCAACACTCTCAGGCCTGATTGGATCTTTCATCTCATCTTTCAACCCGGCACACGAGAATCAAACCCCCGGCCTCGGCCTAGCTCGGCTCCAGACTCAATCAACGTGCGAAATCCACCGGCCTCGCTACTGGCTCGGCCTCCTCAACAGCGCCGTCGGCCCACTCCGTGGGCGACATTGGTGGTCGCTAAGCCTACTGGGGTTAGAGTCGCAGGGAGCGATGCACCGTCCGCATACAGGCGCCGACGACGGCTTTGAGGCCTGCGGACTCGGCCTTCGCCGCGGCCTCCTCGTTCTCCGCGCCGGGCTGCATCCACACGACCTTGGCACCGATGGCGATCGCGTCGTCCACCACCGCCGGCACGTCCTCCGGGCGTCGGAAGATCTGCACGACGTCAACCCGCTCGGGGATTTCCTTCAGACTCGGGTAGGCCTTCTCGCCGAGCGCTTCTTTGATGGTGGGGTTCACAGGAATGATTCGATAGCCGTGGTCCTTAAGGTAGTTCGCGACGTCGTAGCTCGGGCGTTCCGGATTGTTGGAGAGACCGACAACGGCGATGGTCTTCGACGTTGTCAGAATTTTCCGGAGCCCATCCTCCGACTGCACCATCTAACCCTCCGAAGACAACAGTTGTTCGAGCTTCGTGCGGTTGAACCCGACGACGGCTTCGCCATCGATGATCGTCACCGGCGTGGCTGAGAAGCCCTTGTCGACGAGTTCATTAAACGCCCGCTCGTCCTTGCTGATGTCCTTGTCCGTGTAGGCAATCCCCTTCTGGTGAAGGAACTCCTTCACCTTGCCACAGAACAGTCAGCCGGGTTGCGAGTAGACCACGACGGATTTGGCCACGGGTTTGCCTCCGTATGCGTATACTTGAAACCTGTGTCGAATTATTTCCCCAGGAAGATGTCTTCCCAGCGAGCACGCCTGATCACTGCCGTTCTCATCGCCATCGGAATTGCCATCATGATCGTCGCCGTGGCCCGTCAGCGATCAATACCGCCCACATCCGTCTCACCGTTGCCGCAGGGGCGCGCGCAGCCCGCCCCCGACTTCGAGATCACGATGTACCAGGGCCAGGACGTCGTCGGGGGGCAGAAGCTTCGCCTCTCCCAGATCCTCGCTCGCGGCAAGCCGGTGGTTCTGAACTTCTTCGCCGGGCTCTGCCCGCCGTGTCGCGCGGAGATGCCGGATTTTCAGAAACGTTACGCTGCCGGCGGCAAGGATCAATATGTGATGCTCGCCGTAGATATCGGCCCGTACACAGGCCTGGGTACGCGAGAGCAAGGACAAGACCTGCTGCGTCTGCTGGGCATCACGTTCCCAGCAGGCACCGTCTTCGACGAGGACATCCTGGCCGGGTATCAGATCTTCGGCATGCCGTCCACATTCTTCATTACGCCGAACGGCATGATCGTGCGAAAGCAGATCGGGCTTCTCACCCCCGACCAGATGGACGCCCACATCAGCGACTTGCTACGGGTTTCGGGCGCGAGATAGTACCGCGCTTAGGGCTTGTAGACCTTCGTCTTCGGCTTGAACACCGCCCACGCGAACCAGAAGTGCTGCCCGTTGACCACAGGATTGAGGTGTCTTCCCTTGAGCGATCCGGTGGTCGCCTGACCTAGGATGTTCCACGTGCTGCCCGTCTGCGCGTCGACGATCCGGTCTGGAGCCGCTCTAAACGTCAGCGCCTTCCCGTCGAGGGTACGCTCGAACACGGCGCTGGTACCGACATCGCGCGAATCCGCGATGCTACTTCCATCCAGGGCGGATGTGACGCCCTTGGTAAACATGACGACGATCGGCCTGCCGCCGACCACGTCGTTCGCGACCCGCACCTTCTCAAGCACGCTAAAGGGGTAAGCGGTGTCGTCATTCCCGATGGACACGGTGACCACACGCTCCATGGGTCGGAGCCGGGCGTCTCGGGGACCGCGAAAGAGAAACGGCGAGGCATTGATGTCATCGTAGCCAACGTACGGGTTCTGGCCATACGAGCGGACGTGTCCTGTGCTGCGATTGAAGACCCTCCCGGCTGGGAAGTGCGCGCGGAATGTGTCCCAGGAGATGATCTGAGCCGGGAGAAACTTCAACCGCCTCCCGATGAGCTCGCCGACGATCGCTTCGCCCGTGACCTGCTGCCACCACGACTCGGTCTGGCGATCATACATCACCAGATCGGAAAATCGTAGCTTGCCCGTGGTCCCGAAGTCCAACACCCGTCCCTCGAGTCGACGGTCGAACACGATCGCCGTGTTGCACAACGGACAAAATGTGATGGACACTGGCGCGCCGCCGACGGTGTCGTTCACGATTTCGTGCCAGATGAGGATCTGCAGCGGGTAGGCCCGAGCCTCCCCATGCTGCACGAACAGCACAACAGGTTCATTTGCCTTCAGCCATTTGCCGGCCGCTTCGACGGAGTCGTAATTCGGCCGGTCGATCGCAGGAATCCCGTCTTTCGGCGGGCCACCGGACATGATTTCCGAAAGTGACACACTGTGCTTCGTGAAATCCGTCTTCCACGAAGAAGTATCGAAGGAAATTCGCTCGCCCTGATGCGCGGCGCGCAAATCACTCCTCCCACCATCCAAGAAGCCGAAGAGCATCATGGCAACCAGCACCATCGCGGTCGATGCCTTAAACCCTCGTGGGATTGCCATCACATCAAGGTTCTCTTCGATCTCGCAGGAAGAATGTAATCACGGCTACATCACCCACCGGCAAGATCGAGCGTGTGCACGGCGTATCAGTGCGGTGAAGCGCGCGGTCGCCCTTCTGCGCTGAGGAACGCCGCGGCTGCTTCGTCTACCCACCAGGTGACGGTACCGTCCATCGGCTTGACGCCCAGAGCCGGACAGGTCTGCACGTCGCAGGGGCCGACCAGCGCCCGATGCAGCGCACCGGCTTTCGATCTTCCGGCCACGAGGAAGTGGACATTGGCGGCGTGATTGATCGCCGGCAGCGTCAGCGTGAGGCGCTGGGGCGGCTCCTTGGGCACCCGCACCGCCACGACGCGTCGCTTGTCTTCCACAAGCGCCTTTGATCCGGGAAACAGCGATGCGATGTGTCCATCCGGAGCCAGTCCGAGAAGAATCAAATCGAAGCGTGGCCAATCATCGTTGAACTGCCGCTTCAAGAGAACCTCGTACTCGCGGGCCGCGTCGTTTGGATCGGCGTGGCCGGTTGGCATCGGATGCACCTGCGCGGCGGGAATCGGAACGGCATTCAGCAGTGTCTCCCGTACCATCCGATAGTTGCTTGCCGGATCATCCGAGGGAACGTACCGTTCGTCGCCCCAATACAGATGCACATGGACCCAGGGGATCTGGTCTCTGTACGCGGTGCCGAGCAACCGGTACAGTGACCGCGGCGTGTTGCCTCCGGATAACGCCAGCGCACATGTGCCTCGCTGCGCGATAGCGGACCGAATGATACCGACAGCCTCTGCTGCCGCGGCCCGGCTCAGCGCGTCGATGTCCGGCAATACGTGGACGCCCTTCATTCCAGTCAGTTTCCTCGTTTGACCTCATGGCCGCCGAATTGCTCCCGCATCAAGGCTAGTAGGCGGTCAGCAAATGCTGTCGTGTCACGCGAGCGCAACCGCTGCATCAGCGCAAGGGTGATCACCGGCGCCGCGGTGTCCAGGTCCACGGCTTCAAACACCGTCCAGCGCCCCTCTCCAGAATCGGCAACGTAGGGCGCGACGTTGGTCAGTTCCTGATCGTCCTGTAGTGCTCTCGCCGTCAGGTCCAGGAGCCACGAGCGCACGACGCTGCCGTGTTGCCAGATCTGCGCGATCTGGCGAAGGTCGAGCGAAAACTCCTGCTTGCGCTTCAGGATTGTGAACCCTTCAGCCAGCGCCTGCATCATGCCGTACTCGATGCCGTTGTGCACCATCTTGACGAAGTGGCCGGCGCCGTGCGGGCCGACGTGTCCCCACCCACGATCGGCTCCGGGCGCCAGCGTCTCAAAGATGGGTCGCAGCCGCGCCACGGGCTCACGCGCGCCGCCGATCATCAGGCTATAGCCCTCCGTCAGACCCCAGATGCCGCCGCTCGTCCCAACGTCCACGTAGTGGATACTGTGCTCAGTCAGCATCGTGGCACGGCGCATCGTGTGCTTGTAGTACGAGTTGCCACCGTCGATGATTGTGTCTCCGGCGCGGACCAGCGGTTGGAGCGTCGCCAGCGTCTGGTCCACCGGGTCGCCGGCGGGGATCATCAACCAGATGATGCGCGGAGGACGGAGTTTCTCCACGAGGTCTGCCAGCGAGCGCACGCCTTCTGCGCCGAACTTTACGACGCGCTGCACGCTCTCCTGGGTTCGCGCGTAGCCGACCACGCGGTGGCCCCCGCGCACTAGGCGTTCGCTCATGTTGGCGCCCATGCGCCCGAGTCCGATCATGCCGAGTTCCATCGCATCTCCTCTACAAAATACAGGTCGTAGGTCACGACCTACTACCTACGACCTACGACCGACATCTGCAAAAAGCCAGGCGGCCGGAGCCATTAGGCCTCCGGCCGCCGTTAGATCTTGGTTACCTACCTTTGACCATCTCGAATGCGCGTGCCGCGGCGTCCCAGTTCACGACGTTCCACCATGCCTTTATGTAGTCAGGCCGCCGGTTTTGATATTTCAGATAATACGCGTGCTCCCAGACGTCGAGTCCAAGAATCGGTCTGTTGCCTTCCATGACAGGAGCATCCTGGTTGGCCGTCGAGTAGACCTTGAGCTTGCCACCGCGGTCCGCCACCAGCCAAGCCCACCCAGAGCCGAAGCGACTCGTCGCGGCCTGAGCGAACTGCTCCTTGAATGTATCGAATGCGCCGAACGTCGTTCGTATCTCCTCGGCAAGTTTCCCGGATGGCTCCTTGCTACCGCCGGGCTTCAACCATTGCCAGAACATCGTGTGATTGAGATGCCCGCCGCCGTTGTTCCGCACGGCGGTCTGGACCTCTGTCGGTAGATCGGAGAGACTGCTGAGCAGGTCTTCTACTTCCTTGGTCTGAAACGCGGCGTGCTTCTCCAGGGCAGCGTTCAGGTTGTTCACGTAGGCCTGATGATGCTTGGTATAGTGGATCTCCATCGTCTGTGCGTCGATGTGCGGCTCCAGAGCGTTATACGGAAACCCCAGCTCGGGTAGCTTGAACGGATACGGCATTCTACGACCCCCTCTCAGGAATCAAAGCAGGATGTCAGGGACTCCCTCAGTTTTACCCCGCTGCACAGAACTGTCAAGGCAGGACCAGCAGCAAGAAAATCATCGCCGTCAGTGCGGCAGAAGCGAGACACCAGCTGCATAGGGCCCGCAGCACAGATACCTGCAGATAGGTGAGGAAGAGGTACAAGAGTAGCGCCACGGATGCGGCAACAATTGCGAGCGGCGCGGCCGCAGGGCTCCACCGGCGAAGCCATGGGGTCAACGCTATATAAAGAAAGAAGGCCACACCGAGGGCGCCGTTTGGGATCCCCAGCAACCGGCCGTAAGGACTGCGGATCACAGCGGCGCAGCCGGTGCCAATACACAACACACGCCCGGGGGTGACCTGCTTGTACCACACGTAGGCGCTGATCGCGGTCCCTGCCGCGCCCAGCGCCGTCAGGACGCTCACATCGGTTGAGCTCTTCGTGAGATTAAGAGGTGTGGTCCTGCGTCATGCGAAGGACTAGTCTCGTATGTCCGCGCCGCCCACAGTTTCTCTACGCCGTCTGCAGCAGCGGCTGGAAGAACTCGGCGCGATCGGCCGAGATCCAGAAGGTGGCATCACACGCCCGCCATTCTCGCCCGCGCACGTCGATGCTGTGCGTCGTTGCGCGGCATGGATGCGTGAGGCAGGGTTGAGCGTCGGAGTCGACGAGTTCGGAAACCTGATCGGGTCCCGGCCCACCGAGCTCGGATCTGCTCTGCTGGCGGGGTCGCATCTGGACACGGTGCCACAGGGTGGAATGTTTGACGGCGCGCTTGGCGTGGTGGCGGCGATTGAGTGCGCGCACGTCCTGCATGAAGACGGGCGGTCGCTGCGCCACCCGTTCGTCGCGATCGCGTTCGCCGAAGAAGAAGGTTACACGTTTGGCTCAGGTACGCTGTCGTCGCGCTCTCTGCTCGGCGAGATGCCCCGAGACCAGTTCTCGGAGTTGGTGGATCGCAGCGGGCGCACGTACGACGAGTACCTGCGGGCCTCCGCGCACGGGCTCCCGCAGGCACAGGTCCCGGCGCAGGTACGAGCCTACATCGAGTTGCACGCGGAACAGGGTCCGCATTTGGAGCGCATGGCCAAACAGGTCGCGGCGGTCGATCAGATCGTCGGCAGCCTGCGCACGGTCGTAACGTTCGAAGGGCGCGCGGCGCACGCGGGAACAACGCCGATGGACAGGCGCGCCGACGCTCTGCTCGGGGGAGCGGAATTCGTGCTCGCGGTCAACGAAATCGCCACGGCTTCAAATGGTCGCGGGGTCGGCACTGTCGGAGAGCTGCACGCCCACCCTGGGGCAAGAAATGTGATCCCGGGAAAGACGACGCTATCGGTGGAGTTTCGCAGCCAGGACGATACCTGGCTCACATCGGCCCGGGAGCGCGCAGACGACGCCGCGGGAAAAATCGCGGACCGTAGGAAGTTGGGCGTGAGAGTGACGCCATGGACCGGTTCTCGGGTTCAGCCGATGGACTCAGAACTTCAGCAGGCGATCTTCGCTGCGATGCGCTCAGCAGGACATGATGCCGTCACAGTATCGAGTTGGGCGGGGCACGACGCCGGCATCCTGGCGCGATACGTCCCCTCCGGGATGATCTTCGTCCCCAGCACCGGCGGGATCAGTCACGCTCCAGAAGAACACACCCCCTGGCCGGCGGTCGAAGCGGGAACGCAGGTGCTACTCGAGACGATCCTCATGCTCGACGCAACGGATGGAACGGGGGGCACGCTGCCGCTGGCGTACACGGCTCGTTAGCATGACCACGCAGGTGGGAATCGCCGAACGGATCAGGACTGCAAACGCGGAATTCATGGCGCGCGTCGGTAAAGCAGCGCCGTCCTTGGTCCGTGTCAGGCGTGCGCAGGAAGTCATTCCCGTGCTCACCGGTCGAACGGTCCTGCACGCGGGTCCCCCGATCACAGCCGAGCGACTCTGTGGGCCGATGCGCGGCGCGATTCTGGGAGCGTCCGTCCTGGAAGGCTGGGCGAAGACGGCTGAGGAGTCGGCCAGGCTACTCGATCGAGGGCAGATCACGCTCCGTTGCGCGCATGACTGGAACGCCGTAGGACCGATGGCTGGCATCATCTCCGGATCGATGCCGGTGTTCGAGGTCCGCGACGAGACTTCGAAGACGACTGCTTACAGCACGATCAACGAAGGCATCGGCGCGGTGCTCCGTTTTGGCGCCTACGATCCAATGGTGATCGACCGGCTGCGCTGGATTGCCGAGACCCTCGCGCCTGCGCTCGATCGCGCGCTGCAACACCTGGAAGGGCTTGCGCTCCTGCCACTTATGAACCGGGCGCTGTCCATGGGCGACGAGATGCACCAGCGCAACATCGCCGCGACCAGCCTGCTGTTTCGGGCACTCGCGCCGACACTGGCGAAACAGAGCGCGCCCTCCAACGCACTCGTACGCATCACGCAATTCTTGAGCGAGAACGACCAGTTCTTTTTGAACGTCGCCATGGCGGCGTGCAAAGCGATCACGGACGGAGCCCGCGGGATTCCGCTTTGCACCGCAGTCACAGCCATGAGCCGCAACGGTGTTGAGTTCGGGATCCGGGTAAGCGGGCTCGGGGAAACCTGGTACGTCGCGCCGTCCCCCGTTCCCGACGGTCTGTACTTTCCCGGCTATGGAGCCGCCGACGCGAACCCGGATATGGGCGACAGCGCGATCGTCGAAACCGCCGGGCTCGGAGCCTTCGCCATGGCGGCCGCGCCCGCCGTCGCCGGGTTCGTCGGCCTGGCATCGGCTCGCGACGCCATCGCCACGACGCAGGCTATGAGCGCGCTCACGCTGGGACCAAGTCCACACTTCAAGATCCCTGCGCTGGACTTCGAGGGCACCCCGACCGGCATCGACATCCGCCGTGTCGTCGAGGTGGAGACGACGCCGATCATCAATACCGGCATTGCTCACCGGCGGGCTGGAGTGGGGCAAATCGGCGCAGGCATCGTCCGCGCCCCCCTCGAGGTATTTCAGCAGGCTCTGGCCGCATTCGTCGAGCGATATGCGAGTTCGGCCGCGTCCCCGGGCGGACGGGCGTAGGAAAGACAGATGGAACTGCCGGCGCGCTTGCTGTGTGGCACTGGGCCTACGAACCCTGACCCACGGGTGCTGCGCGCGATGTCGGCGCCACTCCTCGGTCAGTTCGATCCAGAATTTACGTCCATCATGGAAGACGTCATGGCGTCCGCCCGGCAGGTCTTCCGGACCTCAAACCCGCGTACGTTCGCGGTCTCGGCGACGGGCCGCGGCGGAATGGAGGCGGCCATCGCGTCACTTGTGGAGCCTGGGGATCGCGTGCTCGTAGCAAACTGCGGACGGTTTGGCGACCTCTTCGTAGATCTCGCCACACGCTACGGCGCCCGTGTCTCGCAGGTCACTGCCGAGTGGGGACACGTCATCGATCCACAGCAGATTGAAGCATCACTGAAGCATACCCCTGCAAAGGTCGTCGCGATTGTGCACGGCGAGACGTCGACCGGCATGTTGCAGCCCCAGATGGAAGAGATCGGCCGCATCTGCCAAGAGCGAGATGCACTGCTCGTTGTCGACGCGGTTGTTACACTCGGAGGGGTGCCGGTAGAAGTCGACGACTGGCAAATCGACATGTGCACGTCGGGGACGCAGAAGTGCCTGGGGTGCCCATCCGGCATGGCGCCGATCACCTACAATGCCCGAGCCGAACATGCCCTTGCAGACCGCAAGAATCGCGTCGTGAGCAACTACTTCGACCTGTCGCAGCTCCAGCGGCACTGGAGCCCGGAGCGGTTGAACCATCACACGCTGCCCACCAGCATGACGTACGGGCTGCGTGAGGCGCTGCGCTTGATCGCTGACGAGGGACTCGAAGCGAGATGGACACGCCACCGCCGCGCGGGGGATGCGCTGAAGGCAGGGTTAGAAGCCATGGGCGTCGAGCTCTTCGGTGATCCAAAACACCGGCTGCCGATGATCACGGCGATGGTGGTTCCGGACGGGGTGCCGGATGAGGCGGGGCGTGCAGAGCTCTTGCAGCAGTTTGGGATCGAAGTGGCGACGGCCTTCGGTCCGTTGCGAGGCCGCATCTGGCGGCTCGGGACAATGGGCTATAACGCAAACTTGAACACGGTGCTCAGGGTTCTCACCGGGCTCGAGCGGATTTTCCGGTCCTTCGGAGCACAGAATCCGCAAGGCGTCGCTGTCGGTGCGGCCGAAGAGACATATGCATTGATTCCCCAACCGGAAGGGCAGTCGCCGTGACCTCGGATCCGTTTGCCGAGTTCAAGCGCGCACAGCGAGAAGGGTGGGCCAAATTCGCTCCCCTCGAAGTCGTCACCACGCCTTCGGCCGCGCATCTCGCGCGGTTCGCCGGGGTCCGGCCTGGCCACTCGGTCCTCGATGTGGGAACGGGGACGGGAGTGGTGGCCATCACGGCGCGTCGACGTGGTGCCGTGGTGACTGGCCTCGATCTCACCCCCGAACTCTTGACGCGGGCCAAAGAGAATGCGGTTCTCGCGAACGTGGACGACATCGTGTGGCGTGAGGGTGACGTGGAGAGCCTACCCTTTGCCGATGGTTCCTTCGACACCGTGTTGAGCCAGTTTGGCCACATGTTCGCACCTCGGCCGGAGATTGCCACGCGCGAAATGCTGCGCGTCCTGAAGCCTGGCGGCCGGCTGGCGTTCTCCACGTGGCCTCCCGAACACTTCATCGGCAAGATGTTTCGTCTCGTCGGCACGTATGTTCCGGCGCCGCCGGGCGCAGCGGCTCCTTCGGATTGGGGAGATCCCGCGGTGATTCGGGAGCGCCTGGGAAACCAAGTACGGGACATTTTCTTCGAACGGGGAATCAGGATGTTCCCCGCGCTGAGTCCGCAGCATTACCGTGATCTCATCGAGAGGACTTCCGGCCCGGTCGTCAAGCTGGTGGAGCGCCTGCGTGAAGACCGTGCAAAGCTCGCCGCGTTCCGCAAGGAACTCGAAGCGCTCGCAGAGCAACACCTCGTGGACAATGTCGTGATCGCCGACTACTTGCTCACCCGCGCGATCAAAGTCTGATGGAAGGCCGCTACCCTCCAGCTATTCGCATCACTGAGACCAACTGCAATGATCCGGCTCAGGAGGTGGCGTTCAACGACTGGTACAACCGTATCCATGTCCCCGACATTCTGGCTGCGGGCCTCGGAAACACCGCCATTCGGTATGAGAATGCACAATCCGATGAAGAAAATCCTCAGTATATCGCCATCTACGAACTCGCAACGGATGACCTCAACTCCGTGAACGAACGGTTTGCTCAAGTTGTTCAACGGCTACGCGAGAAACGCAGGATGCACGAGGCGTTGCAGATTGTACGTCGAGGAATGTGGCGTCGCATTGGCCCGGACTTCCGAAGTGCCCGTGCTGGCACAATGGGAAGTGGCGGGGTGTGGATCATTGAAAGCAACTGCATCGACACTGAGCGCGAAGCCGAGTTCAATCGCTGGTACAACGAAATCCACATTCCCGATCTCTTGGCGACGGAGTGCTTTGTTGCTGCGTATCGGTTCGAATCGCAACCGGGCCAGGGAGGCGGCCAGTACCTGGCGCTCTATGAAACGAATGGAGATCCGGTAGAGGCGGTCGACAGCTTCGTGAAGGAGCACCGACCCGGCTTGAAGGCAGGGGGACGGCTCAGCGAGATCATCGACGTGACCCGGCGCGGGGTCTACCGCAGGCTTCTGTAACTGTCCTCCTTTAGCTCATTCGAGTCATAGATCGCCCCGACTTGTTTGTGCTTCAATCAAGCGTGTTGTCATCCGTGGTGCCAGTCACCAAGGTAGAGGGCTGGCTTCGCCGTTGTCTGCAGAGGTCTACGATCTAGAGTGACAGTCACGGGGAGAGGAGGCTAGCTTTGCTCTGGGCCGGGCCGAAGCCAGCGGCCCCCAGCATCGGCCACGACCTGACCATCAACGGCGGCTGCACGCCCCCTCGATAGCACACGGCTGATCCATCCCTTGATCTTCAAACCGATAAATGGCGAGTGTGGATGCCGGGATTTCAGCCACGAGGAATTGATGGTCCATTCTCGATTCAGGTCAACCAGCATCAGATCGGCATCTGCACCGACCTGGATCGCACCCTTCTGTGGCCAGAGGCCGGCGATCTTCGCCGGATTCTCGGAGAGCAATTTCGCGAACTGCTCGAGGGGCATCTCGCGGCGATGGACACCTTCTGTCAGCATCAAAGGCACCAGGGTCTGCACACCGGTAATACCGCCCCAAGCTTCGAAAATGTCCTCATCGCCTCGCGTTTTGTCTTCCGTAGGGCAGGGAGAGTGGTCTGAGGTGATGCAGT
>Ga0184623_10000542_pt1 | contig 16033 bp, 19 predicted proteins | sample PLM1_100_b1_FD_133138 | JGI IMG/M metagenome (GOLD analysis project Ga0184623, IMG submission 133138) | Groundwater sediment microbial communities from an aquifer in East River, Colorado, USA - PLM1_100_b1 | ecosystem: Environmental > Terrestrial > Soil > Riparian zone | place: USA: East River...
GGCGCACATGCATCAGCCGTCAAGAACGGTGATGCCGTCGTATGAATCCGTGGCTTCGAGCGCATCGACAACGCGCTCGAGTTCCGCCTCGTCCTCGATCGCGACCAACGTGTCGTTCTCGACGCGGAAGACCATGGCCGCATCCTGATCCCCCGGGATCGCCGGCGGGATCGCTCCTGCAACGGGCTGAAGGACCGCATAGCGTTGCTGGTCTACCTCGACGACATCAACAAGCGTAAAGTCCTGTGGGCGACCTGCCTCATCCAATAGCGTAAAGACTTCGTTGGCCTCAGTCACAGGTCACCTCACTCGACCCTTGTGCGTTGACCTTGTCCAGGTGAGTTTGCAGAATCAGCGCCGCGGCGACGGCGTCTCGCGCGCTCCGCCGTTGTACGCGGCGCGCGCCCGCTTCGATCATTGTCTTCTCGGCCTCCGCGGTAGACAGCCGTTCGTCCGCAAACGCGACGGGTACTGGCACCGCGCTCTGAAGCTTGGCGACGAACGCGCGGACCGCCGCGGCCTCCTCTCCCTCATGTCCGTCCAACCGCAGCGGCAGGCCCACAACGATTCGATCGACATCGTGCTGTGCGATTAGCTCCCGGATGCGACCAAGCACCTGCCGGAATCCATGGTGCGGGATGACCTCGAGCGCCTGGGCGATCGTCCCGCTCGGGTCGGAGAGCGCGACGCCGATACGCACGTGACCATGATCAAGCGCGAGAATCCTCATACTAGCCTGTCGTATGCCTCCGCAGAAAGTCTTCAGACCGTCCCAATTCTAGGAGGTCCTTGATACGATTGGAATCCTTTAGTCCACCCTGTGCAAAATCCGAACGTCCGCCGCCACTACCTCCAAATTGGGAGGTGAGATCGCGAACAAGATTTCCGAGGTCAATTTCAAGGCCCTCGCTTCTGCTCGCAACTACCTGCCCAGTTGAGTCAGACGCCAGAACTACCACACCACGCTTCCCATCCTGCTCGATGCGCTGTAATACGGAGTCGCCTAATAGGCGCATTACCTCTGGTCGGGCACTCGCAGTCTCGACGACGAATACAATGTTATTTATTGGGATCGCCCGACCCACCATTTCCTCTACTCGTTTCTCTCGAAAGTCAGCAAGCGCTTCTTCTGCATTTCGTTTTTCGAGTTTCTTAACACGATCAGAGAGTTGTTGCACTCTATCAAAAACCTCATCAGGCTTCGAACGCAATGCATGAGCTATGGATGCCAGGAGCAATTCATGTCTACGAAGCAGCGCGTAAGAACCCTGTCCAGTAACAGCTTCGATACGGCGCACACCTGCCGCCACGCCACTTTCGGATGTGATCTTGAACAAACCGATCTGGCCCGTCCGGCTCACGTGCGTCCCGCCGCACAGTTCGCGACTATATGCATCAATGCTTATGACGCGCACGCTGTCACCGTACTTTTCGCCAAATAGCGCCATGGCGCCGAGCTTGGTGGCCTCATCATAGCCCATCCACTTGGCGACGACCGGCAGGTCGTCCAGGACCTTCTCGTTCACGCGACGCTCGATCGCCTCGCGCTGTTCCTCGGTGAGCGCAGAGAGATGGACGAAGTCGAATCGCAGCCGGTCGGGCGCCACGAGCGAACCGGCCTGTCTCGCGTGCTCTCCCAGCAATTCCTGAAGCGCTTTGTGCAGCAAGTGGGTGGCCGTATGATTGCGCATCGTGTCCAGCCGGCGCGCCACGTCGACCTCGGCCGTGATCGGCATGCCGACGCGCAGGCGGCCACGCGTGATGCGACCACGATGCGAAATCACGCCGCCCAAGGGCCGCTGCGTATCCAGGACGTCGACCTCGACGCGCGACGCTCGAAGCCGGCCGGTGTCGCCCACCTGCCCGCCTCCTTCCGCATAGAAGGGAGTCCGGTCGAGGATCACCTCGACCTCGGTCCCAGCCGAAGCTTCATCGACGCGGTGGCCGCCGGCGAGTAGCGCGAGCACTTTCGCTCTCGCGCGAACCTTACGATACCCGACGAACTCGGTCGAGATCCGTTCATCCTCAAGCTCTCCGAAGCGCTGACCTTCTGCGTCTGTCGTCTCGAAGGCGCTGGCCGCACGGGCTCGACGACGTTGCGATTCCATGGCCGCAGCAAATCCAGCTTCGTCAATTTCGAGTCCGTGCTCACCGGCGATGTCGCGGGTCATCTCGAATGGAAATCCGAACGTGTCATAAAGGCGGAAGACGTCGTCGCCGGGTACCACGTTCTCGCCGCGGCTGCGCACCGTTGCGATGACTTCCTCCAGACGTGTGAGTCCATGGGTGAGGGTTTGGGCGAAGCGGGTTTCTTCGACCCGTGCGGCCTCCATAATGAATGACCGTTGGCGTTTCAGCTCAGGAAACGCGTTCCCCATCTGTCCGATCACCACGTCGGCCAGATCTCCAAGAAATGGCTTCGTTACCCCTGTGCTGCGCGCGAATCGCATGGCCCGCCGCATGATCATCCGCAGGACGTATCCACGCCCTTCGTTGCCCGGCACAATTCCGTCCGCCATCAGGAAAGTCATCGCCCGAGAGTGGTCGGCCATCACGCGGGCAGGCACGGTCTGATCGCCGACGAGATCTCTCACCCGCCCCATGAGAGGATCAAAGATGTCAGTGCGGTAGTCATCATGAACGCCCTGGAGGACAGATGTAATACGTTCCAACCCCATACCCGTATCAACGCCCGGCTTCGGTAGCCGCACGCGTGTGCCGTCCGGGCGCTGGTCGAACTGCATGAAGACCAGGTTCCACGTCTCGAGCCACCGCAGACACCCGTTGTCCAACGCGACGCTGCAATCCGGTTGTTTGCAGGTACAGTATTCGGATCCCCAGTCAAAGTGCAGCTCCGAGGTTGGCCCGCACGGACCCACATCGCCCATCATCCAGAAGTTCGTTTTCTCTCCCAGAAGCAGGAGGCGTTCCGTCGGAATACCGAGCTTCCGCCATGCGCCTTCGGCCTCATCATCACCCTGCAACACGGTGATCACGAGACGGTCGCGTTCAATTGCATAGCGGCGGGTCATCAACTCCCACGCGTATGCAATCGCGTCGTCTTTGAAGTAATCCCCGAAGCTGAAGTTGCCGAGCATGAAGAAGAACGTATGGTGCCACGGGCTCGGCCCAACGTTCTCCAGATCGTTGTGTTTGCCCTGAACGCGCATGATCTTCTGTAACGTCGCCGCGCGCACATATGGCCGCCGTTCCACACCCAGGAAGATGTCTTTGAACTGCACCATTCCCGCGTTAGTGAACAGAAGTGTCGGGTCGTTCGCCGGTACAAGCGAGGCGCTGGGCACGATCGTATGCCCGCGCCCTCGGAAGAACTCGAGGAACTCATCAGCCGTCTGCTTCCAGGTCATCATGAAAATAAGAACCCCTCGTCACAGGGACGAGAGGTATCCTCCCGCGGTACCACCCATTTTCCGGCTGACGCGGTTAGGCGGCAACGCGCTAACGCGACAACCAGCTCTTGTTCCCGATATCGGTGGGAACCGTGCCGCTCCGGGGTGGCGAGGCCCATCATCGCGTCAAATCTCTCGTTAGTCTACCTCGTTTCTGCCTTTTGTTCCACCTCAGCCACGAGCGCGCCGGCCACCCCAACCGACTCGTCGAGAACCGCCACGGCGCGGTCAATTTGCTCACGGCTGATGATGAGTGGCGGAGCGATGCGAAATGTCTCCGGCTTGTTCAAACTGTAGAAAACGATCACGCCCCGCGTCAGCGCCTCGGCCGTCACCAACAGCACAAGGTCGGGATCGGTGAATTCCATGCCGATGAGCAGTCCTTTTCCGCGGACGTCTTTCACGAACCGGGAATGTCGCCGTGCCACAGGGCGCAGCCGCTCCAAGAAATAAGTCCCCAACTCTGCCGCCCGCTCAACGAGACGCTCCTCGCGAATCACGTTGATGGTGGCGATGCCGGCGGCGCACGCCAGCGGGTTCCCACCGAAGGTCGTGGAGTGCAGATACGGGTTCTGCTCGAGCGCCTTCCACAAGTGTGGCCGGCCGGTAAACGCTCCGATCGGAACGACGCCACCGCCGAGCGCCTTCGCCATCGTCATGATGTCGGGCGTGACACCCCAATGTTCGCAGGCGAACATTTTGCCTGTCCGGCCGAGACCGGTTTGCACTTCGTCGACGATGAGCAGTGCGCCATGACGATCGCAGATGCTGCGCACCCCGGGAAGATACCCGTCGGGCGGGATGACGACTCCGCCCTCGCCCTGGATCGGTTCCAGGATGACGGCTGCGGTCCGCGTACTGACCGCCGAGGCCATCGCGTCGAGGTCGCCGAAGGCCACGTGCTGGAATCCCGGCACGAGTGGTTCAAACGGAGTCTTGTAGGTATCGCGGCCTGACGCAGACAGCGCGCCCATCGTCTTCCCGTGAAACGCCCCGGTCGTTCCGATGATCTCTGCGCGCTTGGTGACCAGCCTCGCGAGCTTCAGTGCGCCCTCATTGGCCTCGGCGCCACTGTTGCAGAAGAAGGTGTACTGCAGGTCCCCCGGCGTGATCTCTGCAAGAAGCGCAGCAAGCTCTGCCTCCAGGTGGCGCGGCAGGGCGCGGACGGACATCGGCATACGATCGAGTTGTTCTTTCACGGCCGCCACGACCTTGGGGTGCCGATGGCCAACGTTGAAGATCGCGGGGCCGCCGGAGCAGTCGAGATACTCCTTGCCGTGAGCATCGTGGATCACGGCGCCCTGCGCTTCCCACTCCACGGTGGAGACGTTGGCGAAGCGGTAGAGGCGTTGGAGGCCGGCGTTGACGAAACGTCCGTATTTCTCCAGCGTCTCGGCCGCGAGGCGGTCCGGATTATCTGGTAGCATCGAGGTCCCCGCCGGTCAGCGTTATCTGTGCCCTTCGCACAACTTCTCTCGTCTCTTTGTATTTGATGCGTTCGATGGCTTCGTCAAGCGCCACCCACTCGCAGGCGACGAATCCCTCCTCTGCCTGGGGGGCAGGTTCTTGTCCGCCCAGAAACTCCAACAGGAAGTACCGGACGGTCTTGTCATAGAACGTGTCTTCAGAGCGCCAGAAGAAGTAGTATCGCTCCTCGCCGAGATCCGCCACCACTCGGACATTCGAGAGGCCGGTCTCCTCACGCACCTCACGCAGTGCGACACCCTCAGGCGTCTCGCCGGATTCAATCGCGCCTTTGGGAAGCATCCATTTCCCGCTCGTATGCTTTAGCAGCAACACGCGCGGACGGTCGCCGTCTCTCCTGAACACGACGCCTCCGGCGCTGCGCGCCTGCTTGACCGGCTTTCGACCTCGTCGTTGGACTTGTGACATACGCTATAGTCTACTAGGTCTCTTGGTCTGCTAGGTCTACTAGGTCTCAAGCAACGTCAGAATGATTGGAGACTTAGAAGACCGAGGAGACTCAGTAGACCTAGGAGACCATCAGTCGGGCAGCATCTCCTGTACGATCCGGTTGACTGTTTGTCCGTCGGCGCGCCCGGCGACACGCGGCATGACGAAGGCCATGACCTTCCCGGTGTCCTTGCGCGCAGTCGCCCGAACCTCGGCGATCCCCTCCGCGACAATCTTCCGCAGTTCCTCTGGGGACATTGCCGCAGGCAGGTACTCCGTGATGATGGCAAGTTCGAGCGACTCTTTGGCCACGAGGTCGTCGCGTCTGCCTCTCTCGAACATCTCGATCGCTTCGCGCCTGCGCTTCGCTTCTTTGCTCAGCACGACGCGGATCTCATCGTCCGAAAGCTGCCGCCCGCGCTCAATCTCCTCGTTATGAATCGCCGCACGCGCGAGGCGGATCGTCGACACGCGAACGGCGTCGCCGGCTCGTAACGCTGTTTTGAGATCCTGCTCGAGTCGTTGCGCGAGAGCCATCGCTTATGAGGTTCGGCGCATCCAGGTCCTTAGAAAGCCGAAAGGGGGACTGGTGTCCCCCTCCATGGGCTTCCCGCCATGACAGGAACCCGGCATGCGTGCTATCGAGCCCGGGCTCTACAATCCTCGCCGACGGCGACGGGCAAGCTTTCTCCTGCGCTTCGCGCTAGGTGATTCGTAATGCTCGTGCCGCTTTGCATCTGTCAGAATTCCCGAGCGCTTGACCTGACGCTTGAACCGTCGCAGGGCACTGTCCAATGATTCATCCTTGCCAACTCGAACCTCAGTCATCTCCCCACCCCCAACTGCCCGTCTCGTTCGCGCTGCGAACATGCAGGCTGGGCGATCAAACTTGGAACATTATACCCCAGGAAACAGGTAACAGGAAACAGGTAGCAGATAACAAGCTGACTGCCAAATTTTTAAGTCGTAGCTGCTTCCTGCTACCTGCTTCCTGATTCCGCAGTTCCAGGTCAGCCAGGGGGCCAGGCCATCTGTCTCCCCCCGAGCAGGTGAAAGTGCAGATGCGCCACGGCCTGCCCACCCTCGGGTCCGGCGTTCGTAAGAAAGCGGAAGCCGCGCTCGGCGAGGCCCTCGTCGCGTGCCAGAGATGCCGCTACTAGTGCAATTCTGCCGATAAGCGGCCCCTCGGAATCCGACACTTCGCCCAGTGATGTGATGTGCCTCTTGGGCATCAAGAGCATGTGCACTGGCGCCTGAGGGTTAATGTCATGGATGGCGAGGACTTGGTCATCTTCGTAGACACGCTGCGAGGGAATCGCGCCGGAAATGATCCTGCAGAAGATGCAGTCGTCCATGTTCGCTCCGCTCTAATCCCACCTGGCGATCGAGAGAGGCCAGCGCCGGGGGTTCCGAGGCTAGAGGGGTCCCCGTGGTAGTTTCTTTTCGGGGAGAGGCCTCGGAACCCCCGAAAGCTGGCCTATGGCCGCGGAACTTTCTTGACGGTCACGCTGCGGACGGTAAGGTCTTCCTTGCGGTTGCCGCCGGCGTTGATGGTGAAATCCCAACCCCAGGTGTTCGAGAAGCCGGCGTCATTGAGGCGGATGGTCTGCGTCACCCATCCATCCTTGGCCTCCACCACCTGCCAGCTCGTGAAACGATATCCGCTCATTGAGTCGTAGAGGACGTTGAACCCAAGCTGGTCCGGCGCCGACGCTCCGTGCACTTCAATGCTGATCTCGACCGCTGACCGGCCGTCCACATAGAATAGGAAGCTGTCGTCCACATCAAAATAGATGAACACAATATCCTTCGCATTGCTCGTGCGCACTGCGTCCGAGCCACCGACCTCGACCGGTTCGACAGCGCCATTCCGGCGGCTGCGGTACGGCGCATTGTAGAGGCCACGCTCGACGTTCGTGCGGCCGAGTTTTGCCGAGACCTCGGTCTGCTGGCTGAAATCCTCTTGCGAAGGCGGCACGGGAAGTCCGCGAGACTGCAGTGTGCTCTTCGCCTCGGCCACCGCCGCAGGGCCGATCCCGGCAAGCAGGACCGGCTCCGTTCCGACACTCCCGACAGCCTTGGCGTCCCCAGTTGGTGACAGTGCTTTGAGGTTTCCATCAAATTTGAACGATGCCTCGCCGGTCATGCTCCATGCCACGGCCGCGGCCGGCTCCGCATCCCCGAAAAGGAATGCAATGCCACGCTCGACCATCACAAAGCCTGCGAACGGACGGCTGCCCACCTCGGCGGTGAATGCACTGACCGCGGCCGTCATCCCGGGTACCGGCTCAGCAGCCCAGAACACGTGCTCGACGGCGAAGGCCTTGGCGATTGCCATCAATTTCATCGCCTGTGCCGGCCACGTCTGACGATCACCCACAGAACGCGGATCCCATTCAATCCAGATTCGCTTCGCGGTTCGTCCCAGCACACGCTGTGTCAGCACGCCCAGCGGGCGCATGAGCAATTCGGGTACAAGCGCGCGGGGGGACAGGGAAATGATGTCGAATGCGTCGCCTGCCTCAAGCATCGCCTTGCGAATAGAAATGAGGTCGACACCAAAGGGCGTCGCCAGAACAATGCGGCTCGATGAATCCACCGCCCTGGCCTTCGCGCGCGCGGCCCGCACCAGCGCGAGATATTCCCGATCGGTGCCACGATAGAGCGGGAGACTCAGCGCCGTCCAGACCTGCCAGTCCTTCACCTGAGCGCGGTATTTGGTCACAATGGCCGTCACGAACGCTTCCCAATCAGCGATGCGCTTTGGAGGCTGGCGGCTGAAGATCATCGGATCATTCAACTCGACGCCCGTCGCAAGCGAGGCCCACTTGGGGGTGTACGACAGCACCATCACCACGTTCAGCCCCGCGCGCCGGGCGGCGGTCACCGACTCGTCGAGCACTTCCCAGACAAACTTCCCTTTGTCTCTCTCAATCGCTGACCAGTCGGCGATCAACTTGACCGCGGTGGCCCCAGCGGCGCGCATTCCGGCAAAATCGGCGGGCCCGGCGGTGACGAACCCCACGGGCAAAGACGGCTCTGGCGCAACCGCGGCGCCTGAGGGAAGCGACACCACCAGCAACGTGAGCACAATGGCAAGTGCGATGAAACGATGTGGCATGAGAAGGCTCCTTCTCTGTTGGTTGGTAGCGATCCGGCAAGTATTTACCCTGCATGGGTAAGTACGAGTCGCGAAGGTCAAGTCGTCCTCCAATTGAATATCCTCCGCATGTGGGAGCGACCTTCATCAGTTTCAGTTGTCGCGGGGAGTGGAGAGGGTCGCACGGAGCTCACGGCCTTCGACCGCGCCCTCATGGATGCGGGAATCGCCAACCTCAACTTCATTCGCGTCACGAGCATCTTGCCTGCCGGGGTCCGGATCGTGCCCGTTCCCTCGTTTGCGCCCGGCGGGCTGACGCCCGTCGTGTACGCGCGCATCGCGAGTCACACGCCCGGTGAGCGCATCGCGGCCGCAATCGGGCTTGGGCTTTCGAAGCATAGTTATGGAGTGATCATGGAATACGAGCACCCTGGCACGGCTGACAACGCCGAGGCGATCGTTCGCGGCATGGTGGAGGAGGCCATGGCCGGGCGCGATCTTCCCATCGACAACGTCGTCGTGGCGGCAAAAGATCATGTGGTAGAACGGATTGGATGTGCAGTAGCAGCAGCAGTGTTCTGGCCATGAGACAAACGAATGGAATCACCCTTCGACTCGCTCCGCTCGCTCAGGGCATTCGACTCGATGCGGCCAAAGGCCATGAGCGAGCTCGCGAAGCGGGCGAGTCGAATGGCTGCGCGGTCGCCGCCTGCGTGTTTTGGCCATGACTCAGTGGATCTCTGACGTTGTGGGGCCGGGCTATGCCCAATCGATTCAAGTGGAATCCATTCTGTACGAGGGCCGGTCGGCGTTTCAGCACATCCAGGTCGCCATCAGTCCGATGTTCGGGCGCATGCTTATCCTGGATCACGCGGTGCAAACAACGGAGGTGGACGAATTCATCTACCATGAGATGCTCGCCCACCCGGCTCTGGTCAGTCATCCCCACCCGCGTCGCGTGTTGGTCATCGGTGGTGGAGACGGAGGCACGCTGGAAGAAGTGCTCAAACATGCCGTCGAGCACGTCACGCTGGTGGAGATCGATCGAGATGTGGTCGAGGTCAGCCGCGCGCTCCTGCCATCGATCTGCGGGCGGGCGTTTGACGACGGCCGCGTCCGCTTGTTGATCGACGACGGCATCGCGTTTGTGCGGCGGACGCACGAGAAGTTCGACGTCATCCTGGTGGACTCGACCGATCCCAAAGGCCCTGGGGTTGCGCTGTTCTCGGAGGCATTCTATGCTGCCTGCGGCCGCGTGCTGACGGATGAGGGAATGGTTGTCGCTCAGAGTGGTTCGTACATTTTTCAACGGGAACTCACAAAGCTCGTCCGGGAGCATCTGCGCTCTCTGTTCCCATTGGCAATGACCTACTGGGCGGCGATCCCCGCGTACCCCGGCGTGCTCTGGAGTTTCACGTGCGGAAGCAAGCGCCATGATCCGCGCGCGTTGCCCCCCGAGCAGATCGCCGGCCGGCTGAAATCGGTCTCGACGCGCTATTACCAGCCGCACATGCACCCGATGGCGTTCACCCTTCCGCCCCTCATCGACGGATGACCTTTCTCGCTGCCAGAACCGCCCCCGTTCCGCGTGAGGGCAAGGGGGCCATGGCCATCATCGGCGTGCCGTTCGATGGTACCTCGACCTTCCGGCGCGGGAGCAGGCATGGGCCTGCGGCAATCCGGTGGGCCTCCCAGAGCATCGAAACCTACAGCCCAGTGCTGCGGAGAGCACTGGAAGACGTCGAGTTGTTTGACGCTGGCGATGTCGATGTGGCCGGCGCTGGCGTCGACGGCATGCGCTCCGCGGCTGACGCGCACCTCGCCGCTCTGCCTTCCCATGCGGTGCCGGCAGTGCTCGGGGGTGAGCACACCGTGACCTTTCCGATTGTTGAAAGACTCCACCGATCGTACAGCGATCTCGCAGTGCTCCAGCTCGATGCGCACACCGACCTGCGGGACGAGTACGAAGGGGTAGCGGTATCTCATGCCACCGTGATGCGGCGGGTTGCCGACTTGGTCGGCTCCCAATCTGTCGTTCAGATCGGGACGCGGGCCGGAACCGCCGGCGAGTTTGAAACGGCGCGATCGCTGCGGTTCAGTAGTCCTGCGCTGAATATGCCGGCGGAGATATGGTCGTGGCTCGAGCAGCGTCCGGTTTACGTCACGCTTGACATCGACGTCATCGACCCTTCCGATGCGCCGGGTACGGGAAATCCCGAGCCTGAAGGAATCGCCGCGCGTGAGCTTCTCTCGTTCATCCGGAAGCTTGGTGGTCTCCGCATTGTAGGATTTGATGTCGTGGAAGTCTCTCCGCCCTATGACCCATCAGGCCGAACCGCGGTACTCGCGGCGACCATTGTGCGGGAAGCCATCCTCGTCATTTCCGCCAGACCGCTCTAAACACTCTGAGAGCATTCCCTCCTAAGATCTTCTTGATGTCGTCGCGGGAATAGCCCCGTGCGAGGAGCCCAGCGGTGAGGTTGGGGAGGCGCGAGACGTCCTCGAGTCCATCGACGGTCTGCGCGAACCCGTCGAAATCTGACCCCAATGCGACGTGGTCAGCGCCGACGACTTTCACGAGATAGTCAATGTGCGCCAGCACATGCGTGAGCGTCGGTCCGCCTGTAAACGCCGGGTAGTAGTTGACACCCACGACGCCACCGCGCCGGGCCAGAGCCCGCAACTGTTCGTCCGTGAGGTTTCGCACGTGGGGCGTGAGTCCGGCGGCATTGGAATGCGTGGCCATCACGGGACCGCGCGTGGCTTCGAGCACGTCCCAGAAGCTCTTTGCAGACAGGTGTGACACGTCGACGACAATCCCGAGCGCCGCCATCCTGGCGAGCACTCTCCGGCCCACAGGAGTGAGCCCGCCGTGCCGTTGTTCCAGCGCTCCATCAGCCAGGGCCGTACTATTGTTCCAGGTCAGACTCATGATCCGCACGCCGCGCCGGTACAGCCGATCGATGTTGGCCGGATTTCCCTGCACGGCGTCCCCACTCTCGATCGACAGCACTGCAGCCACCTTGCCGCTTCGCTCCAGCTGCTCGATGTCTGCGAACGTAAGCGCCCGCCCGAGCACATCGGCGTGTGAGCTCACCATTCGGTCGAAGGCATCGAGCAGCTCCAGGGCACGCTCGAACCCCCGCTCCGCCTCGCGCGGATGGATAAATGCGGCAAATACCTGGACGTCAACACCGCCTTCGCGCAGTCGGGGCAGATCAATGTGCCCGGCCGTCCCGCGGCGCGAAATGTCGCGTTTGCCTGAGGCGACATCGAGCAGCGTGTCGCTGTGAAGGTCGACAACTTTGGCCTCACGGTGCAAACTCGACACAGCCGGTGAGATGGTCGACACCACGAGGGCGAACGTCGCCGCCCCAAGCATCAGGCGGGGAGATCGGCCGGACACTCGCATGGTGTCCCGCCGCATTTCGGGCAGCCGGACGCGTAACGGGCGGCAGATTTTTCGACATCCACGCCGGCCAGCGTCGCGACACTGACAGTCCAGGCCAGCACGTCTGAGACTTCCTCTGCCAGAGCTTGTGGGTTGCGTCTTCGAAGAGCGCGCGCCAGCTCGCCGACTTCCTCGGCCAGCCAGCGGAATGTCGCATCGATTCCGCGGCGCCGGTCCCTGACCCCGTAGATGGCATCAATACGCTGCTGGAACTCGCTGAGTGTCACTTGGAACCCAACAAGACGCTAACGCGGTACCGCATTCAGTTCCTCCGCCATGGCCACGAGCGACTCGGCGGGAAGCGTACCGAGGATCGCGAAGGAAATACCCCCTGATTCCCATATGACCACGCGAAAATAGCCCAGATCGAGCCAACGCCCCCGGCCGCTGCGCATCACCAGAGATGTGCCCAATGCGGGAAACGCCATTTTGGACGATGGGGTTTCGTAGAGTGACACGATGTTGACGCCGTCGCTATAGAGCAGCGAGACGGCCATGAGCGCCCCGTGCCGCGCGATCGTGCCACTTTGGAACGCGTAGACACCACCGAGTGTGCCCGGCGCCTTCACCGCGAACTTCGCCTGTCTCGAGAGCTCCTGCAGATCCTGGATGGGATCGCCGGAGAGAAAGAAGGTAAAGATCTTGGCGCCGGCCGGGAGATGAAACCGGAAGAGTGCCGACGGAAGATTCAGGCTATAGCTGATGCGGCTGAAGAAACTGCTGAACAGCAGCTCGCCACTTTGCGACCGCTCTTCCGTGCGCAGAACGACGCCGGTCGCCTGATCGACCCATAGCCGTCTCGTCAGGCGCCTGGTCTTGGGCAGCAGCTCCAGCACCAGGGTCTGGCGTCCGATGACCTGCTCACTGCCTAAGACGCGTGCATCATAGCGTTTCAGAATTGCCTCGGCGTCTGTGCGTGTGGATGTCGTGACGAACGAGGGACCGCGAATCACCGCATGCAGCGACGGTTCATAGTGCCAGCTGCTCGCGCCGTCATCCACGATGAGGCGGCCGCTGGTCGACTCCGGAGAAAGAAACTCCAGCCGCAGCTTGCCAAACCGCTTGTATGACTCGAGGATGGTAACCGTCTCCGCCTGTTCCCCGCGGACTGCCGTGACGATCTTGGTCCCTTCGTAGTCGACAAGTGTCGGGGCACTCAAAACGGACTGGATCACCGATGCCGCGCTTGCCCCCGCCATCAGCCCCGGCCTCGAAGTCCTCTGTCCCCACACCGGCATGGCCGCGGCCAGGAGGGCCGCACACCAGACGAGTGCCAGAGCGGTGTAGCTCACCCTCACCGCAGACTCCCGCCGCGAGATCGCGGCTCGCCAATGAGCGCGAGGTTCGCATCGGTGACAAGCAGGCCGACGTACGCGCGGTCAGCAAAGGGATCGGCCACGGCTGAGAGGGCATGCTCCCGCACGAATACGTCTGGCCCCACTTCCGCGGCTCGGAGCCGGTCGATGCGGCCTTTGACCAGCGGAAACGCGATCAGCAGGACGACGATCGCGGCCGCCGCAAACGCGAGGGCGGGCCGGCGAAACGCGTTGCTGATCGCTTCGAGTACACTCCCCGATTCTCGCGGTGCCTGCGAGATGATCTGCTGGCGCAATTCTTCAAACACCTGCGGAGCGGGTGCGCGCTCGGGCAGCGAGCCGAGCAGCCGTTTGACGTGCTCGAGGCGCTGAAGTTCCTCACGGCACCCGACGCACGTTTCCAGATGCGCACGCACCTGCTGCGCGTCATCTGCCGTCAATTCATTGTCGATGTACGCCGAGAGCTGCCGCTCCAGACGCGCGTGACCCATTATCCTTCACTCCCTTGTGGCCTGAGATGCTGCAAGCGTTCCTGCAGCGTTCGTCGGGCGCGGTGCAATCTTGACTTGACGGTTCCCACCGGGACGCGCAAAATCATCCCGATTTCTTCGTACGAATAGCCTTCGATGTCGCTCAGTACCACGACGGCGCAGAGGTCAGGACTGAGGGCAAGCAGCGCCCGCTGCACACCCGCGTCCAGTTGCGTGTTGAGTACCTCCCCCGCTGGATCTGCGCGCTCGTCCGGAACTTCGCGCTGTATCTCTCCGCCTTTGGGCGTCATCACCGGCGCGTCGAGGGACTCGATCCGCACCTTCGGCCGCCGCCGCAGCATATCTATATAGAGGTTGGACACGATCCGGTACAGCCAGCTTTCCAGACTGGCGTCAGGATTGATCCGCCGGAACGCGCGGAAGATCCGGATGAAGGCCTCCTGCGTGAGGTCCTTCGCATCGGCATCGTTTCCCGCCATCCGGTATGCGATGTTATAGATTCGCCGGCCGTACCGCTGGATGAGGACCTCGAACGCCTCGAGTTCCTCACGCCGGTAGCTCGGGAACGATGTCGCGCCGGATCGAGCCACGTCTCTCTCCAACGTCAACCCGTCCGCCACTCTTACATACGGGACGGGCGGGGCTGATAGTTCCGTTCCTATTCCACGGTTACGAGAGGCCTGAGCCGCTCCAGCAGTTTGGGGCCGATGCCTTCAACCTGCAAGAGGTCTTCCAAGCGCTGATACGGTCCTTCCCGCTGCCGGTGGGCAATGATCCTTTGGGCGAGCACCGGACCGATCCCGGGAAGCGATATGAGCTCTGCCTCGCCCGCAGTGTTGAGGAGGACGCGCGATCCCTCAGCCACGACCGCGGAGGCCGAACGCGCTGGCAGCGTGAGCCGGTCGCCATCACGGAGCAGCCGCGCCTGATTGACCGTCGTAGCGTCAGCGAGCGGGGACGGACCGCCCGCGGCACGGATCGCGTCGCGGGCTCGAGCGCCAACGGGTAGTTGATAGATTCCAGGGCGGAGCACCTCGCCGTCTACCTGCACGACGACGGTCGCGGCCGGTGCCTGGGCAATGACCTCCACGGGCGGCGCCGGACGGCGCACTGTTAACAGCACGACGCTGCCGAGGATTGCCGCGCACGAAACAAGAAGCGCCGCAACTTCCTCGGCGCGAGTCCACCGCACGGATTGCCTCCGCCCTCGCCGGAGCTTCCACGCCTGTCGCTTTCCTCACTATAACAACACAGACCCACTGTGGTCTGCGATGCCGCGGGATAGTGCGCATTGGTCATACGGCGGTGACCCATGTGGGCCACCGCCGTATGTGTTGACGTCGATCTATGCCGTCCGCCGGGACATCATCTTCCAAATCCACAAGAAGACGACGGCGCCGAGCGTGGCGATGAGGATTGAATACAAGTTCACGCCGCCGGCCCCCGCGTACCCCAGGGCATTGGCAATCCATCCACCGACGATCGCCCCGACGACGCCGATCAGCAGTGTGACCAGCAGTCCCCCGCGCTCCGCCCCGGGAGATATCATTTTGGCAAGCCAACCCGCGATTAGTCCGACTACAATCCAGGCCAAGAAACTCACTTCGATCACCCCCTATATTCCTACATATTGAACAAGGGAACGCAGGAACCTTGGTGTGTTCCTTTGTTCCCTTGTTCGACTCGCAAGATGCGCTGGCCTTATCGGCCACGGAATTACGTCTGTCGCTGTGGGCTACCGCCCCCGCGGGATACCGCGACGATCGCGACGATAACCACCAGTACAAGAACGACACCAATGATAATCGCCGTTGTGGGGTCCAGACCGAAGACCGTTGTGGTCTGGCCAGGCATGCCAGGTGCACCGGGCGCGCCGGGAGGTCCAGGCGGTCCGGGTGGGCCCGGAGGGGCCGGCGGCTGCTCCTGGGCAAACGCCAGCCCTGTCGCGCCGACGAGCATCAGTAAGAGGATCAGCATAATCTTTGCGCCGTGCTTTCTCATCCCAAAGTCCTCCTTCCGAACTGTTTGACACTAATTTTCCCTCGGGGGTCGGACTCAAACCGTCCGGGTTCGGAAGGAAGGCACCCAGGGCCGTGGTAATACACAAGATACTTCTCTAGTGCAGGAGGTAGACGTGGAAGTCCAATTGCAACGGCGTATCGTGAACGGTGTGGCGGTCCTCGACGTCGCGGGCGAGCTCGATATCTACACGTCTCCTAAACTCAAGACTGCGATTCAGGATCTCATCAGCGAAGGCCATGCCAGGCTTGTCGTGAACCTCCTGAAAACGACCTATCTGGACAGCACGGCGCTCTCAGTCCTCACCGCAGCCCTCAAGCAGGCGCGCGAGA
>Ga0184623_10000544_pt1 | contig 16011 bp, 13 predicted proteins | sample PLM1_100_b1_FD_133138 | JGI IMG/M metagenome (GOLD analysis project Ga0184623, IMG submission 133138) | Groundwater sediment microbial communities from an aquifer in East River, Colorado, USA - PLM1_100_b1 | ecosystem: Environmental > Terrestrial > Soil > Riparian zone | place: USA: East River...
CTGGCGTGCATCTCCAACGACCCCAGCTTCGAGCTGGACGAGGAGCTCAGCCGTACGATCAACTACGACTGCTTCGAGCCGATGGTGATCGCCGCCAAGGAGCAGGGCGTTCGGCGCTTCATCTACGCCTCCACCAGCTCGGTCTACGGGGTCTCCGACAAGCCCGACGTGACGGAGGACCACCCGCTCGTCCCGCTCACGCTCTACAACCGGTACAAGGGGCTGTGCGAGCCGCTGCTCTTCAAGCATCAGGGGCCGGAGTTCGTGTGCGTGACGGTCCGGCCGGCGACGATCTGCGGCTACAGTCCCCGCATGCGGCTCGACCTGTCGGTCAACATCCTCACCAACCACGCGATCAACACCGGCAAGATCACCGTCTTCGGCGGCGAGCAGCTCCGGCCGAACCTCCATATCCAGGACGTCTGCGACCTCTACGCGCTGCTGCTGGAGGTCCGGGACGAGGCGATCGCCGGCGAGACGTTCAACGCGGGCTATCAGAACCACTCGATCATGGACATCGCCAGGATCGTGCGGAGGGTGGTCCAGGAGGAATTCCCCGAGAAGGGCGAGATCGAGATCGTGACCACGTCGACCAACGACATCCGGTCGTACCACATCAACTCGGAGAAGATCGCCCGCAAGCTCGGCTTCCGGCCCAAGCGGGGGATCGAGGACGCGGTGCGCGATCTGTGCCGGGCCTTCAAGGACGGCAAGCTCGCCGACAGCATGACCGACGAGCGATACGTCAACGTCAAGGCGCTGAAGAACAAGCGGGCGGTCTGATGCCCGGCCGGCCTCTGGCCGTCGTCACCGGCGGCGCCGGGTTCATCGGCAGCCACATGGTCGACCTCCTCGTCGAGCGCGGCTTTCGCGTCCACGCCGTCGACAGCATGGTCGGCGGGCGCGCCGAGAACCTCGCCCGCCATCGCGCCGACGCCGCCGTCGTCCTCGACCAGCGCGACGTGCGCGCGCTGCAGCCGGGCGACGCGCTCGTGGCCGGCGCCCGGTACGTCTTCCACTTCGCCGGGATCGGGGACATCGTGCCCTCGATCGAGCGGCCGGTCGAGTACCTGGCGGCCAACGTGCAGGGCACCGTGCACGTGCTCGAGGCCGCCCGCCACGCCGGGGTGCAGAAGCTCGTCTACGCGGCCTCGTCTTCCTGCTACGGCCTGGCCGCGGTTCCGACCCGCGAGGATCACCCGATCGCCCCGCAGTACCCCTACGCCTTGAGCAAGTACCTGGGCGAGCTGGCCGCGCTCCACTGGCACCGCGTGTACGGCCTGCCGGTGAACTCGGTCCGGATCTTCAACGCGTACGGCACACGCTCGCGCACGTCCGGCGCCTACGGCGCCGTGTTCGGCGTCTTCCTGAGGCAAAAGCTCGCCGGCCGGCCGTTCACCGTCGTGGGCGACGGGACGCAGAAGCGCGACTTCGTGTACGTGACCGACGTGGCGGCCGGGTTCCTCGGGGCGGCCGAGACAGCTCGAGTGGGGGAGATCTACAATCTTGGCGCCGGCAACCCGGAATCCGTCAACCGGCTGGTCGCACTGTTCGGAGGCGAGGTGACGCGCGTCCCCCGCCGGCCCGGCGAGCCGGACTGCACGTGGGCGGACATCGGGAAGATCCGTCGCGAGCTCGGCTGGGCGCCACGGGTGTCGTTCGAGGAGGGTGTCAGGATGGTGTTGGCCGAGATCGACTACTGGCGGGACGCGCCGCTGTGGGACCCCGAGACGATCGCCCGCGCGACCAGGGTGTGGTTCGAGACGCTGTCCCGGGAGACCCGGTGATGGACCCCGAGGCGATCTTCCAGTACCAGCGCAAGGTCAAGACGGTGGACGAGCTGTGCGCCCTGCTCGGCCCCCGGCCCCGGCAGAAGAAGGTCATCATGTGCCACGGCGTGTTCGACATCGTGCACCCCGGGCACGTGCGACACCTGATCTACGCCAAGTCGAAGGGCGACATCCTCGTCGTCAGCGTCACCGCCGACGAGCACATCGCCAAGGCCAACGTGCGGCCCTATGTGCCCGAGGATCTCCGCGCCATCAACCTGGCCGCGTTCGAGATGGTCGACTACGTCATCATCGACCGGGACGCGATGCCGCTGGCCAACCTGCGTCGCATCCAGCCCGACTACTACGCCAAGGGCTACGAGTACGTGGCCGGCAACGTTCATCCCAAGACCCGCGAAGAGATCGAGCTCCTCGACAGCTACGGCGGCGAGATCATCTTCACCCCGGGCGACATCGTCTACTCCTCCTCGCACCTCATCGAGACGGCGCCGCCGAACATCGCCGGCGACAAGCTCATGATGCTGATGAGCGGGGAGGGCGTGACCTTTGCCGACCTGCGCGACGCCGTGCTCAAGCTGTCCGGCATTCGCGTGCACGTCGTGGGCGATACGATCATCGACAGCTACACGCACTGCAGCATGATCGGCGGCATGACGAAGACGCCGACCCTCAGCGTGCGGTTCGAGAGCCGGCAGAGCTTCACCGGCGGCGCCGCGATCGTGGCCAAGCACCTCCGCGCGGCCGGGGGGGAAGTGGTGTTCTCGACCGTGCTGGGCGAGGACGCGCTCAAGGACCAGGTGCTGCGGGAGCTGGCCGAGACGGGCGTGCGCTGCCTGCCGATCGTCGATCCCACCCGCCCCACGACCAACAAGGACGCGATCGTGGTGGACGGCTACCGGCTGCTCAAGATCGACACACTCGACAACCGCTCCATCTCCGAGAAGGCGCTCCGCCAGTTCGCGACCCAGATCGCCTCCACCCCCACTGACGCCGTCGTCTGCAGCGACTTTCGCCACGGGATCTTCAACCGCCACACCATCCCGGGGCTGGTCGCGGCGATCCCGGCCAACGCCTATCGCGTGGCCGACAGCCAGGTCGCCAGTCGCTGGGGTAATATCCTCGAGTTCAAGGGCTTCGAGCTGATCACGCCGAACGAGCGAGAGGCACGCTTCGCGCTCGGCGACCAGGACTCGGTGGTCCGCCCGCTCGGCGTCGAGTTGTTCGGCCGCGCCCAGTGCATGACGTTGTTGCTCACGCTCGGCGACCGCGGCATGATCACGTTCCGCGACCGCCCGGCCACCGACGCCCGCAGCTTCTTCACCATCGACAGCTTCTCCGAGCGAACGGTGGATCCGGTGGGCGCCGGCGACGCCCTGCTGGCGTACGCGACGCTGGCCATGGTGGCGACGCGCAGCGAAGTGATCGCCAGCGTCCTCGGGTCCTTCGCGGCCGGCATCGAGTGCGACTGCGACGGCAACGTGCCCGTCACCCAGGCTGATCTGCTGGCGAGGATCGACCGGGTCGAGCGGCAGGTCCGGTACGGCTGAGGCTCGGAGACGGGGATGCGGGTGATCGTCGTCGGCCTGGGGGTTCAGGGGCGCAAGCGTCTCGCCGTGGCCGGGCCCGATGTCGTCGGCACCGTCGATCCGGTCCAGCCCGACGCCACATACCGGGCGCTCGGCGAGGTCCCCCTCGACGCCTACGACGCGGCGCTGGTCTGCGTGCCGGACGACGTCAAGGTCGAGCTGCTCACCCATCTGCTCGGCCACGGCAAGCACGTGCTGGTCGAGAAGCCCCTGCTGGCGCCCGGCAGCGCTACGCTCGGCGAGCTCGCCGGACTCGCCCGCCGGCGCCGCGCGGTCTGCTACACCGCCTACAACCACCGCTTCGAGCCGCACGTCGTGCGGATGAAGGCGCTGCTCGACTCCGGCGACCTGGGGCGCGTCTACCGCTGCCGCCTGTTCTACGGGAACGGCACCGCCCGGGACGTGCGGAACTCGCCCTGGCGGGACAAGGGCGGCGGCGTGCTGACGGACCTCGGTTCCCACCTCCTGGATACCGTCCTGTTCTGGTTCGGGGACCGCCCGTGGAGCTTCCGCGTCGTCTCCGGTCATCGATTCGAGAACGCCGCCTTCGATCATTTCGTCGTCGGGGCGGAGGGTGAGCCGGTGCTGGAGCTGGAGATGACCCTGCTCGCGTGGCGCAACCACTTCACGGGCGACGTCCTGGCCGAGCGCGGCTCGGCGCACATCGAGTCGCTCTGCAAGTGGGGGCCGAGCACGTTCGTCCACCGCCGGCGGAAGCTTCCGAGCGGCCGGCCGGACGAGGAGTCGGTGACGCTCGTGCAGCCGGATCCCACGTGGGCGGTCGAGTACGAGCACTTCCAGCGGGCCTGCGCCGGCGGCGAGGGGAACGTCGCCAACGACGTGTGGATCAACGACCGCCTCAACGCGCTGACCGCGGCGGCGCTGGCCGGAGCACGGGCGTGAGCGAGCCGGTCATCGGCTTCGCGGGCCTGACGCATCTCGGCCTGGTGTCGGCGGCGGCGGCGGCGGCCCGCGGCTTCGATGTGATCGCCTTCGACCCCGATCGGGCCCGCGTCGCCTCGATAGCCAGGGGCGAGCTTCCGGTCGTCGAGCCCGACCTGCCGCAGCGGCTGGACAAGCACCGTGACCGGCTGACCTGCACGGCCGACGTCGCCGCGCTCGCCCGTTGCGACGTCGTCTACGTCGCGCCGGACGTTCCCACCGACGAGGCCAGCGCGAGCGACCTTGCCCCGGTCCGCACGCTGTTCGAAATGGTGGCCGGGGCGGTCGCGTCCGAGGCCGTCCTCGTCGTCCTGAGCCAGGTCCCGCCCGGGTTCACGCGCAGCCTGCCCGGCCCGGCGGAGCGACGGTTCTATCAGGTCGAGACGCTGATCTTCGGCCGCGCGGTAGACCGCGCGTTGCATCCCGAGCGGTTCATCCTTGGCTGCGCCGAGCCCTCCCTCCCGCTGCCGCCTTCGCTGGCCACCTACCTCGGCGCCTTCGGATGCCCGGTCCTGCCCATGCGCTACGAGAGCGCGGAGCTGGCCAAGATCTCGATCAACGTGTGCCTCGTCGCCTCGGTCAGCGCGGCCAACATCCTGGCCGAGGTGTGCGAGCGGGTCGGCGCCGATTGGTCCGAGATCGTTCCCGCGCTCCGGCTCGACCGTCGCATCGGTCCGGCCGCCTACCTGGCCCCGGGTCTGGGCATCGCCGGCGGCAACCTCGAGCGCGATCTGGCGACCGTGTGCCGCCTGGCCGAGCAGCACGGGACCGAGGCCGCCGTCGTCCGCGCCTGGCTCGCCGACAGCGAGTACCGTCGGGACTGGGCCCTTCGCCAGATCCACGCGCGGGTCCTGACACGAGTCGCCGACCCGACGCTCGCCGTGCTCGGCCTCGCCTACAAGGAGAACACGGCCTCGACCAAGAACTCCGCCTCGCTCGCGCTCCTCGCCGCGCTCGCCCCGTTTCGCGTGCGGGTCTACGATCCGTCGGTGGCGCCCCGTCCCGAGTTCCACCCGCAGTTGGCGGCAGCGGCCACGCCGCTCGAGGCGTGCGCCGGCGGAGACGCTCTGATCGTCATGACACCCTGGGACGAGTTCCGCGCGCTGCGTGCCGACGCCATCGCCGCCCGGTTGCGCGGGCGCACCGTCATCGATCCCTATCGTGTGCTCGACGCGGCGGCGTGTCTCGCCGCGGGGCTCGACCTCGTCGTGCTCGGCGCCCCGGCGCGGGAGGCGCCGCCGTGAGCCCGGCCGGGATGGGGCTGCGGCATCATGGCCCGGAGCCGATCGACCCAGTGCGCGTCGTCGTGCTCGGCGGACGAGGGTTTGTCGGCAGCGAGCTCCTGGCGGCGATGAAACATGCCGGGATCGCGACGCTGGCACCGCCCAGGCTCGAGCTCGACCTGACCGCCGCGGATGCGAGCGATCGCCTGGCGGGGATCCTGAGGCCGACCGACTCGCTCGTGCTGCTGGCGGCGGTCACCCCCGACAAGGGCCGCGGCGTCGGACCGTTCATGGCGAACCTGACGATCGGCGCCGCCGTCGCCCGAGCGCTGGAGCGGGTCACGCCCGCCCACGTCGTGTACTTCAGCTCGGATGCCGTGTATCCGATGAGCGCCGGGCTCGTGTCCGAGGCGTCGGGCGCCCAGCCGTCGGATCTGTACGGCATGATGCACCTCGCTCGGGAGACGATGCTCACGACCGCCTCACGGGCGCCGGTGGCGGTGCTGCGACCCACGCTGCTCTACGGTGCCGGCGACACGCACAACTCGTACGGTCCGAACCGGCTGCGGCGCGTGGCCCACAAGGAGGGTCGCATCGCGCTGTTCGGCGAAGGCGAGGAAGTGCGCGATCACCTGTTCGTGGACGACATCGTCGGGCTCACGCTGCTCGCCCTTCGCCTCCGCAGCAGCGGGTTGCTCAACCTCGCCACCGGTCGCTCGATCAGCTACGCGGAGCTGGCGCGCAAGATCGCCGCGCAGTTCGAGCGGCCTATCGAGATCGTCGGGACGCCGCGGCAAACGCCCGTCACGCACCGCCACTTCGACGTCACCGCGCTCCACAAGGCCTTCCCGGCGTTCCGTTTCACGCCGATCGACGAGGGGCTCGCCAGGGCGCATTGCGAGATGATCGGCGGCGCCTGATGGCCGAGGTGGATCTGCTGCGACGGTGCCCGCGCGCACAGCGCAAGATGGCCAGGCCGCGGGCTGCGGACCCGGCCAACCGCATCGCCGCGCTGAAATTCGGCGCCGAGTACTTCGACGGCAAGCGCGAGCAGGGCTACGGCGGTTACTACTACGACGGACGATGGCTCCCGATAGCCCGCGACATCGTCGCCCACTTCGGACTCGAGCCGGGCGACCGGGTGCTCGACGTCGGGTGCGCCAAGGGCTTCCTCGTCAAGGACCTCATGGCCGCGTGCCCGGGGCTCGAGGTGTACGGCCTGGACCTTTCCGGATACGCCCTGACTCACGCCGAGCCCGAGGCGGTTGGCCGACTGGTCCTGGGCACCGCCGATCGGCTCCCGTTCACCAGCGGGTCGTTTGACGCCGTGCTGTGCATCAACGTGGTTCACAACCTGGATCGCGATCGCTGTATCGCGGCGCTGCGCGAGATCGAGCGACTCGCCCCCGGGCGCGGCTACGTCCGAGTGGACGCGTACCGAACCGAGGCCGAGCGCCAGATCTTCCTGGGCTGGGTCCTCACGGCCGTGACGTTTCTCACGCCGGACGCGTGGCGGGACTTGATGTCCGCGGCCGGCTACACCGGCGATTACTCGTGGACGATCCTCGAGGCCGACCCCGAGTGGAACGATTTCTTCTCCGCCGGGGCCGAGCCCGACGCCGGACAACGCGAGCGCTGAGGGGAGAGTACGGATGGCGACGAGGTACGCGGTGCTCGGTGGCGGCGGTTCCTTCGGCATCAACACGTCGAAGTACCTGCTCGAGCAGCCGGACATCGAGCGGGTGATCAGCGTCGGCCGCAACCCGGCCAAGCCCGGGCCCTTCACGCTCGACGTGGGCAAGGGCGACCGCCGGTACGCCTACCATGCCTACCACGTCACGCACGAGCTGGACCTCCTGCTCGAGCTGCTCGACCGTGAGAAGCCCCAGGTGATCGTCAACTATGCCGCGCAAGGCGAGGGCGCGGTGTCGTGGAAGCACTCGTGGCGCTTCTTCGAGACCAACTCGATGGCGCTGGCCCGCCTGGCCGAAGCGCTGATGTCCCGTGACTACCTGGAGCGGTTCATCCAGATCGGGACGTCCGAGCTGTACGGGTCGATGGACGTCCCGGCTCGGGAGGACGCCCCGCTGCAGCCGTCCAGCCCGTACGCGGCGTCGAAGGCCGCCTTCGACATGTACCTGGTCTCCGTGCACCGCGTGCTCAAGTTCCCCATGAGCATCGTGCGGCCGTCCAACGCATACTGCCCGGGGCAGCTCCTGCACCGGGTCATCCCCCGGGCGGTGGTCTGCGGGCTGACCGGCCGCAAGCTGCCGCTGCACGGCGGCGGCCGGGCCGAGAAGTCGTACATCCACGCCCGGGACCTGGCCCGCGCCATCCACCTGGTGGCCGCCAAGGCGCCGCCGGGGACCGTCTACAACGCCGGCCCGCCCAAGCCGATCTCGATCCGGGGCCTGATCGAGACGGTGGCGCGCGTCATGGGCATCCCGTTCGAGGACCTCTGCGAGGTCACGGGCGATCGCTTGGGCCAGGATGCGCGATACTGGCTGGACTCGAGCGCCATCAAGCGCGACGTGGGCTGGGAGCCCAAGATCGGCCTCGAGGAGGGGATCGCCGAGATGGTGGACTGGGGCCGAACGTACCTCGACCAGCTTCGCGACTGGCCGATGGACTACACACTGCGCGCCTGATGGGTGGAGGAAGCGGCACACCGCCGCCCGAGGTCGCCCGCGGGATGCTGCGCGGGATCATGCGCATCCGGATGATCGAGGAGCGCGTGAAGGACCTGTACGCCGAACAGGAGATGCGCTGTCCCACACACTTCAGCATCGGGCAGGAGGGGGTGGCGGTCGGGGTGTGCGCGCATCTGCGCCGCGACGAGCAGATCACCTCCGCGCACCGCAGTCACGCCCACTACCTCGCCAAGGGCGGCGACTTGAAGGCCATGCTCGCCGAGCTCTACGGCAAGGCGACCGGGTGCGCCGCCGGGAAGGGCGGGTCGATGCACCTCACCGACGTCGCCGCCGGGTTCCTGGGCGCCGTGCCGATCGTGGGCAGCACCATCTCGATCGGCGTGGGCGCCGCCCTCGCCTCGGTCCTCCAGGGCTCGCCGGTGCTCTCGGTCATCTTCTTCGGCGACGGCGCCACCGAGACCGGCGTCTTTCACGAGAGCCTCAACTTCGCCGCCGTCCACAAGCTGCCGGTCGTGATGGTGTGCGAGAACAACCTCTATTCCGTCCTGTCGCCACTGTCCTGGCGCCATCCCGAGGGGCGCGAGATCGTCCAGCTCGCCCAGGGCCACGGGGTGTGGAATCGCCAGGGGGATGGAAACGACGCTGACGACGTGTACGCGCTGGCCGGTGAGGCGATCGATCATGCACGGTCCGGCCGGGGGCCCGCGTTCCTCGAGCTCGAGACCTATCGCTGGCTGGAGCACTGTGGGCCCCAGGACGACCGGCATCTCGGCTACCGGCCGCCGGGGGAGTACGAGGCGTGGCTGGCCCGCGATCCGCTCGCGCTCTACACCGAGCGATTGCGGGAGCGCGGCCTGGTCAGCGTGGCCGACCTCGAGACGATGGCCCGGGAGATCGCCGTCGAGATCGACGACGCCGTCACCTACGCCAAGTCGAGCCCGTTCCCCACCCGCGACCAACTGTCAGCCCATCTCTACGCCTCGTGAGGCGGGCAGAAAGGCCCTTGTGAGCACTCGACAACTCAAATTCGTGCAGGCGCTCGCCGAGGCGCTCGACCTGTGCATGGCGAAGGATCCTCGGGTCTTCGTCCTCGGGCTCGGCGCCCCAGACGCGGCCGCGGTGTTCGGCTCGACGAAGGGGCTGGCCGGCAAGTACGGACCCCGCCGCGTGCTCGACATGCCGGTGGCGGAGAACGGCATGACGGGCGTGGCAATCGGCGCCGCCCTGCGCGGCATGCGGCCCGTCATGACGCACATCCGGCTCGAGTTCGCGATGCTCGCCATCGACCCGATCGTCAACCAGGCGGCCAAGTGGCACTACATGTTCGGCGGCCAGGCCTCGGTGCCGCTCGTGATCCGCATGGTGGTCGGACGCGGGTGGGGACAGGGGCCCCAGCACTCACAGAGCCTGCAGGCGTGGTTCGCCCACGTGCCGGGCCTCAAGGTGGTGATGCCGGCCACGCCGTATGATGCCAAGGGGCTGTTGATCTCGGCCATCGAGGACGACAACCCCGTCGTCTTCATCGAGCACCGCTGGCTCTACAACATTTTCGGCCCGGTGCCGGAGGGAATCTACCGGGTGCCGCTCGGCCGGCCGAACGTGCTGCGGCGGGGCCGGCACGTCACCGTGGCGGCGACCTCCTACATGACGCTGGAGGCGACCCGGGCGGCCGACGAGCTGGCCCGGGAGGGCCTTGAGCTGGAGATCGTGGACATCCACACCCTCAACCCCTTTGACGAGACGCCGGTGCTGGAGTCGGTCCGCAAGACCGGCCGCCTGATCGTCGCCGATACCGGATGGCGTTCGGTGGGCTTCGCGGCCGAGGTCGTGACGCGCGTGGTCGAGCAGTGCCTCGGCGACCTCAAGGAGCCGCCCGTGAGAATCACGCTGCCCGACCTGCCGACGCCGACCACGCGGGCGCTGTCGAACTACTACTACCCGCTGGTGCGCGACATCGCCGCGGCCGCTCGGCGGCTGGCCGGCCGTCCGCCGAAGCCCGAGCCGGAGATCAAGCCGGAGGCGTTCCTCGATGTGCCGGACGCCGCGTTCGATGGGCCGTTCTGAGCCGGGCGAAGACGTGGAGCAGTCGCGCCGTGGCAGTATGCCGACGCTCTCCATCGTCGTACCGAACTACAACCACGGCCGGTATCTGAAGGCGGCCCTGGAAGCTCACCTCGAGCAGAGCGAGCCCCCCGGCGAGGTGATCGTGGTCGACGACGCCTCGACCGACGACAGCCGGGTCATCGTCGAGGACATCGCCGCGCGGCACGCCGCCGTGCGATTGATCCGCATGGAGCGCAACGGCGGCGTCAACGCCGCCATCAACCGAGGGCTCCGGGAAGCTCGAGGCGACTTCGTCTGCTTCTCGGCGGCCGACGACCTCGTGTCCGGGGACTTCGCCACGCGCTCGCTGGCGATCCTGGCCGAGCATCCGACCGTCGGCATCTGCTTCTCCGATCCCGCCGAGACCGTCGGCGACAGCGGCGTGGTGCAACCGCTGCCGCTTCACCTCCGCGACCGGCCGTCGCTCATTCTGCCGGCCGACCTCGAACGGCTCCTGAAGCACAGCTGGTTCAGCTTCCCCGGACACGCGGTGCTGTACCGGCGCGACGCGCTGCTGGCCATCGGCGGCTTCGACGAGGCGCTCCGATGGTATGCGGACTGGTTCGCCACCTGCGTGCTGGCGTTCCGCCACGGCGCCTGTTACGTCCCGGAGGTGCTGGCTGTCTTTCGCGTCTCACCCGACTCGTACCATGCGCGCGGAGTTCGTCTGAAGGCGGTTCAGCGCGATCTGGTCTTCCGGATCCTCGACCTGCTGCAGTCCGCGGACTGCCGGGACGTCGCGCCGTCCTTCCGCAAGAGCGCGCTGGTGCCCGAGCTTCGGGCGAGAGTGCTCGTCTGGTTGATGTCGTCCTCGCGCCACCGCGGCTACGTGACGCCGCGGCTCGCGGCCCGACTGCTCGTCCGGGGGCTCTGGTGGTGGCTCCGGTCGCGCGTTCCCGGCTGGGTCCGCCCGGCCGCCCGGCGGCTGTCGTTCGGCTGGGCCCGCCTGGCCAGCGGCGGACTCCGGGCTGGAAGGTACCGGTGAAGCGCGTCGCGAACGCGGTGCTCGACCTCGCCTCGCTGATCCGCGGCGCCAGCCGGGGGCAGTTCGTCGGGGTCATCGACTTCTCGTATCAGCACTATGCGCTGGGCGACCTCCTCACGAGCCAGGTGAACCTCGCGTGCCTGGCCGTCGAGCACGGCTGCCGCGGGCTGGACCTGTACGTCATCGTCGATCCCGCGGCTCCGGCGGCCCGGGCGCAGCCCTTCATCACCCCGGACAACTATCTGACCCACCTGGACAACGTGTTCCCGGCTCTGCTCGTCTCACCGCTGCTGCGGTCGATCCGCCTCATCCGGGATCCATTGACGGCGGGGCTGTCGCTGCTGTCGTTGATCGCGAGCCGGGTCCCGATGTGGCCGCCGGTGTTCGACCATCTACGGCGTCGCATGACGTATCCACTCGACCACCGGATCATCAACCGGTTCCACCGGGCGCACGGCTACGTTCCGACGCTGGGGGCGCCGCGCGGCTACGCCGGCTGGGCGCGGCGCTTCATCCAGCAGCACTACGCCGGACGCTTCCTGGTCTGCATCAATCCCCGCCAGAGCCGGCTCACGCACACGCCTGCCGTCACCCACCGCGATGCCCCGCTGGCGGAGTGGTACGAGTTCCTGCGCGTGGTGGGGCGACGCTACCCGGACGTGCACTTCTTCATGCTCGGCGGCTTCGCGGAGTGGGAGCACACGCTGCTCACGCTGGACAACGTCAGCATCCCGCGCACGATGGGGCTGACGCTGGCGCACGAGCTGGCGCTCCTGGTCGCGTCCAGTCTTTTCATGGGGACGTCGAGCGGCTTTGCCACGATGGCGACCTTCAGCGGCGTTCCGTACGTGATTACCTACATCGAGCCGCTCTTTGCGAAGTACGCTGGCGTCGAGCCCAACGCGGCGCGCTATCCTTTCGCTGGCGCCAATCAGTATCTGGTCTGGCGGCGCGAAGACGCCCGACTGCTCCTCCGTTATTTCCAGCGGATCTATCACGAGCCCGGAGCAGCCCCGGGCGAGGGCCCATCGCCAATGCGCATTGCGCCCGCGAGGCCCTGATGGGGGCGGCAACCGTCGCCATCGTCCTGTTCAATGACAATCAGGAGCGCTATGTGCGGGAAGCGCTGGACGGCATCTGTGGGCAGACTCGCCCGGCCGACCAGCTCATTGTGATCGACGACGGGTCGACCGACGACAGCGTGGCGATCATCGAGGAGGCCGCCGCGCGCCATGCCCGCATGACGTTCCTGCGCAACGGTCGGAACCTCGGTTTGCAGGAGTCGATGGCCCGCGCACTCCCGCTGGTCACGGCCGAGTATCTCGTCTGGACGTCCTCGGACCACTGCGTCCTCCTCCCAGGGTTTCTCGAGAAGGCGATGCCGCCGCTGGAGCGCCATCCCGAGGCCGGGCTGTGCTTCTCGGCGCTCTCCGTCGTCCCGCGCGATCGGCGAGAGGCCGTCAGGGTCGAGGGGACGCCCTGGGTCGGGCACACCTCCGATTCGGGCGATCTTCCGGAGTACATGACGCCCGCGGCCATCAGGCGTCGGATGAAGCGCGCGTATCTGCCGATCGCGAGCAACGCCGTGGTGCTCCGACGGGAGGCGCTGGACGCCATCGGCGGGTATCCACCCGAGCTGGAGTGGCAGTCGGACTCGTTCGTGTGCATCGTCATCGCGCACCGGTTCGGTGCCTGTGTGGTGCCCGACACCCTCGTGCTCCGCCGCGTGGACCCGGGTGCGTACTCGGACCGCGGCATGGCAGACCCCGCTCGCCACGCGGCGATGATCGCCTCGCTGCTCGATCTGCTCGCGCAACCTCGGTATCGAGACATCCGTCGCGCGTTCCGACGATCTCCCGGCAATTTCTCCCCCTTTCGCACACCCGCGCTCAATGTCCAGTTCCATCGGGTGCGCGACTGGGATCTCTTCCTGCCGTACGTGATATGGGACAGCCGCGAATACAATCGCGAGCAGCCGCTCAGGGTCGCGGCGACCGTCGCCGAACTCGGCCTCCGTTGGCGCCGCTCGATACGGGCAGGGCTTCGGCGCCTGCTGCTGGCGCTCGGGCGGAGAGTCCGCGAGGCCCTCCACTCGGTGCGCTCGGTCCGACGCACGATGCGGCTGATTGCCTACGCGCTTGTCAAGTACCGTTGGCAGCGCTACGCGCGCAGCCTCAATGTCGTGGGAACGGTGCGCGGCCCGGTCACGCAGGACGTCGTCCGGAGCATGGTCGCCTGGCAGCTCGTCATGCCACTCGACGGGCGGCTCGACATCCAGGGCCATCTCTGCATCGAGGGGGACACCGATCAGGTGCAGCTGGATCGCTTGTTGTCGTTGCTCTGCGTGTCCGGGACCTTCGCGGGCTTCGACATCTTCTTCGACCGCGAGGTGGCGGTGCGCGAGCTCGCCCGCATCCCCGCGACGCCCGAGCCGCGCCCGGAGTCTCACTGGGCTCGCTTCGACCTGTGCAAGCCGCACGCAGTCGCCCTCGGAACGGAGGGAACGGCGGGATTGCAACGAGCCTTCCTCCCGCTGTTCGACGGCCGGCGAACGGTCACGAGCTTCCTGAAGGTGGCCCATCCTCGGGCTTTCGTCGTGGCGCTGAGTCTGCCCGAGGACGACGATGGGTTCGCCGACGAGGCCCTCGGGAAATGGCTGCCGCACCTCCACCGGTTCCGTCAGAACGTCCCGCGCGTGGCCTTCTGCCTCCTCAACCGCACCATGCCGAGCCAAGACCGCGACGAGCCGGCGGACGTCTCTCCAGTACGCAGTCTGGGGTTCGGCTTGTCGGATGCCGTCGCGCTCGCTCAGGCCGCTGACGCCTTCGTCGGCCGTCTCGACGCGTTTGGCCTGGCGGCGATCGGGGCCCACCGCCCCGGCGTCTACATCGACCCGACGAGCGGCGAGCGCGCCGACGCCGGCCGCTTGGTCTGGTTCCTGGCCGATCCCTCTCCAGAACAGTGCCTGGAGCTGCTTCGGGTTGTCGTGCGCGAGCGGCTGCACAACGGGCGTCGATCGCCGACGAGTCCGCCGGTGACCAACGGACCGGGGGCGGCGTGAGACGCGCGGCGCAGCGGCGCGCTGCTTCGGGCCGGCCGCGCCATTGGAGGCTCAGTTTGTCCGTGCTATAGTTTCGACGCTGCGCGCGAAAGGGGAGGACACGTGCGGGTACTGTTGAGAAAGACGCCGCTGTGGCGCTGGATCGCGCCGCTGCTCGCGAAGAGGAACGAGCTGAGGGCGCGGGTCGGAGAGCTCCAGGCAGCTCTGCAGAAGGTTCGGTTGCCCCCGATGCTGATCACGACGATGCCGAAGTCGGGTACGTACTACATTTCCAAGCTCTTCACGCAGGGGCTTTTCATCGATAGCAGAATCGTCAGCCACCAGTACTTTCCCTATGATGTGATCCGTCAACCGGAGTTGCGGATCTTCACGCAGGGCAACGTGGTGAGCCAGGATCATTTCGGCGCGAGCAAGATCAATCTGGTCCACATCGCCAAGCACGTGGACCGGATGGTGGTCCACGTCCGTGACCCACGGCAAGCAATGCTCTCCTACGTTCACTTCCTGGCCACGCCGCAGTTCCGCCGGGACGAGGAGGAGACGCGGCTCTTCATCTACCCGCCGATGCCGGACGACTTCTATCACCTCGAGCTCGAGACCCGGATCGACTGGGCCATCGAGAACTGGTTGCCGCTCCTCGTGGAGTGGACGGAGGAGTGGGTCGCGGCCGCCGACGTCCACGACCGGCCGCGAATCAAGTTCACCCGCTACGAGGACCTGGTGGCCGACCGTGAGCGGTTCGTCCTGGACGTGCTGCAGTTCTTCCGTATCCCGGTCGAGCGGTACTTCCCGCCGTGCGTCTCGCCGGACGAGGATATCCACTTTCGCAAGGGCGAGGTCGCGGAGTGGATGACCGCCTTTACGCCGAAGCAGGCAGCCGCGGCGAGTGCGAAGATTCCCCTCGGGCTGGCGACGCAGTTCGGATGGTCTGTGGAAGGCGTGCCGGGCGCCAGCCTCCGCTGAGGGCGACCGCCCCTCGAATGCGTGGAGCCTTCGACGTACTCGCTGACTGGAAGGCGGGCCTGGCCAACTACTCGTTCTGGTGGCGCTTTGGAGTGCTGGACATCAAGCTTCGCTACCGGAGGACGTTGCTCGGCCCGTTCTGGGTGACGCTCAGCTTCGGCGTGTCGGCGGTGGCCCTGAGCCTCGTATACTCGCTGCTGTTCAAGGTGGCCATGGATAGCTACTTCGCGTATCTCATCGTCGGGCTGGCGGTATGGAGCCTGATGTCGACGCTGATCATCGAGGGGTGCACGACGTTCGTTCGGCACAGCCAGCTCATCCAGCAGCAGCCGCTGCCGATCTTGGTCCACCCGCTGCGATCCGTGGTCGGGAATTTCCTGGTGTTCGTCCACAACCTCGTGGTCGTGGTCATCGCGCTCGCCATCCTCGGGGTCGGAGTGAGCTGGCCGATGCTGCTTGCGATCCCCGCCATCGCCGTGATCCTGATCAACGGCGTGTGGGTAGCCCTGCTCCTCGGCATGCTGTGCGCACGCTTCCGCGATCTGCCGCAGCTCGTCACGGTACTCGTCAACATTGCCTTCCTCGTCACCCCGGTCTTCTGGTACAGGCAGATGCTGGCCGGCCGGGCCCACTTCGTGGACCTGAACCCGCTCTATGCCTTCCTTGAGCTCGTCCGCTCGCCACTCCTTGGCCAGGTCCCCCCGCTC
>Ga0184623_10000545_pt1 | contig 16004 bp, 13 predicted proteins | sample PLM1_100_b1_FD_133138 | JGI IMG/M metagenome (GOLD analysis project Ga0184623, IMG submission 133138) | Groundwater sediment microbial communities from an aquifer in East River, Colorado, USA - PLM1_100_b1 | ecosystem: Environmental > Terrestrial > Soil > Riparian zone | place: USA: East River...
ACGCCGAGAGACACGAGAGCACCCGGAGACAGCAGGACGCCGGGCGCCCGCTCAGTCGGGAGAACCAACGAGCGGAGGCCCGGCGTCGATGCACGTTTGCCGGTCAGTGCGACCGGCCGGCGACTAATAAGCGGCTGCCGTTGCCCCGGGCCACGGCCCCTGGGCTCGAGCAGCAAGACTCCTCTGCGGAGGCGCGGATCATCTGCGCGCGCCGTGACTCGGACACCAGGTGAGCACGCGATGTCGCGCCCCGCACCGCGGATGGGAACCTTTCCAAGGGTCCTAACCGGGACATCATCACCCCCTGAGTGTCCGGTTGATTACCGTTGGTGAGTTAACACCGCCGAGAGCGGGAAGAAAAGCCCCTTCCGCCGTGTCATGCGTATTTTGTGGCGTGTCGTGAACACGATTCGTAATCGCGAGCACCGCGCACGCTCAGCGCTGCCCTGTTAGCGGTTGGGCCCGCGACGCGCCAGCGTGGCGTGGCCCCAACCGCTAACACCACCCCAACCCCTAACACCACCCCAACCGCTAACACCAACCACCCCGGTCACCCGGCCCCGTCCGCTGAACGGCCGATAAGGTGACGACGGTCACGGAGGAGGCGCCATGGACAAGGTCGTTCGCAGCGCCGCCGAAGCAGTCGCCGACATCGGGTCGGGGTCGACGCTGGCGGTGGGTGGTTTCGGACTGTGCGGCATACCGCACGTACTCATCAACGCAGTGCACGAGGCAGGCGTGGACGATCTCAAGGTCGCGTCGAACAACTGCGGCGTCGACGACTGGGGCCTCGGGATCCTGCTGGCCGACCGCCGCATCTCCCGGATGACCAGCTCGTACGTCGGGGAGAACAAGGAGTTCGCCCGGCAGTTCCTGTCCGGCGAGTTGGAGGTCGAACTCTGCCCGCAGGGCACGCTCGCCGAGCGGCTGCGCGCCGGCGGCTCGGGAATCCCCGCCTTCTACACCCTGGCCGGCGTCGGCACCCAGGTCGCCGAGGGCGGTCTGCCGTGGCGGTACGACGCCGAGGGCAACGTGACGGTGGCCAGCCCCGCCAAGGAGGTACGCGCCTTCGGCGACCGGGACTACGTGCTGGAAGAGGGCATCGTCACCGACTACGCGCTTGTGCGGGCCGCCGTCGGCGACCGGCACGGGAACCTGGTCTTCCACGAGTCGGCGCGCAACTTCAACCCGCTCTGCGCCATGGCGGGACGGATCACGATCGCCGAGGTCGAGGAGCTGGTAGAGCCCGGCGAGATCCAGCCCGAGCAGGTCCACACGCCGGGCGTCTTCGTCCAGCGCGTCGTCGGGCCGGTGGGCGCCGAAGGCAAGCGGATCGAACGCCGGACCACCCGCCCGAGGGAGAACTGAGATGGCTCTCACCCGTACCCAGCTCGCCGCTCGGGCCGCCCAGGAACTCGAGGACGGCCAGTACGTCAACCTCGGGATCGGCCTGCCCACGCTGGTGCCGAACTACGTGCCGGACGGCGTCCACGTGGTGCTCCAGTCCGAGAACGGGATCCTCGGCGTCGGCCCGTACCCGTACGAGGGCGAGGAGGACCCGGACCTCATCAACGCCGGCAAGGAGACCGTCACGATCCTGCCCGGCTCGTCGTTCTTCGACTCCGCGACCAGCTTCGGCATGATCCGCGGCGGCCACATCGACGTCGCGATCCTCGGCGCCATGCAGGTCTCCGCGGCCGGCGACCTCGCGAACTGGATGATCCCCGGCAAGATGGTCAAGGGCATGGGCGGCGCTATGGACCTCGTCCACGGCGCCAAGCGGGTGATCGTGATCATGGAGCACGTCGCCAAGGACGGCGGGCACAAGATCGTCGACGAGTGCACGCTGCCCTACACCGGCCGCGGCTGCGTCCAGCGGATCATCACCGACCTCGCCACCCTCGACGTCACCCCGGACGGCCTTGTCCTGCGCGAACTCGCCCCCGGCGTCAGTGTGGACGAGATGCGCGCCGCGACGGGGCCGGCGTTCGCCGTCGAGGGTGAGCCGGCCGTGATGCGCCTCCCGGTGGGTGTCTGAGGATCGCGTCCCCGGGCCGCGAGGCCGCCCCCGTACACTCTGGTGCGCATCGCCCCGCCCTGTCCGACACTTGCAGGAAGCTCTCCCATGAAGCTGTCGATCCTGATGCCCGTCTTCAACGAGGAGCGCACGCTCAGCGCAGCGATCAAGCGTGTCCTCGACGTGGACTACCCCTGCGAGATCGAGCTGGTGGTGGTCGACGACGGGAGTCGGGACGGCACGGCATCGGTGCTCGGCGGAGTCCACGATCCGCGGGTCAGCGCCCACCGCCACCCGCGTAACCGGGGCAAGGGCGCCGCGATCCGCACCGCAAGCGAGGTCGCCAGCGGCGACTACATGATCATCTGCGACGCCGACCTCGAGTACGCGCCAGAGGAGATTCCGAAGCTGCTGGCGCCGATCCTCGCGGGCGAGTCCGAGGTGGTCTTCGGCACTCGCACGTTCGGCTCCCACTCGTCGTACTCGTTCTGGTACGTCATGGGGAACAAGGGCGTCACGACGGCGTGCAACGTCCTCTACAACGCGTACCTCTCCGACCTGGAGACCTGCTTCAAACTGATGCCGCTGGCGCTCTACCGCGAGCTGGACGTCCGCGAGCCGGGCTTCGGCATGGAGGCCGAGGTCGCCGGGAAACTGCTCCGTCGCGGTATCCGTCCGTACGAGGTGTCGATCAGCTACCGGGCCCGTGGGCGCGAAGAGGGCAAGAAGATCACCTGGAAGGACGGCGTCGAGGCGCTCTGGATCCTCGGCAAGATCCGGGCCAGCCGTCCGAAACGATGACGTACTCGGTCATCGCGCGCGACCCCTTCACCGGCGAGTTGGGCGTCGGGGTCGCGTCGTGCGTGCTCGCGATCGGGCGGGTGGTGCCGTGGGCGAAGGCCGGTGTCGGCGCCGCCGCCACCCAGTCGCACACCCGCCGGGGATACGGTCCGCACGGGTTAGCCGGGCTGGAGGCCGGGCTCGCCCCCGCTGACGTGCTCGGCACCCTGCTCGCTCGGGACGCCGACGCGCAGACCCGCCAGGTCGCCCTGCTCGGGGCCGACGGCCAGGTCGCCGCGCACACCGGTGTCGACTGCCTCCCGGCATGCGGGCACCGCACCGGCGAGGGATACAGCGCGCAGGGCAACATGCTGGCGTCCGAATCCGTAGTCGACGCGATGGCCGACGCGTTCGCGTACACGCCCGGCGCGCTCGCCGAGCGGCTGCTCGCCAGTCTTGAGGCGGGTGAGGCGGCCGGCGGCGATCTGCGGGGACGGCAGTCCGCCGCGCTGCTCGTGGTCGGGCCCGAGCGGCTCGCCGAGCCGTGGGACGCGGTGCCGATCGACCTCCGGGTCGACGACTCCGACGATCCGCTGGGCGCGCTGGCCCGGCTGCTGCGCCTCCAGCGGGCGTATGAGAATAACGACACCGAGACCCTGGCCGTACTGGCCCCGGACGGCCCGCGCGACCTCCACGCCGCGCTCGACGCCGCCCGCCGCGGTGATCTCCTCGCGGCCAAGCAAGCCCTCGCTGACCTGCGGCAACGTCCCGGCTGGGACAGCTGGCTCCGTACCAATGCCGACGCCGGCCGGCTACCATACCTAGCTGAACTGCTCGACTGAACCGTCCAGGCTTAAGGGAGTCCCATATTTCGGGGCCAACTCTCCCGGCTAGCGGAAAACGGTGTTAGCGTGCGGGACCATCCCCCACCGGTCTGCCCCTTCGACGGAGCCCCACGATGCGACACGTACTTGGCCTGCTCTTCGGCATCGTGCTCGCGCCGGTGACCTGGTTCCTCGCCTCACTCGGGCACTTCCGGTTCCTCGACGCTCTGCAGCGGTTCGGTGACGACACCAACCGCTTACCCAGCGAGTTGGCGTTCGGCGCCATGCTCATCATCGCGGCCGGCGCCTGGCTCGGGGTGCTGCTCAGCAGCCGGCTGTCGCCGCTCGCACCGGCCGCGGCGGGGCTGCTGTGGCTGGGGCTCGGCGCCGCGTTCGTCGTCAACGTCGAGCGCGTCGTCAACCTGCTCCCTGACGGACCCAGCGGCCAGCAGGGGCTCTTCGCGTTGCCGCTCGAACACGGCTACGCGTTCCTCATCGGCACCGCCCTGATGTCGCCGCTGTTCAGCCCGGCCCGCTGGCGTGGCGGACCGCGCCGACCGCAGGCGGCGGACGAGTCCATCCTCGAGCCTGAGATCCCGGCTGTCCCGAGTTACCAGACCGGCAGCTACCCGACCATCGCGGACACCGCCGAACCGCCGACCTCCGCCGATCGCCGGGACCGGTACGCCCGACCCGCGCGGGCCAGTTTCCCGGACGACGCAGCCTCCGCCGATCCCACTGGATACCGCGGCGCGCGTGGCCAGCGGGACAGCACCGCGACCTATCGCGGCGGCCAGGTCGACTACCGCGACCCGACGCCGACCGGACGCCAGGCGGCCGTACCCGAGCAGCAGCCGCCGAGGCTCTCGTCCTGGAACGAGGACACCGCCGACCAGCCCCGGCACCGCCCGCGCGACCGCTAACCCGCCGCGGGAAGCCATCTTTTCGTCCGCTGGGTGGTCACTCCGCTGGGTGGTCACGGTCCCAGCGGCGGCTAGTCCAAGCCGCGGGAGGCGCGGATCGCCCGCCGGCGGGCAAGGCGGTGTTCACGCCGGATCTCAGCCTCGTGCCAGCGCCGCTTGTCCTCGTCGGTCTCCGGCAGCGCCGCCGGTACCGGACGCGGCTCCCCGGCTACGTCGACCGCGACGAACGCCAGGTACGCGGTGGCGACACGGACGGGGTCGGTGCCGGCGCGGTCCCACGGTTCGGCGAGCACGCGGACGCCGACCTCCATGGACGTCCGCCCGGTCCAGTTCACCTGGGCGGCGGCGTGCACCAGGTCACCGACGCGCACCGGCACGGCGAGGACGATCTCGTCGATGGCCGCCGTGACGGCGTTACCTCCGGAGTGACGCGCGGCCGAGGCGCCGGCGGCATCGTCGATCAGCTTCATGATCACGCCGCCGTGGACGGTGCCGTACAGGTTGACGTCCATCGCCGACATGATCCGGCTCAGCGTGATGCGCGAGTACGACGTGGGCGTGCCGGCGAGGTCGGTCATGGCACCACGGTAAGCGCTCCACGACCTGCGGTGGATCAGCCCCGCAGGAGCTGGCGGGCCATCACGACGCGCTGGATCTGGTTGGTGCCTTCGTAGATCTGGGTGATCTTCGCGTCGCGCATCATCCGCTCGACGGGGAAGTCGCGGGTGTAGCCGGCGCCGCCGAGGAGCTGCACGGCGTCGGTGGTGACGTCCATCGCCACGTCGGAGGCGAAGCACTTCGCGGCGGCGGAGATGAACGTGAGGTTCGGCTCGTTCCGCTCGGCCTTCGCGGCGGCGACGTAGATGAGCTGCCGGGCCGCCTCGATCCGCATGGCCATATCGGCGAGCATGAACTGCACGCCCTGGAAGTCGGCGACCGCTCTGCCGAACTGCTTCCGCTCCTGCACGTACGCCAGCGAGACGTCCAGCGCGCCCTGTGCGATGCCGAGGGCCTGCGCGCCGATCGTCAACCGGGTGTGGTCGAGGGTGCGCATCGCGGTGGCGAAGCCGGTGCCGGGCTCGCCGACGATCCGGTCAGCCGGGATCGTGCAGTTCTCCAGGTAAATCTCGCAGGTGGGCGAACCCTTGATGCCGAGCTTCCGCTCCTTGGTGCCGACCGAGAAGCCCGGGTCGTCCTTGTGCACGACGAACGCCGAGATGCCCTTGGTGCCAGCGTCGGGGTCGGTCTTGGCCATCACGGTGTAGTACGTGGAGACGCCCGCGTTCGTGATCCAGCACTTTGTGCCGTTGAGCACCCAGTGATCCCCGTCACGGACGGCGCGGGTCGTCATCGCGGCGGCGTCAGAGCCGGCCTCGCGCTCGGACAGCGCGTAGGAGAACATCGCCTCGCCGCGCGCGACCGGCGGCAGGACCTGCTGCTTCAGCTCCTCGGACGCGGACAGGATGACCGGCATCGAGCCCAACTTGTTCACCGCCGGGATCAGCGAGGACGACGCGCAGACCCGGGCAATTTCCTCGATCACGATCACGGTGGCGATCGAGTCGGCGCCCGCGCCCTCGTACGCCTCGGGGATGTGGGTGGCGTGGAAACCGGCCTGGACCAGGACATCCAGCGCTTCCTTGGGGAAGCGCGCGTCCTCGTCAACTTCGGTCGCGTGCGGCGCGATCGCGCCCTCGGCAAGCTCTCGAACGGCCTGACGGACGTACTCGTGCTCCTCCGCCAACTGGTACGTCTCGAACGACGGATCCACGGGTACCCCTTCACATCACCGATGCTGTTCACCGGAGGATACTGGCCGGTAACCAGGTGGCCGAACGCGGCTGTGGTCGGCAACCACTATCCTCGGCCTGTTCCGTCCCGACTCCGGGGTCATTGCAGCCCCGGATCGGACGCCCGTTACCGGAGGATCATCGCGTGTCCGTATCCACCCACCAGCGCCCCCGCCTCACCATCCTCGGCACCGGCTACCTCGGCGCCACCCACGCCGTCTCGATGGCCGAGCTCGGGTACGAGGTGCTCGGCGTCGACGTCGACGAGGCGAAGATCGCGAAGCTCGCCGCGGGGGAGGTGCCGTTCCACGAGCCAGAGCTCGACGAACTGCTCCGCAAGAACCTGGCTACCGGCCGCCTCCGGTTCACCACCTCCTACGCCGAGGCGGCCGAGTTCGGCGACGTCCACTTCATCTGCGTGGGCACTCCACAGAAGAACGGCAGCAAGGCCGCCGACATGACCTACGTCGAGTCCGCGGTCAGCTCGCTCGCCCCGCACCTCACCCACAAGTCGCTGGTCGTCGGCAAGTCGACCGTGCCGGTGGGCACCGCCGAGTGGGTGGAGCAACTGCTCCACAAGCACGCTCCGGACGGCACTGAGGTCGAGGTCGCCTGGAACCCCGAGTTCCTCCGCGAGGGCTTCGCCGTCCAGGACACCCTGCGCCCCGACCGGCTCGTCTTCGGCGTCAAGACCGACTGGGCGAAGGAGATGCTCGACTACGCGTACAAGGGCGTCTTCGAGCTGGCGCAGTCCGAGGACCGCGAAGTGCCGGTCGTCGTCACCGACTTCGCCACCGCCGAGCTGGTGAAGGTCTCCGCCAACTCGTTCCTCGCCACGAAGATCTCGTTCATCAACGCGATGGCCGAGGTATGCGAGGCGGCCGGCGCCGACGTCACCCAACTTGCCCGTGCGATCGGCTACGACGTCCGGATCGGCAACAAGTTCCTCCGGGCCGGCGTCGGCTTCGGCGGCGGCTGCCTGCCCAAGGACATCCGCGCGTTCCAGGCCCGCGCCGAGGAGCTGGGAGTCGGCAGCGCGCTGCACTTCCTGTCCGAGGTCGACATCATCAACACGCGCCGCCGCGAGCACGTCGTCAAGCTGACGGCCGAACTGGTCGGTGGCTCGCTCGAAGGCGTCCGGATCGCGGCGCTGGGCGCCACGTTCAAGCCGAACTCGGACGACGTCCGCGATTCGCCGGCACTCGCCGTCTCGCGCGCGCTGCACGAGGCCGGTGCCACGGTGAACGTGTACGACCCGGAGGGCGCCGACAACGCACGCCGCGACCTGCCCGAGGTCAACTACGCGGTCTCCCTCGGGGAGGTGGTGCGCGACGCCGACATCGTCGTGGTCCTCACTGAGTGGGAGGAGTTCCGCCACGCGGACCCGACCACGCTGGGCGAGTTGGTCAAGCACCAGCGCGTAATCGATGGCCGGAACTGCCTCGACCCGATCACGTGGCGCGCCGCCGGCTGGGAGTACCACGGCCTCGGCCGCCCCTGAGCTGATCAAAAGACCCCCCGCCGCGCACCCGCCGGCGGGGGGTCTTTTGGGTACTAGTACCTAACCGGTGCTGAGCAGCGCTGACCTGCCGTGTCGTGGCTGTTGACGGCAGCGTGAGGGATAGCTTCAACCCCCTTCACGAGGAGCCCGGATGAGCCCCGTGCTGTGCCCCGACTGCCGCGCCGAACGGCCCCCAGGCAGCCCGTCGTGCCCGAGCTGCGGCCTGCCGCTCGCTGGACCGGCCGCTACCGAGCTGGGCCGGGTCGACCGGGAACTTGTGGACGTCGCCGCCCGGCTCACCGGGCTCGACCGCGAGCGCACTCAGCTCCTCGGCCGCCGTGTCCAGCTGGTCACCCGTCGGGCCGAGCTGATCAACGCCCTTCGCGCCGCCGCACGAGCGGTCACCCGTCCGCCCGCCAGCGCTGGTGGTCCCTTTCCCACAGGACCGATTCCCACAGGACCGATTCCCACGGGACCGATCGGCGCTGCCCGGGACGCGGCGGCGCTCCCGTCGACCGCGCGAATGGTCGCCCAGGCCGGCGAGACGTCCAGCCAGTCCATCCAGACCGTGCTGCTGCTCCTCGGCGGGCTGCTGCTGGCCGTGGCGGCGATCGCGTTCACCGTCTTCGCGTGGAGCCGGTTCGGGATCTCCGGCCGCGCGCTGATCCTCGCCGGGCTGACCGTGGTCATGCTCGGCGTACCGGCCCTGCTGGTGAAGTTCCGGCTGCCAGCCACCGGGGAGACGATCGCCGCGGTCGGGCTGGTGCTGGTCGCGCTCGACGGGTACGCGGCATGGCGCGTCGGGTTCCTCGGGGTCGACGACACCCTTACCGCCGGCGTGTACAGCGGCGTCGTCGCGACGGTGTTGACACTGGTCGCGGCCGGGTATCCGGCGCTGGTGCCGCTGCGGCTGCCGCGCCCGATCGCGGTGGTCGCGGGGCAGGCGGCGCTGCCGCTGCTCGCCAGCTCCACCGATACGCCGGCCGGCTCGGTCGCGGCGCTGATGGTGGCGCTCAACCTGGCCGTCGTCTGGTTCGCCAAGAGGCACCGCGCGACGCCCGAACTGGTGCTCGCCTCGATCGGCGCCGGCGTCGCCGGGCTGGTCGCCACCGGGCAGGCGCTGTGGGAGCTGGTCATAGGTAACCTGACGGACACGATCGGCGCGGCCGTGGTGCTGGTGGTGCTCGGCGCGCTCGGACTCGTCGCCGCCGAGCTGATCAACGCGGCGATCGCCCGCCAGTTTGCGGCGTGCGCCGCCTCCCTGGCGGTGGCCGCCGGAGCCTTCGGGATCTATCAGGAGGGCACCGACGGCTACGGCGTGACCGCCGGTGCGGTGCTCGCACTGCTCCTCGCCGCCGTCGCCGTACCGCTGCCCGCACAGTGGCGGGCCGGGGCTCTCGGCGGCGCGGCGGCGGTGACGACGCTCGCCGCGGCGGCGCCCGCCTTCTGGACCGCCGCGGCGCTCGCCGCCCCGCTCACCTGGCTCCCGCGCGCATGGACCACCGGATCGGCCTGGGCGGACGCCCGGCTGGTGCCTGCGGAGACATTCGCACCGACGCCCGACATCACGTACGCGGTCGCTCCGGTGGCCGCCGCGCTCGCCGTGCTGGTCTGGCGGCTCGGCGGGCGGACCGCCGCGGTGTACGCGGTCACCGGCCCGGCCGTGGCGGCCACGCTGCTTGTCCCGGTGGCCGTGGGAGCGCCGCTCTGGGTAGCGCTGCTAGTTGAGGGCGCGGTCGCGCTGGCGGCCGGTGCGGCGGCGATCGCCGTACGGTCGCGCGGTCTCGGCACGGTCCTCACCGTGATCAGCGTCCTGCTCGGCGCGCACGCGGCGCTCTGGTCGCTCGCGCACGAGGGCGCCACGCTCGTGACCGTCGGTGCGGCGGCCGTCCTCTGGACCGCCCTGGCCACGGCCCGGGCCGCCATCCCCGCGCGAACCAGCGTCGCGTGGCTGGGCGGCGGTACCGCGGCGGCGGCGCTCCTCGCCGTCACGGGCGAGACAGCGGCGGTGGCCGTCACGCTGGGGACGAGCCGGCTCGGTGTCGCGCTGGCGATCTTCGTTGCGGCGCTGGTCGCCGTCGGCGTCGCGGCGCTGCTCCGGGACCGGATCCCCGGATACGGCCTGGCTGCGCTGGTGACCGTGCCCGTCTCGGCGAGCGCCGGCGTGCTCACCGGTGCCGTCGATACCGGCCGGCCGGACGTCGCGCTGCTGGCGACGCTGGCCGGCACGGTGGTGCTGGTCGCCGCGGCGGTCGCGCAGGCCACGCAGGCTCCGAAGGCGCGGTCCGAGGCTGGGACGGCGTTAGGTGCGGTCGGGATCATCGGGCTCGGCGCCGGCGTGCTCGCGCTCCTGCCCGTGGTCGCGCAGGCTGTGCTCGGTCCGGTGAGCTGGGTGTCGGCGGTGTGGCGTGGGGCTCCGGACGGGTCCCGCACAGGCCTCGGCGCGTACTTCGGCTGGGACGGCACCGGCGTCGACGCGGTGACGCTGGTGATCCTGGGTGTGGGCGCGGCGATCGTCGCGGGCCTGGACGCCGCCTGGCGGTCCCGGGAGGCGCGGCGCGCGGCGCTGCTCGCCGCCGCGCCGGCCTGGGCACTCGCCGCCCTGCTCGTCCCGCTCGTATTCGACGCGCCGTGGCAGGTCGGACTCGGCACCACTGTTGCCCTGGCGCTCGGCGGCGCCACCGTGGCGGCCCTGGCCCAGCGTTGGACGGCGGCGATCGGTGCCGCGTTCGCGCTGGTCCTCGGCGTGACGGCACTCAGCTGGTCGCTCGCGGCCCGGCCGGCGACGGTCACGGTCCTTGCCGTCACGCTGGCGGCCGGTGCGGCGGCGGGCTGGATCGGACGCAACACAGCTACCCAGCTCACCGGCACGGTCGCCGCCGCGCTGGCGGCGCTCACCGAGGCCGGTGTGGTAGCAGCGGTGGCCGACTTGCCGCAGGTCAAGATCGCGTACCCGGTGCTGGGTGCGGCGGCGGTGCTCGCGGGCATGGCGGCAGTGCTGCGGGTACGGCGTCCGGATCAGGCTGTTGCCCTGGAAGGGTCCGCCGTGGCCGGCGCACTCGCGGCGCTCGCTCTCGCCAGCAGCGATACCTGGCACAGCGCCCTCGTGCTCACGCTCGGCGGGCTGACGGTCGGCCTCACCGCGCTGCGGCCCGACAGGCGCCCGGCGGCGATCGTCGCCCTGGTGCTGGAGCTGGCGGCGTCCTGGCTGTGGCTCTGGACGGCCGGAGTGACCACGCCCGAGGCGTACACCGTGCCGGCGGCGCTGATCGCCCTGGCGGCCGGGCTGCTCGCCCTGCGCCGGCGGCGGGACCTGTCGTCGTGGCCGGCGCTCGCGCCAGGGCTCGCCGGCGGATTCCTGCCCAGCCTGGTGCTGGTGTTCAGCGACGGCAACACGCCGTGGCGATCGCTGCTGCTCGGCACCGCCGCGCTGGGCGTCACGATCGCCGGAGCGGCCACGCGTCGGCAGGCACCGTTCGCGCTCGGCAGCGTGACGTTGGTGCTCGTGGCACTGCGCGAGATCTGGCCGCTGCTGCCGTGGGTGGCCGCGTCCGTGCCCGCGTGGGTGCCGCTCGCGCTCGGCGGCGCGCTGCTGGTGGTTCTCGGCGCGACGTACGAGCAGCGCCGCCGCGACCTCAGCCGGGTGCGAAAGGTCGTCGCACGGATGAACTGAGGGCAGGATGGAGGTATGCCGTATCAGGACGCAGCGACGACCGAACGGGTGCTGGCCGCCCACACGTGGGCCGTGGTTGGCCTCACCAACCACGAGTGGCGCGCGGCGTACGGCGTGGCCGCATTCCTCCAGCAGCAGGGGAAGCGGATCGTGCCGGTCAACCCGGGCGCCGAACCGGTCCACGGCGAACAGGGGTACGCGAAGCTGGCCGACATCCCGTTCCCGGTGGACGTCGTGGACATCTTCCGCCGCTCCGAGTTCGCCGGGGCGCACGTCGACGAGGCGATCGAGATCGGCGCGAAGGCGGTCTGGCTCCAGCTCGGCGTCATCGACGAGGCAGCGGCCGCGCGGGCCAAGGACGCCGGCCTGGACGTCGTCATGGACACGTGCCCGAAGATCGAGTGGCCCGCGTACGGCCCCACCCGCTAGAGCATCAGCTGGGCGCGCAGGGCCTCATCCTTCTCGGCGACCAGATCGCGCAGGCTGTCCTGGTAACCGGCCATGCGGTCCAGCAGCACCGGATCGCTCGCGCCGAGGATCCGCACCGCCAGCAACCCCGCGTTGCGCGCCCCGCCGATGCTCACCGTGGCCACCGGCACGCCCGCCGGCATCTGCACGATCGAGAGCAGCGAGTCCATCCCGTCCAGGTACTTCAGCGGCACCGGCACGCCGATCACCGGCAGCGGCGTCATCGAGGCGACCATGCCGGGCAGGTGCGCAGCGCCGCCGGCCCCGGCGATGATCACCCGCAAGCCTCGATCGGCCGCGCCGGACGCGTAGTCGAGCATCTCGCGCGGGGTGCGGTGTGCCGACACCACGCGCACCTCATGCTCGATGCCGAACTCGGCCAACGCTTCGGCGGCCGCCGACATCACCGGCCAGTCCGAGTCACTGCCCATGATCACGCCAACCTGCGTCATGCCCGCCCTTCCCGAAGCCAGCGGGCGGCCCGGGCGGCGCGCTCGCGAACAGTGTCCAGGTCGTCGCCGAGGGCGGTGACGTGCCCGATCTTGCGACCCGGCCGGACCGCCTTGCCATACAGGTGCACCTTGACGCCCGTCTCGGCCGCGAACAGGTGGTGCAGCCGCTCGTCGATGCTCATGCCGCCAGGCTCGCCGCCGAGGACGTTGGCCATGACCACGACGGGCGCCGCCATCGACGTGTCGCCGAGCGGGTAGTCCAGGACGGCGCGCAAGTGCTGCTCGAACTGGCTGGTGTGGGCGCCTTCGATCGTCCAGTGGCCGGAGTTGTGCGGGCGCATCGCCAGCTCGTTCACGACGATGCCGTCAGCCGTCTCGAACAGCTCGACGGCGAGCACTCCGACGACGTCCAGCTCAGTGGCGATCCGGATCGCCAGCTGCTGCGCCTCGATCGCGCGCTCGTCGGGCAGGCCCGGCGCAGGCGCCAGTACCTCGACGCAGATCCCGTCGCGCTGCACGGTTTCGACCACGGGCCACGCCGCGACCTGCCCGTACGGCGACCGGGCCACGACGGCGGCCAGCTCACGGACGAGCGGCACCCGTTCCTCGACGATGAGCGACGTGCCGGACGCGAGCAGTTCCTCAGCCTCGGCGGCGGTCGAGAATGCCCAGACGCCCTTCCCGTCGTACCCGCCGCGGGTGGCCTTGACGATCACCGGCCAGCCGACCTCAGCACCGAACCGCTCCAGATCAGCGGCCGTATCGAGGACAGCCCAGCGCGGTGCCGGGGCCTCCAGCTCGGCGAGGCGCTGGCGCATGGCCTGCTTGTCCTGCGCGTACAGCAGCGCGTCCGGACCGGGCAGGAGTGTGACGCCCTCGGCGATCAGCGCGCGAATGTGCTCGGTCGGCACGTGCTCATGGTCGAAGGTGACCACGTCACAGCCCTTGGCGAAGGCGCGGAGCGCGGCGAGGTCGGTGTGGTGACCGTGTTGCAGATCGGCAGCGACCAGCGCAGCGCCGTCATCCGGATCGGCAGCCAGGACGCGCAGCGACTGACCGAGCGCGATCGCGGCCTGATGGGTCATCCGGGCGAGCTGGCCACCTCCGACCATGCCCACCACAGGTAGGCCGGTGCGGGGATCCATGCTGCGGAGCGTAACCGGCTGCGCCCACGGCGCGGGTAACCACCTCGGCCTACCGCCGTAAGTGGTACCGGCGACAGCAGGCCCCCTCGTCCTGCCGTGGCCGGTCCGGATACCCAACCCAGGTTGAGCAACTCAGGTTGTTCAGGCGCCGTCGACCCCGGTTATCAAGTCGAGCGCCTCGTGCACGGTCATCGGTAACCGCTCCAGCCAGACCCGGACTCCGTCCAGTTCCCGCGTCCGCTGCAGGCGCGCCCGCAGCGTCTCCACCCGGCGGGCAAGGTGCTGGTCCCGGGCGACCAGGCCGAGGACCGCGCGCGGCCCGACCGAAGCCAGCGTCTCGCCGCCGGAGAAGGCCGACCGGAGGCAGTCGCCGAGGGCGAGGTGGAACAGCATCGACTCCCACGCGGCGTCAGTGCCGCGCTCGCCGGTGTCGACGACCAGGAACACCTGCTGGTCGGTGGCCGGGACGCCGTCACGCTCCGCTTCGCGGTACACCTCGGTGAGTCGGGTGCGAAGGTAAGCCGCCGACGCCAGCCCGGTCAGCGGATCTTCGCAGGTGGCGGCGGTCAGCGCGGCCACCGTCGACTCGGTCCACCCCTCGACGAGCGCCCGCACCGCGACCAGCGGCGGCCCGCCACCAGGTAACTGACGGTAGAGCGCATAGAGGTCGTTCAGCGCCTCCCGCGCGCCCACACCGGCCTCGGCTCGGGCGTGCCCCAGCCGCCCGCACGGGCCGACCACGTCACGCCCCGTAGCGATCGCGCTGGCCAGCGCGTCCACCTCGGGCACCCACCAGTCACCGTGCCGCGCCCACCCGCTGCGCAGCGATTCGTTCGACCACGCGTCCCGCAACTCCCCCGCATCGCGCGGGGCCACCCGCCGGCCGCCGGTCCGTCCGGCCCGCTGTTCCACGATGGACTGTCGGTGGTAGTCGCTACGCACCACGCCTCCTTGGCCGCAAATCCGACCCCGGCACGTTTCCCGGCCGGCAACCGCACCTCTGTAGGTCCGTGCTGGGATAGACGCGCTCGTATCAGCGCTATGACACGGTTTTCGCAACGAGTTCTGCGGAGGTGAGCGAAAGGGTGAACACTGGCCGCCAGAACAGGGATGATGTCGGTTGCTTCGCCCGGAACGGAACCTGACGACCGGTGGACGAATGACGACGGAAATCGCTGACGAGGCTGCCCCCGTGGCGGATGGTCCGAGCGACGCGGAACTGATGACGGCGGCACGCGCCGGCAGCAGCGAGGCGTTCGGCCAGCTCTACACCCGCCACGTAGATGCCGCGCGCCGCCTCGCCCGGACGCTCGCCCGCAACCCGACCGACGTCGACGACCTGGTCGCCGAGGTGTTCGCCAAACTGCTCGTCAAGCTCAGATCCGGCGGTGGCCCCGACACCGCATTCCGCACCTACCTCCTCACCAGCCTGCGGAACACCTACTATGACCGCGCCCGCCGGGCCCGGAAGATCACGGTCACCGACGACGTCGCCGAGCACGACGAGGGCGTGCCATTCGTCGACACGGCTATCGAGGGCCTGGAGCGGTCGCTGGCGGCGCGGGCGTTCGCGCGGCTGCCCGAGCGACTGCAACTAGTGCTCTGGCACACCGAGGTGGAAGGCGAGAGCCCAGCCAAGGTGGCGCCGCTCCTCAACCTGACGCCGAACGCCGTCGCAGCGCTCGCCTACCGTGCGCGGGAACGCCTCCGCCAGGCTTACCTGCAGGAACACCTCGTCGACTCGACCGGCGACGACTGCGGCTCGGTCATCGAGAAGCTCGGTACGCACGTCCGCAGCGGCCTCTCGAACCGGGAGAGCGGCCGCGTCCGGGCGCACCTGTCGGACTGCAGCCGGTGCCGCGGCCTCTACGCCGACCTGCGCGAGGTCAACTCCGGGCTGCGCGGCGTGCTAGCCCCGGTGATCCTGGGCGGATCGGCGGCGGCGTACGTGGCCACGGCCGGCAAGGCTGCGCTCTCACTGGCGAGCCTCTGGGGTGGCGTCCGCCGGACGCTCACCACCTGGACCGGTCAGGTGGCGATTGCCAGCGGTGGGGTGGCAGCGGCGGGTTTCGTGGCGCTCGTCCTGTCCCCACACATCACCGCCGCCCAGAAGCCCGAGGACACGGTCGCCGTGCCCCGCACGACCACCGAGGCCACGCCGCAGGCCAGCTCGCAGCCCAAGGGCACCGGCCCGGGCAGCGCGGCACCCGGAGCGCCGGGCACTCCCGGCGCGCCAGGTGCCAGCGCCAGCCCCGGGCAGCCCGGCGGCAGCCCTGGCGCCTCGCCGGACACCCCTGGCTGGGGGTCCGGACCGAGCGCGCCGGCCCCGACCAACCCGGCCGACCGGCAGGGCGAGGCCAACGTGACGCTGCAGTTCGACCCGTCGCCGCCGCTGGCCCGCGGCACCAACACCACGCTCGTTCTGACGCTG
>Ga0184623_10000547_pt1 | contig 15991 bp, 15 predicted proteins | sample PLM1_100_b1_FD_133138 | JGI IMG/M metagenome (GOLD analysis project Ga0184623, IMG submission 133138) | Groundwater sediment microbial communities from an aquifer in East River, Colorado, USA - PLM1_100_b1 | ecosystem: Environmental > Terrestrial > Soil > Riparian zone | place: USA: East River...
AGCGGCAGGTGGGCGCACAACCGGGCGAGCTCGGCCGCCGCGCCGGGCTCGGCATCGACCCGTGTGGCACCGATGCTCTGGCCCAGTAGCGCGATCGCCTCTGCCGGGGTCAGCAGGTCGAGGATGTCCGGGCGCGGCCAGCCCGGTGCGCGGCCCGCACGCTCGCCGCGTCGGCGGTACAAGCCCGCCCACGCAGGCGATGCGGTGCGTTGTCCGCCGGGTCAGGTGCACCTCGGCCCTCTGTATGCCTGTCAACTGCCGAACACGGTCAATGCGAACAACCGCCTGCTTGTGCCGCCAGCGTGGCACGTTCACGCTGAGGTGGCAGGAGCCCGGCAATGCGCTCCCGCCACGATCGGACTTACTCGTTTCAGGTCCCTCGGAGGATCCCGGCGAGCGTCTTGGCGGTCTGCGAGGGAGGATCGGCCTGCATAGCGAGGCGTTCCATGGTCATGGCGTAGAGGTCGACGTCTTCCCGCTTGTCGAGATAGACAGCGTTGGTGAGCTGCTCCAGGAAGACCACGTCCGGTAGGTCCTGCTCGGGGAATCGAAGGATGGTGAACATCCCACCCGCGGCGGAATGACCGCCGACCCGGAACGGCAGCACCTGCAGGGTGATGTTCGGCAGCCTGGTGGCGTCGATCAGAGCCTCAAGCTGGGCGCGCATCACGTCGGCGCCGCCGATTGGACGCCGCAGCGCCGCCTCGTCCACCACCGCCCACAGCTCCGGAGGGTCTGGCCGCGTGAGCAGCTGTTGACGATCCATCCGGAGGCGGACTCTGCGCTCGGTCTCCTCAGCGGACGCGGTCATCGGGTTGTCGAACAGGGCGATGACCGCACGGGCGTAGTCCTTGGTTTGCAGCAGGCCGGGAATGAACTGGACCTCGTAGGTCCGGATGAGCGCCGCCGCCGCCTCCAGCCCCACGAATGGCTGGAACCAGGTCGGCAGGAGGTCGCCGTAGCGATTCCACCAACCCGGCGTGTTGGCCTCCTCGGCCAGGGACAGCAGCGTGGCACGCTCTTCCTCGTCCGTGACGCCGTAGAGCGTGAGCAGATCCGCTACATCGCGTTCCTTGAAGCCGACTCGCCCCAGCTCCATCCGGCTGATCTTGGAATCCGACCCACGGATCGCAAACCCGGCGTCTCCGCGGGTGATGCCCGCAGCTTCCCGAAGCCTGCGGAGATGAGCGCCCAGCAACATCCGGCGAACAGTGGGACCAGCAGACCCACGCTCCGGCAGCTGGGTCGTCATGGCCTGGCCTCCGCGTGCTCAGCTCAGCGTGGTCAACTCAGCGCACAGTGTGCCACTCCACCGTGCCGCTCCGCTCCGTATCTGAACTGAGCTTCTGCTACAGGCGTGGCCTACGTGCTGGTCTGCAGTGCACCACCATCGGAACTGCTGCTGTCAGAAACGCTCCATGATGTCGAGATGTTCGAAAATGTGAGGTTCGCTCGGCCCTACTGGGGAGGACTCCGCTCGTTCCAAGCGCAGATCTCTCGGGGGCCGCAACGCGAGACCCCGGTTCCGTTTCGTCGGAGCCGGGGCCTCGCTGTTCGCTCGGAGGTTACTGGACGAGCCTGTCGAAGTCGCCGTCCTTGACGCCGAGGATCAGCGCCGAAATCTCGGCCTTGGTGTAGATCAGGGCCGGGCCGTCCGGGTGCCTGGAGTTCCGTACCGCGACCTCCCCACCAGGCAGCTGGGCCATCTCCACGCAACTGCCTTGCGGGTTGCTGTGGTGGCTCTTCTGCCACGTCACCCCGACGAGCTGGGCGGCGGATATCCCGTTCGGTCTCTGGTTCATGTCGTTCCTCTGGGGATCTACGGGGCGTTCGTTGCAACGCCAGCGGTCGTCGCACGATCATATGCACGTGCATCTGCGGCTGCAATAGCACGATACGAAGCGAACGCGCATGGTCACAATTCGTCACTTCGATTGCACGCCGCGCCGGTTCCTGCCGTGTGGCAGTCGGTCGCCCGCGCCGGGGATCGCCGCGTCCGTCCGTCGCGCACGGGCTCACGGCCCAGCCCCCCCAACTCAATGGCGCAGCAGATGGCGGCTACAGGGCCGCGAATATGCCCATCCGGCGAGCGTTTGGAGGGAATGTCGGCGACGCAACTCCCAGCGGGTGGGCGGCGGTGCGCGAGAGGAGCTATCCGCCGTCAAGTCACCGCGAGCGCCGCCGAGCAGCGCGGCGCCGATCACGTCGATGCAGTAGGCGCGGCCGGGCAGCAGACCGGCCGGGAGCACGACGGCAGCGGGCCCGATCCGGGCGTACCTGCTGCTGCGTATGTGCCACGTCCAGGATCACCAGCCAGGCGGCACCGACACCAATGGAATCCGCATCGGCTGTCCTCCGTACGTCCAGATCAGGCACTGCCCCGCTTGTGTCGTCGGCAAGGTGCCGCCGCCAGCGGGTCCCATGAGATCCGCCTCGCTCGTGAACATCCTCAGCGCGCAGACCCATGCCCATACGTGAGCACCGTCAATGTCGTCGAACAGATTGGCTGCCCCAGCAGGGTGGGATCTGAGTCTTCTCATAATCCGGATTGGCCGGTCCGGGCTTGAGGCCGTGCGCCTGCACGTGCATTCGCCCCTTGCGTCTGCAAGGGAGAGGGGGGACGATAACGCACGTGCAGGAACACAGCAGTTACGCTGCGTGATCGGGGGGTGAGCGATGACCGGCATACCGGGGCAAGCTGGGGCGCGTCGAGCTTACGGCCGAGGTCGCGTTCCGTTCTACCTGGTCGCCCTGTGCGCATGGTCTGTCCGCTCGGTGGAATCGGCAGCGCCGAGTCGATCCGAGCCTCTGGCGGCGTCCCGTCTTGGTTCTCCGTGCCAGGTCGGGACGTCTCGCGTTGGCTGCGGCGAGTGGCGGGATCGCATGGTGCGCCGGTCCCGACTGAGCCCCGCTCGCCGCGGCCAACGCCCTGTCGCGGTGCCGCCGGCGTACCGCACTTCCTCGAGTGAGGCGATCCTGATGAGCAGCTCCGTCCGGACCGTGAACGGCGGGGGGGTGTGGTGCCGTCTCGACCGGGCACGACGCGCCGCTCGCACCGGTGGTCCGCGTGCCTTCATCGCGCGCGGCAGGGCCGATGTGGGGACGCGGGACGGATGCCTTCGAGCCGGCCGGGCAGGTGCGTGATGATGCCCCGGACTGCCCCGCACCGGCGCAGACTCGCCGGGGAGGCGCGGGCGTACGCCGCAGCCGGGTGGCCGGTCGCCGCCGGCGCGTGGTGGGACCCGAGGGACGCCCGCTACCGGTGCGCGCAGCCCAACTGCGTCACCGAGGGACTACACCCCACGCTGCCTGGCGCCTCCTTCGGCGTCAGACGCTGCCAGGTGAGCGTGGTACAGGCCTCGACGCGGGACCTCAGCGCGGTGGTGGGGCTATGGCGCAGGTGGCCGTACTCGGTGCTCCTCCCGACCGGCCAGGTCTCCGACGTCGTCGAGCTCCGGGCCTCCTCCGCGCGGCGGATGCAGGCGCTGCGCGCCGCGTACGGGCAACTCGGCCCGGTCGCGACGTTCCCCGATGGACGTGTGTTGCTGTTCACCGCCGTCGCCGGAGCGCCAGACGCTGATCTTGCGGCCGAACTCGCCAGCGTCGGCGCGCTGCATCACAGCCAGGGGTCGTGGGTGCCGCTGCCTCCGTCTCAGCTCGCGAGCGGACCGCTCGACTGGACTCACTCGCCCGGCGCCGCCCGGTGGCGGTTGCCATCGCTTCACGAGGTGACCGACGTGCTGCGCCTCGCGCTGTCCTCGGCGTCCCCGGCCGAAGGGCGCTGACCGATGGCCACCGTGTACGAGGAACTGTGCACCGAGAGAGGTCTCCCTTCCATCGAGGAAGACCCTGAGACCCGCGTGGTCCAGGCTTCGTCCCGCCCGGTGCAGTACACCGCAACGCCCGAAGCGGCCACGGCTGCGCCGAGTCCCGCGTCGAGAGGTGTCGACCCGGTGACGACTACGCCGCTGTTCGATGCGCTCGCCGCGGACTGGACCTTGATGTCGTCTCAGGCACTCCACTAGCCCGCCGCGTAGGCGCGCCGGGTCTTGCCCGTGATGCTGCCTCGCCCGATCTCCCGGCGCCGGAGGAACCCGGTCCTCCGGCGCCGGGGCAACGAGTTGCAGTACTAGCAGTAAGCCCAGCTGAGCCCGCCGCATAGGGCGGAGACGTCACAGACGCGGCAACGGTTGGCCGGCGGCCGGGCGGGTACGCCTCAGCTATCAGTTTCCTCGGCGCGGTTCGGGGGGCGTGCCCTGTGGTGGGGGAGGTCCTGCCATGCTCTCTCGTCCTGCGCCGCGCAGAATTCTCGTGGTCGCCTGTCTGCTCGTCGCCATGGTCGGGCTGCCTGGCCCCGCCCAGGCGGCCACTTCCGACGCTGGCCCGCCGCCCAACAGCATGGCCGCGCTCGGCGACTCCATCACCACGGGGTTCAACGCCTGCGGATGGTACTTCGACTGCAAGAGCCGATCCTGGTCGACCGGGACCAGCGGCACCGTGAACAGCCACTACCTCCGGATCCTGGCGGTGAACACGGGCATCTACGGTCACAACTACAACGACGCGGTGAGCGGGGCGCGGGCCTACCACCTGAACAGCCAGGCCCAGGCAGCCGTGAGCCAGCGTGCGCAGTACGTGACGGTGCTGATCGGCGCCAACGACGCCTGCAAGGACACCGAGTCGCAGATGACGCCCGTCTCCACCTTCCGCTCGCAGGTGGACGCCGCTCTCACCACGCTCAACGCTGGGGTGCCGAGTACGCGGATCTTCGTCGCCAGCATCCCTGACCTGAAGCGGCTCTGGTACGTGGGCAAGGGCAGCCTGCTGGCGCGGACCGCGTGGGCAGTGGGCGGCATCTGCCAGACCATGCTGAGGAACCCGCTCTCGACAGCACAGGCCGATGTGGACCGGCGCAACCGGGTCCAGCAGCGGGTGATCGACTACAACAGCCAGCTCCAGCAGTCCTGCGCGGCGCACACCAGGTGCCGGCACGACGCAAACGCCGTCTTCAACTACCCGTTCACGCTCAACATGTTGTCCGGCTGGGACTACTTCCACCCGAACACGTACGGTCAGTCGGTCCTGGCCCGGGTCACCTACCAGGCTGGCTACGGTTGGTGACCGCGACCCTGTAGGGCGTTCGGGAGGCGCCAGTGGCTGGGTAGCGCGCCGGCCAGTCCCGACCGTCGCTCCCCTCCCCTACGCCTTCGCCGCCTTGCGTGCGCGGTAGGCAGCCACCGCGGCGCGGTTACCGCACCCTCCGTCGCAGTACCGCTTCGACCTGTTCTTCGACAGGTCAATCACGACGTTGTCGCAGCCTGCGTACTCACAGATCCGCAGCCGGCTCAGCTCCCGGCCACGGACAACGTCGACGAGCGCCATAGCGGCCTCGACGGCCATCCGGGTGGCGAGCGGCGCGTCGGGCGGGGTGGCGTGCAGGTGGTAGTCCCACACGTCGTGCCTGACCAGCTGCGGAAGGGCTTTGGCCTCGCGTAGGAGCTCGTTGACGATCTCGACGACCCGGTCCTCGCTGACCTCCCAGGCCTGGCGCAACCGCGGTCGCAGCTCGCGCACCGCACGGAGCTCAGCCTCGTCCCTCCGACGGTCGCCGGTCCAGCCCCAGGTGCGCACGAACTCATCAAGGGCGGCGACGTCAGGCAGGTGTTCGTCCTCGCCGTCGGCGGTATTGACCAGCGCGGCGGCCGCAGCCAACGCCACCTCAGTGTCATGAGCAAAAAGCATCTTGACTCCTGTCACCATCCAGCCGTACCGTCATCGCCATAGTGCCATTTGACTCATGACAGTCTAGCTTGCGGGAGAGCCCGATGATTCAGCAACGCGCTGCGGCGGCCGGCCTCGGCCTGGCGTTACTGTCGGCTGCCACCTTCGGCACCTCCGGCTCGTTCGCCCGGTCACTGACCGACGCCGGCTGGTCCTCCGGGGCCGCGGTCGCGGCCCGGATCAGCGTCGCCGCCCTGATCCTGGCCGTGCCCGCCGTCGTGTCGATGCGCGGTCGGTGGCACGTGCTGCGGCGCAACGTCGGCATGGTCGCGATCTACGGTCTGGTCGCGGTGGCCGGTTGCCAGGTGTTCTTCTTCAACGCCGTACAGCACCTGTCGATCGGGGTGGCGCTGCTGCTCGAGTACCTGGGCACGGTGCTCGTGGTCGGCTGGATGTGGCTCCGGCACGGGCACCGGCCGCCACGCCTGACCGTGGCCGGCTCAGTCGTCGCGTTGGTCGGCCTGGCCTTCGTGATCGACGTGACGGGCGGCAGCCGCCTCGACTGGGTCGGCGTGCTGTGGGGTCTCGGTGCCGCAGTCGGGCTGGCCACGTACTTCGTGCTCTCGGCCAAGGGCGACGGTGACCTTCCTCCGGTGGCGATGGCCAGCGCCGGGATGAGCATCGGTGCGGTGGCCCTTTTCAGCCTCGGCGCTCTCGGCGCGCTGCCGATGCACGCGAGCTTCGGCACCGTCGGCTTCGCCGGACACCGCGCCCACTGGCTGGTCCCGGTTATCGGTCTCTCACTGGTCGCCGCGGCAATCGCCTACGTCGCCGGCATCGCCGCGGCGCGAATCCTCGGACCGAAACTCGCGTCCTTCGTCGGCCTGACCGAGGTTCTCTTCGCCATGCTGGTCGCCTGGCTGTTGCTCGCTGAGCTGCCGACCGGTGTGCAGCTCGCCGGCGGCGTCCTGATCGTCGCCGGGGTCGCCTTGGTCCGCGTCGATGACCTGCGCCCCGCTCGTTCCTCGTCGAAGGTGCCTGACGTGCCCGCACCCGCGCCCGACAACAGGGTGCCCGTCGCGGTCGCTACCCGCACGCTCCCAGGCTGATCGAGGCGCGCACCCGCCAACACGCGATGGACTGTCCACACACCCGCCGTGTCCGGCGTATGGGGCAAGCTCGGCTCACGTTCCGGCGGCGGTGACCACCACCACTAATCTGCCGATGCTCGCTCTCCAAGTTGTCGCAGTACGTGGTCCATGGTGGCGACGAAGGTGGTGAGGTCCGCGGCGGGGACATCACGGAAGAGACGGTCGGCCATTCCCCGGTACCCGGCGCGCCAGGCGGTCGCGGTCGCGTTGCCGCGTTCGGTGAGGGTGACGATGGTGGCGCGCCGGTCGGTGGGGTGCGGGCCGCGGGCGACGTAGCCGCCCGCCTGCAGCGCGTCGAGCAGACCAGTCACGTTGCGGGGGGTGCAGCGCAACGCCTGGCTCAGTTCGCGCTGGGTGGCAGGGCCGTGGTGGTGGAGGTGCCAGATCAGTTCGGCGCGTGCCCGGCTCATGCCCTCCTCGGCGAGCCCGCTGTCCATCGCGTCGCCCAAGACGGCAGCCAGCTCGAACAGTCGCTCCAGGGCATTATCCGCTTGCAACGCGGCACTCAGCTCATTGTGTAGTGGCTTCACTATGTTGTAACCTCCGGACTCATGGTAGCCGGAGATGGCGCCGGATCATCGTGGTGACGCGGGGGTCTTGATGGCAGGCGACAGGGGCCGGGTCGTAGTGGACGGCCTGACGAAGACGTTTGGTCCGGTGCGGGCCGTGGACGGCTTGAGCTTCGCCGTCGAGCCGGGGTCGATCACCGGCTTCCTCGGTCCAAACGGAGCGGGGAAGACCACCACGTTGCGGATGCTGCTCGGCCTGGTCACGCCGGACGCGGGCAGCGCGACGATCAGCGGGCGGCCCTATGCCGACTTGACGGCGCCGAGCGACGAGGTCGGCGCGGCGCTGGAGGCGACCGGATTTCATCCGGCCCGCAGTGGACGGGCGCACCTGACCGTCTACTGCAGGATCAACGGCTATCCGCGGCGGCGGGCGGACGAGGTCCTGGAGGCGGTTGGGCTCGCCGAGGCCGGTCGGCGCCCGGTCGGCGGCTATTCGCTCGGGATGCGGCAGCGGTTGGCGCTTGCGGCGGCCCTGCTCGGCGATCCGCCGGTGCTGGTGCTGGACGAACCGGCGAACGGGCTCGATCCCGAGGGCATCGCGTGGCTGCGTGGCCTGTTGCGCGACCTGGCGGGGCGTGGCCGCACGGTGCTGGTGTCCAGCCACGTGTTGTCGGAGGTGCAACAGCTTGTCCACCAGGTAGTGATCGTGAACAACGGTCGCCTGGTGCGCCACGGCAGCCTCGTGGAGCTGTCCGTGGAGCACGCCACAGTGCTGGTCCGCACGCCGCAGGTCGACCGGCTCCGCGCAGCGCTCGACCAGGCTGGCGCGCGAACCATGAGCACCGGCGCGGACAGCGTCCGGGTGGTGGGGATGGACGCGGCCGAGGTCGGTGACCGCGCGTTCGCTGCCGGAGTCCGGCTCCACGCGTTGGTGTCCGAGGCCAGTGATCTGGAGCGGGTTTTCCTCGCGCTCACGTCATCCGACTCGGCTCCGGCCGTCGCTGCGAAGGGTGTGGCGTGAGATGGCGCGGCTGATCGCGGGCGAGTTCGAGAAGGTGTTCAGCATCCGGCTGTGGTTGTGGCTCCTGCTCGGCTCGGCGGGACTTACCGCGCTGTATGCGAGCCTGACCATCGTCAACGCCGACAACCCCGATACCTGGGTCTTTCCGCTGTCGACCGGCGCCGGGCAGCGCACGCTCTTCTCGGTGGGCCAGGGCGCCGGCTCGCTCGTGGCGGTACTCGGCGCGATCGGGCTCACCAGCGAGTTCCGCCACAGGACGGCCACGGCCACCTTCCTCGCGACCCCGCGCCGGAGCCAGGTGGTGACCGCGAAGTTGGTGACCTTCCCGCTCCTGGGCGCGGCCTACGGGCTGGTCTGTGTCGTGGTCACGGTCGCGGTCGCGCTGCCGTGGCTGTCCGCCAAGGGCATCGACGTGTCTCTTGTCGCGAACGGCATTCCGGGAACGCTCGCCGGTGTGGTGGCCGCATCGGCGCTCTTCGGCCTGGTCGGGGTCGGGGTCGGCGCACTGCTGCGGGACCAGGTGGGCGCCGTCGTCGTGCTGCTGGTCTACCTGTTCGTCGCCGAGCCGATCCTGACCCGCGTCGAGGTGTTCAGCGCCTGGACTCCGTACCTGCCGGGCCCGGCGGCCAACGCCTTGACCCAGGTGAACCTCACCAACCAGGACTTTCTCGCCCCGTGGCAGGGCGGGCTGGTGCTGGCCGGATACGGGCTCGCCCTCGCTCTCGCCGGCACCCGCCTAACGATCCGCCGCGACATCGCCTGACCGGAGGTGTGAGCGACCTGATCAGCATTTTGTTCTGGTCTTACTACAGTGCCGCCGCGTCGTAGTACCGGTAGATCGCCTGCGCCACGCACACGGGCTTTGTCGCGGCGTCCTGCTGGAGCGTCGCGTCAATGGTGATCTGCACGCCTCCGGCGACCGGCTGCGCGTCAACGAGGCTGGCGGACAACCGCACCCGCGAGCCAACCGGAAGTGGGGCGGGGAACCGCACTCTGTTCAGCCCGTAGTTGATTCCCATGCCCGCCTTCTCGACGGTCAGCAGGCGGCCGAACAGTGGGGGCAGCAGCGCGAGCGTGAGGTACCCGTGCGCGATGGTCGTGCCGAACGGGCCGGACCGCGCCCGCTCCGGGTCCACGTGAATCCACTGGTGGTCGCCAGTGGCGGCGGCGAACCCGTCCACATCGGACTGAGTCACCTCGATCCAGTCGGTGACACCCAGCTCCTGCCCGGTCAGCCGGAGGAGGTCGGCCGGGGTGGCAACGGTGGTAGGCATGGCGATATCCAATCAGGGTGCGGTGAGGAAGTCGGTGACGATGGCGGCGATCTCGGCGGGCCGTTCGAGCAGGAAGAGGTGGCCGCCACCCCGGACGACGTGCAGCCGCGAGTCGGGGATGAGGCGGTTCATTATGCGACCGTTGACCAGCGGGACGATGGGGTCGTCGTCACCCGCGAGCACAAGGGTGGGGTGCGGGAGGCGGTGCAGCCACGGCACGCTCGTCCAGCCGCTGATCGCGTACAGCTGCGCGACGTAGCCGCCGACGGACGGCGCGTGAGCGAACCGGGCCAGGGAACCGTGCAGCATCGCGTCGGGGTCGCGGCGCGCTGCACCGCCGTAGATCTGTCCGGCGATCCGGCGGAAGTAGTCGGGCTGGTAGTAGCGGCGGGGGGTGGCCAGGGCGAACAGCACCTTAGGTGAGCCGGGCACGCCACCGAGCCCGGGACCGGTGGCGGCGAGCACGAGCCGGCGTACGCGGTCGGGTGCCTGACGGGCGAGCTGCTGGGCGAGCACGCCGCCGAACGAGACGCCGAGCACGTCGACCTGGTCATGGCCGAGTGCGCCGAGCAGCCGGTCCATCGTGCGCGCCAGGCCGGACATCCGGCGCGGGTACCGGTACCCGCTGGAGCCGCCGGTACCGGGCGCGTCGACGGTGATGCTCTGGACGGCGCGGGCGTCGAGTGCGTCCTCGAACGGTGCCCACATCTCGAGGTTGCCGCCGATGCCCATCAGCAGCAGCAGCGGCCGGCCGGTACCCCGTACCGCGACGCGCAGCCGGACGCCGTCTACGTCGATGTGCCGGAGGTCCCGCCTACGCTTACGCAAAGGCACCCACACCGGTGATATCCCTTCCGACAATCAGCGTCTGGATCGTCTCGGTGCCCTCGTAGGTGTGGATGGCCTCGATGTCGGCAAGGTGCCGCATGACGTGGAAGTCCAGCAGGATTCCGTTCCCGCCGAGCAGATCCCGGGCGTCGAGGATGACCTGGCGGGCCTTGCGGGTGTTGTTCATCTTCGCCAGCGCCGCGATCGTGTCGCTGAGGCTGCCCTCCTCGATGAGGCGGCCTAGGCGCAGGCAGTACAGCTGCATCCCGCAGATCTCCGCGAGCATCGTGACCAGCCGTTCCTGAACGATCTGGAAGCTGACCAGCGGCTTGCGGAACTGCGTGCGCTGCCCGCAGTACGACCGGGCCGTGTCGTACGCGGCGACGGCGTGGCCGAGCGCGCCCCAGGCGACGGTGTTGCGGGTGCCGGCGAGCACGCGGCCCGCATCCTTGAAGCTGCGCGCCTCGGGGAGCCGGCTCTCCTCAGGCACCCGGACTCCGGTGAGCTGGATCTCGGCCTGCCACACCGCGCGCAGCGATCCCTTGCCATCGATCCGGCGCGCGTCGTAGCCCGGCGTGCCCTTCTCGACGAGGAACCCCTTGACCTTGCCGTCGGCGACATCGCGCGCCCAAACCACGGTCACGTCGGCGATGGTGCCGTTGCCGATCCACCTCTTCTGGCCGTCGAGAATCCACGTGTCGCCGTCGCGCCACGCCGAGGTCTCCAGCGCGACGGAGTCGGAGCCGTGTAGCGGCTCGGTGAGCGCGAACGCGCCCAGCTTCTCCAGCCGGGCCATCGGCGGCAGCCAGCGCTGCTTCTGCTCCTCGGAGCCGAGCAGCGCGATCGACTGCATCGCAAGCCCCGCCTGGACTCCGAGGAACGTTCCCAGGCTGCCGTCGCCGCGGTTGAGCTCCATGTGCACGAGGCCCGCCGCTATCGGGCTCATCGGCGGGCAGCCGTAGCCGGTGATCCCGTCGCCGACGATGTCCAGTTTGGACAGCTTCTCGATTAGGGGCCAAGGGAACTCGGCGCGTTCCCAGTACCCGTTAATGACCGGCAGCACCTCGTCGTCGACGAAGTCGCGGGTACGCCGCCAGTAGTCGCGCTCGTCGGCGGTGAGCTGGTCGCCGATGCGGAAGTAGTCGGTGCCGAGCGAGCGGCCGATATGGTCGTACATGCTGAGTCCTACCGATCGATGACGTAGGTGCCGGGCGCCTCGATCAACGGGGCGAGCCCGCGACCGCCGAGGCGTTTCGGTGCGGTCTTGGCGGTGCCGCCGCGCGAGCTGAGCCAGGCGTCGAAGTCAGGCCACCAGCTGCCCTGCTGGGTGTCGGCGCCGTCCAGCCAGTCCTGCGGGTCGGCGGGGTTCGCCGGGTTGACCCGGTAGGTGGCCTTGGCGTTGCCCGGCGGGTTCACGATCGCCGCGATATGGCCGCTGGTGGAGAGCACGAACCGAGTGTCCCCGCCTAGCAGCTGGGTGGTGCGGTAGCAGCTCTGCCACGGCGTGATGTGGTCGGCGATCCCGGCGACCACATACGAGTCGACGTCGACCTTGCGGAGATCGACCGGGACACCGAGGGCGGTCACGCCGTCCGGTTCGGGTAGCCGGTTGTGCAGCGCGATGTCGACGAAGTCGGCGTGCAGTTGCGCCGGCATCCGCGTGGTGTCGGCGTTCCAGAAGAGCACGTCGAACGCTGGTGGCTTGCGGCCGAGCAGGTAGTTGTTGACCCAGTACTGCCACACCAGGTCGTCGGGGCGCAGCCAGGCGAAGACCTCGGCGAGCACCCGGCCGTCGAGGTACCCGCGCTGGCGCGACGCGGCGGTGGCCGCCGCGGCGAGGTGGCGGTCGGCAAGAGCCGCAGCTCTACCGGCGCGCCGGTGATCGAGCACGGTCACCGTGAGCGCCAGCCCCGCCAGCCGCTCCGCCCGGCCGGTACCGGCGAGGTGCGCGGCGACCAAGCTGGCGAGGATTCCGCCCGAGCATGCTCCGGCGAGCACGGTCTGCTCGGTGCGGCAGATCCGTTCGACGGCGTCGAGCGCGTCCAGCACGGCCTGCAGGTAGCGGTCCAGGTCCCAATCGGCATGCCGGGCGTCGGGATTGCGCCACGACAGGACGAAGACCTGCTGCCCGGACCGCACCAGGTGCTCGATCCAGCTGCGGCCCGGTGCGAGGTCCAGTACGTAGAACTTGTTGATGGTCGGGGGTATCAGCAGCAGCGGCATCGTCCGCACGGTCGGCGTCTGCGGCGCGTACTGGATCAGCTCGAACGTCCCGGTCCGGAAGACCACCGCACCCGGCGTCGCCGCCAGGTTCCCGCCTACGGTGAAGCCCGAGCCGTCCACCATCTGTGGGACGCGCGGCGCTCGCGCCATGTCCCGCACCAGGCTCAGCCCGCCCCGCACGAAGTTCAGCCCTGCGCTGTCGATCGCCGCCTTCGCCGAGGCAGGGTTGAGCAGCGGGACGTTGCTCGGCGACAGCGCCGCCACCAAGTTCTCGGCGAGGAACCGCACCCGCTGATCGTCCCGCCAACCCAGGCCGCCGTCCGCGATGAGCTCGTCGACGGTACGGCCGGTCGCGAGGTAGGACTGCAGAATCCGGCGCAGCAGCGGGTTCTCGGTCCAGGCCGGATCGGCGAACCGCCGGTCCCGCGGCGCCGGTTCGAGCTGCGAGGTGCCCAGGCCCACCTGGGCAAGCTCGGCGGCGAGTGCGCGCAGGCGCTGGGCGGTGGCACCCGGGCGGGTGGCCAGCCGGCCGGCGAGCTTGGCGGCGGACATGTCGGGAGCGAGCCGGCGCAACGACCCGAGCGCGGCGTCGATGAGCAGCGCGTCGAGCGGAGCGGCCACGTCGTCGACGTCGGGGTGCACGGTCATGAGACGACCTCCGCAGTGAGCATCGCAGCGACGAAGGAGCGAGGAGCGGAGCGGAGGAGGTCGGCGGGGTGCACGGTCATGGTGTCGTCTCCTCGACCGGCAGCCGGATCTCCCGCTTGAGTACCTTCCCGGTCGGGCCCTTGGGCAACGCCTTCAGCAGCCACACACTCCGCGGGTACTTGTACGGGGCCACCTGACCCTTGACGTATTCCTGGATCTCTTCCGGGGTTGCGGTCACGCCAGGCCTGAGGACCACTGCGGCGGCGACCTCCTCGCCCATCGAAGCGTCCGGTACCCCGATCACCGCGGCCTCGGCGACCGCCGGGTGCTCGTACAGCACCTCCTCGATCTCGCGCGGGTACACGTTGTAGCCGCCACGGATGATCAGGTCCTTACTCCGGTCGACGATGAAGAAGTAGCCGTCCTCGTCGACCCGAGCGAGATCGCCGCTGCGGAACCAGCCGTCCGGGATCGCCTCGGCGGTGGCCTCGGCGCGGCGCCAGTAGCCCTTCATCAGGTTGTGGCCCCGGATCGCGATCTCGCCGACCTCGCCGGCCGGGACGTCCTTGCCCTCATCGTCGACGACTCGCAGCTCGACACCCCGGATGGGCGTACCGATGGAACCCGGCTTGCGCGGCTTGCCCGGATGGTTGAACGAGGCGACGGGCGACGTCTCGGACAGGCCATACCCCTCCAGGATGATGCAGCCGAACGCCTCCTCGAAGCCGCGCATCACCTCGACCGGCAGCGCGGCCCCGCCGGAGACGCACACCCGCAGCGCGGAGACGTCGTACCGTTCCGAGCCCGGCTCACCAAGCAGCGCGACGTACATCGTCGGCACGCCCTCGAAGACGGTCACCCGGTCCCGCTGGAGGACCTCGAGCACCTTAGTAGGCGCGAAGCGGGCGACCAGCGTCAGGCACGCGCCCACGCTCACCGCGGTATTGAGCCCGCAGGTCTGCCCGAAGGAGTGGAAAAGGGGTAGGCCACCGAAGATCACGTCGTCGGGCCCGACCTGGCACAGATCGGTCGCCATGATCTCGACGTTCGTCGACAGGTTGGCGTGCGTCAGTTCGGCGCCCTTGGGCTGGCCGGTAGTTCCGGACGTGTAGAGGATGACCGCGGTGTCGGCACCCGAGCGGTCGACGACGTCGGTGACCGACGCCGCCGAGGCCAGGAGGTCACCAAAGGCCGCGTCCACGACCACGCACTGCGCTCCCGCACGTGCGGCGCCGGCCTCGGCGTCCTCCGCGGATCCGTGCCAGGTGAAGATCAACTGGGCCTCGGAGTCGCCCAGGTAGTAGGCCACCTCCCGGGCCTTGAGAAGCGGGTTCATCGGCACCACAACGCATCCGGCGCGCAGGATGCCGTAGTAGATGACGGCGAACTCGGGCAGGTTCGGCAGCATGAGGGCGACCCGGTCACCGGGCCGTACTCCGCGTTCCCGGAGCAGCCCCGCGACGCGGGCGCTGCCCTCGTCCAAGGCGGCGTAGCTCAGGATCGTGTCGTCGAGGCGCACGGCCGGGCGGTGGGGGTACCGCTGGGCGCTGCGGACAAGGTTGGTAGCGAGGTTCAGGTTGGTCACAAGGTTCACGGTAGGGACCCTTCGAGTGAGCGGCCCGCCCACGACCTTGGGAGCGGATTGTCGTGCCGACGATTCTCCGGACCACGCAGTGCAGTCAGCCATGTGCGAGCAGACACAGTCCAACCGTCGGCCGTTGTGCGCGCGCACTACGAAGCTGGCTTCGAACCTCGTACGCTGCGGAGATGAGCTGGCAACCGGAGGCGCCGGCACCCGCCGTGGCCGCGATCGGCGAGCGGCTGCTGGACCGGGTCGAGGATCTCGCCACCGAGCTGACCCAGGTAATCCAGCGGGCCGAGCCGTTCTACAGCCCGAACGGCGTGGTGCCGGTCGAGGATCTGCGTGCCTCGGTGCGGGACAACCTTGTGCACATCCTGAGCCAGCTCTCCGGCCGCGCGCTGCCACGGCACGAGCCACCCCGGATGACCGGGCGGCGGCGGGCTGAGCAGGGCGTGCCGCTCCCGGTGATCCTGCACGCCTACCGGGTCGCCGGGAAGTTCATCTGGGCGGCGATCCTGGCCGAGGCTGCCGGTGACGACGTCGCCACGACCGCCCTTCTACACGCCGGCTCCGAGCTGTGGCTGATCATCGACAACGAGTCCGGTGCGGTGAGTGACGCCTACCGGGACACCGTCGTCGAGCGCGCGCGCAGCGACTCGCAGACCCGCAACGCGATGCTCGACGTGCTGCTGCGCGGCGACGTCGGCGACGGGTCACGACTGTGGGAGTCCGCGGCCACGCTCCGGCTCCCACGCCATGGCACCTTCGTTGTCGTGGCAGCCCAGCCGCCCAGCCCAGGGGTCGAGTCGATCCCGCACGCCGAGGAAGCGCTGCGTACCCGGGGCGTCCAGTCCGCCTGGCGGGTCGAGGTCGACGCCCACGTCGGTGTAGTGGTGCTGACGCCGCGCGTAGGGATCGACAAGCTCTGCGCCCACCTCGCCGATCTGACCAGCGGCCCGGTCGGGCTCAGCGAGCCCTACCCGAGCCTCGACCAGACCCCGGCCGCGCTGCGCCAGGCCCGGCTCGCGTACACG
>Ga0184623_10000548_pt1 | contig 15990 bp, 16 predicted proteins | sample PLM1_100_b1_FD_133138 | JGI IMG/M metagenome (GOLD analysis project Ga0184623, IMG submission 133138) | Groundwater sediment microbial communities from an aquifer in East River, Colorado, USA - PLM1_100_b1 | ecosystem: Environmental > Terrestrial > Soil > Riparian zone | place: USA: East River...
AGCGAGATCGCGCCGGTGGCGAGATCATAGCGGTAGAACTGATAGGCTTCATTGCCTCCGCTATCTTTGCTCAAGACAAACCAGTCGGCTTTTCTTCTCGGATACGCGGCGCCGCGCACGGGGTCTGGGAAGAAGGTGAGCTGCCTACGAGCGCCGCCGGGAGAGGTGACGGTGTGGATCTGCGGAGCCTCGGCAAAGCGCGTGCGAATCAGCATTTCGCGTTTTGTGGGATGCCAGCTAAGAAGGACGGCCCGGCGGCTTTCGGTGTAGCGGCTCACGGTTTCGGCAAGCGAGGCAGGAATTCGAGGAATGCCCTGTAGGACGAGATTCTCATTGGGCATGATATCGGTTTCTTGGGCAAGATTGGAGGGAACGAAGATAAACGTGAGCCCTACCAACAGGAGAACAAGGCGTGCGTAGCCTGATCTTGTCAGTCTCATGGTCGCCGAAAGCTCCGGATCATTCTGCTCATCGCTTGCCTGCGTGTCTCGGAATGGTGTAGCGTTATTTCCTGCGAAGACAGGAGGAGACCCACATGCCCATGTATGAATACACATGTCTGGATTGCGGCAAAGAATCCGAATTCGCGCTGAGCCTGAAAGATCGGCAGAGCGGAAAGGTCACCTGCCCGTCCTGTAAGAGCAAGCGGATGGAGCAGCGCTTCACCAGCGTGATGGCGAAGACAAGCCGGAAGAGCTGACTCCGTCTTTCAGGCAAAAGTTTTCTCCTTTCCAGACGGCAAACGTGCGGCTAGTTGTAACGGTGAGACTTCTACGTCCACGCGCCGAGAATCCCCCCCATGACGAGCAGTGACACGAGTTGATACCCATTGTTAATGAGATAGAGCTCACGTGGCCAACGCGAAAAAAGATAGGTCGGCAAATTGGGACCTGCCACGAACCCGACCCACGCCCAAAGCCCGATGGCCACGCCCTGAAGGAGTGTGTTTGCTTGCGCCAGGCCTATTATGAGGGCGAGTACGTAGGCCGTCATTAATGACGCTGCGAAGGCGGCGCCGTAAGACACGGCGGGATTTCCGCGCTGCAACTCTGCCTCCGTCTTGCCGATGGCCGCCATCCAGGGCTTTGAAAAAAAGCCATACCAGGGCCCTCCAATGCCAAAAGCGATGATGGCAGCCACAAGGACTGCGGGGTAGTTGATATCCACGTTCATGTTGCTCTCCTTTCCCTTTCAAGAGCTTAGCATTCCGGCATCATGGTGAACCCGTTAGACCGGCTCAACCCCGTCATTTATTGAACCCATCTGTGCACGCCGCTGTTTGCTCATCCTCCACTCAAGGCGCAGATGATGTGCACCACATCGGGCTCGACGATCTTGCCAGTGAGGTCCGTCGCGGGCTCCTCATTAATGAAGATCTTGATATGCCTGCGGATACGATCTTGCTCATTGATGACACGAAAACGAAGACCTGGAGCTGCGATCGAGATCCCGCAACACTTCCGCTAAGGTAGAGTCGGTGCCGTCCACGATCCCCTTTCCGTCTATGTAGGATTACAACGGAGTGGGAATGGAGGGGTTTTTCCTTTATCGCCCGGCTCAATCCTTTGGCTTATACCCTTTCGACTTCATGCATTGGTTGAGATCCGCGGTAAAGTGAGGAGACTCTACATTCGGGCCATATTGTTGCTCCGTCTGTTTGCGACATTCCTTGTAATCGCGTTCCGTCTCAGCTTCGGTCTTTCCTTCCTGCACCCATTGGACCTTGAGGCACAGCCCGCCAACACGCACGCCAGCAACAAGATGCAAACAGGCTTAGTGTTCATCTATCGCTTCCCAGTCGCACCCTTCCCTATCACGGATAGCGGTAAAAGAACAATCTCCATTCTTCTGGATGCTGCCTGCGAGATGTGTCGCTTCGTCTTGGATGCTGAGGAGAAGCTGTTGAAGAAAGGTCGGGTGTTATAGCCGTGGTCTTACACGAAGGCCTCGCCGATGCCGTAATGCCGCTCGGCAAGCTCAAGACACAGCCCAATTAATGCGTGACGCATTGAGAGCGGGGAAGTCGTGCCGTCCAGGCCAAAGTACTGGCGATCGAGATCCACGTGGCACCCAAATTCCATCGCCTTCACGAATCCTTCCGCCAATAAGGACTGGACGGTTTCGAGGGAGAGGTCCGTGGTGCCGGCGAGGCGCGGCATGAGCGCAGCCAACTGGGCGACGATCTGCGGTGATTCGGGGCCAAAAATATTTGTGGCGCAGACGTTGGTGAGATGCACGCTGGCCTGACGACGCTGCGCAGTGTTGCCTGGAAATGTCATGTCCCAAGTAGGCAAGGGCAGGACGATTCCTTCCGGAAGCTGAATCGCTTGGACGACAATCTCAGTGACCTCATGTGGTGTCATCCCGGTGACAAGCAGATGAGTCTCGTCGTAAGGCAGGCCACGCAATGTCATGGTCTCCGTGATTTTAAGAACCACCTGGGGCAGGTAGGCCGCCAAGGCAAATTCGCCGAGGCTTTCCATGAGAGCGCTGGTAAACAAGGCTTCTGCCTCCGGCAACCGCGCCGCCTGACCTACGGCGCTGGCCTGGTGAGCCGTAACGACGGCTTTCGCCAGCAGGCGGCGCAGATTGACTCCAGGCGGAAGACGTTTTTGCACCAACTCGGCGAACTCTGCGGCGACGGCAATGTCCCGCAGGGTCGTGAACCCCGTCCTTAGAAGGGCGTGCGTGACCGTCGTGATTTTCTCGCCTTCCCTGTGATAGTACACGCTGTTGGCGATTTTTAGGACACGCGCTGTGAACGCCTGATCCTGGAGGATCGCGTTCGCGATGGCAGGAATATTACTAAAGGGATTGGAGAGCAAGGAGATGACTTGGGCCGCGGTTTGGCGGATAATGGGAAGCGGGTGCTCCCCCAAAGCTTTCGTGAGGGCGGTGCGCAGTTCAGAGGAATCAGCCATGGGGGTGCCTGTCTTCCTGTCGTTCAAAACCGTCGTGTACGTGAGGCGCCATGAGGAGCTGGGGCGCTGAGCTCCACGCGCTCGCCGATGTCGGCCCTCACAAGATCGGCGGCGCGCCCTTGGTTGCAGAAGAGCTCCAGCCAACTATCACTGTTGACCAGCGCTGAGAGCGTGCCTGGAGTGGCGTCGGCGTAACACCGCTGGAGCCCAACCACCTCTGCCTGCTTGACGTGTATGTGCAGCGTGCTGATCTGTGGCGCGCCGGCGAAGCTCACCAAATCTTCCCGGCTGATATTCGTGATAAGATTCCCGAAGCGGTCAATATGCTGCACTTCTCCAACGAGCCTGCCATCCTCCTCACAGGCTCGTGGCACCTCGAACCGGACTATATTATTGACCAACGGACCAAATGAGTCAATCGGCTCGCCGCGGGAGAGCCATGCTGCGGCCGGGGCGAAGACATCACGGCCATGGAAGGTGGAGCCGATGGAGCCCAAGAAATACTGTTTGTTGCTCAGTTCCCGGATCTCGGCATCCATTTCGCAAGCCAGCACGCAGCTCAGCAAGCCATTATCCGGCACGATGAAATATTGTTCCATCGTGAACACCAGCAACGGCCGGCGTGTGCTGCCGACCCCGGGATCCACGACGGCGACGTGGATGGTCCCCGGCGAGAAATAGCGCGCGGCGGAATGCAGCAGATAGGCCGCGCTTCGAATGTGATGGGTGGGAATCTCATGCGTGAGGTCTACGATTTGGACGAGAGGATTGATGCCGAGGATCACGCCTTTCATGCTGCCGACAAAGATATCGGAGGCGCCGAAGTCGGTGAGCAGAGTAATAATTGGAGGTGGTGAAGCGGCGGAATTGTCTGGTTGGAGACGCGGCATGGTTCGGCTCTCGCCCCGAACACAGTGAAGGGTCTAGAGTCTTCGCGTGGCCCAGAATGACACGCTGCCTCTCAGGTCACGTATCCTCAAAGCAGATGCCGAGCACTTCATACTCAGCGACTTTCGCGGGTGTCTGAACTTCGAAGGTGTCGCCGATCCGTTTGCCGATCAGCGCGCGCCCGACCGGGGACTGCACTGAAATCTTGCCGTTCTTCAGATCGGCTTCATCCTGGCCCACGAGGGTGTAGCGCTGCTCCTTATCGCTCTGCAGATCCTTCACCGTGACCGTCGCCCCGAACACGACTTTTTCTGTGGAGAGGTTGGAGGTATCAATAATCTGCGCCTCGGCGAGCTTGTGTTCCAGATCACGGATGCGACCCTGGATATGGCTCTGCCGCTCCTTCGCGGCCTCGAACTCGGCATTCTCGCTGATGTCGCCGTGCGCTCGCGCTTCCTCGATGTCCTTTATGTTCTTGGGGCGCTCGACCCTCTTGTAGCGCTCGAGCTCGGCTTGCAACGCTTCGTATCCCTTCTTGGTGATTGGTACCTTGGCCATTGGTCCTCGGAGATTGCTCCCCTTCCCTCTCCTCCGGGAGAGGGTCAGAGTGAGGGTTTAGTTAGAATAGTGCTCTTGCAGCGGCTTCACGGTCAGCCTGCGCCTGAGTCCCGCCTCGATTGCCATGAGAGCCGCGCGCGCACCCGCCATCGTCGTGTAATAGGGCACCGAGCGCATAAGCGCGGCCAGGCGGATCGAGACCGAATCGGCTTGCGATACCTTGTCTCCCACGGTATTGATGACCAGGTGGATCTCTCCATTCTTCATATGGTCCACGCAATGCGGACGGCCCTCCACGACCTTGTTGACGGTCTCCACAACGACACCATGACGAGCCAGATGGCTCGCCGTCCCGCGCGTGGCTTCTACCGTAAAGCCGAGCTCCAGAAAGCGGCGGATCAGCGCGGTCGTTGCGGGCTTGTCCTTGTCCTTCACGCTGATAAACACGTGGCCGCTCATCGGCAACACCGCGCCCGCCCCCGCCTGGGCCTTCAGAAAGGCGGCACCGAAGTCGTCCGCGATGCCCATCGCTTCTCCTGTGGAACGCATCTCTGGCCCGAGGATCACGTCGGTTCCGGGAAACTTGGTGAACGGAAAAACCGCTTCTTTGACCGAAATGTGACGAGGCTGTCGCTCGGTGGTAAAGTTCAGTTCCTTCAGCGAGCGCCCCATCATCACGCCCATCGCGAGCTTCGCAAGCGGAACCCCGATTGCCTTGCTGACGAACGGCACGGTACGGGAGGCACGGGGATTAACTTCCAGGACATACACCCGGCCGTCCCGGACCGCGAACTGGACATTCATCAAGCCGACTACGTGGAGTTCGAGTGCGAGAGCGCGGGTCTGGCGGCGGATATCGGACACGATCTCAGGCGTGAGCGAATACGGAGGCAGTGAGCAGGCGGAATCCCCGGAATGGACACCGGCCTCCTCGATGTGCTCCATAATACCGCCGATCACCACGGTCTCCCCGTCCGACAAGGCGTCTACATCGATCTCGATGGCGTCCTCCAAATACTTGTCAATCAGGACCGGATGCTTCGGCGAGACCTGGATCGCCTGGCCGATATAAGTCTTGAGACTCTTCTCATCGTAGATGATTTCCATTCCCCTCCCGCCCAGGACGTAGGATGGACGCACCATAACCGGGTAGGTCAGCGAGGAGGCGATCACTGCCGCTTCCTGGAAAGACCGCGCCATGCCGCTTTCCGGCTGTCGCAATGTGAGTTTTTCGAGTAAGACTTTAAAGCGCTCACGGTCCTCGGCGCGATCGATGGCATCGGGAGAGGTGCCCAAGATGGGAACGCCGGCCTCCTCCAACGGCAGCGCAAGTTTGAGCGGCGTCTGGCCTCCGAACTGCACGACGAGGCCGAGGAGTTGCCCGCTCCGTCGCTCCGTCTCTACGATATTCAACACATCCTCGAGCGTCAAGGGCTCAAAATACAGCCGGTCGGAGGTATCGTAGTCGGTGCTGACGGTCTCGGGATTGCAGTTGACCATAATGGTTTCATAACCCATGTCTCGCAATGCCATGGCGGCATGCACACAGCAGTAGTCGAATTCAATGCCTTGCCCGATGCGATTGGGGCCGCCGCCGAGGATCATCACCTTCTCGCGGTCGGTCGGGCGGCTTTCGCACTCCGATTCGTAGGTCGAATACAGATACGGGGTGAGCGCTTGAAATTCGGCGCCACACGTATCCACCCTCTTGAAGGTTGCGCTCACCTTCCGGGCTTGCCGATTTCGCCGGAGATCCACCTCGGACACATTCAAGAGCTCGGCCAGCCGATGATCCGAGAAGCCCAATTGCTTCATCTCCAGCAGGCGGTCGGTGGTGAGAGATGCCGGCTCGTGCTGGAGGCGATCTTCGTACATGACGATCTCGTTCATTTGCTGCAGGAACCAGGGATCGATGCCGGTGAGCTGGTGCAGCTCCTGTTCCGAAATTCCCATGCGTAGCCCATCCGCCAGGTGCCAGAGCCGATCGGCGTCAGGGCGTCGCACTCGTTCGCGAATTCGGGCGACCGTTTCTTCCGGATCGCTTACCGTCAGCGAGGGATGCGGTTCAAATCCGTACCGGTCCACTTCCAGGGAACGGATCGCTTTCTGCAGCGCCTCCTTGAAGGTGCGCCCGATGGCCATCGCCTCCCCGACAGACTTCATCTGCGTGGTCAGCGTGGGGTCGGCGCCCGGAAATTTTTCGAAGGCGAAGCGAGGCAGCTTCACAACCACGTAATCAATGCTGGGCTCGAAGGAGGCTTTTGTGACGCGCGTAATGTCGTTGGGAATCTCATCCAATCTGTAGCCGACAGCGAGCTTCGCCGCGATCTTTGCAATGGGGAAGCCGGTGGCCTTGGAGGCCAGTGCGGAGCTCCGCGACACTCGCGGGTTCATCTCGATCACCACCAGCTCGCCGTCCACGGGATTCACCCCGAACTGAATGTTCGAGCCGCCGGTATCCACGCCGATTTCGCGCATGATGCGCAGGGAGGCGTCCCGCATCACCTGATATTCCTTATCGGTCAGGGTCTGCGCCGGCGCGACCGTGATACTGTCTCCGGTATGGATTCCCATCGCATCGAAGTTCTCGATCGAGCAGACGATCACGACGTTGTCCATCCTGTCGCGCATCACCTCGAGCTCAAACTCCTTCCATCCGATGACGGAGCGCTCCACCAAAATTTCGCTCACGGGGCTGGCGTTCAGGCCCCACTCGGCGTACTGCTCGAACTCCTCTCGGTTGTAGGCGATGTTTCCACCGGTCCCGCCCAGTGTGAAGGAGGGCCGCACGATGGCAGGGAACCCGACAATATCCATCGCGCGCAACGCTTCTTCCCGCGTGCGAGCGATCGCGCTGGTCGGGGTGCGAAGCCCAATCCGCGCCATCGCCTCCTTGAAAGCCTCGCGGTTCTCGGCTTTGCGAATCGCGTCGTAGCTCGCGCCGATCAACTGCACCTTGTATTTCTGAAGCACCCCCTGTTCGGCGAGCTGCACCGCGGTATTCAGCGCGGTCTGTCCCCCCATTGTCGGCAATAATGCGTCCGGGCGTTCCTGCTGGATCACCTGCTCCACGACATCGACGGTGATGGGCTCGATGTAGGTGCGATCCGCGAGCTCCGGATCTGTCATGATGGTGGCGGGGTTGCTGTTGATGAGGATGACCCGGTAGCCCTCCTCGCGCAGCGCCTTGCAGGCTTGCGTGCCGGAGTAATCAAACTCGCAAGCCTGCCCGATGACGATGGGACCGGAACCGATCAGCAGGATGCTGTGAATATCGGAGCGTCTGGGCACGTTACCCCCTCACCCTAACCCTGTCCCCCGAGGGGACGAGGAGCCGTGAGGGGTTTCTTCTCAGCGGGCGGGGCCGTCACTCCCTTGTCCCTCTCCCCTGAAGGCTCAGGGGAAGGTGAGGAGGAATAGTATTTCATCATCTCCGGAATCCAACGCTCGATGTTCTTGATCCGAGTCTCCTCCGAGGGGTGAGTGCTCAGGAATTCCGGGATGCCGGCGCCGGAGCGGAAGCAGAGCTTGCCGATCATGTTCCGGGGACAGCCGCTCATGCGCTCCCAGAAGGCCACTGCCTCATGAGGATCATAGCCGGCCTGCGCCATCAGACGAAGGCCGATATAATCCGCCTCACTCTCCTGCGCTCGGTTGAAGGGAAGCGATACGCCCACCCCATACGCGCTCAGCACGCCGCCGATCACGCGCGGGTCCACATGCCCGGTGGCGGCACCGGCGATGGCACCCACCTGCGCCACCTGCTCGATAATGCCGCGGCTAATGCGTTCGACGCCGTGGCGTTGAATGGCATGGGTGGCTTCATGCCCCATCACCGTCGCCACGCCCGCCTCATTCTGCGTATGTTTGAGGATGCCGGTAAAGAAGGCGACCTTGCCGCCCGGCAGGCAAAACGCATTCACGATCTTATCATCCTGGATGACGGCAAACTCCCAGTCGTAATCGGGACGATTTGCGGCGGCCGCGATGCGCTCACCCACGCGCCGGATCATGGCATTCGTTTCTACGTTGGTACTGAGCGGGAACTGCTTCAGGACATCGCGATAGGCTGCCAAGCCCATCTGGGCCTCTGTCTCCGGCGAGAAAAAGATGAGTTGATCGCGCCCTGTGACCGGCGCCCGACGACAGCTGGCGAGCGTACTCAGAAGCCCGCCGGAGAAGCACAGGCCGCACGTGCCGGCTGTGAGCCACAGCACGCGCGCCAAGGCGTCCCGGCGACCGATCAGGCCGCGGGTAGTATCCTGGCTCATGGCATCCATAAATACATAAACTGCGGCGAGCCGCCTCGCACCAGGTTCATGAGATCCAGGCGCGCGAGGGATTCCCATCCGCTCGGCTCGCCGGTCAAGGAATAGATATTGTTCTTGTAGGCGTCCGGCCTGGCGTACATCACCACACGCGCGTCGGTCAGCCCCGCCAATTTCTTCGCGGCGGCGATGCCGTCATCCAAATAGCCGACTTGGTCGACAAGCCCAAGCTGGAGCGCTTGTGGGCCGGTCAGGACGCGTCCGTCGGCGACCATTTTCAGCTGGTCAGCCGGAAGCGAGCGACCTCTGGTGACCACCTCGACAAATCGTGAAAAGAATCCATTGATCATGGTCTGGAAAATCGCCCGCTCATCTTCAGTCATCGGCCGGAATGGCGAGCCGATGTCCTTCTTCGCGCCGGATTTGATGGCCGATGCCTCCACGCCGATCTTTTGCAGCAAGCCTTCCGCGCTGATCCGCAACATGATGACGCCGACACTACCGGTGACGCTGGTGGGATGGGCGATGATGCGATCCCCGGTGACCGCGACGTAATAACCCCCGGACGCGCCGAGATCCATGATCACCGAGACGACCGGAATCTTACGCGTCTCCTTAAACGCCATGATCTCGTGGTAGATCACATCCGATGCGGTCACGGTGCCGCCGGGGCTGTTGATCCGTATGAGGAGCGCCTTAATTTTCTCATCTTCGGCGGCGAGGGCAAGTTCCTCCTTGATGCGCGCCACCATATTGTCGTCGCGATTAAACAGTCCGTCCTTCCCGTCGGAAATAATTCCCGAGACGCTGAGCAGCAGAACTTTATCTGCGCCGCTGCCTTGCACTGTTTTCTCGCGGAACGGCTGTTTGGCGGGAAAGAGAGACACCGAGATGCAGCCGGAGGTCACGAGCAGGAGTAAGACAACGAGAACATTGCACAGAGTCCCTCGCACCCTCGCCGGGCGCAGGAGTGGGTACGGGAGGGGGGTCCAGCAGGACGGGGCCCCCTCCCGCGATGGTGGGTACGGGAGGGGGGTCCAGCAGGACGGGGCCCCCTCCCGCGATGGTGGGTACGGGAGGGGGGTCCAGCAGGACGGGGCCCCCTCCCGCGATGGTTGTGACCGAGCGGAAAATCGTGCGACGGAGCTTTCAACGAATGTGTTGGTCATGTTCGTGCCTTTGTCATCATATCGGTGAAGCGGTGGAACAAGTATGAGGCATCGTGGGGACCAGGCGAGGCTTCCGGATGGTACTGGACCGAAAAAGCGGGGATCTCAAGGCAGCGAAGCCCCTCCACGGCATCATCGTTCAAACTCGCATGACTCATCTTCACGTCCCCGTACGGGGTGGACCAGGGATCACCCCTGTCCTCTTCCTTTGGCTCAGTTCCTGCGCCACCGCGCACGGCGAAATTGTGGTTCTGCGCGGTGATCTCAACTCTGCGGGTGTCAAAGTTCAGGACAGGGTGGTTGGCGCCGTGGTGTCCAAACTTCAACTTGTAGGTGTGCAATCCGAGCGCAAGTCCCATGATTTGATGGCCTAAGCAAATACCAAACACCGGGCGCTTCCCGAGTAATTTCCTGACCGCCTGGACCGCGTAGGGCACCCCTTCTGGATCCCCAGGCCCGTTGGAGAGAAAGATCCCATCGGGATTCAGTGCCAGCGCGTCGTCCGCCGAGGTCGAACCCGGTACAACCGTGACCTCGCATCCGGTGTCCACGAGCCGGCGCAAAATATTGTACTTGATTCCAAAATCGAAGGCCACGACCTTAAAGCGTGCCTTCCCCTCGCCTATTTGTGCACCAGCGATGTTGACGCTCCACTCCCCGCTATCCTCTGTCCAGGAATAGGGCTGTGCGCAGGTCACTTCACGCACAAGATCCCGGCCAATGATGCTGGGCGCTCCCCGCGCTTTTTGAACGACTCGATTCGGGTCCAGATCAATATGGGAGATGCATCCTTGTTGTGACCCGTGGCTGCGCAGATGTGTGGTGAGGGCTCGAGTATCAATCCCGTGAATCCCGGCGATCCCATGCGTCGTGAGGTAGTCTTCCAAGGACAGCGTGCTTCGCCAGTTGCTTGGTGCGCCGCAGGCCTCTTTGACAATAAACCCGGCCAGCCAGGGCTGTTGCGATTCGACATCCGCGGGATTGATGCCGTAGTTGCCGATGTGCGGATAGGTCATCGTCACCATCTGGCCCCGGTACGAGGGATCCGTCAGGATTTCCTGGTAGCCCGACATGGCGGTGTTGAACACCACTTCGCCGGTCGTTTCGCCGGTGGCGCCGAAGGCGGTTCCTTTGAAGACTGTGCCGTCGGCAAGAGCGAGGATCGCCGGCTTCATCTGACCCATTTTCGTACCTTCACACAAAGAGTGGTGATCGCGAGGCCAAGATTAATGAGGTATAAGACCCGTGCGAGGTCATGGCCGAAAAAGAAGTCTCGGTAGGCTATCTGTCTCAGTGCCTGATCCTTTGCCATGAAAGCCCGTTCCTGAAGGCTGACTATTTGCGGATTCAGGGAGAACGTCAGATAGCCCGCAATCACGACCATCGCTGTCAGCAAGAGGATTTCCGTACGAGTGACCTGTTCTCTCCACCTGCTAGCCGACAGGCCGATCTTGGAGGCCACCACTCGTGTCAGCATGCCAACCACGATGACGACCACCGAGATCAAGACCAAACGGTCATATCCTTGAAAGGCGCGCGTGAGCAATCGGCCGCCGACTTCCATCCCCGTCGTGTTAAATACCGCCGGGATCACGGCCGCAATAATCCCCACCAGAGCGCCGATCCAGACCGACAGCGCCAGGATCTCCAGGCAATATGCGACGAGAACAAGCGTCTTCATTCATAGCAACTAAGGGTAGACGGCTCTCCCGCCCACCAGGGTGCTTACGACCTGTCCCTTCAGCTTCCAGCCGCCGAAGGGCGTGTTGCGACCCTTGGATCTGAACGTGTCAGGATTTACTACCCACTGCGCCGCGGGATCCACGATCACCACATCCGCGTCGGCCCCGACGCTCAGTGTTCCTTTGGCCAACCCAAAGGCGGAAGCAGGCCCCGTCGTCAATGCCCGCACCATCTGCTCCAGCGTCAGCACGCCTTCCTCGACCAGCAGGAGGGACAAGCCCAGCGCTGTCTCAAGTCCCACAATGCCGAAGGGGGCATTCTCAAACTCTCGTTGCTTTTCGTACACAGCGTGCGGGGCGTGATCTGTGGCGATCGCGTCAATGGTCCCATCCTTCAGCCCGGCCTTGATCGCTTCAACATCCTTCGGTGTGCGCAGCGGCGGGTTCATCTTGGCATTGGTGTTGAAGTCGCGGATCGCCTCCTCGGTCAGTATGAAATGGTGAGGACAGGCTTCGGCCGTCACCCGGAGCCCGCGGGCTTTGGCCTCGCGTATCAGGCGAACGGAACCCGCGGTGCTCACGTGTGCCACATGCAGCCTGCCGGCCGTGAGCGCCGCGAGCTCAATATCGCGAGCCACCATAACGTCCTCCGCCGCCGATGGAATCCCTTGCAAGCCGAGCTCGGCGGCCACCAGCCCTTCATGGGCGACGCCTCCTTCAAAGAGGTGTTGACATTCGCAGTGGTCCACAACGGGCAGGTCGAAGGCCCGAGCGTATTCCAGCGCCCGGCGCATCACCAGACCGTTCATGACCGGCTTGCCGTCGTCCGAGACCGCCACACAGCCGGCCGATTTCAAATCCCCGTACTCAGCCAGCTCCTTGCCGTCCGAGCCCTTCGTGATCGCCCCGATCGGAAAGACATGAACGGAGTTCGCCATTCTCGCGCGGTCTAGAATGAACTCGGTGACTGCCTTGGTGTCATTCACCGGGTTCGTGTTGGGCATGCAGCAGATCGACGTGAATCCGCCGGCGGCCGCTGCTGCCGTGCCGGTTGGAATGGTTTCCTTGTACTCGAAGCCCGGCTCGCGCAGGTGCACGTGCAGGTCTACGAATCCCGGCCATACCCACTTCCCACCTGCGTCCATCACGTCGGTTCCTGTCGCGACCGTAAGATCGCGCCCGACCTCCGCGATCTTGCCGTCTTTGATGAGGACATCAGTCGCTCCGGTGGTACGGCCGGGATCGAGGACCCGGCCGTGGCGGATGAGCAGGCTTGAAGAGTGTCGTGGGCTCATTTCACTCCGGACAGGAGATACAACACCGCCATGCGGACCGCCACACCGTTGGTCACCTGATCCAAGATCACGGAAGCCGCGCTGTCCGCAATCTCTGGCGCGATCTCGACCCCGCGGTTGATCGGGCCGGGGTGCATGACCAGAACATCCGGATCGGCAAGGCGCAGCCGTTCCTGCGTGAGGCCATAGCAGGTGGCATATTCACGAATGCTGGGGAACAGCGCAATCCCTTGACGCTCAATTTGCAACCGCAGCATCATGATCACGTCCACGCCGGTCAGCGCCTCATCCAAATTGTAGAAGACCGTCACCCCAAGACGTTCCATGTCGCATGGAATCATCGTGGGAGGACCCGCGACGCGCACCTCGGCGCCGAACTTCATCAGGGCATAGATATTGGAGCGTGCCACTCGGCTGTGCGCGATATCGCCGACGATGGCGAGCTTTAATCCTCGGATATCGCGCTTCTTTTCGCGGAGCGTAAATAGATCGAGCAGCGCCTGGGTCGGATGCTCGTGGCTGCCATCCCCCGCATTAATGACCGAGGCGCGAAGCCCTCGGGCGAGAATGTTCGGAGCCCCCGCGGCCGAATGGCGAATCACGATAAAGTCAGCCGACATCGCCTCGATATTGCTGGCGGTATCCAACAGGGTTTCGCCTTTCATCACGCTGCTGCTGGAGGGCGTGAAGTTGATCACGTCAGCGCTAAGCCGCTTGGCCGCAAGCTCAAACGACGTGCGGGTGCGAGTGCTGGGCTCAAAGAACAGATTGACCACGGTCTTGCCACGCAGCGCCGGCACCTTCTTGATGTCGCGGCCCGACACCTCTTTGAAGGAATCGGCGGTTTCCAGGATCAGATTAATCTCCTCAACGGAGAGGTCGCGGGTGCCGAGCAGATCTTTGCGCTTGAGGCTCATGGCGGGAGAATCACCACCCGGTCGGGCTCGCCGGTCTCCTCTAAATACACTTCCACTTGTTCAGTGAGCGCCGTGGGAAGGTTTTTTCCGACGTAGGTCGCTTTAATGGGCAGCTGGCGATGGCCACGATCAACGAGCACCGCAAGCTGGATCTCGCTCGGTCGGCCAAGATCAATCAGCCCATCCATGGCCGCCCGGATGGTCCGTCCTGTGAAGAGCACATCGTCCACTAAGATGATCCTCAGGTCTGTGATGTCGAAAAGAATGTCGGTCTTGCGCAGGGTGGGATGGGATTTGCGGGAATTCAAATCGTCCCGGTAGAGCGTGATATCCAACTCCCCGACCGGAACATCCACGCCCTCAATCTCCTTCAGCTTGTGGGCCAGGCGTTTCGCGAGGTAGATGCCGCCTGTCCGGATACCGATGAGCGCGAGATCCTGTATGCCGTGATTCTTCTCAATGATCTCGTGCGCGACCCGGGAGAGCGCCCTGGCGATTTCCTGCGCCTCCATGACCGGGCGCCCCGCCTTCTTCACTTCCATGAGTTCCTGCGTTCGCCCTGACCCGGTCGGAGGGTTCCGTGAGGCATAAAAAAACCTTCCGGCGAGAATTCGCAGGAAGGTGCGCATGTCAAGACGCTGGCCACTCACGTTCTCCTTCCCAGCCTCACAGGACTGGCATTAAAGGCAAGCCGATCTTAACTGTAAGAAGGAATCACTGTCAAGAGTTGGAGAACCGGTGCATTCAAGGATTTCCTTGAGGACCAGGCAGCGCCGGGGGTCCAGGTGCCGAAAGGGGCGGCGCGGGACTCGGGCCGCCGGGGCCTGGTGGGGTACTGCCCGGACCGGCTCCTGGCCCTGTCTGGGACAGAGGCTGTATTGTTGACGCATTGGGGTGCTGAAACACCCAATCGTGATAGTAGGGCAAGCCCTCAAAGTGGTGGAGTTGCTGCGGAAAACCATGTTGCCTGATAGGCGCGAGGGTGCTTCGACTTCTCACCCCCTTGATCCCGCCGGTCGGCTCTCGCACGTACTCCCAATCACCCCCGGTGATGGGATCCGCGTAGACCTTCCGCAAAACAGGCCGGGGCGGTCTCGTCAATTCCTCCAGGGTCAGGGGATACACTTCGCCCGGTACGACACGACCCTTCTTCATGGTCGCAGAGTACAGCGCAATCGCCTCTTGGATCTCCACCCCATGGGCGAGGAGATCAGCCTCTTTCACGCGCTGCACAACGGTCTTCCATTGCTTTGCCGCCACGGTCATGCTGACTCCCATGAGAACAATGGCGATCATCAAGAAGAGGTACGTGACTCCGCGCGCATTGGCAAGGCGCCGACCCGATGGCATCGTGACAATCTCTGAGCGCGGCACACATTCAGACTAGCACATCATGTCGCGGAACGAAAACACTGTTCCGCCTTGCTGAGCAGCTCTGCCTGTTCTTTGGGTTTTCGTCAACGCTAGAGAAGCGTACTAATGAAGCGTTTTCGGCACAAAGCCGATGGGATTCTGACCCGCCGACGGCTAGATTGCCTGCTGCAGTAGTATCTCCAACTCCAGAACGCGACGCTCCAGCGACAATCTCTGTTCTTCTTTTTCCTTCAGCGCCCTGTACGATTGTATCGCAACGTCCAAAGAAACCACGAAGTGATCCCATTCCATGGGCTTCTGAATGAAGTCCGTCGCCCCAGCGCGTAATGCTTCAAGCGCGTCCGAGTAACTGCCATAGTAGCCGCTGATGATCAAGACCGGGGTAACGGGCCGAATCCTGCGAATTTTGCGAAGCAACTTCAGGCCGTCCATCTCGGGCATTTTGATATCTACCACAATGGCGTCAAAGTCCGTCTGCTCAACGAACCCGATGGCTTTAGGAGAGGAGTCACAGGTATGCACAACTAAACTCTCCGTCAGCCGCGGCAGGTACTTTTGGAAGCCTTGCAACAGGGTCTTGTCATCATCCACAACGAGTACATGTCGCATAGGTTTCCTCTTAAGAGCGCCTGTTAGCGCGTGGTTTTGTTGTGGGTGAAAATAGGGAAGTATGGGGTGCCATCAGGTGTGCTTGCTCCAATTGCACTGCGCGCCGGATCACGTCCCTGTGAAACCAGCCCTTGGGAAGTAACCAGTTATACCTTACGGAAAAGCATGGAATCAAGAATTAACTGTTCTCCCCCCCGAATGGGGGTCAAGAGGAAAGCCATGCCCGCGTTCTTATTAGGGAATGGGCATGACGGTTTGCTCTACCTGGCTAGCGGTTTCTTGCAGTGTGACACCGGCAGGCGTGATCGC
>Ga0184623_10000549_pt1 | contig 15923 bp, 14 predicted proteins | sample PLM1_100_b1_FD_133138 | JGI IMG/M metagenome (GOLD analysis project Ga0184623, IMG submission 133138) | Groundwater sediment microbial communities from an aquifer in East River, Colorado, USA - PLM1_100_b1 | ecosystem: Environmental > Terrestrial > Soil > Riparian zone | place: USA: East River...
GTGCCGACCCTCTACGACACCCACCAGCGCCGGATCGTCTCCAACGACTACCCGCAGCTCACGCTGGACTTCAGCACCGAGTGGCGAGCCCTGCACCGACCCGGCGCACCGGACCTCTACCCCTCGCCGCTGCGGGGCGAGATCGACGAGGTGAACGAGCTGGTCTACGCCGACGTGAACAACGGCGTCTACCGGTGCGGCTTCGCGACGAGCCAGGAGGCGTACGAGGCGGCGTACCGGCGGCTGTTCGACCGGCTCGACTGGCTGTCGGAGCGCCTCGCCGACCGGCGGTACCTGGTGAGGGAGCAGCTCACCGAGGCCGACGTGCGGCTCTACACGACGCTCGCCCGCTTCGACGCGGTCTACCACGGCCACTTCAAGTGCAACCGGCAGAAGCTGGCGGAGTTCGCGGTGCTCTGGGCGTACGCGCGTGACCTCTACCAGACGCCCGGTTTCGCCGAGACGACCGACTTCGACCAGATCAAGCGGCACTACTACGGCACGCACGGCCAACTGAACCCGAGTGGGATCGTGCCGCTGGGGCCGGATCCGGCTGGCTGGTTGGCGCCGCACGGGAGGGCCCGATCATGAGCGTCCGTGACTGGCACGGCTGGCACCAGGCGTACGACGATCCGGCGAGCCCGCTCTCGCGGCGGCTGGCGCTCGTCCAGGGATGTATCCGGGCGGCGTTCGACCACTGCGCGCCCGGGCCGATCCGGGCCGTCAGCGTCTGCGCCGGCCAGGGGCGGGACCTCCTCGGCGTGCTCGCCGAGCATCCGCGCAGCGCCGACGTGCGGGCCCGGTTGGTGGAGCTGGATCCGCGCAACGTGGCGGTGGGACGGTCGGCGGCGGCCGGGCTGCCCGGGGTCGAGGTAGTCCTCGGTGATGCGGCGGTCACCGATGCCTATGCCGGCGCGGTGCCGGCCGATCTCGTGCTCCTCTGCGGGATCTTCGGGAACCTGCGCGACGCCGATATCGAGCGGACGATCCACCTGGCGCCGCAGCTGTGCGCACCTGGCGGCACGGTCGTCTGGACTCGACACACGCGCGCGCCGGACGTCACGCCGTCCGTGCGTGGCTGGTTCGCCGACGCCGGTTTCGAGGAACTGTCGTTCGACGCGCCATCCGATTCGGCGGCGAGCGTCGGGGCGCACCGGTATGTGGGTTCGCCGGTGCCGCTGCTGCCGGGAACGCGGTTCTTCACGTTCACCAGCTGATCCACTGTGGAGCTTTAGGGTTGTGGCGCCAGGACGGTGAGGTCGCGGCCGGCGCGGATCGTCTCGACGAGATGCTCGTCCGGACCGACCCAGCCGCCCGGCCAGACCATGCTGCGGGTCAGTTGTCCCTCGACGACGGCGCCGGCCCCGACCACGCTCGCGCCGCCGGAGGCGTGCAGGTTCGCCGCCAGGTAGTCGCTCGGGGTGCCGCAGTCGACGAAGAACCCGTCGAACGGCGTCAGTTCCAGCTCGTCGCGTGCCGCCGCCGCGCGCCACACGACCTCGTACAGGCCTGTGGGGGTCGGTTCGAGCCGTTCGGCGTCCGCCGCGGGCAGCAGCGAGATGCCGGCGAAGCGCCACTCGCCGAAGTCGCCGCGGACTGGATCCTTGATCGCCAGGAGCCGGGGTCGCTCGCCCGACCAGTCCGACAGCAGCGGCGTGAGGTCGCCGCCCGCGAGGTATGCGTCGGCGTTGCACACGAGAACCGGCCGGCCGGCGACCCAGGAACGCAGCTTCGCGACCGCGCCGGCCGTGCCCAGCGCCTCCGGCTGCTCTATCGAGAGCCGGGCCTGACCACCGACCGCCGCCGCGACCTGATCGGCGTGGTGGTGTGCGTTCACCGCGACGCGCTCGGGGCCGGCTATACCCAGGGCGGCGAGCCGGACGAGGGCACGGTCGAGCAGGGTCTTGTCGCCGACGGGGCAGAGCGCCTTGGGACGGAGATCCGTGAGCGGGGCGAGCCGGGTGCCGGCACCGGCGGCGAGCACGACCGCGCAGAGCTGGCCGGGCTTGACGGCGGACGAGCGGTTTGCGGCGGCGGCGACCACCGGGGTGCGGACGGCGGCGGCCGGGGCGGGGTCGGCGGCGGCCGGGGCGGGGTCGGCGGCGCGACCCTGGGCCGGGGTGGTGGTCATCGGGTTGGAGTGGCGGGGCCGTTGACCGGCTGGCCGGGGTGGTCCTGAGGCGATTCTGCGGCGGGCGCCGGTGGCGGCGGGTCGCTGGCTGCGGGGGTGGGCTGGTCGGCGGGGAGCGGGGTGCCGTTGGGCGCTGTCCCGTTGTCGGGGAGCGGGGTGCCGTCAGGTGCGTAGCCGGCGTAGGGGCCGATCCCGTACGGCGCGAGTGTCCGGGCGGTGGCGACCGTGAGGGGCGGCAGGCGGTCGGGGGTGTGCCAGGCGGCTTCCAGTACCTCGACGGGGTCGACGTCGAGGGCGGCGTCCTGGCGGTCGACGGTGATCGTGAAGACGACGTCGACCTGCTGGGCGCCGGCGTTGATGCGCGCGTTCGGGCTCGCCGGGACGAGCGCGGCGGGGGAGACCTCGATGCCCGTCTCCTCGGCCAGCTCGCGCGCTGCGCCGTGGGCTGGTTCCTCACGCCGGCCGAGCAGTCCGCCCGGCAACGACCAGCCCCACCCCGGCGGCTGGCGGAGCAGCAGCAAGGCGCCGTCCGGATCGCGCACGAGCACGACTGCGCCGACCGTGTAGTTGGGGGTGAGCGCGCGTACGAGGCGGTTGCGGACGCCGCGCGGGAGTCCACGGAAGACGCGGTAGGCGGCGCGGCGCAGCAGGGACGGGCGGGAGGTCATGCGCCCCACTCGTAGCTCGGGTGGGGGGTTCCGCCGTGGGGGATCGCCACGGATACCCGGGCAGCCGGGTTCGACGTGACCGTGCGCTCGCTCATGACCGCACAGGCTATGCGGTCGGCACCAACGGGCTACAACCGCGCTCAGTGAAGCCGGAACCCGTCGGCGTCGACGCCGTCCATCTGTGCGGACGGGTTCGGTCCGATCACCGCCGAAACTGTCGGGGAAATTGGGGCATCCGCCGCCGGTTTATCGCCCGCATGCCGGAACAGTCCGGTTCGACGGCTATGCGGTCGCTCGCGGCGGCTGGTGCAGGGGCCGCAGCCCGCGCCGGTCGGCGAACGGATCGGCGGCCGCCCGGCCGGCCTCGATCCGCTCCAGTACGTCCCGCCAGCGGCCCGCGCCCCCGGCGGGACTGGCCCACGACCCGGCGATCTGGACCATCCGGGTCGCCGGCCGCTCCAGCCACGCGAGCACCCGTTCGGTCTCTTCGGCGCTGGCGCACGGCGTGGGCCCGAGGCCGGGAAGCACCGTCTCGGCGGTGCCGACGAGCGTCTCGACGTACGGCATCGGCGCCGCACCGCGCGGTGCCACACCAGCGGCGGCGAGCCGGCCGCGCCGGACGACGGAGATCTCCCAGCCGCCGTCGCCGTCCGGATGCGCGGCGACGAGCTCGGCGACGTTGGTGACCGCGCGCAGGCGCTGCATCCGCAGTACGACCTTGAGCAGCGCGGCCAGCCGATCACGGGCGAGCCCGGCCTCCTCGTACCGCTGGGCGAGTGCGAGGACGTCGATGCGCGCCAGCAGCGGCTCGACCATGGCGCTCGGGTCGCCGTCGACGGCACGGGTGAACGTGGCGACGTGCCGCCCGTACTCCTCCGGGGTCTCGGCGTGCTGGCAGGGCGCGCCGCACCGCCCAAGCTCCGCGAGCGCGCACGCCGGGCTGACTGTGCGCGTCGACAGTGTGGTGGTGCACTGCCGCAACGGGATCGCCTCGTGCACGGCGTTGATCGCCGCCTCGGCGGACCGGCGGGAGCCGAACGGCCCGAGGTACACGGCACTGTCGTCGCGGACCGCGCGCACCACGGACAGCCGCGGGTACGCCTCGACGGTGAGCTTGAGCCACACCGTCCGCTCTGGATACTTCGACCGCCGGTTGTACGGCGGCTTGTGGGCGGCGATCAGGCGCAACTCCCGTACCTCGGCCTCCAGGCTGTGCGCGCAGACGACGGCGTCGACCCGCTCGGCGGCGGCGATCATCTCGGCCATGCGGGTGCGGTTCTCCGACGAGACGAAGTACTGCCGCACCCGGGTACGCACGTCCTTGCTGGTGCCGACGTAGAGCGGCCGGTCGGCGGCATCCCGGAAGATGTAGACCCCCGGCGCGGACGGCAGCCCCTCGGCGAGGTGCCGCTTCCGGCGTTGCGCCTCGGAAACCTGGTGGGTGAACGAGTCGAGTTCCTCGAGCGTCTGCACGCCGAGGTTGCCGACCCGCTCGATGAGCCCGTGCAGAACGTCGACGGTGGCTTGGGCGTCGGCGAGCGCGCGGTGGCACGGCTCGGTGCTAGTGCGGAACAGCCGGGAGAGCGTGGCGAGCTTGCAGTTCGGCACCTCGTCACGGGTGAGGACGCGACGGGCGAGGACGGCGGTGTCCACTTTGCGGTGCGCCGGCCAATCGACGCTGTGTCGTTCGCAGGCCGCCTTGAGGAAGCCAAGATCGAACGGCGCGTTGTGGGCGACGAGCACCGCGCCACGGATGAACTCCAGGAACGCCGGCAGCACCTCCTCGATCTTCGGCGCGGGCGCCACCATGGCTTCGGTGATGCCGGTGAGCACAACGATGAACGGCGGGATGCCCGTACCCGGGTTGACCAGCGTCTGGAACTCGCCCAGAACCTCGCCGCCCCGCACCTTCACCGCGCCGATCTCAGTGATGGAATCCGTGCCGGCCGATCCGCCAGTGGTCTCCAGGTCGAGGACGACGAACGTGACGTCGTGCAGCGGCTCGCCTAGCGAGTCAAACGTGCCCTGCACATACCGCTCGCGTGGCCGGGGCGCCTGGCCCACGGCCACGGCCACGGGCTCGACGGGCTCGGGGGTGGACGGCCCCGTTGCGGTGGGTGCTGGCATGCAACGCACGGTAGGGGCGGGCACTGACAAAACCCGCGCAGCGTCCACCGTGGCGCGTCGCGCCCGCCCGCGTGCGCGGCGCACGACCTCCGGTTACTACGCGTCAAGCCGGCCCCCGGAATGCGAGACTGTCACCATGCCGACGCCCTCACCCACCGCGCTCACTCGCTGGCGCTGCACGCAGTGCGGCAACCTGACCCGGTTCGACGTTGTCCGTACCGTGCGGACGCGCGAGTTCGTGCACGTCGACATGGCCGGCGAGCAGGCGATCGAGGAGCGCGAGGTGCTCCTCGAGCAGGTGGAGAACGTCAGCTGCCGCTGGTGCCGTGGCACGGACACCGTCGCGCTGGAACGGCGGCCGGGCGCGCCGTGACCGAGCCTCCGCTGCCCGAGGCCGAGCCCGCGGGCGGTGCGGCCGATGTCACCCTGCCGGAGGCGGTCCGGCAGCGGGTGCTCGCTCTGGTCGCCGATGCGTTGCCGCACCTGGGCGCCGACGAGGTGCCGACGTCCCTGCGGCCGTTCGCGCGCTTCACGCCGACCCGCCGCGCCAAGCTGGGCGGGTCGGCGATCGCTGCACAGCTCGCCACCGATCTGCTCTTCCGCCAGCGGGTGGCCGCCCGTGCGGTCGAGTCGAAGGGCGCGCTGGGCACCGCCGTGGCGCGCGGGGTGCCGCCCGCCGCCGCTGATCCCGTCGACGTCGCCGCGCTCGCCTACCTCGCCCGCCCGAGCGGGTGGGCCGACCTGGTGGCCGCGGCGTCGAGCACGCTCGGCGGTGAAGTTGAGCAGGCCGACCTGCGTGCGCGGGCGCGCGAGGTGGAGCGCCTCACCGAGCAACTCGAGCGTGCGCGCGCGAGCGCCCGGGCCGACACGGAGAAGCTGCGCACCGAGGTGGGCACCGTGCGCGCGGAGGCTGACGAGCTTCGGGTGAAGGTGCGTGAGCTGACGAAGGCTTTGCGTGCGGCCGAGCACGAAGCCAAGCGTGCGCAGGATGCGCTGTCGACCGAGCGTGGGCGTACGACGGCCGCCGCTTCCGCTCAGGACGCGGAGGTGCGCCGGCTGCGGTCGCGGCTGACCGACGCGGAGGCGGAACTGGACGGCGTGCGGCAGGCCACGCGCGAGGGCCGCGCGGTGGACGAGGCGCGGCTGTGGCTGCTGCTGGAGACGATTGGCCAGGCCGCCCAGGGGTTGCGGCGCGAATTGGCACTCAACCCGGCCAGTCAGCTGCCCGCCGATCTCGTGGCGGCCAGCTCCGCGGAGACCGGGGGCGACGGGACCAGCACTCGCCAGAGCTGGGCCGCGGACGACCCGGGCCGGCTCGATCAGCTGCTCACCCTGCCGAAGGCGCACCTGGTCGTCGACGGCTACAACGTCACGAAGACGGGTTTCCCCGACGCGTCGCTGGAGCAGCAGCGCACCCGGCTGGTGAGCCGGTTGGGCGGCGTCGCGGCGCAGACCGGCGCCGAAATCACCGTGGTGTTCGACGGCGCGGAACGGCTGCCAGCGGCGCCGGCCGCGCCGCGTGGCGTGCGGGTGCTCTTCAGTCGGCGCGGGCAGACCGCCGACGAACTCATCCGGCGGCTGGTCAGAGCGGAGCCGCCGGGCCGCCCGGTGATCGTCATCTCCTCGGACAAGGAGGTGGCGGACGGTATTCGCCGCGCCGGGGCCTACCCCGTGGCCTCGACCGTGCTGCTGCAGCGGCTCGCGCGCGGCTGATCCGGTGCGGACAGTCACGAGCCGGAGGTGACCCGTCCGGGTACCGCGATACCCGGACGGACCTCCGCTCTGCCGGCCCGCCGCTCCGGCCACGGCTGACCGGACCAGCATCAGGACGTTTCTGGTCACCGGACGTTGGCCAGCTGGCGCCGGGTGACGGAGTCGGTCTCGGCGCCGAGGCGGGTGAGGACGGCGCCGAGCCGGGTGGCGGCCAGCTTGACCGCGCGCTCCGGCCCGTCGTCGGTGGAGTTCTGTTCGCATGCCGACGCGGCGACGACCGCGGCGGCGAGCAACTCGACGAGACGGTCGGGATCGGAAGGGCGGGCGCCGGGCCCGTCCAGCGCGTAGACCGCCTGCATGATGCGGGTGAGGCGGGCGACGTGCGGGCACATTGCCTGCCAGCGGGGACAGCTCCAATCGGGGTTCCAGGCCACGATCGCGCGCAGCAGCGCCATGGCGTAACGGTGCACATCGGTCCAGTTGTCGGCTCCCATGTGGTCGAACATATGTTCGAACGAGGCGTATGGTCAAGGGGTCGGCGGCGCCGAGGACGGGCGAAATTTTGTGTCGTACCCCGCCCCTAGCGTCCCGGTTGACAGCGCCGGTGCGAGCCGGTCAGCAGGAAGTTCGTCACTGCGGAGGGTGAACATGCTCATCGACTGCGACACGTGTACGGTCCGCGGCCTGGCGTGCGGCGACTGCGTCGTCAGCGTGCTTCTCGGCGCGCCGCCGTCCGGGGTGGAGCTCGACGAGACCGAGCGGAAGGCGCTGAGTGCCCTCGCCGACGCCGGCATGGTTCCGCAGCTGAGGCTGGTGCCGCTGGAGGCGCCGTCCAGACGCGGCGGCGGCCGGCGCCGGGCCGGCTGAACGTGCACGCGGGCGTTGAATGTGTGCGCGGGCCGATGAACGTGCCTACGGGCCGGTTGACGGTGGTGGCGCCAGGGGAGGCATGCCGACGGGTGGGGCTGCTGTGATTGGGGTGACCTTCACAAATCGTTGGGAAACTTCCCTCCGTTTTCTTGCTCTGCGTGTGGCGTCACCCCTAGCCTGGTGCGCGGCCCCCGAGCTGACGTCGTCCATGTGGCCGACCTCAGGGGCTACCGCTGATTCGGCGCCGGTGAGCCACCGTGCGGCCGAGCCGGGGAGCCAGGGATCCGGGGTTGACCGCACGAGGTGCGGCAAGGCGTCGAGCAGGCGCTGTGAACTCGTCAGCTCCCGCGGTAGGCGGTCGAGGAGGAGAAGGAGCACGACGACTCGTGAACCCTGCACGAGCGCTCACGGCACCCTTCCGCATCAGCCACGCCAGCACGAGGCGTCTCGTCGTGATGGCGGCTGTCGCGGTGATCGCGGTCGGGCTGGTCCCCACAGGCAAGGCCAAGGCTGACCCGAGTCTCGCCGATGCACGCAAGAATGTGGCCTCCCTCTCGAAGCAGATGGAGGTCACGACCGAGCAGTACAACGATGCTCGCGAAGATCTGAAGGCGAGCAAGGCGAAGGTTGCCGCGCTCGAACCGCGGGCCAAGCAGTTGCGTAGCCAGCTGGGCGGGTACGAGAACAAGCTCGCGGAGTTCGCGGGCAGCGCCTACTACGGCGGCCGCAGCGGCGCGTTCTCCGCGCTGCTGCAGAGCGGGTCGCCGCAGACGTTCCTCGACCAGGTTGCGTTCCTGCAGTACCTTAGCAGTGAACAGCGGGCCGATCTCAACGTCCTGCTCGCTACCAAGAAGCAGTTCGACACCACCAAGTCCAAGGTCGACGCCGAGCTGGCGAAGCAGGTCGAGCACGAGCAGACCCTGCGGACCAAGCGCACGGCGATCATCAAGGATCTGACGAAGTGGCAGCAGCTCCGGGCGAAGCTCGGCGGCGGCTCCGCGGACGTGGCGATCGCCTATTACGACGGCCCGGCCAGCGGCAGGGTGGCCGCTGTGCTCAAGTTCGCCTATGCGCAGCAGGGCAAGCCGTACGAGTGGGGCGCTGACGGGCCGGGGAGCTACGACTGCTCGGGCTTCACGATGCGGTCCTGGGCGGAAGCCGGCGTGTCGATGCCGCACTCGGCGCGGAAGCAGATGGCCTCGTTCCCGAGGGTTTCGACGTCCGCGCTGGAGCCCGGTGATCTCGTGTTCTACGGGAGTCCGCCGCACCACGTCGCGCTGTACATCGGCAACGGCAAGGTTCTGCACGCGCCGCAGTCCGGGAGCAACGTGCAGATCGACACGGTTGCCGGCGCGGGTGGCAGCGCGGTCTCCGGGGCGGTGCGTCCGTCCTGACAGCCGCTGGATCCGATCGCCGCGATGGCCCCGTGAGAACTGGCACGGGGCCATCGCCGTTCGGCCGGCGGGGCCTTCCCGGCTGGCTCTTCGCGGTGGCGCTTGTGGTCATCACGGTCGAAATCGCCCTCGCGGCCGGCGTGCTCACGTCCCGTCCCGACGCCGCATCGGACCGACCCGTCACGGCCGCTCCCGCGTCGACCACGCTCGACCGGGGCGAGGAAGCCGCGATCAACGCGCTGCTCGTCGCCCGCGCGTCGGCGCTGCTCCGGCGGGACAAGGACGCCTTCCTCGCCGGGATCGACCCGAAGGCCACCGCCTTCCGGGAGCGTCAGGTGGCCGTCTTCGACAACCTGGCTGGCGTGCCGCTGGGGGAGTGGTCCTACGACGCGCGGCCCGACCGGGCGAACGCGCTCCCTGAGGACGTCGCCCGTGGCTACGGCGCGCGGGTATGGGCGAGCGAGGTCGAGGTGCGGTACGCCCTGGCCGGGTACGACGCGCTGCCGACGGTCCAGCAGCAGTACCTGACGTTCGTCCGCCGCGGGCAGCGCTGGTACGTCGGCAACGACGAGGATCTCCGCGACTCCGGCCTGGCGACGGCCCGCAACCTCTGGGACTTCGGTCCGGTCGTCGCCGACAGGACGCCGCGGGTGCTGGTGCTCGGCCACCCGGCGTCCCGTCCGCTGATGGCCGAGCTGAAGGCTCTCGCCGACGCGGCGGCCCCGCGGGTGACCGCCGTGTGGGGCAGTTGGCGCCAGCGCGTGGTCGTACTCGTGCCGGCGGACGCTGACGAGGCTGCGGCGCTTGTGCCAACGGCCGGCGACCTGCGCCAGCTCGCGGCCATCACAGCGGCGGAACTCGATGCGACAGGCGGTCCGCCGCTCGGTGAACGGATCGTCGTCAATCCAGGCCCGTTCGGCAAGCTCAGCGCGTTCGGCCGTCGGGTGGTCGTCCAGCACGAGATCACCCACGTGGCGACCAGGGCCGTCACCAGCGACGCCACCCCGTACTGGCTCTCGGAGGGGTTCGCGGACTACGTCGGCTACCTCGGCCAGGACGCGTCGCCAACCAGCGTGGCCCGTGAACTCACCGTCGAGGTGCGCGCCGGCAAGGTGCCCGAGCGGCTGCCCGGCGCCACCGAGTTCGCTCCCGACAACCCGCGACTGGCACAGGCGTACGAGGCGTCGTGGCTCGCATGCCGACTGATAGCCGAGCGAGTCGGCCGGCAGGGTCTCGTCCGTTTCTACCGGGCGGTCAGCGCCGGGCCGGGCGACTCCGACGCCGCGCTCGACTCCGGCCTGCGTTCGGTGCTCGGCGTCACCACCGAACAGTTCCTCGCCCTCTGGCGCCAGTACCTCCGCACCCAACTCGCGCTCTGACCTCCCGGGCCGTACCGGGCTCCCGACCCCTGCACACGTTCAGTCGTGGAGTTTCGAGGGTCTGCGGGCCCCCGCGACCCTCGAAACTCCACAAATGGCGGAGGCGGGGCGCCGGCGGCGGTACAGCCCTGCGCCTGCAATGATCGGAGCGTGACGAGTCGTAGCGCTGCCGCGGTCGCCCTGGTGGTCCTCGGTGCGGCGCTGATCGCCGTGCTGGCCTTCACCACGCCCTGGTCGCCCTCCCCGGTGCCGCCCGGCGGCCGTACCCCGGTCGCGGTGAGCCCCGATTTCACGCCGCAGCAGCTGGCGCGGGAGAACCGGTTCCACCGTGAGCTGCGGCCCTGGCAGTACGGGAACATCCTGATTGGCCTCGCGCTCACGCTCGCGCTCGGTCTCACGCCGTTCGGCGCCCGGATCATCGAGCTGGTCGCGCGGCCGTTCGGCGGCGGCTGGGCGTGGCAGGCCGGGCTCGGTGCGCTGGCGCTGGGGTTGATCGGCCAGGCCGCGTCGGTGCCGTTCGCGATGCGGGGCGAGGTGATCCTCCGCCGCTACGGCCTGTCCACCCAGACGTGGGGGAGCTGGTGGGTGGACACCGCCAAGGCATGGGCGATCGCCGCGGTGCTCGGATCGGTCGCGGTGCTGGTGTTCTTCGCGGTGGTCCGGGCGGCGCCGCGCTGGTGGTGGGCATGGGTGGCGGCAGGCGGCGCCGTGCTGGTGTTCGCGCTGTCGTTCGCGTACCCGGTGCTGTTCGAGCCGATCTTCAACAAGTTCACCCCCATGGCGGACACCTCGCTGCGCGCCGACCTGATCGCGTTGGCCGATCGGGACGGCGTCCCGGTGAAGGAAGTCCTGGTCGCCGACGCCTCCCGGCGGACCACCGCGCTCAACGCGTACGTCTCCGGCTTCGGTGTGAGCCGGCGGATCGTCGTCTACGACACGTTGCTGCGCGACGCGCCGGCGGCGGAGGTGAAGCTGGTCGTCGCGCACGAGCTGGGGCACGCCAAGCGGGGCGACGTCCTGTACGGCACGGCAATCGGCGCGCTGGGGGTCGCCGCCGGCGTCTGCCTGCTGTACCTGCTGCTCGGCTGGGCGCCGTTGCTGCGTCAGGCTGCCGTCACCGACCTGCGTGATCCGCGCTCACTGGCGCTGCTCCTGGCGATCGTCTCGGTCATCGGCCTCGTCGCCATGCCGGTGCAGAACCTCATCTCGCGGCGGATCGAGGCTCGCGCCGACGCGAACGCCCTGAAGCTGACCGGCGACCCGGCGACGTTCATCCAGATGCAGCGGCGGCTCTCGGTGCAGAACCTGTCCGACCTGGATCCGAACCCGTTCGTCTATGCCGTGTTCTCGTCCCACCCGACCGGCCCCGAGCGGATCGCGCAGGCGCGTGACTACGCCAAGCGAGAGAGCGTGAAGGTGCCGTGACCAGGACTCTCATCGTCACCAACGACTTCCCGCCCCGCGCCGGTGGCATCCAGGCGTTCGTCCACCAGTTGGCTGTCCGGCAGCCGGCGGAGTCGCTGGTCGTCTACGCGCCGGCGTGGAAGGGCGCGGACCGGTTCGACGCCGAGCAGCCGTTCGACGTTGTCCGCCACCCGACGTCGCTGATGCTGCCGGTGCCGGACGTGGCCCGGCGCGCCGCCGACCTCGCGCGCGGGGAGCGGTGCGACACGGTCTGGTTCGGCGCCGCGGCGCCGCTCGGGCTGCTCGCGCCGGGGCTGCGCAGCGCGGGCGTGGAGCGCTTCGTGGCGCAGACCCACGGCCACGAGGTCGGCTGGGCGGCGCTGCCGGGCGCGCGGGCGCTGCTGCGGCGGATCGCCAGCGGCGTCGACGTCATCACCTACCTCGGCGAGTACACCCGGCGCCGGCTCGCTCGGGTCATCGGCGACCGCACCGAACTGGTGCGGCTACCGCCCGGAGTGGACACCGAGGCGTTCCAGCCCGGGGTGGACGGTGCCAGCATCCGCGCGAGCCTGGGGCTGGCTGATCGTCCGGTGGTGGTCTGCGTCTCCCGCCTGGTGCCGCGGAAGGGCCAGGACGTGCTGATCCGCGCGCTGCCGCTGATCCGCCGCCGGGTGCCGGACGCCGCGCTGCTCGTCGTCAGTGGCGGACCGGACGCGCCACGGCTGCACCGGCTCGCGGTCACCACGGGCGTGGCCGACGACGTGGTTTTCACCGGCTCGGTGCCGTGGGCGGAGCTGCCGCGGTACTACGCCGCCGGCGACGTCTTCGCCATGCCCTGCCGTACCCGGCGCGGCGGGCTCGATGTGGAGGGTCTCGGCATCGTCTACCTTGAGGCGTCGGCGACGGGGCTGCCCGTGGTGGCCGGCGATTCAGGCGGCGCGCCGGACGCCGTGCGCGAGGGCGAGACCGGATACGTCGTGGACGGTCGGGACGTCGTCGAGGTTGCCGACCGCGTCGCCCGGCTGCTCGCCGACCGTGAACTCGCGCGGCGGATGGGCGCGGCCGGGCGGGCGTGGGTCGAGGCGGAGTGGCGCTGGGACGACCTCGCCGCCAGCATGACCAAGCTCCTTGCCGGCTGACAGCGCCGGCTGAAAGGGCCCCCACCCCTCTCGAGTTGTGGAGTTTCGAGGGTCGAGGTGACCCCGCGACCCTCGAAACTCCACAACTGAACGGGTTCAGGCGAGCTACATGCCGCTGGTGTTGGGCGATTCGAGCAGGCCGAGGCGGAGTGCGGTCATCAGGGCCTGCGCGCGGTTGCCGGCGCCCAGCTTCTCGTACAGCTTCGAGATGTGGGTCTTGGCGGTGGATTCGCTGACGTAGAGCTGCTTGGCGATGCCGGCGACGCTCATGCCGTCGGCGAGCAGCCGCAGCACCTGACCTTCGCGGGGCGACAGGTGCGGCCCGCTCGGGGTGAGCTTGCGCTTCATCGCCTCCGCGAGGTCAGACGCGGTGAACGCGAGCGGTGAGGACTTGGCGTGCCGGGCTGCGGCGACCACCTCGTCGGCGGGGGCGTTCTTGGGCACGAACGCGCTCGCGCCGGCCTCCAGCGCGCCGAAAAGCTGATCGTCGCCGGCGTACATCGTGAGGACCACGATCCCGACGTCGGCGCGGGCTGAACGCAGTTTCTTCGTCGCCTCAAGGCCGCTGCCGTCGGGCAATCGAAGGTCCATGATGACGACGTCGGGACGGAGCTCGGACGCTTTACTCAACGCGTCGGCGACCGTGCCGGCCTCTGCCACCACGTCGAAGTCGGGGTCACGCTCGAAGGCGTGGCGCAGACCCTGGCGGATGAGGTCGTGATCGTCGACGAGTAGCACGGTGGTCGTGGCGGACCGATGCGCTGGCATGGCGGGATTATTGGACACGGTCGGGCGGCACCTCCTGTCGCAGCGACACCGTACCGCGACCGACCGTGTTCGGCAGGACGACCCGCACTGTTGTCCCTTCGGGAGTCCGCGCGGCGATGGAGAGCTCGGCCCGGACGCGGTTGGCTCGCTCGGCCATGATGGACATCCCATAGCTGCCGTCACCGGCGGTTTCGCCGATGCCACGGCCGTCGTCGCTCACTTCGATGAGGGCGTACGGCGGATCGATCTCGCAACTCACCCAGAGATTTGCGGCGCTGGCGTGCTTGCGCGCGTTGGTGATCGCCTCCTGCGCGATCCGCAGCAGCTCCGATTCGACGGAGGCCGGCAGCCGTGCGGTCGACTCGTCCAGGCTCAGGTGGACGCGCAGGCCGGCGGAGGCGCCGACTGTGCGTGCGTATTCGGCGATCGCGCTGGCCAGGCCGCCGTGCCGGTCGACGTCCGTGCGCAGCTCGAAGAGGCTCAACCGCAGTTCGGTGATGACCCGGGTGACCTCGGCGCGCAGCGCGTGGAGGCCGGCACTGGCGGTATCGCTGCCCGGCGGCAGCTCGGCGATCGCGTTGTCGATCCCGTACCCGACCATCACCAGCTCCTGCGCCACGCCGTCGTGGATCTCCCGGGCCAACCGCTGCCGCTCCTCCGACGTGGCGAGGCTGCGGACGTCGTCGAAGAGGAGCGCGGTCTCCAATCGCAGCGCGGCATGGCCCGTGAGGTCGCTCGCGGCGGCCACGATGGCTTGCGGGTATGCCCCGGCGCGGTCGGCTTCCAGCACTACCAAACCGACGGTACGCACCCCCGTGACCAGCGGCAACACGAGCGTGGAGACCTCCTCGGAGCGCTCGGTGCGGGCGAGCGAGCGGGCCGCCGTCTGCGGACGCTGGCTGGCCCACGCCTCGGCGATCGGGGTGTCCGCCGAGAGGGACGTCTCCCAGTCGACGCGGTCGGGCCCGGCCTGGGCGAGCACCTCCAGCCGCCCGCCGCCGCTGCCGGTGAAGACGGCGCCGCGCTCGGCGGGGACCACGACGCGCAGCTCATCGAGGAGGCGTTCGGCGATACCGCGCGGGTCGAGCGTGCCGGGAAGCTGGCGGGCGATCGTGCGGAGCTGGGTGAGTAGCCGGGTCGCCTGGACGTACTCGGGTTCGCTCAGGGTCGGCCGGAACAGGATGATCCGCCGGACCCGGGCGCCAATCAGCCCCGCGACCGCGCTCACCACGACCCATTGGAGTCCGGGCACGGTGAACATCTCGTGGTCGAGGACCTCGCCGTAGAAGCCGGCAGCGGCGAGGGTGACCGCGGCGAGCGCGACGAGCGCCATCGACTCTGCGGCCCCTCCGAACAGTGCGGCGGCGAAGATCGGGGCGGCCAGGTACGGCAGGGTTGCCCCGACGGCACCGCCGAGCCGGGCGGCGGCGATCGAGGCCACCACCACTTCGGCGATCTGGCCGACGCGGCTGAGGACAGGGCGCTCCGGGGCGAACAGCCCGGGCAGCGCGGCCACCGCGAGCAGCAGCCACCAGACGAGCGGGCTCGCATCGCCGACGCGCACGACGGCGAGGACGCCCACCAGGACGAGTAGAGCCAGCCTGACCCAGGTGGTCAGCAGCTGGGGGCGCAGCGCCGGGTCACCACCCGGCGCTGCGCCCGCGCCGGGGTCAGGCGTAGATCGCGGCGATCTCGTCGGCGTACTCCTTCAGCACCACGTTCCGCTTGAGCTTGAGGCTGGGCGTCAGCTCCCCGCCCTCCTCAGTGAAGTCCCGAGGAAGGATACGGAAGACCTTGATCGCCTCCGCCTTCGACACGGCCTTGTTCGCGTCGTCGACCGCGAGCTGGAGCTCGGCACGCAGATCGTCGTCGGTGTGCAGGTCGCTCACCGTAGCCTCCGCGGGCTTGCCGGCGCGCTCCTTCCACGCCGGGAAGGCCTCGGGGTCGATCGTCACCAGGCAGCCGATGAACGGCTGCGCGTCGCCGACGACCATGCACTGGCTGATCAGCGGGTGCGCGCGGAGCCGATCCTCCAGCACCGCTGGTGCGACGTTCTTGCCACCGGCGGTGACGATCAGCTCCTTCTTGCGGCCGGTGATCGAGAGATAGCCCTCGTCGTCGAGCTGGCCGATGTCGCCGCTGTGGAACCAGCCGTCGGCGTCGATGGCCTCCTTGGTGGCGGCCTCGTTGTGCCAGTACTGCCGGAACACGAGCCCGCCGTGGATCATCACCTCGCCGTCGTCGGCGATCCGGACGCTGACGCCCGGCAAGGGCCGGCCGACCGTGCCGACCTTCAGCGCGTTCTGGAGGTTGAGCGTGCAGCCCGCGGA
>Ga0184623_10000550_pt1 | contig 15914 bp, 15 predicted proteins | sample PLM1_100_b1_FD_133138 | JGI IMG/M metagenome (GOLD analysis project Ga0184623, IMG submission 133138) | Groundwater sediment microbial communities from an aquifer in East River, Colorado, USA - PLM1_100_b1 | ecosystem: Environmental > Terrestrial > Soil > Riparian zone | place: USA: East River...
AGGGCATCGCCACGGCACGCACCTGGCCGCTGCCGATCACGACCTGATGGGGTGAGATCAATCGTTGGTTCAAGAGCAGATTGAAGGTCAGCGAATCGCCGGTTGTTCGGAAGTCAAAGCCATCGATCCCGCCGACCGTCCCGGTCAGGAAAACCAGCCGTCCCCCTTGGGGTACGACCCACGAACCCAGACGCCCCTGGGACCGGACGTCCGCAACTTGACCGTTTGTCACAATCTGACCCGAGAACAGGTTGATTCCTGCGCTGCTCGAGCGGACGTGCCATCCGCCCTGGTCAAACCAGACATAGTAGAGAGGTTCGCTGGTGATCTGGATGGCGGGCTGGCCGCTGAAGGAGTTCCAGCTCATGGCCGTCTGCGCGTACGCAACAGACAGGCCGAGTGCTAGCATCGCCATCGTGCCGATGAGCAGTGTGAGACGCGTTCGTCTACCGCGCATGAACATCCCTCCATCTATCAGATAACTTCTCCCAGGATTACGCAAACAGGCATCCCTGGGTTCTGCAAGATTTTACCCCTACCAATCAAGCATTCTCCGTAGCGCGGTCACGCGGTGCTTACTCAACGGGATCTCCCGATTGCCTTCCAGCAGCAGGCTGTAGGCATTTCGGGTCCACGGGATGACGCTGCGGATATGGCCGAGGTTCACGACGTAGGCGCGATGACAACGGAAGAATCCCCATGGCTCTAACCGTTCCGCCAGCCGGCGGAGCCCCGCGTGGCTGGAAACCTCTCCACCCGCGGTGACGACTACCGTCCGGTTGCCGTTCGCATAGCAGTAGATCACCTCTGTCAGGGGAAGCAGCCTGATCTCCCCATCGACGCGCACGGGCAGCCGATCAAGAGAAGACTGTGACACGCGCCCAGCATACTTCAGGAGGCGCATCGTTGTGCCCGGCTCCGTCCGGCTGTCAGCGACTAGCCCCAGTGAGTCAATCCCGAATCGCGTCCTTTACCTGAGACGGATCTCGACTAAGATAGGTGCGCGGAGGGCGTGGAGGTTTCGATGACTATCATCCGCGTCCTGATTGTTGACGATCACCGCCTGGTGGCGGAGTCGATCGCCAGGCTCATGAAAGATTACTCCGATTTGCAGGTCGTGGGGCTCGCCGGGAGCGGCCCCGAGGCCATCTCTCTCGCCCGTCATCTCAATCCGTCTGTGATCCTCATGGATATCGGTCTTCCGGGCATGGATGGGGTCGACGCCACCTGGACGCTCAAGCGACAGTTTCCAGCGATTCCCGTGCTCATGCTCACGATGTTCGACCACGAGGCTTATGCAATCGAATCCCTGCGGGCGGGGGCGTCCGGGTACCTCGTGAAAACGGCCGGCCCGGACGATCTGGTGGAGGCGATCCGCTCGGTCTGCGCAGGGAAACCCGTCTTACCCCCGCACATCGCGTCCGCCGCGCTCCAGCGTCTGGCCACGCGGGGACGGCTGCACGCGCGAGATCCGTTCGCGTTGACGCAGCGGGAGATTCAGATCCTACAGCTCATGGTCGGCGGGCTTGATGCGCTGGAAATTAGCCGCCGCCTCGTGCTGAGTCCGCACACCGTGCGCAACCATCTGAAATCGGTCTACAAGAAGCTGGGAGTACACGACCGGACTGAGGCGGCGATCCACGCCTATCGCCAGGGAATCGCAAAAGCGTGACTACTCTTTGAGGAGTTGAAAGAGGCGCTGCTTGAGGTCTGCGGGAATGGGGCCTTCTTGACACTTTCGTTCCACTAGGGCCATCAGCTTTCGCTGAAATTCATAGCGGGGACCGCAGTCTCCGCATTTCTCGATGTGCGTGTGGATGCCGCGGTACTGCTCCTCGTCGATCTCGCCGTCGAGGTATTCCCACACCATCACAAGAACCTGCTCGCAGTCCAGCTCGCTCATCGCCGCCCCTCACCCGCGGATGGGCGATCCTTGCTGCGGGATTCCGGTGGCTGCGGACGCGCCCCGTCCACGTAGCGAGCACGGCGCGCGTATTCCCAAAGAGCCACCTGCAATTGTTTCCGGCCTCGATGCAGTCGCGACATCACGGTCCCGATGGGGATGCTAAGAATCTCAGCGATCTCTTTGTAGGAGAACCCGTCGATATCGGCGAGCATGACCACAGCGCGAAAGGTTTCGGGCAGGCTTTCCAGCGCGGACTTGACGTCCGCATCCATGAGTGTCTGCAGAAACGCCTCTTCGGGGTTCCCGGCGCGGCGGTATTGGTCGCTCTCCTGCACCTTCGAGTACAGATAGAATTCGTCGACGTCGTCCTGGTCGACGACTTCCGGCTCCCGGGTCGCCTTCCGGTAGTTGTCGATGTACGCATTCATGAGGATGCGGTACAGCCACGCGCGGGCATTCGTGCCCGGCCGGAAGGTGTGGAACGACCGCCAGGCACGAAGGAACGTTTCTTGCAGGAGATCCTCGGCGTTCGTTCGGTTGCGCGTCATCCTCAGCGCCGCGCCAAACAGCCCGTTGAGGTGCTCCTCAACCATTTGCTCGAACTGCCGACGATCGGCGCTTGCCGGGATTGGGACCTGTTCAGCCAACGCGACTGCTCCCATGGCGATCACCCGAAGAACGCTCTAGGAGACCGCCGAATTCCCGAGGAAAAATCGTGGAGTTACGCTCTGCCCGCGAGCTGCCGGACACCCGGACTGATGTCCGCCAGCGTCATCGAGTTCAAGACCCCTTCGACGGCGGAGTTGATGGCCTGCCAGACGGGACGCAGCCCACAGCCGGGGGCGTACTGACAGTTGGGATCCTCGGTCTCCACGCACCACCACGGCGCCGTCGTGCCCTCGAGGACGTCAAACGCGTTTCGCATGGAGATGTCCACCGGGGCGCGCGCGAGTGTGTGCCCGCCAGTGGGGCCGCGCTTGCTATTCACGAGCCCTGCGCGGCGAAGCGTGGTCATCAACTGATTGAGATACGGTTCCGGCAGCCCCTGACGGCGCGCGATGTCGTGCGTCTGAATCGGTCCCTCGCCGTAATGGTTGGCGAGGTCGATGAGGGCGCGAAGGCCATACTCGGCGCGCGTCGACACTCTCATCGCACGACCACCTTCTCGTCCGCGATCCGCCCATCCATGATGCGATACCCCTTGATGGCCGGCTGTTGATCCATTAGCGAGATAATCACGTAGATGGCATCCGGATAGTACGCTTTCGCCACGTCCGTCTTGGATGGATAGGCGGCTGTGTGTGTGTGCGAATGATAGATCGCCAGGAGATCCAGGCCCGCCGCTTCCATGTCCTTGAACGCCGCCAGTTGCTCTTTCGGGTCCATGAGATAAGTATAAGGGCTTCGATCGACGTTGGTTCCCCGAAAGATTCGCTTGACGCGCCCCTGCCACCCCGCCAACAGCCCGCAGCATTCGTTTGGAAACGCCTCCCGGGCATGGGCCACGAGCGCGGCGGCCTGCTCTTGGGTAAGTTCTAACACTCTTGAACCCCTTTATAGCACAAAAGGGATTCGAACTGCGGGGACCCTAGCGCAGGACCGGAGACCCGGCAATCGGCTATGGAGTGACTTAGCTACGGGTCACCTTGTCCTGCGCTCCGGTCCCCGCTCATGTGAGAGCGCCAGAGAGCGGTCGAAAGGTATCGGTCTCCGCCGTCAGGGAACACGACGACGATGACGCCCTCGCGAAGGCCGCGGGCCACTTCCACGACGCCTGCCATGGCCGCGCCCGAGGATTGCCCGACGAGCAACCCCTCTTCGCGCGCCAGGCGCTGTGCCATCGCATAGGCCGCCTCGGTACGGACAGCGAGCTTCCGGTGATGCGCCGCCGGGTCATAGATACCGGGGACAATCGCCGAGGCCATATGCTTGAGCCCTTCGATCCCATGCAACCCGCTCTCGGGCTCGACCGCGACAATCTGAATGCCGTCTTTTAACTCGCGCAGCCTGCGCCCGGCCCCCACGAGCGTGCCGCTCGTGCCCAGGCCCGCGACAAAGTGCGTGATCCGCCCGTCCGTCTGCGCGAACACCTCGGGGCCGGTCGTCTCGTAGTGCGCCTGCGGATTGCTCGGGTTGTTGTATTGGTCTCCGAAGAAATACGTCGTCGGATTCTCTTCAACGAGGCGGCGGACGGCCAGAATCGCTCCGTCAGATCCTTCCAGTGGATCCGAGTAGTGCACCTGCGCTCCGAACGCCTGGAGGATACGCTTGCGTTCTTCGCTCACGTTGTCGGGAACCACCAGCCGGACGCGATATCCCTTTACCGCACCGATCAGCGCGTATGCGATCCCGGCATTTCCGGAAGACGAGTCAATGATGACTCGACCGGACGCAAGACGGCCGTCGCGCTCAGCGTCATCGATGATACGGCGCACCGGGCGGTCCTTGACCGAGCCGCCGGGGTTGAACCACTCGGCCTTCGCATAGATCTCGACGTCCTTCGGGAGACCTCGCGTGATCCGTTCCAACCGAAGCAGAGGGGTGTTGCCAATGCGGTCGAGGAGGGATTGGCCGATGGCTGACTTTCCAGCCGGGCCCCGAGGCCTCGGGGCCCGCTCACTCATCAAAGAGAAAGGTCGCCTCGGGATAGTAGCGGATCCTGTTATCCAGAAGCTTTTGCCGGATGAGCTCGGAAAGCCAGCGATTCTTTTCCTCGAGGTCGCCTGGCTTGGTCAGCGCATCCAGCGACAGGTTCAGGCGCAGGGCGCGTCCGGAGATGATGTGGCGCGTAATGCCTGTGGGCAATTTCACACGTGCGCGCGCGAACGCCACGATGTCCTCCTTTGTGAAAGATGGGAAGACGATCAGCGTCCCGTCGGTCCCGTATTCACGCACCAGTTCAGGGTAGGTACCTCCCTGCACACGGTAGATCCGGGCCGAACCGCGATAGGCCGCGACCACGCGCGCGAGCGAGATTCCCAGCGGACTTCCTGACCGGACGCCGAGAATTTTGTCTTTCATCACGAGGTAACAGACGAGCGTGCGGACGGCCAGTCCTTCTTCAGCTTCCCGCATGCTCACGGCCTCGACCGTCAGTCCGGCCCCCGACAGCTTGGAGGGGAAGCTCGTTCCATCGACCACGAAGTGATGCCAGACCTTGAGCTCGACCCCGCCGTCATCGTAGTCCACAACCTGCAGCGGAATCGCCCCGATCCCGATGGACGCCAGAGCGGCTGCGCGGTTCGCGCCATCGAGCACGACATAGCCGCCCCCGGAGAGCGGCGCAGCCACAGGTGGATTGCGCAGCACGCCATCATCGCGGAGAGATGCGACCAACCGGTCCACCCGCACCGGGTCATGGTCTTCGTGAACAAAGACCTCTTCGGTCGCGATGATGCGCAGGTCGGGGAGGAGCTGGCCCGTCGCCAGCCGCAGCGCCGACCGCTGATTCATCGACTGACCTTCTTCGCGAGGTGGTCGATGACGTCGATCTTGGTGACGATGCCGACGACGTCGCCATGGTCCACGACGACGACGGCGTTGGCCGTGAGGAAGACGTCGGTGAGCGTATCGATGGGCGCGTCGGGCGAGACGACCGGCGGCGCCGGGTCGATGATCGGGTGAATCGGATCGGTCGCTCGATGAGAGCCCTCGAGGAGGTAGTGCAAAAGGTCCACTTCGCTGATCATGCCGACCAGACGCCCGTCTTCGAGGACCGGCAGCTGCGAGACATCGTATTGTTTCATTTTCGCGATCACATCGCTGACCGCATCGGCGGGCGCTGCCGTGACGAGACTGATCGGGCGCAGCCGGAGCAGTTCACCGGCTGTACCCAAATCGAGGTCAAGGAATCCGTGCTCGCGCATCCAGTCATCTGAGAAGATCTTTGAGAGATACCGCGCGCCGGAGTCGGGGAACACGACGACAACGCGCAGCCCGGCGCCATTGTCGGACCGACCCCGCAGGTATTTGAGCGCGCCGGCGACCGCGGTCCCACTGCTTCCCCCGCATAAGATGCCTTCTTCGCGCACGAGGCGCCGGGTCATCAGGAACGATTCCCGGTCGGTGATCTGGATGACGTCATCGACAACCGAGAAGTCCATCGTCTCGGGGAGGAAGTCCTCACCGATCCCCTCGACCTTGTACGTGTGCGGCTCGGGCAACCGGCCGGTTTTGAAGTATTCATAGAACACAGAGCCGATGGGATCCACGCCCAGGACCTGCAGTCGTGGGTTGCGCTCTTTCAAATACCGGCCGGCCCCGCTGATCGTGCCGCCGGTCCCCATGGCCGCCACCAGAATGTCGATCTTTCCACCTGTCTGCGCCCAGATCTCAGGTCCGGTCGTGGCGTAGTGGGCTTCGGGGTTGGCCGGGTTCGCATACTGGTTCGCGTAAAAACTATTGGGCGTCTCCTCTGCGATACGCCGGCTCACACTGTAATAACTCCGCGGATCATTGGGTGGAACCGCCGTCGGCGTGATCACGACCCGTGCGCCGAACGCGCGAAGCAAGCGGATCTTTTCTTCAGACATCTTGTCTGGCATCACAAACACGGTCTTGTATCCGCGGACGGCTGCCGTGATGGCGATCCCCACGCCCGTGTTGCCCGACGTGGCCTCCACGATCGTCCCTCCCTGGCGCAGCCGGCCGGTCTGCTCGGCCCCTTCGATCATCTTGGGACCGATCCGATCCTTGACCGAGCCTCCGGGATTGAGAAACTCCAGTTTCGCCACCACGTCGGCCCGGACACCTTGCGTCACACGATGCAGGCGGACAAGCGGCGTACCGCCGATCGAATCCAGGATGGAATCAAAGATCTGTTCCTGCCGACCTGCCGGGGCTGCTCGGCGACGACCTGGACGTGTCTGCGTCTTGGTCCGGCGGGCTGCACCTCCCGCCATTGCGGGAATGATCGACACTTCATCCGCATCCTTGACCGGCGTGTCCAGGCCCTGGAGTTGGCGGACCTCCGTGCCATTGACGAAGATGTTGATGAAGCTGCGGACGTCGCCGCCGGGCTCGTGCAACTCGCCGCGGACGCCCGGGTACTGCTGCTCCAGCGCGTTCAGCACCTCCCGCACCGTTGCGCCCTGGGCGTGCACCTTGCCCTGCCCCTTCGTGAGACGGCGAATCGGTGCCGGAATGAAAATGGTTGCCATTCATCTCACCTTCGCAAGGGCCTGTTGGAGGTCATCAACAAGGTCGTGAACGTGCTCTATTCCGACGGAGAGTCTGATCAGGCCACCGTCCACCTGCAACGACGAACCGGCGAGGCTTGCGTGGGTCATGCTGGCGGGGTGATCCAGGAGCGACTCCACGCCCCCAAGGCTCTCCCCCAGAATGAAGATCTTAGTTGACGAGGCGACCCTCCTCGCGCTCTCGAGGCCTCCACGCACGACGAACGACACCATCCCACCGAAGCCACTCATCTGCTTCCTCGCGATATCGTGGCCCGGATGCTCGGGAAACCCCGGATAGAATACCCGCGTCACGGCGGGGTTGTCCCGTAGGGACTCTGCCACGGCGATTGCATTTGCAGCGTGGCGGTCCATCCGGATCCCGAGCGTGCGGACTCCTCGCAAGACGAGCCAGCAGTCGAAGGGACTTGGCACCGCCCCAGCAGCGTTCTGGTAGAACTTGAGCGTCTGATAGATGTCCTTGCTATTTATCACTACAGCACCGCCGACCACGTCACTGTGCCCGCCGAGGTACTTTGTGGTCGAGTGCACGACGAGATCAGCTCCCAGCGACAGCGGCCGCTGGAAGTATGGTGACGCAAACGTATTGTCGACCACGACGAGCGCATCGCGGGCATGCGCGAGCTCACTGATCGCGGCGATGTCAAAAATCTTGAGGTAGGGGTTGGTTGGCGTTTCGGTCAGGACCATCCGCGTCTTTGGCGTCAAGGCGGCTTCCACCCGGGTCAGATCGGTCATGTCCACAAACGACGAGGCGATGCCGTACCGCTCGAGTACGCGCACGAAGAGACGATAGGTTCCTCCGTACACGTCATCCGGGAGGACGGCATGGTCACCGGGACTCAATAGGTACGCCGTCGCCGTAATCGCCGCCATGCCGGACGCAAACGCAAGGCCGAACTGACCCTCCTCCAGGGACGCGAGGCAGGCTTCCAGCGCCGTCCGTGTTGGATTACCCGTGCGCGCGTACTCGTAGCCCTTGTGCTCGGCGGGCGCCGATTGTTGAAAGGTAGAGGTCTGGTAGATCGGGGGGACCACCGCTCCTGTCGTCGGATCCGGATCCTGCCCGTCGTGAATGGCGCGTGTCTCGAAGCGGCGCCGAGTCATGGATGGATCAAGCCATTCGACTCGCCTGCCTCGCAGGCTCGCTCATGGCCTGCGACCAATCGAGTCGAATGCCCTGAGCGAGCGAAGCGAGTCGAACGGGCGAAAGCGTCAACCCGTACACCTCGCTGAAGCAGCGTGTGTACGCCCGGGAGACTTCATCGATCGGGACCGGCCGGCTGAGCACCTTCCTCATCGACGTCACGGGCTTGTTGAGCCCACACGGGTTGATGTAGCCGAAGTGCGCGAGGTCGGGGTCGACATTCAGCGCAAACCCGTGCATCGTGACCTTCCGTTTCACAGCGACGCCGACCGCCGCGATTTTCTCCTCCCCCGCCCACACCCCGGGGAATCCGCGTATTCGTTGCGCGTCGATGTCGAAATCGCCTAGGGTCGCCAGGATGGTTGCTTCCAAGGAGCGCATGTACTTCACGACATCGTCGCCATAACTACGCAAATCGAGCATGGGGTACCCGACCAGCTGTCCCGGCCCGTGGTAGGTCACGCTGCCGCCGCGCTCAATTTCGAAGACGTCGAAGCCAAGTTGGGCGAGTGCTTGCCGCTGATACGGTAGGTGTTCGGGGCGCGACGACCGACCCAGGGTGAAGACCGGCTCGTGCTGCACCAAGACGAGGCCGTCGCCGATTCGGCCGTGCTGCCTGGCTTCGACGAGCTGTTTTTGCAGATCCCAGGCGCCGGCGTACGGCGACAGCCGATCGGTCAAATCCAAAAGCCAGCCCATACACCCAATACTACGTCTACAGAGTCTACCGGGTCTACAGAGTCTGCTGAGTCTATACCCACGTTCACATGGGCCTAGGAGTCTACCGAGTACTCGTGTGGATTGTAGCAGACACAGTAGGTAGTGGTTCAGTTTGAAAGCGCGAGTAGCGCATCGCTTCTGAGACTGTCATACTCGGGGCATGTCGAAGCGGAAGCGCAAGAAGCATCTTCGAAAACACTGGCAGGGAAAGCGGAAGAGTGAAGGTGAAAGGCGCAGGACAGAGGTTCGGAAGAAAGCCCGCCAGACTCAGACTCGCTAGACGTAATATGGAAGCGCCCATGGCCACGCCGATTCCCCCAACAATCTTTCGTGAGTATGACATCAGAGGCGTCGTCGGCCGCGAGATCTCAGTCGAGACCACTGGCACGATCGCGCGCGCGTACGCCGCGTACCTGAGAGAGCGCGGTGAAAGGCGGGTCGTCGTCGGCCGCGATCTCCGGGAGAGCTCGCCCGAAATCCGCGACGCGGCGGTCGCCGCCTTGCTGGAGAGCGGGTGTGATGCCGTCGATATCGGGACCGTCATCACGCCAGTGTTCTACTTCGCCCGCGTGCACCTCGGCATCGACGGCGGCGTCATGATCACCGCGAGCCACAACCCGCCTGAGTTCAACGGCTTCAAGCTCGCCCACGGCTTCGGCACGATCTATGGCGCGGAGATCCAAGAGATTCGCCGCATCGCCGCTTCAGGAGAGTTTGTCTCGGGCCGCGGCCGCGTTGAACAGCGTGACGTGCTGGCGGCGTACCAGGCTGTGCTTCGGGACAAAATTCGACTCGGAAGGCGGCGGTTGCGCGCCGTGGTGGACTGCGGCAATGGGACCGCCAGCCTCATTGCCCCGCAGGCTCTGGAGGATCTCGGCGTCGAGGTCATCCGACTGTACTGCGATCCGGACCCCACGTTTCCGAACCATCATCCTGACCCGGTCGACCCCAAAAACCTGATCGACTTGATTGCTACCGTGCGCCGCGAGAAGGCGGACGTCGGGTTCGGGTTCGATGGAGACGGGGATCGGATCGGCGTGGTGGACGATCAGGGCGCGATTCTCTGGGGCGATGTGCTCATGATCCTGTTCTGGCGGGAAATCCTTCCCAAATACCCGGGCACGCCCGGCATCGTTGAGGTGAAGTGCTCGCAGGTCCTCTACGACGAGATAGCGCGGCTTGGGGGGAAACCCATGTTCTACCGAACCGGTCACTCCCTGATCAAAGCCAAGATGAAGGAGATCGGCGCGGTGTTTACCGGCGAGATGTCCGGCCACATGTTCTTCGCCGACGAGTACTACGGCTACGACGACGCGGTCTATGCGGCTGGGCGGCTGGCGCGTATTCTGTCGAACTCATCCCGTCCGCTATCCGGGCTGCTCGCGGATGTGCCCCGGTATCCAGTTACGCCGGAGGTCCGCGTCGATTGCCCGGATGAGCGGAAGTTCGATGTCGTCCGGCGCCTCACCGACCAGTTCCGCGCGACCTACGACGTGATCGATGTCGACGGCGCGCGCGTGCTCTTCCCAGATGGGTGGGGATTGATCCGCGCGAGCAACACGCAGCCGGCGCTGGTGCTCCGCGCAGAAGGCAAGACCTACGAAGCGCTCGCCCGGATCAAGCGCACACTCGAAGCAGCCCTCTCAACGTTCCCTGAGGTGGGTCCCGTGGACTGGTAGTCTGCACAGTCTCCACAGTCTCCACCGGTCTAAGATCGTAGGAGATTCACGCGGCCGACTTCGGAAGTTGGCGCCGGTACCTCCGCGACCACTGCCTCGCCATTTGGGAAACACACAAGGGGATGATCGGCCTCCACCATTACCGAAACTTTCGCGCCCACCGGATAGAGTGCGGTGTGCGGCTGGAGGCTGTGCAGCACCCGTCCGGACGGAAGCTGCACCCGGTACAGCACGTGTGTGCCTCTAAAGGTTCGCGCGACCACCACGCCACCCTGGCCTGGAGCGAGATACAGGTCGTCAGCCCGCACGAGAATCTCCACGGGCGTGCCCTCCGGGAGCGGGGCGCGGTGCGGGAGGACCCCCAGTTCGAATTGCAGGCCGTTTGCTGTCACAACGGCAGGGAGAAAATCGGCGCGGCCCAGGAAGCTGGCGACAAAACGTGTGCGCGGAGACTGAAAGATGCGCTCCGGCGTATCGACCTGCACGATGTGCCCCTCCGTCATGACCGCGACTTGATCGCCCATGAACAGCGCTTCCTCCTGATCATGAGTGACAAAGATGGCTGTGGCGTCCGTCTTGCGGAGGATGCCGCGCATTTCCTCGCGCAGCTGGAGGCGCAGTTCAGCGTCGAGGTTGCTGAACGGTTCGTCGAGGAGCACCACGAGTGGTTCGCGCGCCAGCGCGCGCGCTAGCGCCACCCGCTGCTGCTCTCCCCCCGACAATTCGTATGCCATCCGGGTCTGCAGTCCACTCAACCCTACCATTCCCAGCAGCTCTGCCACACGGCGGGACCGGTCGCGCGTGGCACGCGGCAGGCCGTACGCCACATTTTCTTCCACCGTGAGGTGCGGGAACAAGGCGTAATCCTGGAACACCATGCCGATCCGCCGCCGCTCCGGCGACACGAAGATACCGTCGCCGGAGACGACCTGCCCGGAGACCTCGATGCGACCGCGGTCGGCGATCTCCAGGCCGGCGATCAATCGCAGCACCGTCGTCTTGCCGGATCCCGACGGCCCCAGCAGCGCCATGATTGTTCCGGGGCGCACCGCCAGGTTGAGATCGCGGATCACCGGCTGCACGCCGTACGATTTCCATACGTCGACGCAGCGAATCGCGAAGGGGAACGGCGGCTGGGGCTGCTTCACAGACGAGTCTCCTCCAGCTCTGCAGGCCGTCGCTCCTGCGAGAGCACGAGGGCAATCGACAGCGAGGAGATAACGAGCAGCAGCAGCGCCGGAGCCGCAGCCCGCGCGAAGAACCCTTCTGTCGCCGCGGACCAGATGCGGGTGGCCAGCGTCTGGAATCCCGTGGGGCTCAGCAACAACGTCGCGGGAAGTTCCTTCATCGTCGTGAGGAACACCAGTGCTGCACCGGCCAGAATGCCGGGACGAATCTGCGGCAGCGTCACGGTCCACAGCACGTTGGCCGCCGATCGGCCCAGCGTGCGGGCAGCTTCCTCTTGACTGGGACTCACCTGCTGTACTGCGGACCGCACGGTCCCGACCGCCTGCGGTAAGTAGAGAATCATATAGGCAAAGACCAGCAGCCCGAGCGTCTGATAGAGCGCTGGTGCGTACCGTGCTCCAAAGAACACGAGCGAGAGCGCGACGACGATCCCGGGGAGGGCGTACCCCGCATAGGCGAGACGTCCGACCAGGTTCCCGGCCGGTCCGCCAGCCCGTGCGGCGACGACCGCAACCGGAACCGCCGCGGCCACGGTGACTGCGGCGCCCAATGCCGCCGCATAGATCGAGTTGATCATCGGCCGGAGTGTCACCACCAACGGCTCGCCATGCTGCATCCCGATAATGAGCCAGTAACTGATGACGCCGGCGGGAAGGAGCACGCCCAGCGCCACAAGGGCCGCGCAAAAGATCAGGGCGGGCCAGCGCCACGCGCCGAGCGCGACTCGGCGGGGCCGCTTCGCTGTGGCCGCGCTGATGCGATGATAGCGGGCGCGGCCCTGGCGTGCTTCCAACATCAGCAGCAACGCCGTGATCGCCACGAGCACGAGCGCGAGCGCGGCGGCATAATTGCGGTTGAACGACGCCTGATACTGTACATAGATCGCTGTCGTGAATGACTCGAACTGCATCATCGACACGGCGCCGAAATCGCTAAGGGTGTACAACGCCACGAGGAGCGCGCCGGCCCCGATCCAGGGTCGCAGCAGAGGCAACGTCACGCGCCGGAACGTCATCCAGGAACTATAGCCGAGGCTGCGCGAGGCGTCCTCAATCGCAGGAGCGAGCCCACGCAGCCCGGCCCGGACGCTCAGCAGCACGTAGGGATAGGTGAACAGGCTCAACGTGAGCCACGCGCCGGGAAAGCCATAAATGTCCGGCAAGCGCTGCACATCGATCAGTCGCTCCAGCAATTGCTGCAGCATTCCGGCAGGACCCAGGGCCGTCGCGACCACGAACCCACCCACATACGATGGAACCACGAGTGGCAGCGCCGTCAGAACACTCCAGACGCGGCTCCCGGGAAGGTCCGTACGGATCGTCAACCATGCCGCCGGCAAGGCCAGGGCAGTCGTCGTCGCCGTCACCGCGGCAGCGAGTACCAGGGTGTTGACCACGAGATGCCGCGTGCGCCCGCCCAGGATGAGCGCCCACATCTCTTCGCCGGCACCTGCCGTGCGGATCGCCAGGTAGACGACAGGGAGCACGATGCACGCAGCAACGACCAGCGCGGGAATCCACAGCAGCGGGGACACTCGTGTGTGTAGCGGCCGCCGGCTCGGTACAGCCCTCGTGACCGGAAGCGTCGTGGCCATCTCGATGGGCCCGTCGAAAACGCGGCTAGAGAACTCCGGCGTCCCGCAGCAGCCTCAGGGTTTCCTCAAGAGCCTGCAGATGGTTGAGATCGACGTTCGGAGTTTTGATCTGGGAGAGCGGAGCAAGCAACGGATTCGTTGGAATGCCCGCCACGAGCGGATACTCAAACGTCTCGATAGCGAAGTAGCGCTGGGCATCGGGCGAAAGGAGAAATTCCACGAGACGAAGGGCCCCCGCAGGTTGCCTGCTGGTGTCGAGGATTCCCACGCCTGCCACGTTGATAAGGTTTCCGACGTCGGCGCGGGGGAAGTAGTAGTTACGCGCTGGGAACGACGCCCCGCGTTCCGCCAGGAATCGAAACAGGTAGTAATTATTGACGAACCCCAAGTCGATCTCTCCGGCACCTACGGCCGCCACAATCGCCGTGTTGTTGCGGTAGACGCGCGCGCCGTTCGCCTTGATGCCGGCAAGCCAGCGTCTTGTGCGCTCATTCCCCCAGAGCAGTCGCATCGCGGTTACATGCGCCTGGAACGACCCGTTCGTGGGCGCCCAGCCGATGCGGTTGCGCCACCTCGGATGGGTGAAGTCGGCGATCGCTGCCGGCAGGTCGCGTGGGGCGAGCCGACTCGTGTTGTAGACTACGACGCGGGCGCGGCCGCTCACGCCCACCCACTGGCCGTCAGCCGCGCGAAAGCGCGGCTCGACGCGCCGCAGGGTCGCTTCCGGTAGCCGCCGCAGGCGACCCGTGTATGCGAGCGCACCGAGCGCACCAGCATCCTGCGCGAAGTAAACATCGGCGGGACTGTTGGACCCCTCTTCCATGATTGTCGCCGCAAGTTCCGCGGTCTCACCGTAACGCGCCCGCACCTGAATACCTGTGGTCTTAGTGAACTGTTCTAGGATCGGCGCCACGAGTTCCTGACCTCGCCCGGAATAGACGGTCAGCGTCACGCTCTGCGCGACGCCTGGGGCCCACAGCGCCAGCATGACTGCAACTGCGAGTACAAAAGTACGGAAAGACCGAACCACTGTTTGCCTCCTATCAGACGTGGATCGCCCATGTGTAAGGGTACTGGAATTCTTGACCTCAATCAATAAGAATTGACCGCGCAGAATGGCGGCGGGTTGAATGGAAATTGCGGATTAGGGTTGGATCGCGGCGAGTTCTTTCATCGCCTGCAAGACCTGCTGCCGGGGGTAGGCAAGACAGTGGGACATGAGGGGCTGGCACCTAGGGGCCTGGCCCCAGGGGCCAGGCCCCCACGCATTAGGGCTGGATGGCGGTGAGTTCTCGCATGGCCTGCTGGATCTGCTGCTGAGGATAGGCGTAGTCTTCAAGCCGGCCTGTAAGATACTCTTCGTATGCTAGGAGATCGAAATGTCCGTGGCCGCTCAGGTTGAACAGGATCGTGCGCGCCCGTCCCTCTCGTTTGCACTGCAGCGCCTCATCGACGGCCTTGCGGACGGCGTGCGCAGCTTCCGGCGCCGGAAGAATGCCCTCGGTGCGTGCAAACTGTACGGCAGCGTCAAACACGGGTCGCTGAGCATACGCGACCGCTTCAATGAATTTGTGATGGTACAGCAGGCACACCAGCGGCGCATCGCCATGGTAGCGCAAGCCTCCCGCGTGGATTGCCGGTGGGACGAACGTATGCCCCAGCGTGTACATCTTGAGCAGCGGGGTGGTGGCCGCGGTGTCTCCGAAATCATAGAGGTACTCGCCGCGCGTCAGCGTGGGGCATGCCTCGGGCTCGACGGCAACAATGCGCACCTGATTGCCCTTGAACTTGTCCCGTAGGAACGGAAAGGTCAGCCCGGCCATGTTGCTGCCCCCGCCGATGCAGCCGATGACCACGTCCGGGTAGTCTCCGGCCATCTCCATCTGTTCTTTCGCCTCTTGGCCGATGACGGTCTGGTGCATGAGGACGTGATTGAGCACACTGCCGAGCGAGTACTTCGTGTCGTCGTGCGTCGCCGCGTCCTCAACTGCTTCGCTGATCGCAATGCCCAGACTCCCAGGAGACTCCGGATTTCTCTCAAGAATGTCGCGGCCGGCACGAGTGCGGTCGCTAGGACTTGGGATGACCTCCGCGCCCCAGGTCTGCATCATCACCTTGCGGTAGGGTTTCTGGTCATAGCTCACCTTCACCATATACACGGTGCATTCAAGGTCAAAGAATCGACAGGCCAATGCCAGGGCGCTCCCCCACTGGCCCGCACCGGTCTCTGTGGTGAGGCGGCGGACACCCGCCTGCTTGTTGTAGAAGGCTTGCGCGACGGCGGTGTTCGGCTTGTGGCTGCCGGCGGGGCTCACACCTTCGTACTTGTAGTAAATCCGGGCCGGGGTATCGAGTGCCCGTTCCAATCGCCGCGCGCGGTAGAGCGGAGTCGGTCGCCACAGCCTGTACACGTCCCTCACCGGTTCGGGGATCGGCACCTCACGTTGGGTGCTGACTTCTTGGAGGATCAGCTCCATCGAAA
>Ga0184623_10000551_pt1 | contig 15908 bp, 13 predicted proteins | sample PLM1_100_b1_FD_133138 | JGI IMG/M metagenome (GOLD analysis project Ga0184623, IMG submission 133138) | Groundwater sediment microbial communities from an aquifer in East River, Colorado, USA - PLM1_100_b1 | ecosystem: Environmental > Terrestrial > Soil > Riparian zone | place: USA: East River...
CTCCGCGCTCGACACGAAGCGCCGGGAGTTCAGCACGAGGGTGGCCGCGATCCGGGAGGACCTGGACGCGAAGCAGAAGAAGCTCGCGGAGACGGAGAAGACCGCGAAGCGCGTGGAGGAGGACCTCGCGCGGTTCCAGAAGGAACTCGACGCCCTGAAGGCGCAGCTGGAGTCCCGGAAGGGCGCGGTCCTCGAGGCCGCACCCCAGGCCGTGTCCGCCCGGATGAAGGAGCTCATGGGGAACCGGACGAAGGCGGGGGACGAGGTCACCGCCGCCCGCGCGAAAATCGAGACCCTCGACGCCCAGTCGAAGGTCCAGGTCGAGCGCCGCACGGAGTTCGACGAGAGGATCGAGGGCCTGGTCGCCCAGAAGGGGGACCACGAGAAGCGGGTCAAGCAGTTCGAATCCTCCCTCCAGAAGCTCGAGAACGAGATCCGCGGGCTCGAGAAGATGGAGGCCCATATGTCGAAGGAGATGCAGGGGCTCCAGACGGAGCTCCGGGCCCAGGAGGAGAGCCTCGCGAAGGCCCTGGAGGACCTGAAGGTGCTCGGCCGGGAGATCGAGGGGAAGCTCCCGCCCCTGGACGAGCTGAAGCGGACGATCGCGGAATGCGACACCCAGATCCAGGCCCTCGGGCCGATCAACATGCGGGCCCTCGACGACTACGAGGCGCAGGAGAAGCGGTACGGCGAGCTCATGGAGGAGTTCACGCAGCTCGGGACTCAGCGCCAGGAACTGATCAACCTCGTCGGGGAACTCACGGAAAAGAAGAAAGAGGGGCTTGGAACCGTGTTCACGGCGATCAACGAGAACTTCAAGCGGGTGTACCGCGAGATCACCGAAGGCGGCGAGGCGGAGATCCTCCTCGAGAACGAAAAGGACCCGTTCACCGGCGGGCTCCTGATCCGGGCGAACCCGTCCCACAAGAAGATCCTTCGGCTCGATGCCCTCAGCGGGGGCGAGAAGAGCCTCGTGTCGATGGCGTTCATCTTCGCGATCCAGGAGTACGACCCGTCGCCCTTCTACCTCCTCGACGAGGTCGACCAGAACCTGGACGCGGTGAACGCGGAGCGGGTCGCGCGCATGATCAAGAGGAACTCGAACACGGCCCAGTTCGTCCAGATCTCCCTGCGGAAGGTCACCCTGAAGGAGGCGGACCACATCATCGGGGTCACGATGACCCCGGCGGGGCACTCCGACATCGTGATGAAGGTGAACCTGTCCGACGTCGAGGACGAGCGGACCGCGGAGGCGGTGGCGGCATGAGCGAGGCGTACGAGACGGTCCTGAACCATCTCCTGTTCCACAAGGCCCTGATCAGCGAGCACGACGGGGCGGAGCGGATCACGCGGTACGTGTCGATGCTCGGCGAGATCGATCAGGGGATGCACGTCGCCCTGCGGGACCCCTTCGAGAAGGCGGTCGCGGCCGCATTCGAGCTCGTCCTCGAGAAGCAGCTCGACCCGTGGGACCTGGACATCGCGCAGTTCACTCGGATGTTCCTGGAGAAGGTCCAGACGGGCGGGCCCGTGAACTTCGTCACCGCGGGGAAGTTGATCTTCATGGCGTGGTCGATCCTCAAGCTCCAGTCGGATCACGTCCTCGTGAGGGCAACGCCGCCGGAGGAGGAGGCCCCGGCGGACTGGGACTTCGGCGGGCTCCAGGATTCCGAGGACCTCGATTTCAACGAGGCGGTCCTGGACGCGGGACGGCTGCCGATCGCGGAGGCGATCCGCCGCCCCGGCCGGCGGGCCGTCACCCTGATGGAGCTGATGGACGCGTTCGACGAGGCGAGGCGGGACGGGGAGATCCAGCTGCGGCTCGCCGCCCTGCGGGAGCAGGCGGTGAAGTCGTTCGCCCCGAACTTCCATGACAACGTCCACTCCGAGGACCTGTCGGAGGACATCGGCCTCACCTGGGGCCGGATCCTCGGGTTCAATGGGAACGCGGTCTCCCTGGGCCACCTCACGACCCCGCGGGACCGGTGGGACCTGATCACGGTCTTCGTCTCCGTCCTGTTCCTCGCGAAGATGGAGAAGGTGAAGCTCTGGCAGGAGGCGTACCCCGAGGGAGACATCCTCGTCCAGCGGATCGCCCCGGAGGCGTCCCTGAACCCGGAGGAACTCGCCGTGGTCCCGGCCGTGGGCACCCCCGCGGCGGGAGGCCCCGCCTCGGCCGCGGCCGCTCCGGAGGAGTCGCCATGACGGACGAGAAGGGGATCGTCGAGGCCGCGCTGTTCTCCTCGGGACGGCCCGTGTCCGCAGAGGACCTCGCACAGAGCACCGGGGTCGGGCTCGCGAAGGTCCGGGACCACCTGCAGGAACTCGTCTCGGACTACGCCGCCCGGTCCAGCGCGATCGAGGTCGCGCCCGTCGGCGGGAAGTGGACGATGCAGATTCGGATGGAGTTCACGGACCGGGCCCGGGGGTTCGCCCCGCCGGAGCTCGAGCGGGACCTCCTGAAGACCGCGGCCCTCGTCGCGTACCATCAACCGCTCCTTCAGAGCGACCTCGGGGACATGATCGGCTCGAAGGTGTACGAGCACGTCCAGGCCCTCGCGGGGCTCAATCTGATCAACAAGAAGCCGAGCGGACGCAGCTTCGAGCTCACGACGACGCGCTACTTCGTCGAGTTCTTCGGGCTCAAGGCCGCAGACCGTGAAGGGATCCGCAGGCTCCTCGCGGAGAAGGCGGGGGTGAAGTTCACCCCGAAGCCTCTGCCGGAGCAGGTCGGCGAGGAGGCCCCCTCCGCGAAGGAGGCGCCCGCCGAGGGCGCGGCCCAGGGCCCTCCGTCCCCGCCTCCGGAGGGTCCGGGAGAGCCGATAACGGGCGGCTAGCGCTTAAATAGAGTGAACCTCCTAATGACGGATCAGGTCGCGTCCCCCGTGAGTGGAACAGCTCACCGCGGCATCCTGGAGTGATCCAGCGTGAGCGGGTACCTGAGAGACATCGCCCTCCGGAAGCAGCTCGAAGAGAAGGTCCGAGAGGCGACCCGGTCCCGGGCGGACGCGGAGAAGACGCTCCAGGCCGCGGGGGACCTCATCGCGTCCGCGCGGCGAATCGACGCGGTCACCACGGAGGCGGACACCCTCCTCGCGGACGCGACGTCCGCGATGAACGCGAAGGACTACCCCCTCGCGCTCGACAAGGCCGCCGCGGCGAAGGACAAGGCCCGCCGGATCTTCGAGGAGCGGGTGAAGGGGATCGTGAACGCGAGCGCGAGCCTCGTCGCGATGGCGAAGGAGCTCGGCTCCGACGTCGCGGAGACCGAGGTCGCGATCACCCGGGCCCGGGAGGCGATGGGGGCGGAGGACTTCGAGACCGCGATCGACCTCGCGAAGAAGGTCTGGAAGCGGGGGGAGAAGGTCCTCCACGAGCACCTCTCCGGCTCCTTCTCGCGGGCGCAGAGCCTGATCATGGCGGCGAAGAACCTGGGGCGGGACACGGGGCCCGTCGAGGACCTCCTGTCCCGCGCCCGGTCCGCGATGGAGTCGAACGACTTAGAGCTTGCGATGGGGTTCACGAAGGAATGCCTCGAGACCGTGACGGGGGAGCTCCGCGCGGAGCTCGACCGGTCGATCCTCGACTCGGAGGGGCTCCTGCGGACCGCGCGGGAGATCGGTGCGGACGTCACGAAGATGGGGCAGCTCATCGAGCGGGCCCGCGCGGACATGGAGAAGCTCGACTTCGAGAAGGCGTTCAACGCTCTGAAGCAGAGCAAGGCGGAGGGCGACAAGGCCCTCCAGAAGGGCCTCGACGGCAAGATCACGGACTTCACCGCGTGGGTCGCGAAGGCGGAAAAGCTAGGGGCGGACACCGCGGGGGCGCGGGGCGCGTTCCGGCAGGCGGAGGCGGCGATCCGGGAGGGACGGTACCAGGACGGGGCGACGTTCGCCCGCCAGGGGTTCCAGGCCCTCCAGCAGGCCGAGTTCCAGCGGGTCCTCGTGATGATGAACCAGAGCCGGGACAAGTTCGTCGCGGCGAAGAGCCTGGGCGCGGACCTCAGTGGGCCCTTCGGGCTCCTCCAGCAGGCCCGGGGGGCCCTCCACCAGGGGGACTTCGAGGCCGCGGTGGGGGCCGTCCGGAAGGCGGACACGGAGGTCGACCGGATCGTGTCCGAGTCCCGGAACGTGGAGGGGTCCGTGCGGGACTTCGCGAAGGTGATTGCGGAGGCGGAGACGCTGGGGGTCGCGGTCGGGAACGCGAGGCGCCACCTCGAGCGGGCCCGCCAGGCCCTCCAGGAGAAGGATTTCACGCTCACCCGGGAGTCCGTGAAGAAGGGCCGGGAGGAGCTCGAGCGGGCGGAGTACGACCGGACGATGGAGATCGTCGAGAAGACGGAGTTCATTCTGACGTCCGGGGAGCGCCTCGGGGCGGACCTCTCCGAGTCGAGCAAGGCCCTCGAGGACGCGATCCTCGCGACGAAGGAGAAGGACTACCGCCGGGCGACGGAGCTCGCGCTGAAGAGCCGGGACCTCGCGGAGGGCGCCCTCCAGAAGCGCCTCGAGGACGGCGTCACGGGGTTGAAGGCCTCCCTCCAGTTCCTCGGGGACGACGCGACCGCGGTCCGAAGCCTCGTCTCGAAGGCGGAGAGCGCCGTCGCGGCGAAGGACATCGAGGGCGCGTTCGGCTTCCTCGCGGAGGGGCAGAAGGTCTCGGAGAACCGGACGAAGGACCGGGCGACCCAGTACCACGAGACGGTCCGGTCCGCGGTCCAGCTCATGCAGGATCTCGGCTCCGACGTCGGCGGCCTCGACGGCGTGCTGAAGGAGATGAACGCCGCGATGGCGGACGGCCGGTACGCGGACGTGATCGGGATGCGGGAGCGGGTCGGGAAGGACATCGCCGCCGCATCGGAATCCGTGTTCAACCTCGTGAAGCAGAAAGTCGTGCAAGCGAAGAACATGCGGATCAACATCGACGAGATGCGGGAGCTCCTGAAGCGGGCGAAGATGTCCCTTGGGGTTGAGGACGTCGTCGAGGCCCTCCGCCTGATGAAGGAGACGAACGACCGCGCGAACAAGGTCCTCGACCTGTACCGCACGACCCACAACGCGATCTCGAGCGCCGCCGCCCTCGTCGCGGAGGCGAAGAAGAGGGACGTCGACGTCACGAAGGTCCTCGAGATGCTCCTCGAGTCGAAGAAGGCGTTCGAGCGGCTGGACTTCGAGCGGGCCCTGGAGCTCGCGAACCGATCGAAGGCGGAGACGGAGAAGCTGATGGTCCTGTACAAGTCCGCGCAGCGGCTGATCTCGAGCCGCGAGAAGCTCGACGTCGCGGGCCGCATGGGGATCGACGCCCCGGACATCCGGGACCTCCTGAACACCGCGAAGGAGGCGATGAAGTCGAAGGAGTACGAGAAGGCCCTCCAGCTCTCGGAGCGGGCGGACAAGGGTCTCACGGAGCTCATCGGGGATAAGATCGCGAGCGTGATGACGACCGCGGAGGGCGTCCTCGCGGGGATCGAGGGGGTCGAGCTCTCCACGGTCCAGAACAAGATCATCCAGGTCCGCAGCCTCGCAGACAGCCAGCAGCTGGGCCCCGCCGCGGACATGGCGATCCAGGTCCGGGACGAGATCGAGCGGCTGAAGCGCACCTGGGAGCAGTCCGCGGTCGCGATGAAGCGGGCCCGGGACGCGATCGCGGAGGTGGAGACGATGAACATCGACCCGACCTCCGCGAAGCGGCTCCTGGAGAAGGCGGAGCGGTCGTACAAGTCAGGCCGGTTCGACGAGGCGCTCGACCTCGCGAACAAGGCCGGCTCGGAGCTCACGTCTGAGACAGAACAGAACGTCGCGGGCACGATGAAGCGGTTCGAGGAGTCGATCGACAAGGCGAAGCGGGAGGGCGTCGACACCCGGTCCGCGGAGAAGCTCTTCGAACGCGCGAAGGAGTTCCTGCGGGAGCGGAAGTTCCGGCAGGCCCTCGCCGTCGCGATGCAGTCGGAGAACGAGACGGAGCGGGTCTCCCTCCAGCAGGACATGGCCTCGAAGGCAATCCAAACGATCGAGAAGCGGCTCGGCGGGTTCGGGCACCCGATCCCGCAGGTCCAGCAAATCGTGGCGGACGCGAAGGCCGCGTTCAAGACCGGGGATTACGTGAAGGCCCTCGACCTCGCGATCCGCGGCGGGGACGAGTTCGGCCGCCGGCGGGAGATCGCGGAGGACGCGATGGAGGCCCGCGCGGGGGCGGAGCGGATCGTCGGCGTGCTCGGCTCGATCGGGGCCCAGGCCGCGAGGACGGAGAAGGCGTACCGGGACGCGGAGGGGGCCCTCGAGCGGGGGGACGCGGAAGGGGCCCGGAACGCGTACCAGCAGGCCCTCGAAGGGGGCATCGCCGCGGCCCGCACCCACCTCACGGAGAAGCTCGCGAAGGCCCGCGCGGTCGCGGACCTCGGCCACCGCCTCGAGGTCGACGTGTCCTCGAGCACGAAGCGGTTCTCCGAGTCGAAGGCGCAGATCGAGAGCGAGAACTTCGAGAACGCGTTCCAGCTCATCGATGCGGGCCTCAAGGACGCCCAGGCGGGGATCGCGGCGAAGGTCTCCGACGCTCTCACGAACGCGGAGTCCACCGTCCAGCACGCGAAGCGGATCGGCGCGGACGTCGGCGACGCGCAGGAGCAGCTCCAGCTCGCGAGCCAGGCCCTCCTCGAGGGGGAGTACGAGAAGGCCCTGAAGCTCATCGAGCAGGGCTCCGAACGCGTCGAGTCCCGCCGGATGGTCGAGAAGCGGTTCGTCGAGCTCACGTACAAGGGGGAGTCCACGATCCGGAACGCGAAGAAGTTCGGGATCGAGGTGAAGGAGGCGGAGCGGGTCCTCCAGACCTCCATCCAGCTCAAGAAGACGGACATGACCCGCGCGATCGCGGCCGCGGAGGACGCGTACCGGCTCGCGTGGGAGGCCGTCGAGGGGTTCGCCCCGAACATCCAGGGGAGCCTCGAGGTCGAGATCCCGCGGCTCGAGCAGTGGTCCGAGGCGACCCTCGTCCTGCGGAACACGGGGAAGGCCCTCGCGAAGGACGTCCAGGTCCGGATCCTCGGGGACGCGGAGGTGGAGGGCCTGAAGGGGCTCGCCGCGATCCGCGCGAAGGGGGAGGAGCGTCTCCCGCTCCGGATCCGGATGACGGCGCCCGGCGTGATCCCCCTCGTGATCCAGGTCTCGAGCCACCGGGTGATGGACGACAAGGAGTATACCCAGGAGATGATCGCGCAGATCGAGGTCGCCGCTGCGGCGGCCGCGCCGGACGAGAAGAGGGCCCTCGTCGCGGAGTACGAGAGCCGCTGCCCGATCTGCAAGGGGCAGATCAAGAAGGGATTCACGATTGCGAAGTGCTCCTGCGGGCGGGACTTCCACGAGCTGTGCGCGTCCCGCGTCGGCCGCTGCCCCGTGTGCTTCCGGCCACTCGAGACCGCGGACAAGAAGCGGAAGCTCGCGTTCCACGTCGGCTAGGCGAGCCGGCCCACCAGGGCCTCGACGACCTTCGCGATGTCCCCGGCCCGCATCATCCCCACGACGTGGTCGATGTCCCCGGACATCGGCCGGTCCGACGTGAGGCGGGGGACGGACTTCCGGATCAGCCGGTGCGCAAAGCGGGGGCCGAGCCCCGCCTTCAAGGGCTTCCGGAACTCGAGGCCCTGGGCCCCGCACAGGTACTCGATCGCGACGACCTGGCGGGCGTTCTCCAGGATGAGGCGGGCCTTCAGGGCGGCGCCCTGGCCCATCGAGTTGTGGTCCTCCTGGTTCGCGGACGCGGGAATCGAGTCCGCGGAGGCGGGGTGCGCGTACACCTTGTTCTCGGACGCGAGGGCGGCCGCCGTGTACTGGAGGAGCATCATTCCGGACTGGAGCCCCCCGTGCTCCGTGAGGAAGGGAGGGAGCTCGCTGAGCTGCGGGTCCACGAGGCGCGCGGTCCGGCGCTCCGAGAAAGCGCCGAGGACCGTGAGCCCGAGCCCGAGGAAGTCGAGGGCCATCGCGAGGCTCTGGCCGTGGAAGTTCCCCCCGCTCAGGCTCTCCGTCGTGTCCGGGAAGATCAGGGGGTTGTCCGTCGCGGAATTGATCTCGATCTCGAGGACCTGGCGCGCGTACTGCATGGACTCGAAGCACGCCCCGAGGACCTGCGGGATGCACCGCAGGGAGTAAGGGTCCTGGACCCGGTGGGGCCCCCTGTGGCTCTCCACGATCCCGCTGTCCTTGAGGAGTTTCATCATGTTCCCCGCCACGAGGTGCTGCCCGACCTGCCTCTTCAGGCGGGAGAGCCGCTCGTCGAACGGCGCCGGGCTCCCGCGGAGGGCCTCGAAGCTCATCGATGCCGCGATCTCCGCGTCCTTCAGGAGCTGGAGGGCGTCCGCGACGAGGAGGCAGCCGAGCCCCGCCATCACCGCGGTGCCGTTCAGGATCGCGAGTCCCTCCTTCGCCTCGAGCCGGAGGGGCTTCAGGCCCGCGGCCCGGAGCGCGGCCGCGCCGGCCATCCGCTTCTCGCCCACGAACGCCTCCCCCTCCCCGATCATCACGAGGGCGATGTGGGCGAGGGGGGCGAGGTCCCCGCTCGCGCCCAGGGAACCTCGTGACGGCACGACGGGGTGGACGCCCTTGTTCAGCATCCCGAGGAGGAGGTCGACGACCTCGTGCCGGACCCCCGAATATCCCTTCGCGAGGGCGTTCGCGCGGATCAGCATCGAAGCCCGGACGTCGTCCACGTGGAGGGGTGGGCCCGCTCCCGTCGCGTGGCTCCGGACCAAGTTCACCTGGAGGCGGAGGAGGTCCCCCTTCGGGATCGGTACGCTCTCGAGCTGGCCGAACCCCGTCGTTACGCCGTACACGGGCCTGCCGCTCTCCACGATCCGGAGCAGGGCCTCGTGGCACGCCTCCACCCGGGTGAACGCGAGGTGGCTCAGCTTCACGGGGTCCCCGCCGCGCGCGACCCGGACGACCTCCTCGACGGTGAGCGACTCCCCATCGATCGCAAGCAACGGACGTCCCCCGGCGGGCGATGGGGCGCGCGCCATTAAGGCTTTGCGAGCGCGGGGAGCGCCATGGAAGTGACGCCCCGAAAAGGTTCATACCGACACCCCCGATGCCGCGCCCGTGCAAATCGTGTTCCTGGGGACGAGCGGATCTTGGCCGACCCCGAAGCGGAACGTGTCCGCGGTCGCCGTGAAGCGGGGGCCCGAGGTCGTCCTGTTCGACTGCGGGGAGGGCACGCAGCGCCAGTTCATGCTCTCGAAGCTCTCGTTCATGCAGACCTCGAGGATCTTCCTCACGCACTTCCACGGGGACCACTTCCTCGGGCTCCCGGGGCTCGTCCAGTCGATGTCGATGAACGGGCGGGAGAAGGAGCTCCTCGCGTACGGGCCCACGGGCACGGAGGAGCTCGTCCGCACCCTCGTGAACATCGGCCACTTCGCGCCCGCCTTCGCCGTCGTCGCGAAGGGGCTGAAGGGCGGGGACGGGATCGATTGCGGGGAGTACGTCGTCCGGGCGATCGACACGTCCCATACGGTCCCCTCCGTCGGCTACATCCTCGAGGAGGCGACCCGCCCCGGACGGTTCAGTCTCGAGAGGGCGAAGGCCCTCGGGGTGCCGGAGGGCCCGATGTTCAGCCGCCTCCAGGAGGGACGGCCCGTGACCGTCGGCGGGCGGACGATCACGCCGGACATGGTCCTGGGTCCGCCGCGGCGGGGGCGGAAGATCGTGTACACCGGGGACACGCTCCCGTCGAACCGCGTCCTCGAGGCGTCCCGGGACGCGGACGTGCTGATCCACGACGCGACCGCGGACACCGCCCTCGAGGAGAAGGCGAACCGCTACGGCCACTCCACGGGACGCCAGGCCGCGGAGATCGCCCGGGATGCGGGGGTGCGCGCCCTGATCCTCACCCACGTGAGCCCGAGGTACGAGGACACGTCGACGATCCTCTCGGAGGCGACGGCGGTGTTCCCGAACACGTACATGGCGGAGGACTTCTTCGAGTACGAGGTGCCGTACCCGGAGTGACCCGCTCAGAGGAGCTTGAGGAGGTCCGACTTCGTCAAGATCCCCGTGACGTCCCCCCGGGTCGTGACGAGGACCGCATTGTAGTGTCGGAGGAGGCTCGCGGCGAGCTCCACGGGCGCCTTCGAGTCAATTACCGGGAACGGCGGGTCCATCACGTCCTCCACCCGGATGCGGGCGAGCTCCTTCGGTTCCTTGCCCGCGAGGATCAGGTCCGTGATCGTCTTGTCCGAGAGGCTCCCGACGTTCCGGCCGAGGTGGAAGACCGGGAGCTGGGAGAACTTGTAGTGCCGCATCTCCGCGGTCGCCGCATCGAGGGAGATCTTCGCGTCGATGAACTGGACCTTCCGGGTCTGGACCTGCTCCACGAGGGCCTTCTTCTCCTGTCGCTGCATCTCCGCCTCGAGCGCGTTCACGATCCGACGGACGATCTCGTAGCTCGGGTTCATCTGCCGCTTCTCGATCTTCACGATTGTGGACTGGGAGACCCCCGCGACCTTCGAGAGGGCGGTCTGCGTCAGGCCGAGCATCTTCCGCATGCGGGGGATCTCGTCGACGTCAGGGAGCACGGGTTCGGGAACCGCAGCGGGCTTCATATTCCTTATGGAATTTTCAGACGACCGGGATATTAATAGACAGGCCTCCTCAACTCGACCGATGCCGGTTCGGGCCGACGACACGCGCGGGGCGGATTGTCGCCCGCCCCGTGTAGAAAAGCATATATCCGCCGGCCCGTGTTGCGCGGGCCCAACGGAGGACTCTCCATGAGCCGGAACATCTCCGTCGAGGAACTCGTCCACACGCCAATAGAGGAGCAGCCGACGGAGATCGTCGAGCGGAAGGGGGTCGGGCACCCGGACAGCGTCGCGGACGGCCTCGCAGAGACCGTGAGCCGCGCGCTCTCAAACATGTACAAGAAGCGGTTCGACCGGATTCTGCATCACAACACGGACCAGGTGGAGGTCGTCGGCGGGCAGAGCGCCCCGAAGTTCGGGGGCGGCACGTTCCTGGAGCCCGCGTACGTCCTCCTCTGCGGGCGGGCGACGACCTCCGTGAACGGGGAGAGGCTCCCGTACCGCACCGTGGCCGTCCACGCCGCCAAGGAGTACCTCCAGAAGGCGTGCACGCACCTGAACGTGGACGACGACGTGATCATCGACTGCAAGATCGGCCAGGGCTCCGTGGACCTCCGGGGCCTCTACGACACCCGCAAGCAGCTCGCGAACGACACCTCCTTCGGGGTGAGCTTCGCCCCGTACAGCCAGACGGAGAAGCTGGCCCTCGAGACGGAGGAGCTGATCAACGGGCCGCTGAAGAGGGACCTCAAGGAGGTCGGGCAGGACATCAAGGTGATGGCGGTCCGGAACCGGAACAAGATCCGCGTGACAATCGCCGCGGCGATGGTGGACCGGTACATCCCGGACAAGGACCACTACCGCAGCGTGATCGAGGAGCTCAAGGAGCGGGTCCTCGACAACGCGGTGAAGCACACGAACCGCGAGGTCACCGTGGACATCAACACGGGGGACAACTACGACTCAGGGATCTACTACCTCACCGTCACGGGCCTGTCGTGGGAGAACGGGGACGACGGGAGCGTCGGACGGGGGAACCGGAACACGGGCCTCATCACGCCGTACCGGCCGATGAGCCTGGAGGCGGTTGCGGGGAAGAACCCCGTGACCCACGTCGGGAAGCTGTACAACATCCTCGCATATGAGACCGCCCACCGGATCGCCAAAGAGCTGGAGGGGAGCGTGCGGGAGGTGTGGATCCGCGTCGTGTCCCAGATCGGGAGTCCGATCGACCAGCCGCAGGTCGCGGCGGCCCAGATCATCCTCCAGAGCGGCACGAAGCTCGCGAAGGTGAAGCCCGAGGTCGAGTCGATGCTGGACGAGGACCTCGGCAACATCGAGAAGCTCACGGACAAGATTGTCGCGGGGAAGTGCCGGATATTCTAAGGCCGCCACGTGGGCGGGGACGGGTCCGGCTCCGAACCTATTTAATCCGCCCCCCGCTTCCCGCGCACGACCCGCCACCGTGAACGAGGACGTCGCGTTCATCGAGGAACAGGTGGACCGCCACCACGCTTGGTTCTCGAAGAGCCTCCCGATGATCGCGTCGGAGAACGTGATCAGCCCCCTCGCACGGGAGATGCTCCTCAGCGACTTCGGGGACCGGTACGCGGAGGGCCTCCCCGGGGAGCGGTACTACCAGGGGAACGCGTTCGTCGACGAGGTCGAGCGGCGGGTCATCGCCCTCGCCCAGAAGCTCTTCCGGTGCCGGCACGCGGACGTCCGCCCGATCAGCGGGACCGTCGCGAACCTCGCCGTGTACTACGCGCTCCTGGAGCCCGGGGACATCATGACCTCCGTCGCGCTGAGCCACGGCGCCCATATCAGCTCCGCGAAGTTCGGCGCCGCGGGGATGCGGGCCGTGAACAACGTGAACTACCCGTTCGACGTCGACCGGATGAACATCGACGTGGACGGGACCGCGAAGCTCCTCCAGCACGTGAAGCCGAAGGTCGCCGCGTTCGGGCAGAGCGTGTTCCTGTTCCCCACCCCGCTGAAGGAGTTGCGGGACGCGTTCCAGGAGGCGGGCTGCACCGTCTGGTACGACGGGGCCCACGTGCTGGGGCTGATCGGGGGCGGCCAGTTCCAGGACCCCCTCCGGGAGGGGGCGGACGTGATCACAGGGAGCACCCACAAAACCCTCCCAGGGCCCCAGCACGGGATCCTCCTCTCCGACTCGGCGGACGAGAAGTTCGTGAAGCGGCTCCAGAAGGGCGTGTTCCCCGGGGTCGTGTCGAACCACCACCTCCATGCGATGGCGGCGCTCGGGATCACCCTCGCGGAGCATCTCGAGTTCGGGCGGGACTACGCCGCGCAGATCGTGAAGAACGCGAAGGCCCTCGGGACGGCCCTCCAGGCGCGGGGGTTCAACGTCCTCGCGGAGAAGCACGGGTTCACGGAGAGCCACGCCCTCGCGATCGATGTCGCGTCCCTCGGGGGCGGGGCCGCCGTCTCCCTCGCGTTCGAGAAGGCGAACATCATCACGAACAAGAACCTCCTCCCGTGGGACACGTCGTCCGTGAAGCCGAGCGGCGTGCGGGTCGGGACGCAGGAGCTCACCCGCCTCGGGATGCGGGAGGCCCAGATGGCGGAGGTCGCGGACCTGATGGCCCGCGTCGCGATCAAGAAGGAAACCCCGGAGCGGGTCGGGGCGGACGTCGCGGAGCTGCGGCGGGACTTCAACACCGTCCACTACTGCTTCCAGTCCGGGGTCGAGGCCCACAAACGGTTCCGGCTCTTCGGGTAGCGCCTCACGGAAACGCGAACGTCTCGAGGGTCGGGGTCCCGTCGATCGTGAGGGACCGCCGGCTCACGATCGCGGTCCCGCCGGACTCGAGGGTGATGCTCGGGTGGAGGGTGTCGAGGTCCGCGACCTCGGATGCCGTGTAGTTCCCCGCTCGGGGCTGCCACATGTGGACCGGCGTCTCCAGGATCGCGAACGCCCGCTCCCCGTCCCGCGCCGCGACGACGTACTGCCGGTACAGAGTGAGGGAGTACACCTCCCCCGCCGCCACCCCGGGGAGCTCGAGCGTCCCTCCGGGGCCGAGGGAGATCGAGGTCGCGGTCTCCCCCGGACTCCGGGACACCTCGTCGAGGTACGCGGCGGCCCGATCCGCGATGGACTGGAGCGCGTCGTGCCGGGCCTGGTTCTGCTGCGCGAGGAAGAAGGAGACGGAGCCTGCGAGAAGGAGAAGGGCCGCGAGGCTCATCGCGACCTTCGTCGAGATCCAGTCGATCACTCAGCCCACGCTCACGACGACGGAATCGTCGAGGACCTCCAAGTGGATTTCGTACGTCCCGGCTCCGAGGACGAGGGTCTTCCCGTCGGGCCCCGCCATCGAAACGGTCGGCTTCTCGACGAGGACCGCGCGCTCGCCCTCCCCAGCGATCCTGTACCGCACGACGTTCGCGAAGGCGCCCCCCGGACGGTCTCCGATCCAGACGTACAGCACGGAGGTGAAGGACCCGCCGCGGAAATCGAGCTCCAGAGTCTCGGCCCCTCCTCCCGCGATGGCGTACTGCTGCGCGGCGTGCGTGAGCCGGAGGACCTCGCCCTCGACCCGCTGCGCGACCTGGCCGTGGTCGTACGCGTCGAGCCCCGCGTACACGACCGGGACCGTGATCCCCATCACGATCGCGACGATCAGGAGTTGGAGCGGGAGGCCTTCGATCCCCGCCGCGTCCCCATGGAGTCCCATCACGGACTCACTGCCTGACCACGAGGATGTCGTCCGTTCCCCTCGGGAACCCGGACGCCTCCACGGTCACGTCGATCTTCGCGGTGAGCGAATTCGCCGGGATTCGGACCTGGAGGTTCGGGAACGTGACGGTCCCGTCCCGGGTCCCGTCATCGCCGTCCTGGCGGGGCAGCGGCTGGTTCACCCCGGGGCCCGCGAGGCTCACGATGATCCCCCCGACGGGGTTCCCCTTCTGGTCGAACGCCCGCACCGTGATCGTGACTGTCTTCGTCGCCAGTTCGTTCGTCGGCACCCCCTGGATGCTTACGATCTCCGGGGTCGTCTCGACCCGGCTGATCGCGTTCGGCGTCTGGATCGACAGGACCCACCCCAGGATGATTGCGAGGGCGATCCCCGCCACGATCACCGCAATCATCAACTGGAGGGGCAGTCCCTCGATCGCTGCGCGCTCGTCTCGACGGATGAGAATTCGGTGTGCCACCGCATCTCCCCCACGGGTCCGGGCATGGGACGGCCGGATAATAATGGTTTCCAGGGTGGCGGCGCGCAGGGTTATCCTGCTCTCCGCGATGACCGCCCGTGGCCTCCTTCGAGTACCGCCACGAGGTCGTCGTCCGGGCCCCGCGGGAGGATGCGTACGCGTGGTGGACGGACTTCACCCCGGACGACCACGCGGGGGACCGGACATTGCACGGGACGCGGACGGAGCTCCGTAGGGACGGCGATTCGTGGACATGGACGGACGAATACGTCGCGATGGGGCTGCGGACGAAATGGCGGTGGCGGGTCACGCTCCATCCGCCGCAGTGGGAGGAGCTCCACGGCGAGACGAGGCTCGGGAGGCTGGACGGGATCATCACGTTCCAGGCGGTCTAGGGAGGGACGCGGGTGCAGGAGGTCGGGACGTTCAGCGCGACGGGCCTCGGGAAGCTCCTCGCCCGGGCCCTCCGCAGGTCCCTCACGCGACTGCTCGAGGAGGACTTCAAGGAGCACTGGGCGGATTTCCGCAGGGAGCGGGATTCGCGGTAGGGAAGCCACCGGAGAGGATCGAACTCCCGACCTGCGGTTTACAAAACCGCCGCTCTACCGCTGAGCTACGGTGGCAACGCGGGGACCATCGCCGCGGTCTGCAAAAATGCTTCGACTCGGAATCGCCCGGCGCCTTCCATTCGGATACTTTTATGAGGGTCGCTATATATCGACGCCCCGAGAGGGGAGGAGCATGACCCTTCCTTGCCCGAACTGCGGTGCGGACCTCCGTTTCATCGAAGACTACGGCCGGCAGTACTGCGACGCTTGCGGCCAGTACGCGCCGGAGGGGTACGGCGGCGGGAAGAGCCTCCTCTGCCCGAAGTGCGGCGGCGTCCTCTCGTACATCCCGGACTACGACCGGTACTTCTGCTACAAGGACCAGGAGTACGCGCCGGACGACTTCGGGAAGGAGCCCGCGCCTCCCCCCGAGGACACCGCGGAGCTCCCACGGTTCGATGAGCTCCTCCCGCCGGAGCCGGAGGCACCCGTCCCCGCGACCCCCGCACCGGAGCCCCCCGGGTCCGCTCTCGCGCCCGAGGCGCGACCTCCGGAGACGCCCCCCGTGACGGTTCCCGAGCCCGTTCCTCCGATCGCCGCCATCCCTCCGGAACGTC
>Ga0184623_10000552_pt1 | contig 15892 bp, 13 predicted proteins | sample PLM1_100_b1_FD_133138 | JGI IMG/M metagenome (GOLD analysis project Ga0184623, IMG submission 133138) | Groundwater sediment microbial communities from an aquifer in East River, Colorado, USA - PLM1_100_b1 | ecosystem: Environmental > Terrestrial > Soil > Riparian zone | place: USA: East River...
AAGTTCGGCGCTCGGCTCTCGGATCTCGGCTCTCGGCCCTCGAACAGTTAAGGCGAGATCCGAGAGCCAAGCGCCGAGTTCGAGCGCCGAGACCCGAGATCCAAGAGCCGAGCGCCGAGTGCGAGAGCCAGCGCCGAGAGCCCAGCGCCGAGATCCGAGCGCCGAGCGCCGTGTTCCAGAATGGCACGTCCAGTCGCTTTCATTTTTCGAAAGTCAGCGACGAAAAATTGGAAAGCAAGCGTAGGAGCAAGGCGGACAAACGACCAGATTCCGGCGGTTTTTTTGTGGCGTATCTGAGGCACGCCCTTTGCTCAAAGGACGAGGCATCCACGAACATTTACATGGGGGGAGGCCGTATGCGTCGCAAATTCGTATGGGTTGGATAATGAGTCGGAACGATAAGGCCGCGGCATTCGCCGAAGCCGATCCTGGCGTAGCCGTCGCGCTCGCAGTACCCGTGGATCATGATTTCATCGCCGTCGGCAAGAAAACGACGTTCCTCGCCGGTTGGCAGCGTCAGCGGCTCAGTGCCCTGCCGCGTGATCTCCAGCAGGCAACCGAGTGAATCACTCCGTGGTCCCGACACAGTACCGCTACCCAGCAGATCTCCCGTCCGAAGATTGCAGCCGTTGCTTGTGTGGTGAGTGAGCATCTGCGCCAGAGTCCAGTACAACTCTCGAAACGAGTTACGGCTCAGGCGCAGCGGCTCATGTCCTTCCTCTCGCATTTGCGCTGATCGCAGAAAAGCCTCAACGCGGATATCGAACCCGCCCGCCGTGTCGTTGCCTGTTGATGTGAGATACGGCAGCAGTGGCGGGTCTTGTGGCGGCCGGGCAAAGGCCGGACTTCGAAATGGTTCGAGCGCTTCGAACGTGACGACCCATGGTGAGATGGTCGTCGCAAAATTCTTGGCGAGAAAGGGGCCGAGGGGCTGGTACTCCCAGGCTTGAATGTCGCGTGCCGACCAGTCATTCAGAAGGCAGAGTCCGAAGATATGCGCCTCGGCTTCGTCGAGCGCGACCGGTTGCCCGAGTGTGTTGCCGGTGCCGACGAACGCGCCGATTTCCAGTTCATAGTCCAGCCGATTGGACGGACCGAAGACGGGTTGCTGCGCATCCAGCGGCTTCGCCTGGCCTGACGGCCGGATGATATCGGATCCGCTAACCACGATTGACGAGCTCCGGCCGTGATACGCAATCGGCAAATGTTTGTAGTTTGGAAGCAACGGATTGTCGGGACGGAACAGTCGGCCAACGTTGGTCGCATGATAGATGGACGCGTAAAAGTCGGTGTAGTCGCCGATCGCGACGGGCAACTGAAGCTCGGCCTGGTCTATCGGGACCAGGAGCTTTGGATCTGCTCCCCACCCGTCGGCGCCGAGGATCTTCGTCAGCCGCGGCCGAAGCTGAGCCATCGCTGAGCGACCGAGCGACATCAGCGAATTCAACGTCGGCGCGGTCACCGCTTCCTGCAGCTCCCGGGAAAGTCCATCCAGGAGCCTCGCTTCATGGCACCGGCTCAGATCGAGGATCTGATCGCCGATCGCCACGCCGATCCGCGGCTGCTCTTCGTGGTCGAGACGCCTGAACACGCCAAACGGAAGATTCTGAATCGGGAAGTCAGTCCCTTCGGCGTTGGCCGAGTCGACCCAGCTCCGCAAGTGTGGATCGTGCGTGTCGTCGATCATTCTGAGGCTTCGAGGCACGAGCGCCGCACGCTGGCCATCTCATTCACGCAAGGCGCAGCCGCTCGAGCTCTTCGACTGGCTGCTCGAAGGCGCAGGAGCCAAACGAGCGGAAGAAATGACGCCGCGTATCGGCCAGATCTGCCGTCGCGATGTTCCGATCACGCCACGTGACGCCACTCGGGCAGAACGCGAAGCCCTCGGCCGAAGACTCACGAAGCACTTCCAGCACCGCCGCGGAGGATGCTCCCATATGCACTAATGCGGCAGCGACGCTTACGTTCAGAAATCCGTGCATGCAAGCCTGTGGACTATCGGGCTCGTACGTCAACGGGTAGCGGCCACGAAGAGCGTGGTGAAGACCGGCTGTGGCTTTGAAGGCAACGCGTGCCGCCGCGCACGCGGTCATGAAGCGAATGACCTCCGTCTCAGTGGGGAACGCTCCTGCGACGATTCCGCCGGTGCGAATCTTCGCGGAAGCGCCATGGCGCGCAATTGCTGCGATGCGGCCGTCAAGATCCACGTCGAGCAGCGGCACTTCGAAGAAGGCGTCGACAGTGTCCGGAACCCGGGGAGCCACTCGATCGATCTCAACGGCATCGAGTGAACCAAACTCCAAAGCCGCAATGGAGGCCCTTCCCCGCCACTCGGTATTGAAGCGCTCCACCTGCTCGAGTGAGTTGCCGGTCATGATGAGGCTCAAGGGCCAAGGTGGCTGTCCAAGGTCGCGCAGGATCGTCGGAGCCAGCTGTTCGAATTCCTGGAGGTGCGATGCCGGAAGGACGAAGCGGCCGAGCAGCCAGGCGTGCGCTCCAGTCTGCGCGCGTGCGTAGGTCGAGACGGCGTCGGCGAGGTTGAGCCTGGCAGGCGGAAATGTTCCGGCGTAATCCAGGGCCGAGTGTAAGAAGACTTCGATTGCTGTCGGCATGTGTCTCGGCAAATCTACAACGGTCACGGTATCGGCGTCTTGATTTTCTTCTCTCCTTGAACGACGTTTTTCGTTGCGCTATCCTTCAAGATATGCAGGACTTCTTCCCGATAAGGCGAATCGATCACCTCGAATTCCATGTCGGCAACGCGAAACAGGCCGCCGCGTTCTATACCAACTGCTTCGGCTTTGCGCCCCTTGGCTATTGCGGCCTCGAGACCGGCAGTCGCGACGCCGCCTCGTACGTTCTGGGACAGGGGGACATTCGATTCGTTCTGACGACCGCTCTCGGTCCCGAGCATCCGACCGCGCGGTTCGTGCTCCAGCACGGCGACGGAGTGGCAGTGATTGCGCTCGAAGTGCCGGACGCGACCCAGGCGTTCGAGGAATCGACGCGCCGCGGCGCCGTCGCGGCCATCGGGCCAACAGCCGTCAAGGACGAAGGCGGCGTGCTCCGCTATGCAGCCGTCCACGCCTATGGCGACACGTTGCTGAAATTTGTCGAGCGCGACGATTATGCCGGGCTCTTTGCGCCAGGCTTTCGTGCGCTTCCAACCCATACCTCGCACGACAACAGTGCCGGTCTGCAAGCTATCGATCACGTCGTCGGCAACGTGGAGCTCGGTGCGATGGACCGTTGGGTCCGCTTCTTTGCCGACACGATGGGCTTCAGCCAGCTGGTCCATTTCGACGACAAGAAAATCTCGACCGAATATTCGGCACTGATGTCGAAGGTGATGCAGGACGGGACGGGCCGCATCAAGTTCCCCATCAATGAGCCCGCGACGGGCAGGCGGAAGTCCCAGATTGAGGAGTATCTCGAATACTACCGCGGGCCAGGCGTGCAACACATTGCCTGCGCGACCGATGATATCGTCAAGACCGTCTCCACGCTGCGGGATCGCGGCGTCGAGTTTCTCCGTGTGCCGTCGACATACTACGAGGACCTCGAGAAGCGGGTTGGCAAGATCGACGAACCGATTGGCACGCTCGCTGAGCTGGGAATCCTGGCAGACAGCGATGAGGAAGGCTACCTGCTGCAGATTTTCACGGAGCCCGTGCAGGACCGTCCGACCCTGTTTTTCGAAGTCATCGAGCGGCACGGCTCGCGTGGCTTCGGCGCCGGCAACTTCAAATCGCTCTTCGAGGCCATCGAACGCGAGCAGGCGCGCCGCGGGAATCTGGTATAAGCGCCTGCGGCCCGTGCGAGGCGCCGGGGTCCCCAACGCGGCAGCCGCGTTGGGGTGGCCCGCCGGAGGGAACCGCGGCTGAAGGCCGCGCCGCCGAGCGCGAGCGAGCGGGGGTGGGGCCCCGCGAGCATTAATAAGCGCCTGCGGGTGTTGCGACGAGCGAAGCCGAGGAGCAACGGCGAGCGGGGGTGGGGCCCCGCGAGCATTAATAAAAGAAGGCTGAAGGCTTATGCCTGAAGGCTGTTAGCTATGTACTACTTCAAGCTCGGGAAGATCCCGCACAAGCGCCACACGCAGTTCCGGCAACCCGACGGGTCGTTGTACCACGAGGAGCTGATGGGGCTTCGCGGCTTCACTGGCAACAAGTCGCTTCTCTATCATCTCCGGCCTCCCACGCAGGTTCGTCAGATCGAGCGCGGCTGCGACGTCGATAAGCCGTACGCGGATCAGGGTCCGCTGCGCCATCGCCTTTTACGCACGGCTCAACTCTCCCCGAGCGGTGACGCCATCCAGGGACGGGTCCTGCTGATGGGGAACGATGATGTGACCATTTCGGTGGTGAGGCCGCAGCAGCCGATGCACTACTGGTATCGTTACGCGCATGGTGACGAAGTCATCTTCGTTCACGAGGGCACCGGAACTCTCGAGAGTCAATTCGGGACACTGAGGTACGGACGCGGCGACTATCTTGTGATTCCGACCGGCGTCATCTGGCGGATGCTGCCCGATGCCAGCATCGATCAGCGAATGCTCATCGTGGAAAGCTCAGGCGGCCATATCGAACCGCCGAGGCGATATGTGAATTCGTACGGGCAGTTTCTCGAAAGCGCGCCGTATTCTGAGCGAGACCTCCGGCCGCCAGACGAGCTCGTTACCCATGATGAGGAGGGCGAATTCGAGGTGCGCGTGAAGGCCCGCGGCCACATTGCGCGGTATGTCTACCCTCACCATCCGCTGGACGTCGTCGGGTGGGATGGGCATCTCTGGCCGTTCGCGTTCAACATCAGCGATTTCGAGCCGATCACCGGGCGTGTGCATCAGCCGCCGCCGGTGCATCAGACGTTCGACGGGCCCGGCTTCGTCGTCTGTTCCTTCGTGCCTCGACTGTTCGATTACCACCCGCTCGCCATTCCCGCGCCCTACAACCACTCCAACGTCGATTCCGACGAGGTAATCTATTACGTCGATGGCGACTTCATGTCGCGCCGGGGAATCGAGTCGGCTTCGTTCACGGTGCACCCGAACGGGATTCCGCACGGTCCGCATCCCGGCACGTATGAGGGGTCGATCGGAAAGTCACGCACCGACGAGCTCGCCGTCATGGTCGACACGTTCCGTCCGCTCAAACTGACGACGCAGGCGGTCGCCGTCGAGGACGAGACGTACCCGATGAGTTGGAACCAGTAGTCGTCGGTCGACAGTCGCCAGTCACCAGTCGTTTCGTGATGTAGGGCGGACTTTGCAGGTCCGCCGATCGAAACGTTTCGGTGCACACAGTTCAATAACCCGACTTGTAGGGCGGACCTTCAGGTCCGCCACAACTCTTGGCGGGTCTAAAGACCCGCCCTACAGGTGTTGAACCATCTGTAGTCCCCTCTATGTAATGTGGTGGCGTCGATATGTCGGCGGACCTTCCCCCTCAACGTGAAGCTTCCGCCTTCGCTGAAGCTCCGGCGGATCGCGTAGCCCTGGTGAAGGCGGTCAGGTCCCTCGAAACTAGTTCCGGTAGTGTCCGGCTAAATTTAGCCGGACTCCGCGCGCGAAAGTGGAACTACTGCGAGGACTCTTCCTCGCGAGTGGTGTCTTCTGAGGCAGATGCTGCTGCTGGGTCGCCCCCCGTTGCTGGGCGGGGCTCCACCGCGGCGTCGCGCAGGCGCCGCTCCAAGTCGGCCAGCCGCTGCTCAGCCATCAGCCGCGTTCGTCTGTCATCGGCGAGCTTGTCGTAGGCACGCTGTACCGTGTCGGGCATCCATTGATGCTCGAGAAACTTGAGCAGCGCGTCGAGCTCCTCGGGAGTGAGGCCCATCGACCCTATTCAACGCCAATTCCGCGGTCGAGGCAATCGAGCTGCCGTGCTAAGATTCTTTGATCGTGCGGGCTTGCGGGGCTTCCCTCTTGAAGCCCTGCCTGTCGCAGCGCCTCAGGTCCCCATCGTCCAGAGGCCCAGGACGTGGCCCTTTCAAGGCCAAAACACGGGTTCGAATCCCGTTGGGGACGCCACTTGATTTTCAGCGTCGTCAGCGCACGTTAAGTAATTGAATGCGTGCGTGGTTACGGCGGTTCGAACAAATCGTTTTCCGTCGAAGGCAATCCCGTCCGGGAAGAACAGCTGCTGCAGCCGCTGCTTCTGATTCAGGGAGGCCTGCACCCACAGGTCCGACGCCCTCGGCAAAACGCGTTCTGCGAAGGCGAGGATGCCTTCTACGTCGAATTTATCGAGTTCGACGGAGTGTCGGTCGATCTGCGTGAGCGTGAGCTCCTGGCGCAGCCTGTCTCGTTGCCGCTCGTACGTGTCCACGTCGATCGCCTTCGCATAGATGAAGGCTTCGTCCAGGCGGTCGAGCTTTTGCTGAATCGTTTTCGCATTGCGCTCCGCGTCGGCAGCGTCGCGGCCGACCAGGGCCTTACGCTCGTGCCACGCGCGCAGAATGAGATCCTTCACGAGTCGCATGTATCCCGGTGTCGGCTGCAGGCGTTCCAATTCGTCGGTGAACAGGCCTTCGAGCTTCGCCTTCGTCACGTTGACTGCCCGGCACTGGCGCCAGCAGTGGTAGTACGGGTAGCGTCCGCTCCTGCCCTTCGACCAGCTCGCGGTGAGCGGCCTGCCGCATTCGGCGCATCGTACGAGACCCTTCAGCGGGAAATCGGGCCGATTCCGCTCGTGCGGTCCAACGACCTGAATTCTCCCTTGCAGAATCGCCTGCACGCGGTAGAACGTGTCGTCGGACACGAGCGGATCGAAATCTCCACGTCGCGACACGCCGAAATGCGGCATATCGATGAAACCGGTGTACAGCCGATTCGTGAGCATGCGCCCGAAGCTTTGCGGGTTCATCGTCGAACCGATCCGTGTGCGTAGGCCGAGGCGAGTAACACTGTCGAGCACTTCCTCTTTCGTGAATCGACCCGTCGCGAACTCCTCGAAGGCTCTCGTCACAAGCGCCCCACGATCCGGATCAGGCATCAGGCTCTTGCCCGTCCATTTCGGGGCGTTGAGATAGCCAACAGGAGGAATAAACGTCCAGCGGCCCTGTTCGAGCGCGGTTCGCATTCCCGCGCGCGTCCGCTCGGCTCGTACGTCATTGTCGAATTGCGCGAAAGCGGCGAGCACGCCTTCCATCAGCTTGCCAGTGGACGTGTCGTCGATTGGCTCTGTGGCTGACCGCAATGAAATCCCGAGGGACTTCAGAAATGCCCTGAGAGCGAAATGATCGTACTTCTCGCGTGCGAATCGCGTGAGGTTGTAGACGATCACGAAATGGACCTTGCCCTTGTGCGTGCGGCAGTACTTGAGCAGGTTCTGCAGCTCGGTGCGATCGGTGGTCTTGGCGCTCTCGCCTTCCTCCTTGAATCGCTCCACAACTTCGTAGCCTTCGCGCCGGCAGTACTCCTCGCACGCGCGAAGTTGCGTCGGCAGACTGAGATTCTCCGTCTGCTCCTTCGTGCTCACGCGCACGTAGATCACTGCACCGACCATGAGTCGCAGCTTAGACCCATTCTCTGAGGCAGGCAAGGTGGTGTGTACGGGAGTCACGACCTGCTACTCCAACGTGGCGGTCTCTCCAGGAACATCTCGACGATGATGTGAGCCATCGCGTCGGCGTGGTGTCGAATCAGATCGACTTCGTGATCCGACAGACCGTCCGCCTCGTCGCCCAACAGCTCCCGACAGCGCGCGATCGAGATCAACTCGGATGCGATGTCTTCAGCGTGCGCGTGCTCCATGCCTCGCCCCGCATCTTCAGAACCGATTTCTTGTTTCTGGAGTTGCGCGCGCAGCACGCCGACCGTTGTGGCCGGCGTGCTGGGTCCGTCGCGCAGATGCGGGCGTGCCGCCGACATCGGACCGCAGGAGCCGTGCTCCGTGCGGCGGTGGTCAGGTATGACCTTGGACCACCTGCGGGTGACGAGTCTTTCAACCGTGTCGTGACCTATGGCCACGATTGTCGAAGACGCTGTGCGATCAGGGAACGCGAGTCACTGAGACGCGCGTCGCTGCGCACGGCCTGTGTGCTCGTTGAATGTCGGACCATTTACCATTTGGTCGAACATCGAACAGCACATCGTATGTGGGGAGCGTGCGATTGGGGCTCTGGGAGCGCCGACCGGAACGCGGTCTGCATGCACTGCGTGCGATGCGGAGGGGGTGCCTGTGGCACCGGCGAGATGCCCACAGAATAGCGCCGTGGTGAAGCTTTCGTCAACCTGAACTATCGGCCATCACGTAGCTGCTCCGTCAGGCGCTGCGCGCAGGCGCGGTCCAGGCCCAAAGCGCCGCGGAACGCGGCGGCGGAGCGCAGCGACGAGGCCTGGACGGCGCCGAGCACAGCGGCACGCTAAAGAACGTGATGGCCGGCGTGCACGTGCACGACCAGGACATCGTGCAGATCCCACGTGTGACGCGGCCCACAACCATGTCTGGACGCGAGCCAGATCGCACGACAGAACGCGAGCGTGAGCGGCGTGCAGATCGCCGTCACCGGCGGCGCACATCGCCCACGATCATGACGCCATCTGGTCGCGACAGCGACAGGCAAGCCGTGGCGTGAACGACCCCATCCGTTTCAGGCGCGGGGCCACCCCTCGCGCGCCGCACCGGGGTCGTTCACGCCACGGCTTGCTGATCAATCCAGACGCCGTGGCGCTTTCGACGGGCGGCACACCGCGCCGCCCGATCAAGACGATGCACTGACAAGTGCTTGCGCTGATTAGGAGTTGAGCCGCATCACGCGCGCTCACGTACACCGACATTCCGACCCGTTAGGCATCCTCGATGCTCGAAATCAAGGGGGACAACCTACGGGGTCTCTGGGTTGTCTCCCCGCCCAGCCCCTTCTCAAGGCTTCAGGCGACGCCAACCAGGGGCGTGAGCTGCAGGTACTGGTGTGGGAGTTCCGCGAATTCGAGGCGTCCCCATCCGCGTTGCAGATGGTCGTGAAGAATGCCGGTCTGGACGGCCCACAGGGCTTGTATGCCCCTTTGTTCCCACATCCGATGGAGCGCCCGGAAGCGCGCCGCCCCGAACTTCCGCGCGCCCGTGCCAAGGTCGAGATCCGGGTCCGGAGCGGGGTCGGTCGCCTGGCCCTGGCGCGCCCGAAAATACCAGTCAAGCTGATCGACGTCGGCGGGTGTCAGCGGCATCGTGAACGCGTCGCGCAGGGCATACCGATAGAGCGCCGCCGCCTTGCGAAATCGCCGGGGGACGAGAACGCGGATCGTCCACTCGTCGACCCACTTGAGGAGGTCGGCGTGCCGCAGGAGAAACAGGCGGAACTCGGCGGGCACTTCGCGGGTGACGAGATAGAGAAATACGTGGCGCCGGCCGCCGTCGCGCGGCACGCCGATCGGAAGCTTCTCGGGAAAGTACCGTGTGGTTTTCTCCTTGCCCTCCCCGAACGTGAGATGGGGATACCACTCCCGCGGCAGGTCCTTCTGGAGGCGATCGCTGAAATACGCCACCTTATCGCGCTCGGTGCCGAGCCAGCCGTGGTGCCGGTCCGCGAGTACAGCATCCAGAAGCATGAGCCGCTCGACAAATCGGCCGAGTGACGCGGGCTTCCGGTTTCGGTTATTTGGCTCGCCAATCGCCTCGTACAACGGCTTGTACTGCACGTGAAACAGTCGGCCGCGGTGCAGCGCGCCGGGCGTGATAGCGGTCGCGTAGCCGCGGCTGACGAGCTTGGCCAGAAAATCGTGCGTGTTCTGACCGTGGGCGATGCCAGCGAATGCGCGGTACTGGCGTTCGATGAAGACGCCGGAGTGGATGAGGACGTGCACGAGAAACCGCGCCTGACGCTCGGTGAAGCCGAAGGCGATAACGGCGTTGACGCGTTCCGGCCGGATGCTGTCGCACAATTCGCGTGGGGTCCAGAGATTCACAGGAAGTCCTCTGCCACGCGCGGATCGAAGGGCCGCCCGCCACTACGTCCACCGCTGCGATAACAGGTGAACCTCGCCCGCGCCCGACTGGCCGCGTGGGTACCTCGGTAGTGGTCCGTGACCACTTCGATGTCTTCGTGACGGTCACGTCCATCGAGCTCATACTCGATGCGGAAATCGGGGAGGTGCACCGACTCGTCGAAGTACGGCAGGTCATGTTCCCGCGCCCACTCCTCGATCTCCCGCGCATCGCGATCGGGCCGCCCATCACTGTCTGGGCGGTCCCGGTTGTGCTCCTGCAGGAACTCCTGGTACTCACGCCGCAGGTCCCGTTCCAGGACGATGCGTTCGATCTCGCCGCCCTCCTCGCGCAGCCGCTTCTCGACTTTCAGGTAGGCCCGAAACAGCTGTGCGTCGTGCTGCAATTCACGCGCGCGACCAAGCCCCGAGTGGAACTCTTGGCCTCGGCCATCCTCACGGTCGTGGCGATGCGCGTCGAGCACGTGCCAGCCCCGGTCGGTGAGCACGGCTGCGCGCTCATCGCCGTTGATCTGGACGAAGCGGATCAAGCCCTCATCCCCCAGGTGGTGCAGGGTTGAGTCACGCGGATCTGCGGACGCATCGCGCACGTCATCGAGGTCGCGTTCTGCTACGACCCGAAACGCGCCAATGGTGGCGAGCATCCGGCTGTCTTCGCCGTTCAGCTCACACAGGCGCTCTCGCTCGTCCTGGACCAGCTCTCGTTCGAGGCCGTGCGGCAGGTCCAGCCGGTGCACGAAAGGGTCACGCGGATCGCGGTCGCGGGGATCCAACTCGCGCTCACGCTCGTCACGCTCGCGCGCATCCTCGCCCCAGCGCGAGTCGTAGATGCCCTCGCGATCGCAGTCGCGTTCATCGGCAGAGTCCCGAGGGTCGAAATCGAACATCGCCGTCCTCCCCGGCCGCCGTTCGGCCCGATGTTGTTTCGTAAATGGACTCAGGCGATGTTCGCGAGAGGCTCGAACCGCGACGGAACGCCAGGATCACCGGGACCGAAGCGTTCCGGGGCGTGGTCTTTGGTGGGAGCCTGCGCTCGTGGCCCATCAGGGCGCGTGAGCGAAGGTCCGCTCCGTCGTCAGGCGACGAGGAGGGGCAGCCGACCGAAAGCTGCTTGCGACTGTTATACCGCTGCAGGCGAAATACCGCAAGGCGAGGACCGCGAGGAACCTCCGGCGTCAACGCCCGCAGCGGTCAAGATCACGTTGGCTGGATGGGTATGAGTGACGAATCCCAAACTGCGCGGTGACCAACTACGAGTGGGACCCGGCGCTGGGGCGACTCACGCTGACTCGACTGGCTGAAACACTTGCAGGCCAGAAATAAGGTGAGCGACTGTCAGGTGCTACGTTCTGGACACCTGCCGAGTTTTCAATCCCAACCAAAATCGATTCGGCTATCCGAAAGAATGGGGACCTGCGCTGTTGTTTCAGACGCTTTCACCTAAATCGTCTCAGCCGACCGAGGAAGGCGCGTCCCGCGATCTCGTTCCGGGTGGTCTGTGCGAACAGGCAGCGCCGGCATGGGGGCGTGTCGAAGTCGACGGCGCGCGATGGATCGGGGCCAAGCACCCCTCCCACTTTCTAAGAGCTCGCAGTTATCACTCGCGCAAGCCGGAATCGGACAGGTGTGGAACCGTCTTCTTAAGAGCGATCCTCAAATGCGAAGCTGGTACGCCGAGCTGAACCGGCAACTTGGAGCGCTACTGTCAATGGCAGATCGTTTCCGCTGACAGCCCGAGACGGTGTCAGTTTGGGGTGCGGCTGATTTTCTGAGGGATGCCGTATGTTCGGACTTGCGGGCTACCGAAGGAGCCGGCCAGAGATCGGCGCTACGTGCGGCTCATCTCGCTGCTGTGATTGAATCTACTTGGATCGTCTTGGTCTTGGAGTCCAGCGTGCCGACGACTGCTACTTTCTTTCCGGCAAACTCTCTTGATTTGTCCTGGTCGCTCAACCGATAGACTTCTTTGCCGTCAAACAAAACGAACTGGCCGCCGTGGTCGAGGACGCAAGCGATGGTGCAGGCAGCGTCGGTCGACCCCATCCGCATTCCGGAATGATCGGCTCCGGGGCACTCGTTATCGGTGATCGTGCCTGAGAAAGTCTGTCTGCTCTGAACTGCAAACATCGTGGCGGAGACAAGAAGAGCGGAGGCAAGAAGACATGTCAGTAGATATTTCATAAAGCTCGCGCAAAGCGAAGTCATTCGCAACCTGCGGGAAATCGGGGCAAGGTGTCACACACCTCCCCCTGATTCGTTGTCGAAAACCCCGAGGCCGAGAAACTCTCTGCCGGTTATCGGCCCGGCAACATGATGTGGGCTTCCGGCGTGCCCGCAAACATCAGCCAGGCGCCGCCCGAGTCGCGAACCTCCGGCAGTCCGACTTGCGTTCCCTTCAAGTTCGGCATGCCGACAAACGTGTGCCAGATGGCGGTGTCCTGGCTGTCGCCCCGGAGATTATACCAAATGGACCCGACTTCGGACAGCACGCGCGTTCCGTCTTTCGCGGCGGCCAAAACCAGCTCCCTAATCCCTCCGGTGCCGCTGCTCGACAAGACAGGCTTGCCACCTTCCACCGTTGGCGTGGCCTTGCTCCCCATCTCCGCGAACGCTCGATTCTGCGCGATGCGCGGCAGGTTGGCATCGCTGCTGGTGCACTCCACCGACCACTTCTCCTCTCCGGGCCAGCCGCTCAGGTCGTAGCAGACCATACGGCCGGGGCCGCTCCTCAAAACTTCAAACGTAAAGTCGGCAGCCGTGACCTTTTCGCCCGCATTCGGATTCCGAATCCACTTAATGACCGTGGCCTCCTTGGCCATAGCGTCGTTCGGAGCGGCGAGCAACGGCTTTTGGATGGGGTCTGTCGTATGGGTCCGGCGCGCCTCTATGACCTGCGCCTGCGCCGGCGCGCTCATCGCAACCGCCATTACGCCGAGTACAAACAGAGAAATCGGTTTCATGTGAGTCCTCCAATCGCTATGCCTCAAAATTTGGGCGTAAAGCCAGTAGCAGCCTACCACGACGGCGCGTACTCTGCTCTATCGAATTCTTCCGCCGACGGGCAGGCCGCTCGGTACGCGCTCGGGAATCGTCCGGTCGAACGAGCCATCGCTCAGAGCATATAAAAACTCGATCAGATCCACGTCTTCTTCGTCCACGTTCTTCAACTCGCGAAGCCGCGGATCGAGCTCCTCGTATCTGACGTTCGGGTTCCGGGAGCTCCCGGCGATGGTGGATTCATAGAACCCCACGACGGCGCTCAGCGTCCGGGACGTGCCATTGTGCTGGTATGGGAAGGTAAATTCGAGGTTTCGCAGCGACGCCGTGCGAAACGCATAGCTGTCGCACGCTGCTCGGGACGCTGCAGTACGCGGCTCCTGAGGAGATGCCGGGCAAGGAGGCTTCTGCGCGCCTCCGTCGGAGGCGGGCAGAGCGGGGTTGTCGGGCACGCCCATGACATGCAGTTTGTAATCGGAGAACATGGGCCCGTTGTGGCACCTGATGCACCCGATCTCCTCGAAGCGCTGCATTCCCCTGACCTGTTTCTCCGTCATGGCGCTGCGGTCGCCGCGCATGTAGCGGTCGAACGGCGAGTTGTTGGCCAGCAGCGACCGCATGAACGCCGCTATCGCCCTGCCTAGGTTTTCCGCGTTGACCGGCTGTTCACTGCCGAAGGCCCCGGCGAACAGGCTCTGGTACTCGGCGTTGGCCTGGAGCTTCTTCACCACTCTCGCGACAGCCTCATCCTCCGGGTAGGTGTTTTCTCGCATTTCCTCAAGCGACTTGAGCGGTTCGAGCGCCTGCGATTCGAGGCTCCTGATGCGATTGTCCCAGAACGCCGGCGCAGTCGCCGGGTCGTAGCGGCCCGATTCATCGATGCCGTTGAAAGCAACGTTCAGAACCGTCGGACTATTGCGTTTGACGATCGGAATCGAACTGCCGGGCGCCTGCCGCCGGAAGCGGCCCAGGCCGATGCCCGTCACGCCGAGCGACAGGTCGCGGTCCTCCGCATAGGCGTTTTGGGGATGATGGCACGTCGCGCAGGCTACGTCTTGGGGTCCCGACAAAAGCGGGTCCCAGAACAGCAGCCTTCCCAGCGCAACTTTTGCCGGGGTCGTCGGGTTATCTTTCGGCGCCTGCGGAGTCGACGGCAGCGCCGACACACTGTGTTTAACGGCACCAACTTCTTGTCCAACGGCACCAACTTCCATGAAAAGGAGTACGGCGACCGTAGCTGCTGCGACCAGCAGTCCGGTAAGGTGTTTCGCTCCGAACAAAAACTCACGGAATTGACTTTTCATCAAAGTTGCCTCCTATCGCACGCGCTACTACGATTTCAGTACCAGCACCACCACCTCGGGGCGCTCGACCGCCTGAAGGGGCAGCCAGGGCCTCCCCCGCCGGGATTTCCGTTTTGGCCGCTAAAGATCGGTAGCATGCTACACCCGCAGACGCCAGTGCGACAACATTCTTCTTCCATCCCTCCGTGCGTCATAAAGGCTCGACAGCGGCTCGCTATGACATGAATTCGGTGGGGAGAATGGCGCGTTTCCGGGCATTGTCTCGAACACCTCTCCGCTGTTGTGCCTTTCCTTCGCTGGATTCCCTCGGTCGGCCGTCGCCCGTCAGCCCGTCGGAACCGGCAGCGCCCAGATCCGCCGGAGCATCGCCCCGAACAGCCGCCGGGTTAAATGGCTCTCCGCCAGCAGGAGCCAATAGTACCGGGCGTGCTTGATCAGGAGACCGCCGGTCTTCACCAATCGTTGTTGCAGGCTCGTCAGCGACCACGTGTCGATCCGCTTCGGCAGCACCAGCCGGCGCCACAGGTTCCCGAGGTTATGGGCCAGGACGCTCAACTGCAGTCGGACCTCGTTCGCTCGGAATCGGTGACACGACAGCCAAGCGGCTCCAGCGCGGCGCGCAGCTGTGCCTGACCAAGCGTATCGGTGATGTGTTGCTCGGGTCGATTCATGTCGAGCGGTGAAGCGACTCGGTTCGTTAGCTCCTCTTAGCTCGTCGTCGGGCAAAGCGGTCAAAACGCCAGGTGGTCCTGGCCTCTTGCCCCAAAATAACAAACATCGCGATTGATCGCGATTATGCGGACGTTCACGACGCGCCTGAACAGGAAACCCTGGCAGCCACGCTCTTTCGAGGCGGTTTGATCGGTGAGCAGACATGGGACCAGGACGACATCGCTCAACCTCCGCCACCCGTTCGGGCGGAAGCCTTCGAATCTTCTGGATCAGGGTTTCTTCGGCCATGACGTCCTTGGGCGGTATTGTAGGGCCAGGGGACGTCTGGCCGTGTGCCGGTACACGGTCCGCAGGTCGCACGGGTTTCCGAGTGTCCGGCAGCGTTCACGCCGCCCGCCGAAGCCGGTCGATTTGGTCGAGCCAAGCCGCGATCTGGTTCCAACTGGCTGGCATTAGGGACGCCATTTGGAATCAATCACTTCCGAGGAGTCGTTCGACGAGGCGTGGCATCGTGTGATCCCTGGTGTGATCCCGAAGAGAGGGTGAAGCTGGACACGACGCGCACGGCCCGCTGCAATTCGGCGTCGCGCACGTGCCCGTATCGTTCCAGCATGCGCAACGACGTCCAGCCAGCGAGCTTCTGAATCGCGCGAGGATTCACGCCGGCTTCAAGCATCAACGTGATGCCCGTGTGGCGCATCGTGTGAGCAGCGCGTGCATGGCGAATTCGTAGTCAGGGACACAAAGGATCCGAAGCAGCAATTGCCAAGTGAGTCGTGCAGCTGATTTGTACAGATTGCGAGACGGACGTCGACCAAGGGCGACACAATCGGATTCGGGGCCGAACGGAGGTACGCACCTCATCGACCATTCCCCGGTGAATGCCAAACCCAATGATGCGCCGCGTGTAGTGATCCATCACGACGAGAATCCAGTGGGTTCGGAGCGTCGCCGACTCGCACCGGAACAGGTCGAGGCT
>Ga0184623_10000553_pt1 | contig 15878 bp, 11 predicted proteins | sample PLM1_100_b1_FD_133138 | JGI IMG/M metagenome (GOLD analysis project Ga0184623, IMG submission 133138) | Groundwater sediment microbial communities from an aquifer in East River, Colorado, USA - PLM1_100_b1 | ecosystem: Environmental > Terrestrial > Soil > Riparian zone | place: USA: East River...
CGAGGAGCTGCGAGTGACTGAGCGGCTGCGCCGCGAGGGGGACACACTCGTGTGGGAGGCGACTGTTGAAGACCCGGGCGTGCTCGTCGAGCCGTGGAAGCTGACGCCGCGGACGCTCAAACTGATGGCCAACACCGAGATCGAAGAAGCGGCGTTCTGCCAGGATCGAGATCTCTCACGGATGAAGGACCTGACGCACCACAACAATACGCGGTAGAGCACCCTGTTTCTGTAGAGGCGGGTCAAGACCCGCCTCTACCGGGCGGGGACCGTCCTCAGAAGGTCAATTGCGCGCTGAACTGAACGATCCTCGGATCCTGAACCTCAGTCGGTTGCCGCCACTGCGATCCGTAGGCATTGTTGACCTGCACAACACCACTGCCGTTGAACGCGTTGTAGAGATCGAGATTCCCCTGCAGACGGAGCCGCTGACTCAGCCGCACGAGTTTGGTTAGTCGCAGATCCAGTCTCCTGATCCGATGATCGTAGAGGGTGCCTGGTGCAACCAACGGGACGGTCGCAGTGGCGGTGCATGGGAGTCTCGTGCCGCAGGCGCCGAGGTTGCGGCCCAGCGACGGCACGATTTCGCTGTTCGCCGCCGCGTAAGCCGCGACGATATTCGGCCCCGAGATGTCCTGATAGATGGCGCTGACGACGAATTCGTACGGTAACGGGATCGCGCCATTCAACTTGAACTGCGTTTGACCCTTGAACGGCGTGGCCACCCGGCAAATCCTTTTTCCGTTGATGGTCGTTGCCGTCTGCGGAGCCGTAGGGAAGGCGGTCGAAACGCCGTTGGTGCTAACCGCATTCGTCGGAGCCGTCAGCGAAGCGGTCGAAACGCCGGGCGAGTCAACGACAAGGCAATTATCGGTCAGCGAACGGCCGGTATCGACGCCACCGCCGAGCTGAACACCCGACCGGAGGCGCGTGCTGATCGTGACATTGAAGAAATCATTGATCTGCTTCTGCTTCCCGTAGTGCGACGACTGCGTCACCAGATTGTCCACTTGATTGAATTTCGCGACAGAGACGTCGTACATGCCGCATACCTGATAGCCGCCGCCGCCCGGTAGATTCGGATTGAGGGGTGCCGTGATGCAGTACGGGTCGAAATCCGCCGGGGTCCTTAGAAGGTTGTCGGTGGCGATGAAGTTGCTGTACCAATTTCGGTAATAGCCCGCCGTCAGCGATATGCCGGTGCCAAGCTGACGTTGCACTTCGGTGCCAAAATCCCAGTTGGAATTGCGAACACCAAACCCACGGAGCACATCATCACCCCAGCGGGTAGTCGGGAAGAACCCTCCGAAGTTCGGATCGGACATCGCCCCGCACTCACCGTCCGCCGCCCGGTTCTTCAAGTCGCAGTCGGGAAAGTAATTGCCGTTTGCGTCAGCCCACGTCCGGGTGACGCTGTTCACAGAGGTGGAAATCGGGTTGTTGGCGGAGGACACCGCGGTTCCGGTCTTGGCTACATACCTGCCAAGGGACACCTTGACTGCCGTCTTGCCGTCTCCGAACAGGTCGTACGCGGCGCCGACACGGGGATTCACGTCTTTCCAGGCCGGCACGCCGGATACCGCGCCGAAGTCGCGCGCAGGAACCCATCCGGACGCTGGAGCGGCCACGTGACTGGCATCGACATGTCCGTTGAAGTAGTCGAATCGCAATCCGTAACTAAGCGTCAGGCGCCTGATGGCCCACTGATCCTGAAAGTAGACCCCCATATCCGCCTTCGTGCGATCGATGGCTCGATAGGGTGTCGCATACTGCGTGATTTGCGTCGGCACGCGGCTTCTGAACGCGTAATTCACGTCTCCCTGGACGTACGTCGCGACGTCAGAGACGGCTTCCTCGATTTGCATTCCGACCTTGAAGACATGAGTTCCCGTCACATACGAGACGGAGAACCGCTGGGCGGCGCGATCGGTCGCACGCTTGGACGCGTATGTGGCGGAGGCGTTGTACCGATAGTTGTTGGAAAGCTCCAATATCGAGATATCCGTGGGCTTCACGCCCGGATTCAGATAAGTGGGCCAATGGGTAATCGACAACGACGCCCCGGCCTCCAGCAGAAGCCTGGAGGTAAAGGGCGAAGTCCAATCCGCCTGATATAACCCCGCCGGTCTGAAATGGAAAGAAAGACCCGCTTCCGGCGCGCTGCCAAGGGCGCCTATCGCACGACAGAGACAATCGTCTGCCATGTCCCCGAAGAAGCTGAATTTGTTTTTTTGCGAAGCCTGCCATGTCACCCGTGCAGCCTTGGATTCGTACCACTGAAACCGGTCACCCGGCCGGGACAAATCGGGCGTGTAGAAGGGAGTGCCCTGCGTCGCGTTCCAGAAGTTCCCGGCCATCAGGTGGCCGTTGCCCCATTCACGAAACGACCCGAAGAACCACAGCTTGTCTTTCTTGATCGGCCCGCCGACACTGATGCCAGTATCGTAGATTTTCAGAATCTTGCTGACCGTCGTGAGGCCGCGCGCACGTAAATCATCATTAAGATTGCTCGCCTCAAACCTGTCGTTGGTATAAAGGCCGGAGATGCTGCCGGAAAAGGTGTTGCTGCCCTCTTTGGGAATCATGTTGACGACGGCGCCGTCGGCGTTGCTCTCGGCTGAGATGCCGCTGCTTTGCAGCGAGACTTCCTGCACGGTGTTCGAGTTCACCAGATAGCCGACGTTCCCACTCGCATGATCGATGGACATGCCATCAAACTGTCTCTTGGTGCCTGTCTTGCCGTGATAGGAATTCCCGAGGTTCTGATTCAACTGTCCGGCGACGTCTGCAAAGGAGCCCGCGAAACCAGGAGTCACTTCCACAATCGTGGCCCAGTGCTTCGTACTGGTGGGCAGCAAGTCGAGCAGATCGCTCGACACGACCGTCTGCTTGCGAACGTTCTGCGTGTCGACCAGCGGGCTTTCCCCACTCACCGTCACCGTCTCCTGAAGCGACCCTACCTGCAGGTCCGCGTTCACGGTCGCGGTGAACCCCGATGTCAGCTCGATGCCTTCCCTTTTGAGGGCGTTGAATCCCGTCAGCGTGAACGTGATGGCGTACGTGCCGGGCCGCAGATCGACGATGTTGTACCGGCCCTGCTCGTCGGTGACGACCGTGCGGACCTTTTCGATCAGGGCAGGGCTGGCCGCTTCGACCGTGACCCCGGGCAGCACCGCACCAGACGCATCTTTGACGACCCCCGCGATGCCACTTGTCTGCTGCGCCCAGACAGCGGGCGGCACGATCAGAAAACATGTGAGCACTAACAGACCTGCAGGTATGACACGGACTCGGAGCATACGTCCCCTCCCTGCTGAAAACAGTGATCGGTGCGCGCCTATTCGGGGCTTCCGCACGCCTGCACCGGCAATTCTACGTAAAGGAGACTCCGGAATTTGACTTGGTGTAGTATCTTCCCGACGGTAGGCTTGGCCCGAATGTTCCTGACGTTTCAGGGATAAGCAAAGGAGTGACTGCGATGGAACGAAAACAGGCGTCCGACTTCCCACAGGAGCTTCTCGATCTGTTTCACCTCTACGTTCACGGCGACATCAGCCGACGTGCATTCCTGGATGGCGCAGGAAAGTTCGCCGTGGGCGGACTGACGGCGGCGGGCATCTTTGAGATGCTCAAGCCCAATTACGCCTGGGCGCAGCAGGTCCAAAAGGACGACAAGCGGATCAGGACCGAGTATGTGACCGTGCCGTCGCCGCAGGGCAACGGCTCGATCAAGGGCTATCTCGTGCGACCGGCGGGTGGGAACGGAAAGTATCCTGCGATCCTCGTCGTTCACGAGAACCGCGGCCTCAACCCGTACATCGAAGATGTCGCGCGACGTTTCGGCACCGAGGGTTTCATGGCGTTTGCGCCGGACGCGCTGACCTCCGTTGGTGGATACCCGGGCGACGACGAAAAGGGGGGAGAGCTGTTTGGCAAGGTGGATCGCCCAAAAATGACCGAGGACTTCGTGGCGGCTGCCACCTGGTTGAAGGCTCGTCCCGACAGCACAGGCCGACTCGGCGTCACCGGATTCTGCTTCGGCGGAGGCATCGCCAATACCCTTGCCGTCCGGATGCCGGATCTCGCTGCGGCCGTTCCGTTCTACGGCGGTGCGCCTCCGACAGCGGACGTTCCCAAGATCAAGGCCGCCGTCCTCGTCCACCATGGCGAGGCGGATCAAAAGCTGGTCGCGCTATGGCCCGCCTACGACGCGGCAATGACGGCCGCCAAGGTCACGCACGAGGGCTACATCTATCCCAAGGCCCAACACGGTTTCTTCAACGACACGACACCCCGCTATGACGCGGCGGCCTCGAAGGTGGCGTGGCAGCGCACTCTGGCCTGGTTCAACAAGTACCTGAAGACCACCTAACCGCTTTCCGGATCAAGATCGAAGGGCTCACTCCGGTGGTGAGCCCTCCGCTCTGGTTTTCAACGCGGAGAACGCAAGAGGTCACGCGTTTTCTCCGCGCCCTCAGCGTTCAGCTTTGATTTCCTGCCGGCTGCTCAGCCAATGGGTTCAGTGCACCAGGTGACGGTGCTTGTCTGCGGGTTCAGGAACAAACAGGGGCCGGTTCGGTACTGCAGGACGCCAGCCCGCGTCAACCAACGCACTTTCGATGGCCGCGAGACACATGTTGAGAATGTCGGCGTCCTGAAAGCATTCCGGTTCGGTGCTGCTATCGCCAGTGTGCATCGTCAAGAGATAGCAATCACTTTCCTCATCATAGGAAGTTTCAAGCTGGCAGATCTCATCGTCGCGTATGAATACCCAGTGCACGGCCGTGTTATCGGCCCGCACGAAAGCGCCGAACAGATGACGATTTGTGCAGTTGTGGGAGTTCGGGGGCGGGATCTCGAATGGCTATTTCAGCGCTGACGCCTCACGCCGCCGCGCCTCCTCTTCATGGACGTAAGCGTAGCATTCGTATTCCAGGATTCGAACGTTTCTCTCCACCCGACGATAGAGGGTCATGCTCATTTTCCAGGGTCGTGTAAAGACTTTCGGGTCCTCGACGGTGACCTCATACGCGATGTGATCGGGGCCGACAAGCGTATACCGCTCCACCAGATGCAGCGCCTCGCTATGAAAATTTCCGGCCCGGTCAAGCCATGTCTGGTCGGTGAGGTGCCTGACATCGACGACCAGGGTATCTCCATCCCATCGCCCCCGCGAATCCCCCATGAACCACTCGATTTCACCACTGAGATGCTCACTGTTCATGAAGACGTTGCGGGCCGCGTGGAGGTATTCGTAGAGGATCGCTATGTGGGCCGGCGTCTGCACGATGTGGAACGGGTAGGGCATGTAGGTGATGCGCGGCACACCCGGCAGGAAGCACTTTGTTTCGGGGTCGGCTGTCCGGCGGTCCTTGAAGTTCTCCTGCTTTCTGACGAGCGCCCAGGGCTGGTAAGGAATGACGTTTCCCTCAACCACTCCCTGACCGGCCGGCACACCCAACGCCGCCTGATGGTCCTGAATGTCCCACGCCGCCGTGTTCAGCACCTGCCAGACGCCGGATAGATCCGGCTTGCCGTCAGCCGTGCGTGGTAGCGCTCCACGCTCGACCACCGCAGTCTGAGCCGACGCGTGGGTCCACGCCAACACTGTCAGTGCAACTGTGACGACGAAGCAATCAGCAAATCGATGACGCATCGGCTACCCGCGAACGTGCGCTGACCAACACCTGGACTGTCGCCGCATCGCGCAACTCCGGACGAGCGGTCGATGTCACTTCGGAGGAGTAAGTCCGAGGTAGATCTTGAAGCCATTGTCGAGCAGATGCGGCAAGTCGTGATCGCCCTCGTAGCACGCCTCTTCCATGATTTCGTGGCCCTTCGCCGCCCGTCTCAATGGGAAGGCCATTGTCCAGGGCTGCCGATACACCTTCGGATCGTTCAGCGTGGTCTCGAAAAAAATGGTGTCGGGATCGATGAGCGTAAAGCGCTCGGTCACGCGCAACGCGGCGCTGTGGAAGTCCCCCACGATGTCGAGCCACGTTCTGTCGGTGAGATTGTCCGTGTCCACGACGAGCGTGTTGCCCTCCCATCGACCGCGGGAGTCTCCCATATAAAGGCGGATGGTGTTTCCAATGTGCGGACTGCCGTCAGTCGGGATTATCCGATAGTAATGGGAAAGCTCGTTCACGATGGCGAATACGCCAGGACTCTGGAGGATATTGAGGCCACGCGGTGAGTACACCTGACGTGGGATCCCGGGGGCATAGCACGAGCCCATCGGGTCGATGTACTCCTTCAAGTGCTCCTGTCGTTTCGCCGCCCACTCGGGCCGGTACGGGACCTTGCCATCGGATGGGTCGACAATCAGTGACCGCGCCGGGCCGAGGAAGGTGTCGCCGGGATAGTCTTCGATGTTCTGGCTTCCCGTTGCTGTCGGTGCGGTCCACGCTCCCTGCATGTCTGGCTTGCCGTCCGGCGTCCGCGGTGGATTGAACGCCTGTGCCTTGGGTTTCGCGCATGGGTAGAAGCCACGCGACAATGCGGGACAGCCGGCGACCGTCTGCGGTCGGCCGCCGCCGCCTTCTTGCCCGGCCGCGGGTGTCGCCGCCAATACCCACACCAACACCGTCAGGGCGGCAGTTACAAGAGACAAACGGAACGCCGGGTTGCGCACGACTGATCCTTTCTCGGCAGCACCCGATGATGTTCTCGACGTTTCCAAAAGTATACGGTGTTGTCGTTGTCAAACCAAATTGAACAGGTTGCTATGTTGGCGTAAAGTTGACGGGCTTCGCAGCGTTCCCAGAGAAATATGATCGGCGTCGTAGAGAACCCTCGCAAGCCTAATTGGATGTCGTCCTGTCAGTCGCGGCCGCCCCTTGACAGCACCGGGCCATGCTAAGAAAATAGCATCGAATCGTTTCCTCCCGGCATCAGAAAGCAAGCATGTGACCCAAGGACGCGCAGCGCAGCTCAGCCGACGCGAACGGCAGATCATGGACATCCTGTATCGAAGCGGCAGAGCCACTGCTCTGGAAGTACGCGCGAGCCTGCCGGACCCGCCGAGCTATTCAGCCGTTCGGGCGATGCTGCGTATTCTCGAGCAGAAGGGCCACATCCGTCACGAAGAGGACGGCCCGCGATATGTCTACGCTCCGACGGTGGCACGGGCGACGGCCAAGCGCTCGGCGCTCAAGCATTTGCTGAACACCTTTTTCGATGGTTCAGCCTCGCAGGTCATGGCAGCGCTGTTTGAGATATCTGCACGGGACCTGGACCACGAAGAGCTTGCGCGCCTTCGACGACTGATAGACGAGGCCCGAAAGGAGAAGGCCTAGTCATGCCCGCAGCCCTCCTGATTCAGCTTGCCGTCAAGACGTCGATCCTCCTCACCGCCGCATGGGCGGTCACCCGCGCGATGAAGCCGTGCTCAGCAGCCACCCGGCATCTCGTCTGGGCGATAGCCATTTTGGCCACTCTCGTGCTGCCCCTGGTGGCGTTGTTGGCCCCTCGCTGGGACCTTCCAGTGCTCCCCGCCGAGGCGCCATGGGGCTTCGTCGAAAAATCCACGGCCATATCTGGCTTGGAGACCCTTCCGACTTCAGACCGCGTGGGGGCCGCCCCAAAGGCGAACTGGCAAGGCCTCTTGATCGGCCTCTGGATGGCCGGGCTTGTGTTTGGCCTGCTGCGACTCGCCACAGGCGTGGCATGGGCAATGTGGATCGTGCGGCATGCTGAGCGACTCTCGGATCCCGAGTGGCTCACGGTATTCGAGGATGCCGCCGCCACCCTGCAGCTCAGCGCTCGCGTGTCATTGCGGAAAAGTGGCCGCACAACGGTGCCGGTGGCGTGTGGGATTTGGATGCCGACGGTCCTCTTACCGCTCGACGCCGACCGCTGGCCGGCGCAGCGCCGGCGGGCAGTTCTGCTTCACGAGCTGGCGCACGTCAAGCGCTGTGATTGTCTCGTGCAGGCGATTGCGCAGCTCGCCTGTGCGTTGCACTGGTTCAATCCGCTCGCCCAACTTGCCGTGATGCGCCTGCGCGCCGAACAGGAGCGCGCGTGCGACGACCTCGTCCTGGCAACTGGCATGGATGGGCCGCAATATGCGGATCACTTGTTCGAGATCGTTCGCGCGTCCCGCGCCGAGGCCTTTCCTGGATGGGTCACGCTCGCCATGTCGAGGTCGTCGAAACTCGAGGGACGGGTGCGGGCGATCCTCGACAACCAACGCAGCCGCCGGCCGCCAGCGCGGCGGGTGCGCTTCCTTGCGACCCTGATGGCATTTGCGACGGTGCTGCCCCTTGGTGGCCTGCGGCTGGTGGCCGTCAGCGGGCCGGCAGCCTCGCAGGCTCCAGCGGGCCGGTCGGTGAGCAGAGAGCCTACGATGAGCGCGCCCGCCAACGCGCCGACTGTCCATCAAGCCGTGCGAGACGACGTGCGCGAGTTGAGAAGCCGTGACCCAGAGTCCGCCGTCGTTCCGGTTCTGCCGGCTTACAGCCTGCCACCGATCGGCCTCGACGCTGTTGCAAGTGGCATTGACTTGAATACCGATGTGAATGTGGAGACGGATTCTGATTTCTACTTCGACGTGAATCTCGAGAGCATCGTGCGCGAGAACCTGGGCCTCAAAGGCACGAAGACGAAAGGGTCCGAAGCTAAAAGCAGGAGTGGCCGCAACGCGGATCAGGATGAGAGGAGACGACGCGACCCGAGCAAGGTTCCAGATCTTCTCAAAGCCCTCCACGACCCGGACACGGATGTGCGCGAGAGGGCCGTCAAGGCCCTGGCTCGACACCGGACGCCTGAGGCGGCGGAGGCTCTTCTCGAAGCGTTGCAGGATCAGAGTTCCGACGTGCGGGAACGCGCGGCCGAGGCGCTGGGACGACATCGCAACCCGACACACGTCGACGCGCTTGCTGCGGCCGCGCGCGACGAAGACCCCGAAGTTCGGGAGGAGGCCGTAGCCGCCCTCGGCCGGTTCGGCACTGTGCAGGCGACCCAATCTTTGATGGTTGCGCTCCAGGACGAGGACGTCGAGGTGCGGCATCGTGCGGCCCGCGCACTCGGACGTCTAGCCGCCTCTGCGCAAGGCTTTGACGGCGGCTCGACGGAGCTCAAATCGCGAAGTCGGCGGCGGGCGCGCCGGTGACATCGTCCGCTGTTGCGCGTCTGTCCTTCAACTGAAAAGAACAGAGACCGAGATGCGGATGCTGCTGCCGTTTGTGATCGCTTTGGTGTTGACGGCCACGCGGCCCGTGCATGCCCAACCCGCAGCAGATAATGGACGGAAGCAGGCACGGGCCGTGCCGGTGACGGCCGGGGCGATTCGTGTCGACGGCCGTCTCGACGAAGACATCTGGCGCTCGGCGCCGCCGGTCACCGACTTCCTACAGAGGGAACCCACCGAAGGGGCGCCGCCAACCGATGACATCGAGGTGCGCTTCGCGTACGATGAGGCGGCGCTGTACGTCGGGGCCCGCATGTCCTCCGCTACCGCGATTCAGGCGCCGATGGGACGGCGCGACGAGGTAGAGCAGGCCGAGCAACTGCTGGTATCACTCGATACGTATCTCGATCGCCGAACGGCCTCGACGTTCGGGGTGACCGCCTCCGGCGTAAGACTCGATCACTACTATGCGTCCGACAATGATTGGGATTCAGACAGCGGATTCGATCCCGTCTGGGAGGCGCGAACGGCGATGATCGAGCGCGGCTGGGTCGCGGAGCTGCGAATCCCTTTCTCGCAGCTCCGCTTCAACGACCGGAGCCCACAAGTCTGGGGACTGAATCTTCAGCGGTTGGTCCCGGCACGCAATGAAGAAATCTACTGGGCGCTGGTGCGTCGGACCGAGGAGGGCTGGGCGTCGCGGTTCGGCGAGCTCCACGGCATCGACGGCATCACGCCGCCACGACGGCTCGAGCTTCTGCCATACGTCGGTGGTTCCTCGCAGCTGATGGGAAACCGGGATCGAAGCAATCCCTTCGACAGCGCCGCCAATCTGGAAAGCCGCGTCGGGGTGGACGCGAAGATGGGCCTTGGCCCGAACCTCACGCTGGAAGCCACAGTCAATCCGGACTTCGGCCAGGTCGAGGCGGATCCGGCTGAAGTGAACCTCTCGGCTTTCGAGACGTTCTTCGACGAACGCCGGCCGTTTTTTCTGGAGGGTATGCCACTGCTTGCCGGGGGCGTGGAGGACTACTTCTACTCCCGGCGCATTGGCGCGCCCCCCAGTGGACCAGCGACGGGTGACTTCGTCGACTACCCGTCGACGACCACCATCCTTGGTGCGGCCAAGTTGACCGGGCGGCTCTCGTCTGGTACCTCGATCGGGATGCTCGGGGCGGCGACCGCCGAGGAAACGGCGCGCACCTTCCGCAGTCTGCAGCTGTTCGACCGAACCCGCGTCGCTCCCCAGACGGGCTACGGGGTCGCGCGTCTGCAGCAGGAATTCGGGTCGGAAGGATCCACCGTGGGACTCCTGACCACGGCAGTCCATCGCCAACTCGCTCAGGGCGACTTGCTGGCGGCTCTGCTGGCGCGAAACGCGTTCACGCTCAGCGGCGACTCGGTGTTGCGATTCCTCGACGGCGATTACGAGCTTGGGCTCAATCTGGGGCTGAGCTACGTCGATGGCGACGCCCGCGCCATCGACCGCATTCAGCGGTCGAGCGCGCGCTATTTCCAGCGGCCGGATGCCAGTTACATCAGGTACAACCCCGCCCGCACGTCTTTGGCAGGGGTCAGAGGCGGCTTAGAATTCGAACGGCGGAACGCGAGGCACTGGCTGTGGGAAGCAGGGGCCGACTTCGGATCGCCGGAGTTCGAGACGAACGATGTCGGACGTCTCGGCTCGACAGACTACGTTAGGGGCTCGGCGGATATCGGATACCGCGAGACCACCCCGGGGCCGCGGCTTCGCGCGTATGAGATCGGGATCAGCGCCGACAACCAGTGGAATTACAACGGGGATCGCCAGGCCGGATCTCTAGAATCGAATCTCGAGCTGACGTGGCCGAACTTCTGGCAAACCCAGTTCAGCGGGTCGATCGACTTCCGGTCGCAGGACTGGCGGTTGACCCGCGGCGGCCCGTCGATGGGGAGACCTCGGTCGTGGATGACAAACGCGGACATCGAGAGCAACGATCAGGCACAAACGCGCGGCAACTTTGAAATGGACTACGGCCGCACCGAGGACGGCGGGCTCACATTCAACATCGAGGGGGGAATCTCGCTGCAGCCCGACCCGCGCTGGCAGCTCGCTATCCAGCCGCGCTATGAACGCCTGCTGGAGACCCAGCAGTACGTCACGACCTTGGACGGCGGGCGGCCGGAGACCTACGGCCGCCGCTACATCTTCGGGCACGTCGACCGCTCGACCTATTCAACCGAAGTCCGCCTGAACTATACCTTCAGGCCCGACCTCAACGTCGACTTCTATGCCGAGCCGTTCGCTTCGAGCGGCCGCTACGACCACCTCGGGGAGCTGAAGGTTGCACGCAGCCGGCACCTGCGCCGGTACGGCACCGATGACACGACAATGACGACGTTGCCTGATGGCAGCCGGCAGGTGGTCGATGGCGGCACAAGCTTCACGCTGCGTAATCGGGACTTCCGGGTTCAGTCGCTCCGCAGCAATCTTGTCTTGCGCTGGGAGTGGCGTCCGGGGAGCACACTCTATGTTGTGTGGCAGCAGAACAGAGCCGGTCGCGAAGAATCGGGCACCCGCGTCACGATCGGCGACATGTTCGATTCTTTCGGCGCCAGAGGCGACAACTTATTCGCGGTCAAGACGAGCTTCTGGTTCTCTCTGAACTGACCTGGGCTAGGGGACAGCGTAAATCCGAATCTTCGAGCCGTTGTCAGCGGGAGAGATTGCGCCGAGCACATGATCGCTCGCATTGAGCTGAGTCGTGCCGCCGCCGATCGTCAAGGCCTGGCCAGTCTCGAGCCGCACCGCGATCGGCGCGCCACTCCACCACCCGGTCAGCCAGCCACGGCCAGAGTAACCGTAGCTGAAAAAGCGGCCCGGCAGTAACGCCAGCGGGGTTGGACGCCGGACATCGCGACCCACCGCAAAGAAACGTGTTCGCGTTCCGTCAAACGCAGCACACACGGGTCCATTGCTGTCACGCAATGTGCCCTCGCAGTTCAGGTCAAGGCGGGACGTCAGGAGCTCTCTCCGGCCACCGGAGCGTAACATCGAAAAATGTGACTCAGTCCGCGGCTCTGGCCTGAGCAGGAGTGCCCATTGCCACAGTTGGCTGTTCTCGACGAACCCGCGTTCGTATTGAGTCGTGAGGAGCAGTACGTCTGGCCCCGAGATGGCGATGGGGTCGCTTGATTCATCGGCCCCCTCCCAGTGTTGCTCCTCGACAACGGCGGTTCCGGCGCGGCCTCGTACGCCGGCAATATGACCGTCGGGATGCCACCCTAGAAGATCCCATTGATTCGCGTTCGTGTCGAACGAGAGATGCCACGATCGAACGCCTGACAGTTGCCGTTCCCACACCAGTTCCGCCGAGCCAAGGGCCCACACTTGCAGGCGAACATCGTCGCGCTGCCGGATCAGCAGCAGCAAACGATCCTCCCCCACGAAAAGCGCATCGTCCGCATCGAACGTCCTGAACGGACCGTCTGTCGGACCGACGTGGAATGTTGTCTCTTCGTCTCCCTCTTCGGATGCCAGAGCAACATATCGTCCGCTCGGGGAGAGTCGCATCTCTGTCGCACGGAACGGTACAGACAACTCTGCGACGGGAGGCGTCGAAATCGTGGTGACGGTGATCGACTCTGCAGCCGTCAGGAATGGATCATGCCCAAAACCATCGACAAAGGTTGTGGACCCCACGAAGCCCGCGGTGAAACCGACGAGAGCGATGGCAATCGAACTGTAACAGGCTTGCCTGGTGCGCCAGAATGCGATCGCCGTCGCGAGCGACAGCGGCAGGATCGTCGCGGCTGGCCAGGCGCGTACACCGCTGTGAAGATTGAGCGCATCGACACCAGTCAGCAAGACGGCGCTCCACGCAAGAATCGCGCAAATGCCAAGTGCCCCAACGAGTCTCGAAACAGTTCCTGAATGCTGCTTCTCCCGGTTCGCGATAGCAATTCCGAGCAGCATGACTCCCACAGATCAACAGGGACCCCGCCAGCCACAGGTAATTATCCTGGGTCCCGCTGACCACGTGATCTCGCCATGTCAGTCCTGCAGCGACGACGGCTGCCGCTCCTGCGGCACCCACAAGTGGAGGAGCGGGCCGGAGGATCGCGAACGCCGCCGCGATCACCGGCGCGACATACATGACCGGCCATGAACAAAGGATCACAAGAATCGCAAACCAGCGCGCGACCGCAGGCGAGACGCTCAACGGAGGGGCCGGTGGCGCGAGGCGGGCGTCGACGATGTCGAGCACGCCTTGAGCGCGAGCGACATCTACGTCACCGAGCGGAATTTCCCATCGCCGACCGGTTCGGTCAACCGCAAGAAGACGCGGTGCGCCCGACCGCCGCGCCTCAAGGCGTAGCTCCGTGAGGTGCCCGTAGCTCAAACTGTGACTCGCCGACTCCCCTTCGTCCCAGAGCACGCGGTCTTCATGAAACGTCACTGACAAGGAGCCGTCCGTAGCAGCAAAACCCACGGCGGAGCCCAGCGATTGTGGAACCATGCCCGACGAGGCGCGGATCGCCTGAATGCGCCGCGCAAGGCTGGGATGCGTCGCCTGGCGCTCGAACTCTGTTTCCCAACGACGCGGAATCCATGAGATCGCGTGGAGCTTCGCCAGGGCTCGGATCAGTGATTCAGGATCCTGAGTCAGGGAGACGGCGCGCAGATCGCTTGCCGTCTCATTCTTCTGCCGGTCGCGCGCCCGGACCATCAACGTGACGAGGAGGCCGCATACCCACAACAGGGTGAGGATCCACAGCGCGGAGGGAAATGTCAGTCGCACCACCGAAGTGAACAGCCCCCCGGTAACCATAAGGATGTAGTTACCGAGATTGATTCGACGGAGACGCCGCGGGTTGTAGTGCTCGAGGTGCGCCACCTCGTGCGCACAAATGGCAATGACTTCGTCATGATCGAGACGCGCGACCAGTGTCTCGCTCAGCACAACGGCCGATCCACGCAACGATGCGAGCGCAACCGCATTGGCGAAGACACCGCCGCGCAGATTCACCTGCTCGAGGTGCGGCGTTGACAGGCCACAGGCGTCCACGATCCCTTTGAATCGCAAAACCAGTACAGGGTCGTCGACCGCCCTTGCGCGAAGCAGATAACGAACAAGGTCGGCATAGCGTGCGTTCCAGATGAGCAGGATTGCCGTCAACCCGCTGGCAACCATCCACTCGTGCCGATCACTCATGGACACCAGCGCCGGCGTCATGGCGAGCAGAATCCAGAACCCGAAAATGGCAATGACGAGCCTGACAAAAAATGACAGATAGGCGGCCAGACTCCAGGTCTCGCGGTACAAAATTTTCCTGAAGGGATAGACGGCGACAAGCCGGGCGACAAAGAGCAGCGGGAGCGTCCAGACCAGGTAATGTGGCCAATTGAAGATCAGGACGACCAGTGAGAACGCCAACACGAAGCCACTGGCACGGTGCCCGGCGAGAAGTCGTTCGGGCAGCGCCGGATCATCGATCAGGCGAGCGAGTGACCGTCCCCGCCACAGCGAAACGGCCGCAGGCATGAGTGCCACGAGAGCTGCAAAGACCGGCGACGAGAACAGATAGTTCACGTAACCATTTTTCGGCGCAAGATGGCGGGAACGATACCGTCAGGGCTTGCGATCCCCCGGTTTAGAAGGGGAAATGCCCAACGCTCGTCCAGGCTCGACGTGGGCCGGTCACGACTGGTCCTGCAGTGCAAGTTCGATAGCGTGTGTCAGCGACATTGCCTGGCCAGGCGAACCGGCGGGCGCATCGCCGCCCTTGATGCACAACGACCTTCGGAGACGCGACACCAGCGCCGGACCTCGCGTCGACCGCTTCGTGAGACGATTGAGACGATGATACAATTCTGATATAGTTGGGACATGGCAGATCATCTGGTCAGCGTCTTCGAAGCGGGGCGAGCGCTTGGGGTGTCTCGCTCGACCGTGTGGCGGTTGATCCACCGAGGCGAGTTGCCGAGCATTCGCCGGGGCGGACGCCGCCTCGTTCCGACTACGGCTCTCCGTACCGAAGCGCGCCGGAAGCAGACGCGGCAGATCCCGCCATTTCGCGCCGATCATCCTATGTTTCGACTGCTCGGAGCGGGCCGCAGCGGTGGCCAGAGACCAGGAGCGCGCGACAAACACGCGATTCTCGACCGGTGAGGCGCAGCGTCCTCTGGGATTCGAGTGCCATCCTCGCCTTCCTCGACGCCGACGACGCCGATCACGCACGGGCTGTTAAGGTGGCACACCAGATCGCTTCCGACGAGCGACCCAGTTTCATCACGAATTACATCGAAGCGGAGGCACACGCGCTCCTTCTGCGAAAGCTTGGCAGGACGATCGCGCGCGAATGGCTGCTCAAAGGCGGACTGCCGGTCGTGCGGACGCTCCCAACGGACGAGCAGCGCGCCAAGGAGATTCTGGCTCGGCACAGCGACAAGGACTGGAGCTTGTGCGATGCGATTTCGTTCGCGGTTCTTGATGCTCGTCAGATCACCACGGCGTTTGCCTTCGACCAACATTTCCGGCAATACGGACGCATTCAGGTACTCGGTCTCGGGCGGTGACGACCTTGCGCCTTCGTGCGCTTCACATGAAGTCATGCGGCCTCGTCATAACGCTTCGTCATCGAGCGGTCGTCGCGATACATTCCTCATTCGGCAGCATCCTCCAGTCCGAACCGCGCATTCCAAACTATACGGAAATGAACGCGTGGGCTTTGGCGGGCCTCGACATCGGATACATCGATACCAGCG
>Ga0184623_10000554_pt1 | contig 15867 bp, 11 predicted proteins | sample PLM1_100_b1_FD_133138 | JGI IMG/M metagenome (GOLD analysis project Ga0184623, IMG submission 133138) | Groundwater sediment microbial communities from an aquifer in East River, Colorado, USA - PLM1_100_b1 | ecosystem: Environmental > Terrestrial > Soil > Riparian zone | place: USA: East River...
GCCGCCCGTGCCCGCCAGCTCGAGCCAGCGGAGGCCCTCAGCGCCGCCGGCTGACGCCAGATCGAGCTCGACGGAGCCTTCCCCGGCGTTGACCGCGACGATCGCCCGCCGCCCGCCGGCGAGCCGCGAGATCGCGACCGATCGATCGCCCGCGGCCGCAACCCCCACGTCGCCACCCCGAAGGGTCTCGTGGGTTGCCCGCGCGCGGATCACATCCCTGACAAATGATCGGGTCGTGGCGCCGTCTGCATCCAGTTCCGCGTCGACGGGCGGATACGCGCGACGGCAGTCGGGGTCGGCCGCCCCGGCCATGGCCAACTCGTCACCGTAATAGATGGATGGTGCGCCGGGCAGCGTCAGCTGGAGGAGCGTCGCCAGTCGGAGGCGCATCGGATCGCCGCCCATGACGGTGCGCGCGCGAGGCGTGTCGTGGCTGCCGAGCAGGTTGAACTGCGCCGCGGTCACACCCGCGTCGAGGGCCGTCATCAGGTGCTCCAGTTGAGCGCCGAAACCGCGGCCGTCGAGGGCCACGAGCGATCGCCTGTAGTTCGATTGCCCAGCGATCACGGCAGCATCGAGGTGTTCGCCGCCAACGAAGCCGAGGATCGCGAGGGCGAGCGGGTAGTTCATCAGGGCGTCAAACCTATCGCCGGTCAGCCAGTCCGGGGCCTCCTCCCAGATCTCGCCGAGGAGGTATGCCTCCGGATTGACCGCTCTGACGCGGTTCCGGAATTCCGGCCAGAACGTCTCGTCCTCGATGTCCTCCGGGACATCCAGCCGCCAGCCATCGATCCCGAACCTGAGCCAGTGCTCGGCGACGCCGAACAGGTACTCGCGGACCTCCGGGTGCTCGACCCGGAGCTTCGGCAGGGACGGGACGTCCCACCACGTCCGGTAGCCGAGCCTCGCGGGGAGTGCGCCATCGCGGCCGTCGTCGTAGGCACCAAGGCCGCGGCGGTGAGCGAGTACGTCGCGATCGAGGTAGAACCAGTCGCTGTACGGCGACGCGCCGCCGGCCTCCATGACGTGGTGGAACGGCCAGAACCCGCGGCCGGAGTGGTTGAACACGCCGTCGAGGATGATCCGGATGCCGCGGGTATGGGCGTCGTCGAGGAGCTCGCGAAATGCCGCGTCGCCGCCGAGCAGCGGGTCCACCGACAGGTAGTCGTAGGCGTTGTAACGATGGTTCGAGGCCGCGCTGAAAATCGGGTTCAGGTAGATCGCGCTGATCCCGAGATCCACGAGCTCGTCAAGCCGCTCGGCCAGGCCGAGCAGGTCACCACCCTTGTAGCCGTCGAACGTTGGTGGATCCGACCACGGCTCGAGGACGCCGGGCTTCCGGACGCGCCGACTTGAGGCGAACCGGTCCGGGAATACTTGGTAGAAGACGGCATCGCGGACCCAGGCGGGCGGATCCGGCCTCATCTAGCCGCCGGCTCGGCTGGGGCAGTGGGAGTCACCCTCCCGATGCGATACTCGATCGAATGCGGTCCCATGAGCACCTCCGACGGCGTGGCCGCGTATCGGCCATCGCCCTTGTCCTGTCGCTCCTGCTGGCGGCCTGCGGCCAGACGCGCGTCTCGCTCAGCCCGTCCCCGGCCGCGTCGGGCGCTCCACCCGGCTCGCAGGGCGCCGGCGACCCATCGTCCCCACGAGCGTGCGACCCAAGCGCCAGGGCGCCAGTCGAACGTCCGTGGTGGTCGGACCAAATCTTCTACGAAGTCTTCGTCCGGAGCTTCCAGGACTCCGATGGTGACGGTATCGGCGATCTGCGAGGGCTCACGAACCGCCTCGACCAGCTCAACGACGGCGATGCCGCGACGACCGAGGACCTCGGGGTCACCGCCCTCTGGCTGATGCCGGTCGCCGAGTCGCCGAGCTACCACGGCTACGACGTCGTCGACTACCGGAAGATCGAGTCCGACTATGGCACGGCAGATGACTTCCGGGCGCTGATGACCGCCGCGCACGAGCGCGGGATCGCCGTCATCGTCGACCTCGTCCTCAACCACACGGCCCGCGACCATCCATGGTTCCGCGAGGCGATCACCGCGGGTTCCGATCACGACGACTGGTATGTCTGGTCGGACACGCTGCCGGCGATCGCCAGGTCCGACGGGTCGCCCGTCTGGCACGAGGCGGGCGGCCGCTTCTATTACGGCTACTTCTGGGAGGGCATGCCCGACCTCAACGTCCAGAACCCTGACGTCACGGCGGAGCTCGACGCGATCGGCCGCTTCTGGCTCGAGGAGATGGGCGTCGACGGCTTCCGGGTGGACGCAGCGCGTCACCTCGTCGAGGACGGCGAGAAGCTGGAGAACACGCCGGCGACGTTCGACTGGCTGAAGGGCTTCCGGCAGCGGCTCAAGGCCGACCACCCCGACGCGCTGGTCCTCGGCGAGGTCTGGGATGCGACCTCGATGGCGTCCCGCTACGTCCGCGACGGCGCGCTCGATCTCAGCTTCGACTTCGGGCTGGCGAGCGCGACCATCCTCTCGCTTCGGTCCGGCGACGCCGGATCGCTCCGAGCGGCGGAGGCAGAGGTCATCGAAGCGTATCCGGCCGGCGGCCTCGCGACGTTCCTGACCAACCACGACCAGAACCGGATCGTCGATCAGCTCGACCGGGATGGGCCGGCGGCGCGCCTGGCGGCGACGCTCCTGTTGACGAGCGGCGGCGCGCCGTTCATCTATTACGGCGAGGAGCTGGGTATGACGGGCCGCAAGCCGGACGAGCGGATCCGGACGCCAATGCGCTGGGACGCCACCGGTCCCGGTGCGGGCTTCACGACGGGGACGCCCTGGGAGGCGCTCGGCGAGGACCCGCCCGGCACCAACGTCGCCACCGAGGCGGCGGACCCAGGGTCCCTTCTCTCGCTCTACCGCGATCTGATCCGGATGCGAACGGGCCATCCCGCGCTCGCGTCGGGCAACTGGCTGGCCGTTGACGCCGCCCCGTCCAGCATCGTGGCTTTCCTCCGGTTCGAGGGGAGCGAAACGCTGCTGATCGTCGCGAACCTCTCCGACGAGCCGGTCGCAGACGTTGAGCTGAGCGTCGACGCGGGCCCGCTGTGCGGGCAGCCTCGAGGCGAGGTCCTGTTCGGCCCGGCCGACGCTGCGGGGTCGCCGGTCGTCACCGTGGCGGGCGGCTTCGATGAGTATCGGCCCGTCGAGGGGCTGGGGCCTCGAGAGGCGATCGTCATCACGCTCGCCCCGTGAGGATCGGGCTCCGATGCCGCTGATCGACGACCTCGAGCCGGGCGAGGAGCTGTCCAAGAACGAGCGCTTTCCCCGTCCTGCCGCCGTCGAGCTGGCCGCGGCGATCCTCATCATCGGCGGCATTCTGGGCCTGGCCGGAGCCATCGGCGGGGCCGCGTCGCTGCCCGCAGGAACCGGGCTGCTCCTAGCCGTGACGATCGCCATCGACATCGCTTCGATCGTCGTCGGCGTGCTCATCCGGATGGGCCGGCTGTGGATCCTCGACGTCAACTACGTCGCCATCGTGGGGTTTCTCGACCTGCTCGCGGCCGGCGCCAGCCCGATCGCCCTCATCCGGGGCATTGGCGAGGTAGCGGTCGTCGTCATCCTCCTGATCTATCGGCCGTGGTTCGTCCGCCGCGCGGGATCGGCCGAGGGTCGCGAGGACGTCGGGTCAAGCCGACCCTAGCCCTTGACGCCACCGACGGCGAGGCCGCCGACGAGATAGCGCTGGAAGAAGAAGAACACGACCGAGACCGGCAGGGCGAAGAGGATCGCAAACGCCGCGAACTCGGACCATGGCGTGTTCCGGGCGAACTGGCCGACCATGCTGTTGAGCGCGATCGACAGTGTCCAGTCGGCGACGTTGCTGCCGACGAACATGTAGGCCGTCAGGTACTCCGTCCAGCCGCCGAGGAAGCCCAGGAAGGCGGTAACGGCGATGGCCGGCGCCGACAGCGGCAATACGATTTTCCTGAAGATCTGGTTCTGCGACGCGCCGTCGACCGCGGCTGCCTCTTCCAGGTCCTTGGGCACGGTGTCGAGGTAGCCCTTGAGGTTCCAGATGGCGAAGGGCAGCTGGGCCGAGATGACCGCGAGCGTAACGCCGAGGATTGAGGCGCGCAGGTTGAAGTCCAGCCCGAACAGATCGATCCTGAACTGGTTCAGGAAGATGTACAACGGGATGATGGTGGCCACCGCCGGCAGCATTAGCACGCCGAGGACGGCAATCATCAACGCTTCCCGGCCACGGAACTTGAGCCGCGAGAACGCGTAGGCCGCAGTCACGCCGATCGCAACGGCAACGAGGGAGCTCCCGATCGCGATCTTCAGGCTGTTGAGGGCCAGGCCGATGAAGTCGATCGGGTTGCTCGTCGGCTGGGCGATGACCTTCTCGTACGCGCGGAGCGACGCTCCCGGCGGAACGAGGTTGAGGCCATCCGGGCGGGCCAGGTTCCTCGGATCGAGCGACATGCTCAGGATCCAGATGATCGGGAAGAGCACCGTCAGGGTGATCAGGATGCAGACGACCTGGAGGATGAGCTGCCGTCTCAACGAAAGCTTGCGCTCCTCGTTACCGGACTTGGGCTTGCGCGAGACGCCCCGCGACAGGAGCGAGCGGGTCGTGGAGATCGTTGTCGAGAGGGCCGGATCGTCGGTTTGGGCCGTCATCGATCGGCCTCCGTCAGGAACGGCTGGTTACTCGGCATAGCTGGCCGTCGCTTTCGCCAGCCGGTTCGTGACAAGCGTCACGGCCAGCAGCAAGAAGAACAGGTAGACGGAGAAGGCCGCGGCGACCCCGAACAGCTGCCGGTCGTTCGCCAGGCGGTAGGCCTGGGTCACCAGGATCTCGGTCCGGCCCTGTGGCTCCCCGGCCGTCATGAAGAACGGCAGAAAGAAGAGGTTGAAGGTGATTACGAAGCCGTAGATCGCGTACGGCAGCATCGCCGGCCGCAGGAACGGGATCGTCACGTTGCGGAACTTCTGCCAGGGGCTGGCACCGTCCATCTCGGCCGCTTCGTACAGCTCGCCCGGGATGGATTGCAACGCCCCGGTAGCGACGACGGAGTTGAGGGGCCAACCGAGCCAGCTGTTGGCCGTGAGCATCGCGTAGTACGCGAGGGGCAGCGGGATGAAGGAGATCGGGTCGGCAACCTGGCGGATCCACTGGAGATGGAACGCGGGGTTGTCCGGCGACATTCCGATCAGGCCGCCGAGCGCTTGGAGGCCGAGGTTCACCGCACCAGCGTCGGGATCGAACATGTTCCGCCAGACCGTTGCGACGATGATTGACGGGATGACGACGGGGAGGATGAACAGCGCCCGGTAGATGCGCTTGCCCCAGAGGCCCGGGGTGTTGAGGATCACGGCGACAGCCACACCGATGACGACGTGGACGACGACGTTGCTGAGTGCCCACCAGAGGTTGAAGAAGACGAGCCGAGGGAACGCGAAGTTAGGGATCTGGAGCTGCGACTGGGCGATCCGGACGTAGTTGTCGAATCCGATGAACTCTGCCGGGACCGGATTGCGGACCCTGAAGTTCTCCAGGGTGAAGTCGTGGAACGACATCCACACCTGGAAAAGGAGCGGGTAGAACGTGATGATCCCCATCACGATCAGGGCCGGCAGCAGGTAGACGTACGGCTGGGTGCCGCGCTGGAATCGAGCGCCGAATGTCCGTTTCGGCATGGTCGCGGCGGTCGTGGCCATGGGCAGAGTCTCCGTGTCCTCAGTGGGGCGGGCTCGGGGACGTAGGGCGGAGTATCGGCCCGGGACCGAGCCGATTCAAGACGGCGGCTCAGTCCCGGACGGCGTGGGGCGCCCGGCGGGCGCCCCCGGATCAGCGGTTCGGATCGGGGCCTCGTTGGCCTACGACGCGTCCATCAGGGCGCACGCGGCCGTTATCTCGGTCGCCGGATCGGCGCCCGTGTCGACCACGTTGTTGAGGGCCGCGCCGAACGGTCCCCACCAGTTGCCGAATTGCACGTTCTGCGGCCGGGGAAGGCCGGCAGCCGCTGCGTCGGCGAATGCCTGGGTGATCTCGCTGCTAATCGTCACCGTCGAATCGGCGGGGACGTGTCCACCATCGTCGACGAAGATCTGCTCGTTGGCCGGCGCGACCATCTGCAGCGCGAAGTCGACAGCGAGCTTCGTCTGAGCCTCGTCGAGATTCGGATTGATGTACCAGCCGTCCGTGCCGGTGAGCGGATTGGCCTTGCCGCTCGGGCCGTCCGGGATCGGAGTGACGGCGAGCTTGTCGCCGAGCGCCGTTCGGAAGTCGGCCGTGGCCCAAGGCCCGTCGATGATCGCGTTGATCACGCCGGTCTTGAAGTCGGTCGCGAGGGCGCCCCCGTCAGTGTTGAACTTCGCGCCCGCATCCTTGAGCGACTTCAGGTAGGCGAACGCCTCGGCGAAGCCACCCTCGCCGGCGGTGCACTTGCCGGCGTCGTCCATGAGCTTGCCACCGAAAGCGCCCGTCCAGCCGAACTGGTGGTAGACGCCCTGGTTGATGCCGAGCTTGATCGAGCCATCCTTGACGCCTGCGAGCAATGCGTCCGAGGTCGTGGGCGGCGTCGCGATCGCGGTCTTGTCGTACCAGAGGGCGACCGCCTTGAGCGACTCCGGAACCATGTAGAACTTGCCGTCGACCTTGGAGCCGTCGATCGAGACGGGCAGATAGTCGGCGAGCGCGGCATTGCCGTTGAGGTACTGATCGATCTCGGCGATGGAGCCGGCGCGGGCGTCCTTGCCGAGGTCATCGTTCGGGGCGACGAAGAGGTCGACGGCCGTTCCGCCGGCCGCGGTGTCCGTTCGCCACTTGGTGAAGATGTCGGCGAAGGGCTGCTCGACGACGTTGATCTTCAGATCCGGATTCGCGGCACGAACCTGGTCGAGGACCTTGTTGAGGGCGCCGGTCTCACCGCCGCCGGAGCCATACGAGTGCCAAAGGGTGATCTCACCGCTCAACGGCGTGACTGCCGCACCCGACGGTTCGGCCGAGCCGCCGGCAGAAGCAGGCGGCGATGACGACGCCGGGGTCGAGGCCGCCGGCGACGGAGTGGCACCGCCACCGCACGCGGCGAGGGCGATGGTGAGGCCGGCGAAGACGCCGAGCACTCGGAGCTTTGTGTTCATCTTGTCGATTCTCCTCCACGATTTTGGTGGCGGCCGGCGGGGCCGGCCCCTGGTCGTCCGCTTGACGGCGGATCCGGGCGATCGTTTGCGACGCAATGCCCGGCGGGCCGCGTCTGGCATGGACCTCGGTCTGGCCCCGTTCACCTCCCTTCCTGAGCGGGCGCCGGTCCTGTTGACGCCCGGACGATGAGTCGAGTCGCCAGCCGCCGGTGTCCCGGCGGCTCGCTCGTGCCTGCGATGACGGCCAGCAGGAGACGGGCCGCCTCCTCGCCCTTGCCCCGAATCGGTTGGTGGACGGTGGTCAGTGGCGGGTCCGTCGTCTGGGCTAGCTCGATATCGTCGAAGCCCACGACGCTCACGTCGCGCGGGATCGAGAGGCGATGGTCCCGGAGCGCCCGGATCACTCCTATGGCGATCGCGTCGCTCATTCCCAGGACCGCCGTCGGCCGGCGACCGGCCTCCCAGGCTCGTTCGAATGCAGCGACGCCACCGGCGAATGTGGCCGGACTGACGATGACGTCGCGATCCGGGATGTCGACGCCAACCGCGGCGAAGGCCGTGCGATAGCCACGCATCCGGCGCGCCACGGTGTCTTCCGCGCCGCTCGGCGCGTGCTCGGCCCGCTCGATCCCGACGACCAGGACGTCGCGGTGCCCCAGCTCGATCAGGTGTTCCGCCGCGGCCCGCGCGCCGCCTTCGTCGTCGACATCGACCGAGGCGACCTTGTCGAACGGGTCGGAGTCGACGGTCGTCATCGGCAGGCCGGCCCGCCGGATCTCCGCGATCTCCGGATGATCCGCGGCCAGACCAATAGCGACCACACCATCGACCGTTGCTCGGGCGATCGCCCGCGACAAAGAGCCGTGCAGAGGCGAGATGAAGTGGAGCCCGTAGCCGGCTTCCTCCGCGACGGCCGCGACTCCCGCACTGAACATCCCGAAGAACGGGTTAGAGAAGATCGACGCCAGCGCCTGCGGGGTGAGCAGGCCGATCGTCCCGGTTCGCCGCTGGGTGAGCATCCGGGCGACCGGATCCGGCCGATAGCCAAGCGAATCGGCGATCTCCATGATCCGCGACGCCGTGTCCACGTTCAGCCGGCCGGGGTTGTTGAACGCGAACGACACGGCGGTCTTCGACACGCCGGCGGCTTCCGCCACGTCCGCGATCGTCACCCGTCGCGTGACTTGATGCTCCAAGCTGCCTCCTCAGGCCAGGAACGTGCCGTCGGTCGCACCCGGTCTGGTTCGCAGCCTCGCGGCTGTGTATGATCCGGGGAACGTTGCGGCAAACCGGTTTAGCAAACCGGTTTAGGCACCGTACCAGAGTCACGGTCGCAACGTCAATACGGTTGAATCAAAACCGTTCCGGCCTCGCCAGCAGCAAGGAATGCCCAACGTGTCCGGTCGCATCTCGGTGGCGCTGACGCTCCACAATCACCAGCCCGTCGGCAACTTCGGCTGGGTGATTGCCGAGACGTATGAGCGCGCCTACCTGCCGATGCTGGAGGCCCTCGAGCGTCACCCCGGCGTCCACCTCGCGCTTCACTACACCGGGCCCCTCCTGGACTGGATCGCGTCCGAGCGGCCGGACTTTTCCGACCGCCTCGCCGCGCTCGTCGCCCGCGGCCAGGTCGAGATCGTCGGCGGCAGCTGGTATGAGCCGGTCCTCGCCGCCCTGCCCGAGCGCGATCGGGTCGGCCAGCTCGTCCGGATGGCCGATGAGCTCGAGCGCCGATTCGGCACCCGGCCACGCGGCGCATGGCTCGCCGAACGGGTCTGGGAACCGGACCTCCCGACTTCGCTCATAACAGCCGGCTACCGCTGGACCGTCCTCGACGATGCCCACTTCCGGGCCGCGGCCATCCCCGAGGAAGCTCTTTGGGGGCCCTACACCACCGACGACCAGGGCAAGGTCCTGACGGTCTTCGGCACCGAGCAGGGCCTCCGCTACCGGATCCCCTTTTCGGAGGTCGGCGACGTCATCGGCTACCTGCGGGATCACGCCACCGAAGGCGGCGAACGTGTCGGGACGATGGGCGACGACGGCGAGAAGTTCGGCGGCTGGCCCAAGACGTTCGAGCACTGCTGGGGCCAGGCGGACTGGGTCGAACGCTTCTTCGCCGCCCTCGAGGCGAACGCGAGCTGGCTGACGACCGTCACCCCGTCGGGCTGGCTCGACGGTCACGAGTCCGTTGGCCGTGTCTATCTCCCGACCGGGTCCTATTCGGAGATGGGCGAATGGGCCCTCCCGGCCGACGAGGCCCTCGCCTTCGCCCACGCCGTCCGCGACGCCAAGCTGGAGGGCCGGCCCGAGGCACGCTGGTTGCGCGGCGCCATCTGGCGGAACTTCCAGATCAAATACCGCGAGGTCAACGACGTGCACAAGCAGATGCTGCGCGTGAGCGACGAGGTCGAGGAGATGCCTCAGGGCAGCGCGCGGGACGTCGCCCGCGACCACCTCTACGCGGGGCAATCCAACGATTGCTACTGGCACGGCCTGTTTGGCGGGATCTACCTGCCGGACCTGCGCGTGGCGGCCCTCCGCCACCTGATCGCGGCCGAGGATCTGGCGCTCGGTGGTCCCGGTGCCCCCGTCGAGTCCGGGTTGCTCGTCGATCTCGATCTCGACGGTACCGAGGAGGTCCTTCTCGTCGGAGACGGCCAGATCGTCGCGGTGAAGTTGGACGAAGGGGCGGGCATCGGCCGTTGGGATCTGCGCGCCGCCGGCCATCCGCTGGCGGCGGTGATGCGGCGGCGACCTGAGGCCTACCACGAGAAGCTCCGGCAGCATGACCGACTGGCGTCGGCACCGAGCCACGCCGCGGCGGCGGCGGTCCAACCTGCCTCGATCCACGACATCGTCGTTTCGAAGCAGGCGGGGCTGTCCAAACTGCTCTATTACGATCGCTACGAACGGCGTTCCGGGCTCGTCCGCCTGCTTCACCTCTCGACGACGGCCGCCGGGTTCGACGACGGCAGCGCCCGCGATCTCGTCGGAGCACTCGACGGCGAATGGTCGCTGGAGTCGATCGGTCCGGACCACGTGACGGCCTCGTACAGCAGTGGGCCGGTCGAGTTTCGCAAGTCGATCCAGATCGGCGGCGGCCGGTTCGACCCCAGCCTCGCCGTCGATGTCGAGATCACCAATGTCTCGGACGCGCCTCTCGATGGGCTGCTCGGCATCGAGTTCGCCGTCATGCTCCTCGGGGGCGGCCACAATCCGGCGGCCTTCCACGAGATCGACGGGCGGCGGATCGCCCACGACGAGCGGCTGGAGGTTCGCGGCATCGACCGCCTCACTTCCGGCAACGAGCAGCTCGGTGTCATGCTCGAAACCGGTGTCGATGAATCGGTGAGCGCCTGGATCGCCCCGATCGAGACCGTCTCGAACTCCGAGGCCGGCTTCGAGCTCGTTTACCAGGGCAGCGCGATCCTGCTCGCTCGGCCCATCGCCCTGGCGCCCGGCGAACACACCTCGCTCCGGGTCGACCAGCGGGTGACCGTGATCGCGGACGTCCCCGCCGAGGCTGCGGCCCGTCCGTGACCCGCGGCCGTCTCGCCGTTCACGCCCATTTCTACCAGCCCTCCCGTATCGATCCGTGGACCGGCCGCGTGCCGGAGGAGCCGGCGGCGGCGCCGTTCCACGACTGGAACGAGCGGGTCGATGCCGAGTGCTATCGACCGAACGCGGCGCGGGGCAATCTCCAGCGGATCTCGTGGGACCTCGGGCCGACGCTCGGGGCCTGGCTGGCCGCAGAGGACCCGGCGACCCAACGAGCCTTCGCGGCCGCCGCGGCCGGGGGCGACGCGATGGCCCAGGCGTTCCATCACTCGATCCTCCCACTGGCTTCGGCCGCTGATCGCCGGACCGAGATCCGGTGGGGCCTGCGCGAGTTCGAGATCCGCTTCGGCCGGCGCCCGGCCGGGTTGTGGCTGCCCGAGGCGGCGGTCGATCTGCCCACCCTCCACATCGCCGCCGAGGAGGGAGTCCGCTACACGATCCTCGCGCCCTGGCAGGCGGCGGATTCCGGGATCGACACGCGCCGGCCGTATCGCGTGGAGGTCGGCGACGGTCGATCAGTGGTAGTGATCCTCTACGACGCCGGCCTGTCGACGTCGGTCTCGTTCGAGCCGGAGGCGACGTCTGACGCGGACCGCTTCGCTCGCGAGCGGGTCGCGGCCCGGCTGGGCGGTGGCGATGTCCCGGGCGGCGGGCCGCCGCTAGCGCTCATCGCGTCGGACGGTGAGCTCTACGGGCACCACCAACAGTTTCGTGATCTGTTCCTCCAGCGCCTGACGTCGCCCGAACCAGAATCGGCGGACCGCGGCTTCGACGTCGTCCGGCTCGCCGACGCGATCGCCGAAGAACCGGGCCGGCCCCACCCGGTCATCCGGATAAACGACCGGACTTCATGGAGCTGCCACCACGGCGTGTTGCGCTGGTACGCGGAGTGCGCGGACGCCGCAGACGGCCGGTGGAAAGGTCCGCTCCGGGCGGCCTTTGAGCGGCTGGCCGGCGGAATCGATCTCGCCACTGAGGCCGCCTTCGGTCGCCTCCCGGGCGCGCCCGACCCGTGGATGCTGCGCGACGCCTGGGTCGACGTCGTCGCCGGCGCCACGACGGCCGAGGCCTTCATCTCGGAGCATGCCCCGTCCGTCGCGTCAGGAGCCGACCGCGGCCGGATCGTGAGCCTCCTCGAGGCCCAGCGCTGGCGGCTGGCGATGTTCGCCAGCGACGGCTGGTACTGGGACGACCCGGTTCGAACCGAGACCCGGCAGGTGCTGCGCGCGGCCGCCCGGGCGGCCCAGATCGTGGACGCCACGGCCGGCACCGCCCTGGAGGCCCGCCTCATCGACGACCTGTCGCTGTTCATCTCACCGTCGCGCGGCTTCAACGGGGCCGAGATCTACCGGATGGCCCTCGCCGACGTTGACCAGCCCGTCAGCGGCTGATCTTGTTAGCGATCCTTTAGCAATCCTTACGAAGGTTGCTGCCGACAGGAAGCATCCGCCGGCTAAGAATTCAGGAGTGCGGGCCGCACGGCCCGCCCGTTCCGGCCACCCGCCGGACGCGCCGATGGCGCGACGCCATCCGATGACAACATGACATCCGGTTTCTTCAACACCATCAAGACCTTCTCGCTGCTGGCCGCGCTCGGTGGCCTGCTCGTCTTCGTCGGCGGACTGCTCGGCGGCCAGGACGGCATGATCATCGCGCTCATCTTCGCGATCGCGATGAACGGTTTCGTCTACTGGAAGAGCGACACCCTCGCCCTCAAGGCCAACGGTGCACGCGAACTCCGCCCCGACGAGCTGCCGCGCCTCCGGGCGATCGTGGCCGACCTGGCACGGCGGGCCGGCATTCCGGAGCCCCGCCTCTACATCAGCGAGCGGCCCGAACCGAACGCGTTCGCGACCGGCCGCGACCCCGAGCCTTCGGCCGTAGCGGTGACCACCGGGATCCTCGAGATCATGGACGAACGGCAGCTGGCCGGCGTCCTCGCCCACGAGCTCTCGCACGTCAAGAACCGCGACACGCTCGTCGGCACGATCGCCGCGACGATCGGCGGGGCGATCAGTTTCATCGCCCAGATGGCCCAGTTCCAGATGATCTTCGGCGGCCGCGACGACAACCGCGGAGGCGGGCTCGGCGCGCTTGTTGCGATCTTCCTGGCCCCGATCGCCGCGCTCATCATCCAGCTGGCGGTCTCTCGCGGCCGCGAGTACGGCGCGGACGCGTCAGGAGCCGCGCTCACCGGTGATCCTGAGGCCCTCGCCCAGGCCCTCGAACGGCTAGAGGCAGCGAACGGCCAGAACGGCCTCCGAGCGCGCCTGTCGCGCTCGCTGCCGGGATCGCGCGGCCAGGCCCCCGCCCCGGCGCCCGCTACGAATCCCGCCTTCGCCCATCTCTACATCGTCAATCCGCTATCAGGCCGGAGCCTCGGTGGCCTCTTCTCGACCCACCCGCCGGTGGCCGAGCGGGTCGCGCGGCTCCGGGCCACGGCTCGCGGAGGCCTCCGCCCGGCGGCCTGACCATCGCGGGTCCCTGCACTGAGGACCAGAATCAATCAGCCCGCGGCCTGCGCGCCACGGGCTGATTGGTGTATGCCGGCTCGGCCGGCGAGAGGAGGACGAGGGGGTCAGGAAAGGCCGACCGGGGTTGCCGGTCGACGCGGATCCGATGACGAATCGCTCGAGTCGACACCAACCTGGGTCGCAAGGACGCCAAGCACCGTCAAGAGCAGAATGACGATCAACATTTCGATACCGGCCATCCGAGGATCCCTTCTTGGTATAGTTCACTAGGCCAAATCGGATCGTAACTTGGACTAGAGTACTGTGTCAACCGACGAAATCGAACTACCGCCACCACAGCAACCGGCTTCCGGCAGCGAGCTCGATGTCGAGCGTGATTCCGACGTCCCGATCTCGACCCAGATCTTCTGGCAGCTCGCCTACCAGATCGATTCCGGTCGACTGCTGCCCGGCGCTCGCCTCGCGCCGGTGCGCGAGCTCGGTGCCGCACTGCGAGTAAACCCGAATACGATCCGGGCGGTCTACCGGCGTCTGGCCGACGCGGGCTACGTCACGAGTCGACACGGCGCCGGGACACATGTAGCCGACCGGCCACCGCAGCGACGCGGCGCCGAAGCGCTGGCGGGCATCGTCGCGGAGATGTTCCGCCGGGCCGCGCAGGCGGGCTTCTCGGCCGACGAGGTCGCGGCCGCTGCCTTCGCCGCGGCCACGGAGCGGAAGCGGCCCGGGGCCCGGGTCCAGGTGCTGTTCGCGGAGTGCACGAACGCCGACGCCGGCTACGACGCCGCGCGACTGGTCGATGCGTTCCCCGGCCAGATCGACGCAGAGGGAACCCTGCTCGACGACCTGCCCGACAGGCTCGATCGGTTCCACTACGACCTCGTCGCAACGACGACGTTCCACGCCGACGAGGCGCAGGCGCTCGTCCACGGCCGGGTCCCGGTCGTGGCGATGCTCGTCGGCCCGGGCTACGTCGAGCTCGTCCACGAGATCGCCGGCCTGAAGGCGGGCTCCCGGATCGGCCTCGTCTGCGCATCCGAGCGCGGTGCGGAGAATATGGCCGAGACGCTGGCGTTGTCAGGCACGACCGGCATCGAGCTGCTGAACGCGCCGATGGACGACGAAGCGGGGATCGCACTCGTCGACAGGACCGCCGACGTCATCCTGCTGTCGCGAGAGGCGTTCGCAAAGGGCCTCGACAAGCGGTTCGAGCGGCCGGAGCGAATCCGCCAGTGGTCGTACGAGTTCGATCCGTCGGGCCTCGAATTCCTCCGGCGTGCCGTCGAGCATGTCATCGCGACGCGACGCACCGAGGCGGTCGCCGCCGGAGCGTGACATCCTGTCCCGATGCGGGAGCTGCGGGTCGGAAAGTCGTCACGGAAGCGATACGACCTCGACGGGCGCCATCTCGGTTCGGACGGGCAGCTCCTCGTCGATGAGGTCGCCGCCGCACGCCGTCTCGCCGCGAGGCTGAACGAGCGGGCCGCCGGCGGAGCCCCGAGCGCCCATGCCGGCGAGATCGTCGCGCTGGGGCTCCTCCACGAGGTGGGCCACGCGCTCATCGACAACTACGAGCAGGAGGTCGCCCCGAACGTTTTCGGCGACGCGCTTGCGGAGCTGGATACGCAGCTCGGGCGCCGCAGTGTCGACGACGTCCTGGACCGCCTGTCCGCGGAGTTCGGCCCGGAGGCGGGGCGTCCGGACCTGCTCGAGTCGCTGCTGCTCCTCGACGTCGCAGCCGACAATCCGGCGAGCCAGCCACTCCATCCGCTCGTCGATCCCGGGCCCGTCGCCAGGGCGAAGGCATACGCCGCGCTGACGAGCGGAATCGACGGCCTCTTCCGGGTGGAGGGGGACGCGGCGGCGGGCGGCGAGACGCTCGTCGATCTGCTCCGCGCGCCCGCGCGCCACTCGCCGACCTCGCTCGCCGGCCAGCTGCGCTACGCCCGCGACCGCTGGGCCAGCATCCTGCCGCCGGAGCTCGCCGCGCGGCTCGTCGCGGGCGAGGACCTCCTCGCCGAAGAGGAACGCGCGCTCCATCTGCGCTTCGGTGGCGGGGGCGGGGGCGGACCCGGCACCGCCGAGGCGCCGTCGTTCGCCGGCGCAGATGCGGAGTCCGAGCGGTTCAGCGCGGATCGTGACTGGATGCCGCGCCTGGTCCTCGCCGCGAAGAGCACATACGTCTGGCTCGATCAGCTGTCGCGCAGGTATGGCCGCGACATCCGGACGCTCGACGCGATCCCCGACGAGGAGCTCGATCAGTTGGCGCGGCGCGGGATCACCGGCCTGTGGCTCATCGGCCTGTGGGAGCGCTCCAAGGCATCCGAGAAGATCAAGCGCTGGCGAGGCAACGAGGACGCCGTGGCCTCCGCGTATTCCCTCGACGACTACCGGATCGCGGCGGATCTCGGCGGCGACAACGCTCACGCGAACCTGCGCGATCGCGCTGCCGCGCGCGGAATCCGGCTCGCGTCGGACATGGTGCCCAACCACATGGGCATCGATTCCCGCTGGGTGATCGAGCACCCCGACCAGTTTATCTGGGTGCCCGAGCCGCCGTTCCCCGCCTACACGTACACGGGCGAGAACCTGGCCGACGACGAGCGGGTCGAGATCCGCCTCGAGGATCACTACTGGAACGACACCGACGCGGCAGTCGTGTTCGAACGGCGCGACAGGACGACCGGCGACGTCCGCTACGTCTACCACGGCAACGA
>Ga0184623_10000555_pt1 | contig 15855 bp, 12 predicted proteins | sample PLM1_100_b1_FD_133138 | JGI IMG/M metagenome (GOLD analysis project Ga0184623, IMG submission 133138) | Groundwater sediment microbial communities from an aquifer in East River, Colorado, USA - PLM1_100_b1 | ecosystem: Environmental > Terrestrial > Soil > Riparian zone | place: USA: East River...
CCTTCTGTGATCTCCAGCTCGAGGCACTCCGCCCTGAGATCGGCCATCTGCAGAGCTTCCCGCACGTTGCGAATGAGATCGGGGTCCTGGAACTGCCGCGCCGAAAGGTTGACTGCGACCATGACCTTGTAACCGCGTCGCTGCCATTCGTTCGCCTGACGACAGGCCTCACGCATCACCCATCGCCCGATCGGCACAATCAATCCGGACTGCTCGGCCGCGGGGATGAATTTGTCCGGGCGCAGGAGTCCGAGCTGCGGGTGATTCCAACGAATCAGCGCTTCCAGCCCATAAACGGAACCTGAAGCTACATCTACGAGCGGCTGATAGTAGATGACGAACTCGTTTTGCGCCAGCGCCCGGCGAAGACCGTTCTCGACCTCCAGCGCTTCCAGGGCCTTCTGGTTCATGGAAGCGGCGTAGTACTGGCAGGCGTTGCGGCCTGCCTCCTTGGCCCGGTACATGGCCGTGTCGGCGTTGCGGATCAGAGTCTCCCCGTCCGTTCCGTCGAGCGGGTAGACGGAGATGCCGATGCTGCTGGTCACGACGAACTCCCGCTCGTCGATCAGAATCGGTGCGTTCAGCCCCTCGAGCAGCTTCTGGCCGATCTTCCCCGCATCCTCGATCTTGCCGATGATATGGATGAGGACGGTGAACTCATCGCCGCCGAAGCGCGCCACAGTGTCTTCATCACGGATCGTGTTGCGGATGCGCGTCGCCACCGTGCGGAGAAGGCGGTCGCCGACGGTGTGCCCGAGCGAGTCGTTGATCTGTTTGAATCGATCGATGTCGAGGAAGAGGACGGCCAGCTTGTAGTGATGGCGCGCGGCATGCGCCAGCGCGACAGCGAGGCGGTCGCCGAACAGAGTTCGATTGGGGAGTCCGGTGAGAGTGTCGTAGTAGGCCAGGTGCTCGACCTGCGACGTCGCCGCGACCGCGGCTTCGCGCTGATCCTCGAGGACGGCCAGCATCGCCCCCAGCGCGATCACTGCGCTGCCGATCACGTCGGCGACGCCGAGCGGTGTCAGCGACACCGTCGCCGAACGCGAAACGATACTTCGCATGATCAGAACGAACTGCTGTAGCTCCATCGTCGCGTAGAACAGAAACGCCAGCGACGGCAGGAGGAACCCGCGTCCGCGATAGCGGTGAATGGCCAGGCCGCAGAGCGCGAAGACCCCTGTGCACGCCAGCGCATGCAGCGCGAGATAGAAGAAGCGGTGCACGATCGGATCGCGGAGGAAAAGCGGAATCGTTCCGAAGAAGATCCCCGTCGCGCCGAGGAGTATCAGCAGCCAGCGGGAGTCATGAAGCTTCAACGCCTTCGCCTTCGCCAGCTCGAAACATCCCCACACCAGCCACCCGATCTGCAGGTATGCGGCGCAGCCGCCGACGATCGAGGCCAGAACGTGCGTCAGCGAGCGTCCATCAACGCCCGACTCACCGCGAAGAATGAGGAAGATGGTGGCGGCGTGAAACACCGCCAGACAGCCGAAGCTCCGCGCCCACTGCAGCAGATAGCTCTTCTGAAAACTGCGGTGGATCTGGAAAAGAAGGAAGGAGACAGCGACGGATCCGAGAAGATGAAGACCGACGGACTGGAATATCGTTAGCGCCGGCATCGATGGGGTCACGACGCCTCAGGGCGCCGATCCGCTCTCTTTTCCACCTTCACACTCACCCAAGAGGCCCCAGTGTCGACGCGAAGATTTATTGACGGAAGCTACGCGCGCCGACGTGAGAAGAGTATTCGGGAAAAGCCCCGAGATTGCAAGACTTTCCGCCGTCTAAAACTTGTCGCGCAGCGGATCGCGTCGACGTTCGGACGAGCTTCCGTCGCCGTCGTCCTCGAGCTCGGAGAAATCATTCACCGGCACCGGATCATCAACGAGTGCGTCGTCCTCGTCGAAGTACCGCGGACCATCGGTCCTCTCGCCGCCGTCGATGTTGCCACTGCCTGAAGTGCGTTGTCGTCGCGCCATGCTGAAAAACCGTGCAACAAGGCGGCCAGTGTAGCCGGCTCAGCCGTTTCATCTGACACAATGAACCCGCGATGAAGCTCTCGGTGGCCATGTGCACATGGAATGGCGCTGCGTACGTGGAGGAGCAGCTGGTGAGCATTGCCGCGCAGACACGAAGACCCGATGAGGTGGTGATCTGCGACGACGCATCGAACGACGCGACGCCGCGGGTGCTGGAGCGCTTTTCGGTCACCGCCCCCTTCACCGTGCGTATCTTCCGCAACCGCGAACGCCTCGGCACCACCCGAAACTTCGAGCAGGCCATCAAGCGTTGCACCGGCGACGTGATCTTTCTGAGTGATCAGGACGACGTGTGGCGGCCGGAGAAGATCGCCGTGCTGGCGGAGCGTTTCGTGCGCGACATTCGTATCGGCTGTCTGTTCACGGACGCTGCGCTGCATGGAGGAACGCTCTGGGAGCACATCGGCTTCGACGAGTCTGAACGCAGCCGGGTGCATCGAGGCAAGGCTTTCGATGTGCTGATCAGACACAACGTGGCCACAGGCGCGACGATGGCGTTTCGGGCGAAGTGGCGCGACACGCTTCTGCCGATCCCGGAGGAGATCGTTCACGATCGCTGGATCGCGCTGATTCTCTCCGCTGCCAGCCGCGTGGACTGTATCGAGCAGCCTCTGATCGATTACCGAGCGCATCCGCAGCAGCAGATCGGGCCCGGAGAAGCGGCCGCGGGGATCGATCGCTGGATCGAGATGGCCCGCGAGACGGGAGCCGCGGAGTGGAAGCGCCGCGCCAAAGAACTGCGGACCGTGCTGCAACGACTGGAGTCACTGGACAACGCGCCGCGGCGAAACGTTGTCCAGCTGGGCAAATTCGTGGCCCACATGGAAACGCGCGCCGCACTTCCGCCGCAGCGCTGGCGGCGTATACCGACAATCCTTCGCGAGCTGGCCACGCTCCGATACTTCCGCCATTCGAAACACTTTCTCAGCGCAGCGAAGGATTTGTTCTGGAGGGTTGATTAGCCGAAGGCTTTGGACTGCGGCTACTCCCCTTCCACCAGCGACGCGTGGGCGAAGTTGCCCACCACCGCCGGCCTGATGTTCCAGATCTCCGTAGCGTACTGCCGGATCGTTCGATCGGACGAGAACTTGCCCATCCGGGCGATGTTCAGCAGCGACTTGCGCAGCCACGAGTTTCTGTTGTGGTACTCGATATCGACGCGCTCGTGTGTGTCGATATAAGACTGCAGATCGGCCAGGTGCACGTACTCGTCGCGGGCCGAGAGCAGCTTCGCCACGATCGGACGGAAGAGATCCTTGTCCCCTCGAGAGAAATGGCCGGCAGCGATTGAGTCGACCACGCGCCGGATGGCGCGGTTCTGCGACATGTACCACTGCGGCTCGTAACCGCGGGCCACCAGCTCTGCTACTTCATCAGCTCGCAGACCGAAGATGAAGATGTTCTCCTCTCCCACTTCGTCGCGGATCTCGATGTTCGCGCCGTCGAGAGTACCAATCGTCAGCGCGCCATTCAGAGCCAGTTTCATGTTCCCCGTGCCGGACGCCTCTTTTCCGGCCGTGGAGATCTGCTCGGAGAGCTCAGCGGCTGGAATGATGGCCTCAGCCAGCGTGACCCGATAGTCGGGAAGAAAGACGACTCTGATCAGATCCCGGGTCCGCGGATCCCCGTTCACGACTTCGGCGATCGAGTGAATCAGTTTGATGATGAGCTTGGCGGTGAAGTATCCGGGCGCGGACTTCCCGGCGAAGATGAACGTGCGCGGCTCGAGCGGCAGCCGCCCATCTTCGGTGATCTCCCAGTAACGGTGAACGATGTGCAGCGCGTTGAGGAGCTGTCGTTTGTACTCATGCATCCGTTTGGCCTGCACGTCGAACATCGATAGCGGATCGATGGCGGTACCGGTGAGCTCTTTGGTGAGCCGCGCCAGCGCGACCTTGTTACGGCGTTTCACGTTCTCCAGACGATCCAGAAGACCGGTGTCGTCCGCGAACATCTCCAGCTGGTGCAGGCGGTCGAGATCGGTGACCCACCCGTCGCCGATGTATTTCGTGATGAGCGCCGAGAGCGGCCGGTTCGCGTGCATGAGCCATCGCCGCGGCGTCACTCCGTTCGTCTTGTTGTTGAAGCGATCCGGATGAAGCCGGTAGAACTCCGGCGCCAGGGTCGTCGTCACCAGCTTCGAGTGCAGCTCGGCGACGCCATTCACCGAGTGCGATCCTTCCATGGCCAGGTTCGCCATCCGGACTTCGTCGCCCGCGACGATGGAAATCTTCTGGATCATGTTCAGATCGCCGGGGAATCGCCGCTCCACGTCCGCGATCAGGCGGCGGTTGATCTCGTGAATGATCTGCAGGTGGCGCGGAAGAACGCGCGCCATCAGGTCCACCGGCCACCGCTCCAGCGCCTCGGGTAAGAGCGTGTGGTTCGTGTATCCAAGTGTGTCGACCACCAGACGCCAGGCGTGCTCCCACGGCAGCTTCTCCTCGTCGACGAAGATACGCATCAGCTCCGGAACCGTGAGAGCGGGATGCGTGTCATTCATCTGAATCGCGACCTTCGAGGAGAACTGCTCGAGCGACTCGTGCGTTTCGCGGTACCGCTTGATGATGTCGCGGACGGAGCACGCCACGAGGAAGTACTCCTGAAGCAATCGCAGCTCCCGTCCCGAAGCGACGACGTCCGAGGGGTAGAGGATCTTCGAGATCGCCTCGATGCTGATCTGATCCTGGACCGCTCTGATGTATTCGCCCGAGTTGAAGATGGCGATGTCGAACTCGTCGGAGGATCGCGCGGAGAAGAGACGAAGAACATTCACCGTCTGTCCGCCATAGCCGACGATCGGCATGTCGTGCGGCACGCCGAGAAGCACTTTGTAGTCGACCCACTTCGGTGAGTACCCGCCCTTCGCGTCGTACGCGTGTGCCAGCGAGCCGTAGACAGGGACGATCACCGCTTCATCGAGCCGCTCGATCAGCCAGGGAGTGCCGGAGTCCATCCAGTGATCCGGCTTCTCGTGCTGATAACCGTTGACGAAAGTCTGCTTGAAGAGCCCGAACTCGTAGTTGATGCCGTATCCGAAGCCCGGGTAATCGAGCGTGGCCAGCGAGTCGAGGAAACAGGCGGCCAGACGTCCGAGACCTCCGTTGCCGAGCGCGGCGTCGGGCTCGAGAGCCTGCAACTCTTCGAGGTCCTGGCCGAGCTCCGTGACGATGGCGCGAGCCTGGTCGTACATCCCGAGGTTTGTGAGGTTGTTGCCGAGGGCGCGCCCCATGAGGAATTCCATGGAGAGGTAGTAGACGCGTTTCGCGTCCTGTTCGCGGTAGCGGCGCTCGCTTTCGCGCATGGCGTCGAGCGCTGGGCGGCCCACAGCGACCGCGAGCGCCTGCAGCCGCTCGCGCGGATAGGCCTCGTTCCACAGCCGCCCCCGCGCGAAACGAAGAAACGACTCGATTCCCTCGCGGAGCGAAATCACCGCGCGAGAGGTGTCGGCATCCGGCGTCTGTCGCACCACCCCCGAATTCTACCCGGGGGAGAGGGGGGGGCTTAGCGCCACCCGACCCGCCAGGTCCCTCGCTCTCGCACGGGATGACACGGTGACGCTACACTTTCGCGCAAATGGCTGAGCTTGATAAACCTGTCTCACTACCGAAGGTCGGCCTCTGTGTCGCTGCCGCGCTGGCCGTTCTCCTTTTCGTTCCGGCGGGCGGCGACTTCTCGCCGAACGTCCGCTTCACCACCGCCATCGGCCTGCTGATGGCGCTGCTGTGGCTGACGGAGGCGGTGCCGATCGGACTGACCGCACTCATTCCGATGATCGCCTTCCCTCTCGGCGGTGTTCAGACGATGGAGAAGATCACTGCTCCCTACGCGAACCCCGCCGTGTTCCTCTTCCTGGGTGGGTTTCTCGTGGCCGCGACATTCGAACGCTGGGGTCTTCACCGGCGCATTGCCTACTTCGCGCTGCATCACATCGGTACCGAGCCGCGCCGCATCGTGTTCGCGGTCATTCTCGTCACGGCGTTTCTTTCGATGTGGATCTCCAACACGGCGACGACACTCATGATGGCGCCGATCGCCGTGGCCATCGTGGGCGGCCTGGGTGCCTCCCACGAAACCGATCCGTCCGACCCGCGACGACGTACTGCCGAAGCGACTCTACTGGGAGTCGCCTATGCCGCGTCCCTCGGCGGAATCGGAACACCGATCGGGACTCCGACGAACCTCGTTTTCCTGGGCGCGGCCCGCGAGCTCTTTCCCGATGCGAAGAGCATCACATTCGCGGAATGGATGATATTCGGCGTCGCATACCTCGTCCTTCTCGTTCCGGTCTGCTGGTTGCTCGTCGTCGTTTCCTCACGAGTAGGCAAAGGGCAGGCGGTGCCTCTGGAACAACTGGGGTTGACGCATCCAGGACCGATGACCCGTCCGGAGAAGATCGCTGTCGCGCTTTGTACGGCCACCGCCCTTCTTTGGGTTTTCCGCGCCGACATTCCGCTCGGCGCGCGGTACCTGCCGGGATGGGCGAGTCTCTTCCCGAACGCGCGCGCGATCAATGATGCCACCGTGGCCATGACGATGGCTTCGATCGCATTTCTCCTTCCCGTCGGGAAGGGCGAGCACTTGCTGAACTGGGGCGAAATCAAACGCGTTCCGTGGGATGTGCTGCTCCTCTTCGGCGGCGGCTTCGCTCTGGGGGACGCACTGGAAGCGAGCGGCTTCTCGAAATGGGCGGGGGCGAAACTGTCGTTCGTCGGCCAGTGGCCGCCGGTGCTGATGATCGTCATTCTCTGCGTCGTGGTGACGTTGTTGTCCGAGGTGGCGTCGAATGTGGCCACGGCCACGGCCATGATGCCGATCACCGCGGCGCTATCGGTGTCGATCGGCGTACACCCTTACCTTCTGATGCTCACCGCGGTTCTCGCCGCTTCGTCCGGATTCATGCTCCCGGTAGCGACGGCTCCGAACACGATTGTCTACGCCACGGGATACGTGCGCGTGCGATCGATGACGCGGACCGGGCTGCTCCTCGATCTGGCCGCGGCGTTGGTGATCACACTGCTCATGTTCACGATCGTTCCGAAGGCGATCGGGATCAATTTGTTTACCCCTCTCCCGCGCTAGCGGGAGAGGGTCCCGCTTCGCGCAGCGAAGCGGCGGGTGAGGACGATGGGTTCGCGACGACCCTCATCCGGCCTTCGGCCACCTCCCAGAACGCTCTAGGCCGCGCGGACGCCGAACTTTTCTGCGACATCTGCGATCGCGCTGATGGCGCGGTCGAGGTGTTCGCGCGTGTGTGCGGCACTGATCTGACAGCGCAGCCGCGCCTGTCCCTGGGGGACGACCGGAAACCCGAAGCCGGAGACATAGACGCCGCGATTCAGCAGCTCGGCGGACATGGAGATCGCCTTGGCCGTATCGCCGATGATGATCGGGACGATCGGATGAATCCCCTCGCGGACGCGCACGCCGCGCGACGTCAGGGCTTTGCGAAAGTACGTGGTGTTGTCGCGCAGCCGCTTCACCAGCGTGTTGTCCTTCTCCAGCAGATCGATGGCCGCGAGAGAACCCATCACCACCGCGGGCGGGACGGTGTTGGAAAACAGGTACGGACGCGATTTCTGGCGCAGATACTCGACCAGCACTCGCGGTCCGGTGGTGAATCCGCCGTGTGAACCACCGAGAGCCTTGCCGAGGGTCGAAGTGTACGCGTCGATCTTCCCGAACACGCCCAGTTCCTCGGCAGTTCCGCGGCCGCGCAATCCGAGCACTCCCGTTGAATGCGAGTCGTCCACCACCAGAAACGCGCCGAACTCACGCGAGATGTTGATCATCTCCGGCAGCGGCGCGAGCGATCCTTCCATCGAGAAAACGCCGTCCGTCACGATCAATTTGTTTCGCGCGTCGCGTGTGGCCTCCAGAGCGCGACGAAGATCGGAAATATCGCGGTTCTTGAATCGCTCCTTGCGCGCTTTCGCCAGCCGGATGCCGTCGATGATCGATGCGTGATTCAACTCGTCTGAGAGGATGGCGTCCTGCTCCAGAGCAACCGTCTGAAACAATCCCTCGTTGGCGTTCCAGCAGGAACCATAGAGAATCGTGTCCTCCGTTTCGAAAAAATGCGCGATCCGCTCCTCGAGCTGGTGGTGAATCGTCTGCGTCCCGCAGATGAACCGCACCGACGCCAGCCCATAGCCGTAGTCGCGCTCGGCCTTCTCCGCTGCTTCGATGATGGCCGGGTGATCAGCCAGTCCGAGGTAGTTGTTGGAGGTCAGCATGATGACCTCGCCCTTCCCCTCGATTTGCACCACCGGTCCCTGCGGAGACTTCAGCGCCAGCTCGCGTTTGAACGTGCCGGATTGACGCATCTGTTCGAGCTCTGCGGAGAGTGTGGACAGAAGTGACATTCACTCGTTGTCGTATTTCAGGTCCCGCCTGAAGCATCTCTGATTCTCCATGTCGAAAACGACACAGGAATCGATCGGTCGCGAGTACACGTGCATGCTCACGGCGGGCAGATTCCATTCCGGAAGATTCAGGATCCGGTGAATCGTCTGAATCTTATCGACGGTGTTGAGCGGACCGCCGGGCACGGCCAGCTCATCGTGAAGATGCTGCATCTCGATCCGCGTCGCGCCGGCAAGACAGTCCATGCCCACGACCTGCTGGTTCTCCGGCCGGTTGCAGTCGAGCTTCCGGTAATTCTCGACCTTCAGCCTCCCCTCGATCATGGTCATCCATCCGAGCTGGCCGTTGTGAGTATGCAGCGGCGTAATCGACCCGGCCGGCCAGCAGATGAGCATCACTTCGATCATGTCGTTGCGGAAGATCTTGTTCCGCGTGTGCCGGTCCGGAACCCACAACTTGTACCGCTCCAGATCCTCGGCCCGGATCTCGTACGCGACGAGATAGTCGTACATCTTCTGCTTGGTGATGAGACCCTGCGACAGCTCGCGGATACCCTCGATGAACTGCTCGGCCGGAACCGGCGTCGGAGAGTAGACCTGCTGCGAGCTGGAGGTGATCTTTTGCGTCTCCATGGCGGGCCTCCATGCGGAGTGTAACAAAGGCGAAAGGCCAAAGGCGAAAGGCGAAAGTATGAAGGAGCAGCTTTCGCCTTTCGCCTTTCGCCGTGCTAGTCTCCGCGACCGCGAATGAGCACTTCTGTCCAGAACGTGGCAGTTATCGGTGCGCAGTGGGGCGATGAGGGAAAGGGGAAGATCGTCGATCTCCTCTGCGAGAGCTTCGACGTCGTGGCTCGCTATCAGGGCGGCCATAACGCCGGCCACACGGTCAAGTTCGCCGACCAGCACTACGCGCTGCGGCTGATCCCCTCCGGCATTCTGCACCGCGACAAGCTCTGCATCCTGGGCAACGGCATGGTGATCGACCCGGAAGCGCTGCTGGAGGAGATCGACAACCTGCGGAAGCTGCGCGTGCACGTCGAAGAGAACCTGATGATCAGCGACTCGGCGCACTGCATCCTCCCCTACCACCGCGCGCTCGATCTGGCCCGGGAGGAATCGGCGGGAAAAGCGAAGATCGGCACCACAGGACGTGGAATCGGACCGGCGTACGAGACGAAGGTGAGCCGATACGGAATCCGCATCGGAGACCTGCTCGACGCGAAAGTTCTGGCCGAGAAGATCGAATTCGCCTGCGCCGAAAAGAACGGGCTTCTGCGCCATGTTTACGGCAAGGACGGGTTCGACGCCAGGGAGCTGACGCAGTCGTATCTGCGCTTCGGCGAGATCATCCGCAGCCGCATCACCAACGGAACCGTGCTCGTCAATCAGATGATCCGCGCCGGAAAGCGCGTGATGTTCGAAGGAGCGCAGGGAACCCTCCTCGATGTCGATCACGGCACATATCCGTTCGTGACGTCATCCAACACCGTGGCCGGCGGAATCTGCACCGGCCTCGGCGTGGCGCCGAAGAACATTCACGAAGTCATCGGCGTGGTGAAGGCGTACACGACACGCGTAGGCGGCGGCTCGTTTCCGACAGAGCTCAACGACCACAACGGCGAACATCTCCGCAAACGCGGAAATGAATTCGGCACCGTCACCGGCCGCCCGCGGCGGACCGGCTGGCTCGACCTGGTCGTGCTTCGCACTGCGGCCATGCTGAACGGCCTCGATTCGATCGCGCTGACGAAGCTCGACGTCCTGGATGACTTCGATGAGATCCCCGTCTGCACTGCCTACAACATCCACGGAAAGCGGTTGGACACGTTCCCCTCATCCGCAGTCGACGACTACAAGCCGGAGTACAGGACTTTCAAAGGTTGGAAACGCTCGACGGTCGGCGTGACCTCGTTCAACGACCTCCCGCAGCAGGCGAAGGACTACATCCGCTTCATCGAAGAGGAAATTGGCGCCCGCGTCAGCATTGTGTCTACCGGACCCCGGCGTGAAGAGACGATATTGAGATCGTGAGGGGTAAACCGTTAACCGTCGAGTACGGTTTACGGTTTACGGTTAACGGTTAGCAGCTTGCTGCGGAAGTAATCGATCGTCCGCTTCAGCCCCTCTTCGAGCGGCACTTTCGGCTCCCAGTCGAAGAGCGCCTTGGCTTTCGAGATGTCGGGCCGGCGGATCTTCGGATCGTCTTCCGGCAACGGACGAAACTCGATCGGGGCGTTGGTTCCGGTGAGACGTTTGATCTCCTGCGCGAACTGGAGGACGGTCATCTCCGCCGGGTTGCCGATGTTCGTCGGTGCGGTCTCCTTCGACATGAGCAACCGGTAGATGCCTTCCACCAGATCGGAGACGTAGCAGAACGATCGCGTCTGCGATCCATCGCCGAACACAGTCAGCGGCTCGTTGCGCAGCGCCTGGGAGATGAATGCCGGGACTACGCGGCCGTCTTTGACACGCATGCGCTCGCCGTAGGTGTTGAAGATTCTGACGATGCGCGTCTCGACGCCGTGGAATCGGTGGTAGGCCATCGTCATCGCTTCGGCGAATCGCTTCGCTTCGTCGTACACGCCGCGCGGGCCCACGGGATTCACGTTGCCCCAGTAATCCTCTTTCTGCGGATGCACCAGCGGATCGCCGTAGACCTCGGAGGTCGAGGCCAGGAGGTATCGCGCCTTCTTGTCCTTGGCCAGGCCGAGCGTCTTATGCGTACCGAGCGAGCCGACCTTCAACGTCTGGATCGGTTTCTCGAGGTAATCGATCGGACTGGCCGGCGATGCGAAGTGGAGAACGTAGTCGAGCGGGCCCTCGACATAAATGTAGTTGGTGACGTCGTACTTGACGAAGCTGAAGCCGTCGCGTCCGAAGAGATGGCGGATGTTGTCGGCAGAGCCGGTGATGAAGTTATCGATGCAGATGACTTCGTGACCGCGCGCCAGGAAGAGCTCGCACAGATGGGAACCGAGGAACCCCGCACCGCCGGTGATCAACGCGCGAGCCACTAAACGCGTCCCTTCACGCGGCGATCTTCTTTTTTCGTGCGCGGGTCATCGGCGCGGCCTACGGAGGAGTAGGTGAAGCCCTCGGCCCGCATTCGCTGCGGGTCGTAAACGTTGCGAAGGTCGACGACCACGGGCTGGCGCAGGAGTTTCTTGATCTTTTTCAGGTTCAGCGCTCGAAATGCGTTCCACTCCGTGGCGATCACCAGCGCATCTACGCCTTCGGCGGTCTGATACGGGTCGTCGCAGTACGTGATGTCCTCGAAGATCTTCCGCGCGTTCTCCATCGCCTGCGGATCGTATGCGCGGATCGACGCGCCGGCGCTCTGCAGACCTTTGATGATCGGGATCGTCGGAGAGTCGCGCATGTCGTCGGTCTCCGGCTTGAAGGCCAGCCCGAGAACGCCGATCGTCTTTCCTTTGAGATTGTCGCCGAGAGCCTCGCTGATCTTCCCGATCATGCGCTGCTTCACGTCTTCGTTCACGCGCAGGACCGCTTCCATGATCTGAAACTCGTAGCCGTGACGGCGCGCGATCTCGGCCATGGCCGACGTGTCCTTTGGAAAGCAGGAGCCGCCGAAGCCAGGGCCGGCCTGAAGGAACTTCGAGCCGATGCGCGAGTCGAGTCCCATTCCGACAGCCACGTCGTGGACATTCGCGCCGACCTTTTCGCAGACGGTCGCAATCTCGTTGATGAATGTGATCTTCGTGGCCAGAAAACCGTTCGACGCGTATTTGATCAACTCGGACGACTCCACGTTCGTCACCACGAACGGAATCTCCAGCGAGTGCAGCGGCGCGTAGATCTCTTTCATCAGCTCGGCAGCTTCCGGATCCGTCGTTCCGATGACAACACGATCGGGCTTCATGAAGTCCTCGATGGCAGAGCCCTCGCGGAGAAACTCGGGATTCGACACGACCGACCCGAGCTGGCCCTTCCCTGCTTCGTCGAGGATGCGCTCGATCATCCGTCCGGTGCCGATGGGAACGGTGGACTTCGTGACGATGAGCTTCGGTCCGTTCATGATCCGGGCGATGGAGCGCGCCACTTCTTCCACGTAGCGGAGGTCGGCGGACCCGTCCTGCTTGGGCGGAGTTCCTACGGCGATGAAAATGGCGCGAGCGCCGCGGATCGATTCCTCGAGGTCGGTCGTGAAGCTTAGCCGGCCCTCAATGACGTTCTTGCTGACCAGCTGGTCGAGGCCCGGTTCGTAGATCGGAATCTGCCCCGCCCGCAGGGCCTCGATTTTCTTCACGTCGACATCGACGCACACGACGTCGTTGCCGAAATCAGCCAGACCAGCACCCGTAACGAGGCCGACGTAGCCTGTACCTATGACCGCAATGTCCACTTGGAATCCTCCGGTTTTCTCAGACACTTCGATCTACGGCTGCGTGCTCGTCACCGTCGCTTCCGTCGTCGTCGTAGCAGGAACTATGGGCGGGGGCGTCGTCACAGCCGGTGCGACCTTCGTCTTGACGTCGGGCTCCGACTTCTTCTGCTCCTCGTACCGCTTCTCGATCCCCTGCTGCTGGCGGCTTCGAATCAGCCAGCGCAGCAGCTTCGACTCGTTGATTCCGATCAGCACATCGTTGATCGACTCGTAGATCGACGGATCCGCAATCAGCTTGCCGGCCGTTCCTTCGCCCTTGTTGATCTTGCGTACGGTCTCGTTGAGCTGCTGCACCAGCAGTGTGAATTCCGCGAGAGCCTGATCGCCGTAGGCCTTGTCATTGAGGAGCCGTGGGACCATCCCCTGGCCGTCTTTCAGCGACGCGCTGAACGTGGAGAGATTCGCCGATGCGATGCTGAGGTTCTCTACGAGATCGAGGACTTTCTTCTTTCCTTCCGGATCGCTCAGCAGCGCCGGAAGAGCGCCCGCTCCGGTCTCGAAGCTTTTCGAAACGTTCGCCGTGATCGACTGCAATGACGCGGCGGCGCTGCTCAGCGAAGAAGTGAGCTGCTCGCCGTAGGCGTCGTCGTAGACGAGCTTGCCGACCACTCCGCGGCGGCTCTCGATGTGGGCGAGCGCGGCGTTGGTCTTGTTCAGGGTGGTGAGGAGCGTGTCTGTCAGTCGCTGTTTCGTCTCCGGCTGACTGGTGAGCTCGCCGATGAGGCCTTCACCGCGGTCGATGCGGCCGAGGATGTTCTTCATCGAATACGAAATCTGCACGAGGTTGTCGACGAGATCCTCACCCGAGGAGATGAGCTGGTCGACGTTCGTCTGGCGTTGGGCCGGGATGTTCGAGCCCTGTGGAAGCGCGGCGAAGCGCAGAGTTCCCAGCGTGATCTCCACGTAGCTGTCGCCGGTGAGGAGGCCGAGCTTCTTGAGCCGCGCTCTCGAGTCGCCGCGGATGCGGTCCGCGTACTTCCGATCGATCATCAGCGAGATGGCCACGCTGCGCTCTTTCGGATCCTGCGGCAGGCGGATATCCCGGATCACTCCGATCGTCACTCCCGCCATGCGCACCGGGTTCCCCTCGGCCAGGCCGGATGCGTTCTCGAGCTGTACGTCGTACTCGTACTTCCGGGCGAAGATCTTCTGCTCCGACCCGATGAAAAACAGGAACACCATCAATACGATGAGGGAAGTGGTGACCAGCAGCCCCACCCGAATCGATCTTTCTTTTTTCTTGGTTGCCATAGGGTTCACTACTTCGTCGTCGGTTGTGCTGCCACTACTGCGGATGATTTGAAAAACTCACGCAGGATCGAATGGTCGGAATCGCGTGCGGCTTCCATCGTGCCGATCCACTGAAACACGCCTTCATGCAGAAATGCAATGCGATCGCCGACCGAGAACGCGGACTGAATGTCGTGCGTTACCACCACGGACGTGACGTTCAGTTTTGATTGCAGGTTGGTGATCAGCTCGTTGATTTTCTGCGCTGTGATGGGATCGAGCCCGGTGGTCGGCTCGTCATAGAGGATCATCTTCGGATCGAGGACGATGGCGCGGGCCAGTCCGACGCGCTTGCGCATTCCGCCGGAGAGGTCAACCGGCATCAGGTGCGCCGTACCGGGCAGATCGACGAGCTCCAGCTTCTCGCGCACCGACTGTGAGATCTCATCCTCCGTCATGTCCGTATGCTCGCGCAGCGGGAAGGCGATGTTCTCGAACACCGTCATCGAGTCGAACAGCGCCGCGCTCTGGAACAGCATCCCGAACTTCTTCCGCACGCGGTACAGCTCCTCTTCCGGAAGATCGGCGATGTCTTCCTCCTCAACCAGGACGCGGCCTTCGTCGGGCGCCTCCAGTCCCAGCATGTGACGAATCGTCACCGACTTGCCGGTGCCGGATCCCCCCAGGATGACCAGCACCTCGCCGCGGTAGACCTTCAGATTCGCGCCCCGCAGCACGTGCTTCGTGCCGTAGGCCTTGTAGACGTCGACGAATTCGACGAAGACGTCGCGCGGATGCGTACGCCGATCCGGCGTTTCGCGCGACTCGGCGCGTCGGTCGAACGTGATCGTTTCAGTCATCAGAACATGAAGAGAAACAGCTTAGTGAGAAAGAAGTCCAGGATCAAAACCGTAATGGCCCCGGTGACGACAGTCGTCGTCGTGGAGCGTCCCACACCGTCCGCTCCGCCGGTGGTGCGCAGACCGTTGTAGCAGGCGATCAGCCCGATCGCGAACCCGAAGAAGAACGTCTTGCCGATCCCGGAGGCCAGGTCGTTGTACTTCACGGTATCGATGACACTGCGCAGGTAGAAGTTCGCGCTCAGATGCAGAGTGGTCACCGCGATGAGCAGACCGCCGAGGATCCCCAGCGCGTTGGAAATGACCGTCAGCAGCGGGAACATCAGCGTCGTGGCGAGAACCCGCGGCACGACCAGTTTGCGGACCGGATTGGTCGCCAGCGCGCGGAGCGCGTCGATCTGCTCTGTGACTCGCATCGTTCCCAGCTCGGCGGCGATGCCCGCCCCCACACGCCCGCCCACCATCAGCGACATCAGCACCGGCGCCAGCTCGCGTACCAGCGAAAGCGAGACCACCTTGCCGATGAAGAGCTTCCCGCCGAACGCGGCCAGCGAGTAAGCGGTCTGCAGCGCCAGCACCATCCCGATGAACGCCGAGGTGATGATGACGATGGAGAGCGACCGCACGCCCACCTGATCGAGCTGAGCGATGAGCAGGTTCCTCTCGATGGGCCCGCGCCACATCTGCTGGATCGTCTGCACGGCCAGATCGGTGATCTCGCCGACGTACAGCACGAAGCGCTGCACCTTCGCCCGCGTGCGCAGGAACAGCTTCAGCTCACCTGTGGTCGCGTATACGCTCATTGCCCGTTCCCGAAAATGATACGCAGCAGCCGGCGGATTCCTTTATCGCGCTCCCGCTCTTTCTCTCGGCGCGCGCGATCGCTCGGCTGCTCTTGCTGATCCCCCTCACGCCGCTCATCCAATGGCGGAAATCCAGCGTCTCTCCAGATC
>Ga0184623_10000558_pt1 | contig 15841 bp, 18 predicted proteins | sample PLM1_100_b1_FD_133138 | JGI IMG/M metagenome (GOLD analysis project Ga0184623, IMG submission 133138) | Groundwater sediment microbial communities from an aquifer in East River, Colorado, USA - PLM1_100_b1 | ecosystem: Environmental > Terrestrial > Soil > Riparian zone | place: USA: East River...
CCGTGCCGTGGCCCAGCGCCGGCGCACCGTTTCGGACCGCTCGAGCTCCTCAAGTCGCTGCGCGAGGTCACGCAGCGCGTTCTCCAGGTACGGCACCCACCGGTCGGCGATCGCGTGCAGCCGGCGCCTCACATCGACGACTTCGGCGTTCACGATCCGGAACGCCGCCTCGGCGGCCGCGTGCCGTACCGCGGCCTCCAGCGCGACGCGGTAGGCGGCGGCCGCTTCGGCCAGTGCCGCGTTACCGGGCGAAGGCGCCGACGGCAGCAACTCGGGGAGCGCGCACGTCACACGCCCGGGGTAGCGGACGTCCATCACTGTGCTCCAGTCGATCGAGACCGTGGCCGGCGCCGCCCCGCTGGCCAGCCGGAGTTCGCGTTGGCCGCCGAGAACCACCCCGCGGAGCAGCCAGGTCTCGGCGTCGTGGCAGCTGTCCCGCCATCCCGTGCCGGTCCGGTCGGCGAGCAACCGGAACCGTTGCTGCTCGCCGCGCAGGATCTGGAGCTTGCGGTCTAGCAGGTCGACGCCCCGGCGGGCGGTGTCGAGCCGGCGCCCCAACCACAGCCGGCCGGCGCGTCCGGGCGGGACCCGGCGCAGGTCAGGCATGGCGTTGATCCCCCGAATCGCTCGCCGGCGCATACCGGTCGAGCAGTCCGGCCGGCAGCATCGCCAGCTCGCGCCGCGGTAGCACGGCGATGGTCCGCCAGGCACGGTCGAGGGTCTCCGTCAGTTCCCGGCGCTCGTCCGGCCGCTGGTCCACGAAGTCCCGCTCGAACGCCTCGGCGAAGTCCAGGTACTGGCGATCGGTGCCGCTCAGCGCGCCGATGCTGACCAACTCAGCCAGTTCCCGGACCTGGCGGGCCCGCGCGAGCGCGGCCAGCATCTGGGCGGCGAGGTCGAGGTGGTCCTCGCGGGTCCTGCCGGCGCCAGCGCCCTTGCGCATCAGCCGGGACAGGGACGCGAGCGCGTCCATAGGCGGGTAGATACCGCGGGCGTGCGCCTCGCCGGAGAGCACGATCTGGCCCTCGGTGATGTATCCGGTGAGGTCGGGCACCGGGTGCGTGATGTCTCCGGCCGGCATCGTGAGCAGCGGCATCACCGTGACCGAACCGGGCTTGCCGCGGATCCGCCCGCACCGCTCGTAGAGGGACGCGAGATCGCTGTAGAGGTAGCCGGGGTAGGCGTGGCGCGCCGGGACCTCGCCGCGGGCAGCGGAGACCTCGCGCAACGCTTCGCAGTAGCTGGTCATGTCGGCGGCCACGACGAGCACGTGCCTGCCCTCGACGAACGCAAGGTGTTCGGCGATGGTCAGGGCGAGGCGTGGGGTGAGGATCCGCTCGATCACCGGGTCGTCGGCGGTGTTGAGCAGCAGTACCAGCTCTCCTGCGGCGGACCTCTCCTCCAGCACGTCCCGGGCCGCGGCGGCATCCGCGTGGGTCAGGCCCATGGCGGCGAACACCACACTGAACGGCGCGCCGCCGACCGAGGCCTGCGCGGCGATCTGAGTGGCCAGCTCCAGGTGCGGCAGCCCGGCCACCGAGAACACCGGCAACTTCTGCCCTCGTACCAGGGTGGTCAGAGCGTCGATGGCGGAGATGCCGGTGATCACCGGTTCGGCGGGCGGCTCCCGCCAGGTCGGGTTGAGCGGGGAGCCGGACACCGGAGCGGTCGCGGTCCCGAACACCGGTGGCCCGCCGTCGATCGGTTCGCCCCGGCCGTTGCAGACCCGGCCCAGCCAGCCCGTCCCGACCGGGATGCGCAGTGGACTGCCGTCGAAGGCGACCCGGGTGCCGTCGAGGTCGATCCCGTCGGTTCCCTCCAGCACCTGGACCACCGCCAGGTCGCGGTCGACCTCGAGGACGAGCCCGTGCCGCCACTCCCCCGACGCGAGCCGGATCCGCGCGAACTCGTCCCAGCCGACGCCGTCCACCCCCCGCACGACGAGCAGCGGCCCGCGCAGCTCGGTGACCCCGGAGTACTCGACGGCAGGCCGCCCGATCATGACAGCTCCTCCAAGCGGGTCAGCATGGCCGCGCGGTGGCGGCGGACGCCGTCTGCGTCGTCGCGGCCCACGTCCTCGCGGGCGCGGAGTACCGGGGAGAAGTCCAGTTCCTCGACGGTGGCGGCGGGCACACCGGCGTCCACGCGTTCCTCGCAGGCGCGTACGACGTCGAGCACCAGGTCGATGAGCGCCGCCGCCTTGCCGGGGCCGCAGTAGGCGTCGTTGTCGGAGAGCGCGCTCTGCTGTAGCACCCCTTCCCGGAGCAGCCGGCCGGCGAGCAGCACCATCCGCTCGCGGCCGGGCAGCGCACCGACACCGACCAGCTCGGCCAGGGCGGACAGGCGATCGGCCTCGGCGAGGATGCTGACCACCTGCCGCCGGCGGCGTGCCCAGCCCGGGTCGCCGTTGCGGGCGTGCCAGGCGCCGAGCGCTTCGATGTCCCGCGAGAACGAGCCGACCCAGGTCACCGCCGGGTAGTGCCGGGCGTAGGCGAGCTCCCGGTCGAGAGTCCACAGTGAACGGACGAACCGTTGGGTATGTGCCGTGACCGGCTCGGTCATGTCACCGCCGGGCGGGGAGACCGCACCGACGATGGTGACCGACCCCTCGGTGCCGCCCAGGGTGACCACCCGTCCGGCACGCTCGTAGAAGGCGGCTAGCGCGGAGGCCAGCTCGGCGGGGTAGCCCTCCTCCGCGGGCAGCGCGCCGGTCCGGGAGGCGAACTCGCGCAGCGCCTCGGCCCAGCGCGAGGTGGAGTCGGCGATGACCACCGTGTCGTAGCCCATGTCGCGGTAGAACTCGGCGACCGTGACGCCGGTGTAGATGCTCGCCTCGCGCGCCATGATCGGCATGTTGGAGGTGTTGGCGACGACGACGGTCCGGTCGGCCAACCGCCCGCCGGTGCGCGGGTCGGTGAGCTCACCGAGCTCGGCGATCACGTCGGCCATTTCGTTCCCGCGCTCGCCGCACCCGACGTAGACGATGACGTCGGCGTCGCACCACTTCGCGATCTGCTGGAGCAACATCGTCTTGCCGGTGCCGAACCCGCCCGGCACGGCCGCGGCACCGCCCTTCGCCACAGGGAAGACCGCGTCAAGCACGCGCTGCCCGGTCACTAGCGGCGCGGCGCTCTCCTGCCGGTCCCGGCGCGGGCGCTGGCGGCGCACCGGCCACCACTCCACGAGGGCAACGTCCACACCCCCGACCGTGGCGGCCGTTTCGTCGACCCGGCACCGGCCGGCCGACCGGATCGACTCCAGCCGGCCGCTCACGCCCGGCGGGACCAGCACCCGATGCGCGATCGGCCCGGCGTCGTCCACTGTGCCCAGCACCGCGCCGGGAGCCACGTCCATGCCCTCGGTGGCGACCGGCACGAAGGTCCATTTGCGATCGTCGGCAATCCGGAGCGATTGAGGGGTCAGCCAAGCCGGCGCCACGCTCAACGGGCGGAGCATCCCGTCGAAGACGCCGCCGAGCAGCCCCGGGCCGAGCGGCACGGCCAACGGATGCCCGAGCCTCGTGGCGGGGTCGCCGGGCCGGACGCCGCCGGTGTACTCGTAGACCTGCGTGGTCAGCCGGTCGGGGCGGACCCGGACGACCTCGCCCGGCAACCGGTCCGGTCCGATCTCCACCACCTCCGCCATCGCGACGCCCGCGAGGCCGGCGACCTCGACGAGCGGTCCGTTGACCCGCAGCACCCGGCCACCCGTCGCGCCCGCATCGCTGGTCATGGGGCCCACCGGTGCTCCAACTCGGCGCCGAGGGCGTTGACCGCGCGGTCGACGAACCCGCGCAGGGTGTAGTCCACGTGACGGCTGCCGGCGTCAGCCACCATGCCTCCGCTCTCGTCCTCGGCGATCGAGGCCGCCGGGCCCAGTTCGGATCGGATGGCAGCGGCGAAGGCGTCGAGCGTCCGCGGGTATTCCGGTTCTCCTCGCAGCGTTCGGACGGCGGTCCGGCTCGCATCGCGGATCTCCTGGAACGCGTCCCGGCGCGCCCGCAGGAGCGTGACCCGGGCCCGCCGGTGGGCACCGGCCCGCTCCCCGGCCAGGACGGTTTCGGCGTCGGCTGCGCCCTCGGCCCGCGCCGCGGCGAGGATCTCGGCCACCTGTACCCGCGCGGCGCTGATCGCCGTGGCTGCCTCCGCGTCGGCCGCCGCGAGCAGGGCGTCGGCGTCGGCATGGGCAGCGGCCAGTAACGCCTCCCCCACCGGCGCGAGCGTCGTCGCGAGAACCGCCGGGCCCGCCGCGGTCATGGTGGCATCACCACCGTCAGCGGCCAGCCCCGCTCGCGCTCGGCACCGAGCGCCTCGGCCGCCGCTGGGGTGAGCACCACGACGGCGACGTCGCCGGGCAGTGCCCGCCAGGCGTCGCGCACCTCGTCCGGGTTCTCCGCCACCCGGATCAGCGCGCCGGCGAGCCCGAACCCGGCGACCCGGGCCCCTTCACCGAGGGCCGCGACACGGCCGTCGGAACTCATGGCTCAGGCCCGTCCGATAAGGATGATCGCGACGATCAGGCCGTAGATGGCGATTCCTTCGGCCAGCCCGACGATGACCATCGCGCGACCGAACAGCTCGGGCCGCTCGCTCATCGCCGCGAGCGCCGCCGCGCCGGTGTACGCCACGGCGATCGAGGCCCCGATCGAGGACCCGGCGACCGCGATGGCGGCGCCGATCAGCGCCGCGCCCCCCACCCCGGACGACGCCTGTCCCTGGGCCGCAACCGCTGCGCCCGGGTCGCCCGCGGTGGCCGGGTCGCCGCTGAAGGCCAGGATGGCCAGCACGAGCCCTACGACGAGCAGGCCGAGGTTGGCCACGGCCAGCACGCGCGGGCCGGCCCGCCCGCCGCGCCGCAGGAGCAGTTGCCCCAGTACGGCGCCTACCAGGAGCGCGGGCAGCGCGATAAGCCAGGCCGTCATGATGCCTCCTCGAGATCCGCGTTGGACGCGGTCGGTACGTGCCAGGGTCGGAACGGACGTCCCTCTTGCTGCTGGAACACCCGCGAGAACAGCTCGTAGTACTCAAGCCGCAGCGCCTGCACGCCGGCGACCAGCGCTTCCAAGGAGAAGGCCACGGCGTTGCCCAGCGCGAACACGGCCAGGCGGCGACCACCGCGACCCCGCCCCGCCCCCACAGCGCGGCGGTGCCGGCCCATACCAGCCAACCCAGCGCCGCGTGGGTCAGGCCGAACGCGGCGAGCCGCGCGAACGACACGACGTTGGAGCCGAGCCGGATGACCATGTCGAACAGTTCGACGCAGGCCTGCAGGACACCGGCCGCACCACCACCGGAACCGGCCAGCAGGCCGAGGAAGGCCAGCACGAGCGCTGCGGACGCAAGGGCGGCGCCGAGTGTCGACAACCAGTCCACGCCGCCGTACCACCCGCTCGCGACCAGGCCCGCGGCGAGGAAGAGCAGCGAGCCGGCAATGCCGGACGGTGCGTAGAGCGCGAATGACCAGCCACCCTCGCGGACCCGGTTCACCGTGCCGAGCGCGTACGCGCCGGCGAGCAGCACTGCGCCCAGGCTGACGCCGGCCACCAGTAGCGGGATCGGCTCGTCCAGTGGGGATAGCCACGAGACCGGCACGAGCCCGGTCGGCCCGAAGAACTCGCCGTAGGCCAGACCGGCCAGCATGCTGGTCAGCCCGGCGCCCGCCACGAACAGCCAGCGTGGCCGCAGCCAGGCCAGGCGGCGCGGCCAGCCGGCCCGGATCAGCAGCGCGCCGAGCAGGATCAACCCGCCGTGCCCCACGTCGCCGAACATGACCCCGAACATGACCACGTAGGCCAGGCCCGCGAGCACCGTCGGGTCGACGTCCCGGTACGGCACCGTGGCGTAGGTCTCGACCAGCGGAGCGAACGCACCGCTGGCGCCTTCGCGGTGCAGCATTGTCGGCGGATCAGCGGCGGGCGGGCGCGGCAGCGGGACGACCGTGGCGCCAACCTCCGCCAGCGTGGCGGAGAGCGTGACGATGCCTGCCGACGGTGTCCAGCCCACAAGCGCCGCCACGCTGCCGTGCCGCACGGCTTCGGCGCCGTACGTCTCTACCTCGGCCTCGCCGGCCAGCAGGTCCGCCCGGCCAGCCCGTTCCAGCGCTGCCACGTCCGGCGTCACCGGAGCGAGCAGTGCTGAGCCGGGCGACCCCCCGCCCAGCCGCTGCAGGCGCCGCGCCGCGTCGCCGGGCGCGGCGTCCCCCGGCCCCGCCACCCGGTCGATCTCCACTGTTCCGGCAGCGGCGACCCGCACCAACGCGTCCCGCAGCGACGCCTGGGGAGCAACGAGGGCTACCCGGGTCATCGGTGCCGGTGTCACCGCCTCATGCCACGGCATCGAAGACCTCCAACGGCCCGCCACCGCGCGCGGCCAGTTCGAGCGCTGCCTGGACCTGCCAGGCATCCACAGCGAGAAGCACGACCGCGCCCAGCGTCGGTCCGGGCCCGAACCGCGACGAGGCAAGCAAACGTCGTCCGTCCGCCTGGACGTGCGACCACCAGCCCGCCTCGGCGCGCCAGAGGTCGGTGCTGGTCGCCACACCGGCCAGTGCCCACCGGGCCGTGGGCGGGACCTGACGGGCAAGTTCCTCGAGCGAGCTGGCCGTACGCCATCCGCTGCCCAGCAGGCCATCAACCGCCGTCGCTGCCGGATCGGGCATCCGTCGACCGCCGGCGCCGAACACCTCGCGCGCAACCAGCAGAGCGGTGGCGCCCGCGACCCACCGTTCCGCCTGCGGTATCCGTACGGCCACCCGGCGCGCCCACGACAGGCGTGGTCCGAGCGCCAGCAGCCGCGGCGTCTCGCCGCCCGGGTCACCCCAGGTCGAGGCCGCCAGGGCCGCCCGCAGCTCGGCAAGGGAGCCGGTCTGGCTCAACCGGGGCCACGCGGTAGCGAGGGTGCCCAGCCGGTACGGTGACCCGGCCGGTTCGCCGACCAGTCCGCGCACGTGCTCGTCGACGTTCGCGACCTCGAACCACCCGGCGAGCACCCGCAGCAGCTCCCCGCCGGACGGCGGCAACCAGCCAGCGAGCACCCGAAGGTTCCACAGCATCGCGGCGCTGACCGCGTGCTGCGCCTCGGCGAGTGACTGACCGGGGCGGACATCGTGCCCGTAGGGGCCGTCCGCGAGCTCGGCGAGGGCGTCATCCAATGACTGCGTGCCGGCGAGCGCACGTACTCGCGCGGCACCGAGCCGCCGGCGGGCCAACGCCTTGGCCCGCACGCACCCGGCCACCCACCCGGCGCTCACCGGTGCCGCCCCGACCCGGCGACGCGCGGAGCGTCTGCGATGACCGCATCGATGTCGACCCGCACCCGGTCGAGCACCGCAGCCACGACGCTGGGCAGCTGGCGGTGCGCCCGGCCACGGATCTCCTCGGCCCCGCGGTCGGCCCGGGCCTGCATCTCGGCGGCGGCTGTTTCGGCCCGTCGACGCAGCTCTGCTGCCGCTGCGGCCCGCTCGGCCTCGGCGTCGGTGCGCGCGCGGGACAGCAGGTCGCTCGCGCGTTCGATCCCCGCTTGCCGGCGCCGGGCCGCCTGGGCTACGGCGGCGGCGCGGATCCGGTGGCACTCGTTCTCGACATCGGCGAGGGCGGCGAACACCGGCGCGAGCTCGGCGGCCAACCCGGCCCGCCGATCCACCGGAACGCCGGCCGGAGCGGCCGCCCCGGGAGAGCCGACCGGGCGCAGCCGGTCCAGCAGGTCACGTGCCCTCAGCCTCACGGTTACCTCCTCAGGGTCTCCCTGAGCGTGGCGAGGCAGCGACCGCGACGGCAGAGTCGAGCAACCCGGTGGAGTGGGCCATTGGACCCTACGATTCGCCGGCCAAGGTCCCCGCCGCCTGCCGCGTCCCGCCCCCGTACGGAGGCCATCAGGCGTACCTGCAGGGTCTTCTGCCTCTGGCGCCGCCGGGTCGGGCGCGGACCATTGGATTAGGAGCCATCGTCGCCGGAGAGGCGGTTCCTCATGCCAGGCCGCATCGAGCGTGCGAGCGCGGACGATCTCCTCCAGCTCGCCTCGGACACGAAACGGGCTCCGATGCAGGTGACCGCCGTTCTCGTGCTGGGTAGGGGAACCGCCCCGGACCTGTCCGCGGTGCGTGCGGCGATCGCCGAACGGATCTCAGCCGTGCCCCGGCTCCGTCAGCGACTGCTGCGCACACCGCCGGGATGCGGCCGTCCGGTCTGGGTCGACGATCCGCGGTTCGACATCCGGCGCCATGTCCGCCACCTCCCCTGCCCGGCACCGGGAGACACCGAGGCGCTGCTCGCTGTCGCGGCCGAGGCCGCAACGGCTCGGCTGTCCCGAACGAGGCCGCTGTGGTCGGCGACCCTCGTGACCGATCTGGCGGACGGACGCGCCGCCCTGATCGTCGTGTTCCACCATGTCCTCGCGGACGGGATCGGAGGCCTGGCCGTCCTGGCACAGCTGGTCGACGGCGCGTCGACCCATGCCGACTCCCGGTTCCCAAGGCAAGCACCATCGAACGGCGATCTCCTTCGCGACGCGCTCCTCGGCCGCCTTCGGGCGGTGGCAGCCCTCCCCTCGGACCTGCGCCGGCTCCGGGGCGCGTTCAGCGAGCTGAGCGCGGCCGGAACGACCCCCCGACAGCGGTCTTCGCTGAACCAACCGACCGGGCCCCGCCGGCGTTTGACGGTCGCACACGCTGAGCTGGCCGCCGTCCGGGAACTGGCGCACGCGCACGGCGGGACGGTCAACGACGTGCTGCTGACCGCCGTCGCAGGGGCGCTGGGCGCGGTGTTGCGGCACCGCGGCGAGTTCGTCGATACGGTCGTCATCTCCGTGCCCGTCTCGGCGCGACGTGCGGCCACCGCCACGGACCTCGGTAACGAGGTGGGCGTGATCCCCATGGCCATTCCCACGACACCTGACCCGCTGGAGCGGTTGACGAGGACCATCGGCATCACCCGGAACCGCAAGCAGGCGCCTCGGGCCGCCTCGGCCGCGTTGCTGGCGCCCGCGTTTCGCGTTCTTGCGCGGCTTGGCCTGTTCCGCTTGTTCGTCGACCACCAGCGACTGGTGACCACCTTCCTCACCAACCTCCGCGGCCCTGACTCGGCACTGTCGTTCCTCGGTGCGCCCATCACCGACGTCATCCCGGTGGGAACGACGACGGGAAATGTCACGGTCTCGTTCGGCGCGCTCTCCTACGCCGGCAAGCTCACCATCACGGTTATCGCCGACCCGGATCACTTCCCTGACCTGTCGACTCTGAAGCGCGAACTCCAGCGGGAACTGGCCCCACCCGGGCCACTACGCGATGTGGCAGGGAGAACCTCGGTGCCTTGAGCACTTCTCGTCGCCGGGCCGTCAGCTGGCTCATCGAACAGCTGCGAGGCGTGGCACGACGTGTTCACCGAGACCGCGGATGAACCCGACCGGGTCATCCCCGGACGGCATGACGTGCACCTCCTCGATGCCGACCTCGGCATACCCGGCCATCTGCTCGGCGAACGCCTTGCCGCCCTCGGCGTCGGTGGCGAGCCGTCCGACCCAGAGGATGGTCTTGCGGATGCGCTCGAAGTCGGTGCCCTCGCGGTCGCAATGCCCGGCGAGAACGTCGAGTTTCGCCTGCACCTGCGCGGGACCGGCCTGCGGCTGGGCGAACAGGTTGCCGGCGTCGCCGTAGCGCGCGAGCAGGCGCAGGGTCTTCTTCTCCCCCGACCCGCCGATCATGATCGGCGGGTGCGGGCGAGTCAGCGGCTGCGGCGAATTGAGGGTCTCGGCCAACCGGTAGTGCTTGCCTTCGAAGGGCCCGTCGTCGTCGCTCCACATCTGGTGGACGATCTGCAGCGTCTCTTCCAGCCGCTCGAAACGTTCGGCCAGCGGCGGGAAGGGGACGCCGAACGCGGCGTGCTCGCGCTCGTACCAGGCCGCGCCTAGGCCCAGCACAGCACGCCCGCCGGACAGCACATCCAATGTGGACACGATCTTCGCGAGCAGGCCGGGGTGCCGGTAGGTGACGCCCGTGACGAGCAGTTGCAGCTCCACCGTGCTGGTCTGCGCGGCCAGGAAGCCCAGGGTCGTGTAACCCTCCAACATCGGTGCGTCGACGCCGCCGACGCCCATCCCGCCGAGTTGGAGGTAGTGATCCATCACCGACAGGTTGCTGACGCCCGCCTCCTCGGCGGCGCGCCCGGCCTGCGCCAGGGTCGGGCCGATCGCTGCGGTCCCGCCCGGCAGGCCGAAGTTGACCAGGTGTACTCCGACCTTCACGACCACTCCTCTCGCACGTCCAGGTGGTGGCCGGGCAGACCGTCACCAATATGTTCTTACCCTCGCGGCGTCGGTGTGGACACCGTCATCGCTGAGTCCGGCGTGGCCAAGGCGACGCTGTACAAGCACTTCCCACGCAAGGACGACCTGATCGTGGCGTACCTGGACAAGGTATCCCTGGGTCGGCATGCTGCGGGCCGGCGTCACCGCGGAACCCTTACGCGTGCTCGACGCGTGCCGCATCCGGTGGGGTCGGGTCATCGACCTGGCCGGCGCGGTCGCGACAGTGCGGTCCCAGCCGCTGCGCTGGGACGGTGCCGCGTTGGGGCTCGGCGAGGAACGGATCGAGCTGGTCACGGCGCAGGACGGTGCTCTCGCGCTGACGCCTGGGATCCGTCCAGGAAGCTGGGTCGCGCTGCATTGGAACTGGATCTGCGATGTCCTTGACCCATCCCGCCTCCGGTGGCTCCGGACCTGCACCACGACACAACTACGGGTCGCGAACCACGGCTTGTCTCGACCAACCGCCGCAGCCGTTCTCGGCTGACCCACGCCGGGACTATCGACCGGGCGCACATTCCGCCGATTGAGGCCCCGGCCGGTGCTGCATACACCGGCTGGGGCTGGACGGTCGTACTGGGGCAGGCTACGCGCGATCGGCAAGGATGCCGCGACGGGCGGGCGCGTGTAGCGATTCGCGATTCGCCAATTGCGTAATTAGCTGCGTTCGTCGCCGGCGAGCCAGCGCGGATGAACCTGGGCGCGGCCGATGACTGCCGCAGGCCGAGTCAGCCGAGCGATCGTGTCGTGCGCACGGCTGTACGCCTCGCAGGGCCAGGTGCAGCGACAGTGCCGGCACCGTCCGCCATGCTCGGAGTGAACGGCGCGCGCTTCCTCGGCCAGCTGCAGGGTCAGCGGGTCACGGATCACTGCTCGATACCCAGCTCCCGCTCGGCGCGGCGCAGCACACGGATCGCCCAGGCGGCGTCCTGGCACGGGTACCGCTTGAGGCACCACTGGCACGCCGGTTCCGGCACGTAAACCCTGATGTGCATCTGCATCAGTCGTCGAGCCGTCATCACTCGCTCGGCGGTCGGCTCGGTGTCACCAGGGATCGGGCCGGGCGGATCGGCCTCAGATATCACAGCTCGTCTCCTTCATCTGTCCGGAGGACCCGACGGAGAGCGCGGTCTGTCCGGCGCAGCCGTCCCTTCCGACAACCGTCCGGAGGCGCCCCGCGCCGGGCCGCCGGCGCGGGTAGGGCGCGGCAGGCCATTAACCGGGGGGAACCCGGCCCGCCGCGCCCCGCCCGTTGTCACCCGACACCGCAGCCGTTGCTCAACGGCATCGGGGAGTTCTTGTTACGTGCCTGACCGTTGGTAACCAAAACGCTACGATCTCCGCCACGAAGCACCCACTGACCGCAGGTGCGCGTTGTTGGCCACTGATCGCGCCATCCGTGGCTGGCGAAGCGGGAAAGGCCAACTGCCAGTACGCGTTAGGCGCCGGAGGCAACTCATGACAACGAATCGGTCACGCCGAGGGCTCGTCACCGGCTATGTGCTGAAGCTCGCACGGGAGTCCATCCCGGCCAGACAGCAGCAGCTCGCCGAAGCCATCGGCGTCGACCGAGGGACGATCCAGGGCTGGGAGAGCGGCCGGCGGCCCTTCACCTCGGTCCCGTACGGCCAGGCGATCGCGCTGAGGCACCGGCTTGTGCAGCTCGGCGCCGACCCAGCACTGCTCCACGCGATGACCGACGCGGCCGAGGCCGACTTCGTGCTCAGCGAGATCGTCGACACCAGACCCAGCGACGTGCTCGTCGACCAGCACCCACTCGCGTACCGGGTGCTGACCCACGGGCTCGCCGAGATGCTCAGCTGGCCGATCACCGGACAGGCGCCGACGGTGATCGCCAGCTGCGCGCTTCGCACGCCAGCGCGGCGAGGGCCGGTCGCTGATGGCCCGACGCTGGACGCCGCCGAGCGGGAGGCGTTCTTCGATGGCCTGCGTGCAGCGGTCGTGCGAGCGACCGGCGATGGCGACCGCGCCGTCTTGCTACATCGCCAGGCCTGCTTCCTGTCCGGCCTCGATCCTGCCGGCGCCGCGTCGAGCTGGCTCGCCAGCACCAAGCAGACGGACTACTTCGTGCGGCCGCGCGAGTGGTCGCCACGATGGGCAGATGCACGCTCGATTGCCACCGCGCTTGCCCGCCAGGGCGACGTCGAGCCGCTCCGAGCGTTCATCTCTAACGCCCATGCCGACGAGACCTGCGAGTTCGCGAGCCTGAACTACTGGGCCTACTGGGTGGGCGAGATCTCCGAGCGCCAGCATGACGACCGCTTCATGGTCAGCCGCGGGCTGCGATGGCAGGGCGCGTTGCTGCTGCGCCACCTGGTCGAGCGCATGACCAGTCAGCACGGATACGTCGACCTCAACGTCCACACCGTGTGGTCCCTGCTCGCCGCCAAGCGGGGGCTCCTGGCCGACGACCGCGCTCTGGGTGCCGACCTCTACCGTCGGAGCGAGCAGTTGCTCGACGAAGGCCAGGTGTCGGAGCAATCCCGGCAGGAGCTGACCTCCGTGCTCTACGGCCTGCGGATGGATGGGATGAACGCATGACCGATGACGCGACCCGCGACCAGGCCGCAGGCGTGGCCGAGTACCTCTTCGAGCTTGGCATGCTCAAGCACGCCAAGTGGTCGGGCTGGTGGATCGCCGGCGTCAAGGATCCGGAGACGATCGCCGAACACTCCTTCCGGACCGCGATCCTGGCGTCGATCCTGGCGACGATGGAGGGTGCGGACGCGGCCAAGGCCACGCAGTTCGCGGTGTTCCACGACACGCAGGAGACCCGCGTCGGAGACATCCCGCACATCGGCCGGCGCTACCTGACCGCCGCCGACAACGACGCGGTCACCGCCGACCAGGTCGCGGCGTGCCCGCCTGCCGTGGCCGCCGCGGTGCAGGCCGTCGTCGACGAATACGAGCGGCAGGACAGCGCCGAGGCGCTCATCGCCCACGACGCGGACAAGCTCGAATGCCTGGTCCAAGCCGTCGAGTACCGCCACCAGGGCTACGCCAACGTGCAGCGGTGGATCGACAACTGTCGCGCGGCGCTCAAGACGACCTCGGCGCAACGGATTGCCGATGCGGCGATGGGCATGTCCGGCCTGGAGTGGCAGCAGCGCTAGCTAGCTCCGCAGGAGGAGTGTCGGCGTCCGGGCGGATGGTCTCGTGGACGGTCTTCGTCTCCAGCGACAGCTACGCCCCTGCGGCCGGAAGACACCGGCGCCCTACTCGGCCTGCTGCGTGCCCTGGAGGAGTCGGGATCACCCTGCTCACGGCAACAGCCGTCTTCGACGGCATCGCTGCCCACGCGCAAAGGCGCGGCTACTGCCGGGGAGATGGCCCCGTCGCCGTCTGCGTGACGGCCCGGGCGATCCAGCTCAGGTGGGCGGGAACGTTGGTGAACACCTCGGGTCTGGTGCCGGCGGGCGGGAACTCGCCGCAGTCCAGGTCGGCGCAGGTCTGCCCCCATCCCAGCAGGCGCACTGCCGTGCCCGGGTGGGTGACGGCGCCGATCGGCATCGGGCGTTGTGGCGCCGGCGTGTTCAGTTTGAGTAGCGCGAGGTCGTCGCCGTAGCCCCCGCCGTGGCCGTAGCCGGGATGCGCGACGATCGCGGTGACCGTCCGCAGGCTGCCGCCGCGGTTCTTGTCCCAGGAGCCGACCCGCACCTGCAGGCTCGCGGGCTCAAGACCGCCGTAGACGCAGTGCGCGGCGGTGAGGATCCAGGTCGGTGTGATGAGTGATCCGCCGCAATGATGCCGCCGGCCCCGGTCGCATGATCCTTGAGCTGCACGGACGCCATGAACGCGTAGCGGGCCGTGGCGTCGGCGCCACCGACGATGTCGACCGTGATTCGAGGCGGCGACTGGATCGGCGCTGCCCGCAGCTCGGGCGGGCCGGTCGGCTCAGCCGATGTCGCGGCGGCGGAGACCGACGAGGCCGGCCCGGATCAATCCACGCGTGAAGTGACTGAAGTCCCGGATCCCCGGACCTTCGCCCGTGCCACTGGATCGGGCCGACCGCCGCAGCCGTTCCCGGCTGACCCACGCCGGGACCATCGACCCCCTGCTGCGGGTCGTGCGACTCCACCGGATCTCCCATGGCAGCGCGACGCTGATGGTGACCAGGACGGAGGGAGCGAGCTATGAGTACCAGTGAGAACGAGAAGGCTCGCGCTGAGGCGCGTGCCGAGGTGTCCAGCCGCCCCTCGCCGGGCCGGTTCGAGGGAGGGCTCGCCCGCGCACTCGCCACGCTCGCGTACGCCGCTTCGCACCCACGCGCGGAACGGCGGTCCGATGAAGCCCGCCGATGACGACAGCGCAACGGAGCCCGCCGAGCAGTGAGCGCCTGACCTAATTGAGCGGGAGGCCAAGCCATGCACGGCACATATCGCATCGTCGTCGGCGTAGACGGTTCCGACGGCGGCAGGCGCGCATTGCGCTGGGCTCTGCGCGATGCCGCCCGCCGTTCCGGCACGGTCCAGGCGGTGATCGCCTGGACGGGCGACGGCGGCGACAAGGCCGACGCGTATGAACGGGCAGTCGAGGTCCTCGCCCGCGAGGTGAGCGAGGCGATCCGGGAGTTCGAACCGCCCCCGCAGGTCGCCTGGGAGGCCGTTGAAGGCCGCGCACCTCGGGTGCTCACCCACGCTGACCGTGACGCCGACCTGCTCGTCCTGGGCAGCCATGGCAATGGCCGCGCACACCACGCCGCGCTGGGCTCGGTGAGCGAGGAGAGTATCCGGTACGCGGCCTGCCCGATCGTGGTGATTCCGGTACCGCACCCTGAACGGGAGCTCCTGCCCGAGGAGCCAGCGCTGCGCTCGCCCACGGTATGACTTTCCAGCCGTCCGCCCCCGGCGGCCAGGTGACGGCCGGCGCCTGTGGACTGTCTACCGTCGAGGCAGCCGACCGGCTAGCCGGTTCGGGCCCAACCTGCTCCCCCGACCGCACCGGCCGGCCACGCTGCTCCTGCTGTTCCACCAGGCGACACACTTCTTCGCAGTCATGCTCTGGATCGCCGCCGGGCTGGCCGTGATCGCCGGGATGCCGCTGCTCGGTGTCGCCATCGTCATCGTCGTCCTCGTCAACGCGGGCTTCGCCTTCGCCCAGGAGTACCGGGCGGACCAGGCCGCGGACCGGCTCCGTGACCTGCTGCCCGTCTCGGTGACCGTGCGCCGCGACGGCCGCCGGACGGTCGTCGGGGCGAGCGAGCTGGTGCCCGGCGACACGGTTCTGCTCGAAGCCGGGGACCGGGTCAGTGCCGACCTGACTGCCCGCCAGGCCGTCGGGCTCTCCGTCGACGAATCGACCCTGACCGGGGAGAGCGTGCCCCGCTCCGCCGCCACCGGGGAGCGGCTCTGGGCTGGCTCGTTCATCGTGAACGGCGAAGCCGAAGCGGTTGTCGACACCACCGGTGCGCGGACCCGCTTGGGCGAGATCGCGGCGCTCACCCAACACACCCGCCCGCCGGCGAGCCCCCTTGCCCGGCGGCTGCACCGCGTCGTCACCGTGATCGCCGCCGCGGCGCTCGGCAC
>Ga0184623_10000559_pt1 | contig 15829 bp, 18 predicted proteins | sample PLM1_100_b1_FD_133138 | JGI IMG/M metagenome (GOLD analysis project Ga0184623, IMG submission 133138) | Groundwater sediment microbial communities from an aquifer in East River, Colorado, USA - PLM1_100_b1 | ecosystem: Environmental > Terrestrial > Soil > Riparian zone | place: USA: East River...
CGTTTTCCTGCTCTGATACTTGTTCTACTTCAGCACTGTTTGAAACGTCATTTTGAATAGTAAATGCGTTGACTACAGCGGCAACATTAAGCGCCTGTGTTTGAGCTAATAGGACATTATCACAAAGTGAACCAAGACATTCGTTTTCCTGCTCTGATACTTGTTCTACTTCAGCACTGTTGGTAACGTCATTTTGAATAGTAAATGCGTTGACTACAGCGGCAACATTAAGCGCCTGTGTTTGAAGTCCAAGGACATTTGCACAACCTGCAAAAGCACATTCATTTTCCTGCTCTAGAACTTGTTCTACTTCGGCACTGTTGGTAACGTCATTAAAAATGTTAAATAAATTGGCCACGTCAGCCAAATTAAGCAATTGTAGTTGAACTCCAAGGTTTACACAACCTGCAAGAAAACAATTGTTTTCCTGCTCTGCTATTTGTTCTACTTCCTCACTGTTTACGTTTGCAGCGTATGTCATATTGATTGCACCGCCAAGACTTAGAGCTATTACTACCAGTAAAAACGACAGAGATAATGTACTAATTAGGATTGACTTACGTTCGTACTTCATTATTCGAGTAGAAACTTTTATACTATAAAAACCTTTATGATCCTTAAAAATCCCCTTAGAATATCGAAGAATAAAACTCTCCAACTTAAAAATTCAAGATCACTCCATGTTTACGATAGTATAATTGGGATCGTACCTTATCACTAGAATCAGTCTGTCTCATGGAACAAGAATTTTCAGATTTCTAGAATTTAGAAATTCGGGTGCTCAGCTTATGGCTCATTTACATACGAAATACAATCACGTCTTCTAGAATTAAACTTTCTTTGAAGATATGATAGGGAATAAGAAAAAATGCACGTACGACTTGCTCGTTGGTATATTCATATGCGAATTCTCCAAGCATAATAGAGCACTCGACACCAAATCAGCAAATTTAGATCAATTAGAGATATTTGGTGATGAGAAGAGAGCAATATTTCATCTTTACAGTAATTTCTTGTCAGCCATATATTGAGGCAAAACCTAGAAGTGTGACCAAAAAATAATAAAGGACTTGTGTGTTGAGGATAATAAACTTGAAGGCTATATTGCAGGTGAGCTTCTTAACACTTGGCATACTGTCAATTCTGACATTGTCATATAGTAATGTGTTAGCAGCTGAATTGAACTCCATAGATATTAGTTCAAGTAATTTTAGCAAAAACATGAATTCCAAAATAAACGAGCTCATCACAAATGCTGTAAATGATACAGGAAATATATTGAATTCCACGGCGATGTTGTCTAACATTTCGAATTTGACATCTAATCAAGTCATGATATCCAATAACAAAGTCCTATCTATTATCAGTAGTAATAGTACTGGTGATTCAATACGGGATGAGATGACAACAATCAATGGAGTCTGTAATTCTGACAAAATTGGTGGAAATGGTAATGATACTTTGGCCTCTTCTGGTAATTGTAACGATGAGCTGACGGGTGGCCCAGGTGCCGATAAATTCACATGTGGTGAAGGAAAGGACACAATCAGGGATTATAATTCGGAAGAAGGCGATGTTATTTTAGACCGACAGAACTGTGAGAAAATTCAAGACTCGTAAAATAAAATAAAATTGGATTTTGCTTAAGGTTCATTATCTATACTTTTGGGACTATGTACGTATCAAATTCGGTTCAATCTGTCTGCATGAAAACCATTTGAAATCAACATCTCCACGATACCATTTGTAAACCATACGAGGGCCTCCCCAGGCTCCAACCTCATAATCTTTGCCTTCACAAATGGCCTTTGGTCCCCATTTATAAGATCTACTATCGATAACCTCATTTACTTTAATCCAAGTCTTGCCATCGCCATTGAAATTCATCCATTGTTCCAACTTGACTTTTGGATCATTGATATCATGAGATAGAATTATGTGAATATACTTGATACCAAACCACCCATGACCCGCTAAAGTGATAGGAGGAGTTATCGTTTTAACTCCTGCAGGATCGTCATAATACTTGTTTGGACTTTGCTTTGTGTGTTTTACTTTAGAAGGTTCCTGAAGACTATTACAATTGGTTTCGCAGTCATAGTTGTATTCCTCGCAGCAAAGATGGTCAGCTTCATCGTGATGATTACATGGACCTCTAAGGTAGATGCCGTCGTGTTCTGTGGGTTTATGGATATTAAAGAAACCTGTCAACTCAACGTTATCAAGATCGCTTTTATCGTATGTGTAGCCACGAGCAAGAGAATCCTTGAAACTCATATTGCAACCGCCTATAGCGTCCTCATATTTAGGGTCTACATTTAAGTTAAATTTGACTCTCTTATTGTCGTCGGCCGTCCATGAACCGTCTTTATTTCTTACTAGTTTACTATATGTAGAACCACCGCCCCTTTCAAAGTGGGAATCGAATGGATGTTCCGGATTCATGTACCAAACAAAACCCCTCGGCTTTGTAGGGTAAAGAAAAGACACATCATCGGGCCCAACTTTGTTAACTCTCTTAACCACAAGAGGTTTACTAGTTGCAGCAGTGGCATTGGCACCCAATACTTTTCCAAATGGTACCAAAGGAAGTAACATAAATGCGGCACCGGCAGTTCCGACCAATTTTAAGAAGTCAAGACGTGATATTAAGTGTACATTAGGCATTTCATATGACAATTAGTCTTTAAAATATATTAAATGTATTGGAGACACACAATAATATTAAAAAGACTTGATTTAAATGAAAACTTAGATCAACTTGAATTCAAAGATTTTTAAACGATGCATATAGGCATTCCGATATTTGTTAAATAAGATGAAATCTCATTAGATATAATGATTGACCACAAGAAAGTTGCAATTGTAACGGGTAGTTCAAGGGGGATAGGATATGAAACTTCGATTACCCTGGCAAGAAATGGTTTTCTTACGTATGCGACAATGAGGAATTTAGAGAAAGAAAAAAACATTAGACTAATTTCAGAAAGGGAAAAGATAACATTAAAGACATTGCAGCTTGATGTGACTGATTCTACCTTAGTTAATAATGCGGTAAAGTCTATAATGAATGAGACAGGACGCATAGATGTACTAGTTAACAATGCCGGATATGGACTGGTTGGAGCATTTGAGGAGCTAAGTATAGATGAAATCAGGCAACAATTTGAAACCAACTTTTTTGGAGTTATAAGAGTAACTCAGGCCGTTCTCCCTATAATGAGGGAACAAAAATCTGGAATAATTGTGAATATAAGTTCAGGGGCTGGAAGATTTGGCTATCCTAATGGTTCAGCATATGTTAGCACTAAATTTGCGTTAGAAGGTCTTAGCGAATCTATGGCATATGAAATTGAACCATTTGGTGTAAGGGTTGTCTTGGTGGAACCCGGATTTGTTAGAACAAACTTTTCAAATGTAGTGGCAAAGAAATCACAAAGTCCTACTTCGCAATACTCAAAGATGACGGAAAAAATGACAGAAAGCTTTGATAAGATGAAGCTAAATAGTTCTCCTCCAGAACTTGTCGCAAATGTAGTTCTAGAAGCAGTAACAAGTAAAGAGCCTAACCTGAGGTATCTGGCCGGAAAAGATGTAGAACTATGGATGGAACAGAAAAAGAATATGTCCGACAAAGAATTTTTTGATATGATTAAACAATCCTTAGGATAAGCTAAAATTTACTTGGCATCACAAACCGCGTGTCCTTATAAATTCCCTTAAAGCATTCGCTTCCTCATTGTAAGCTCTGATTTTATGAATTTGCCCGTCAGGACACCTTACCTCAACTGTTACTATGTTTGTTTCTGCATCTGAACCAAAAACACTGGGATAGGTTTTTTCGATCTTACAGTCCCGGTCTAGAAGACTTTGTAGCTTTACTATAGATTCTCTCAATGTTTATTGTTGGTATTGATCTCTTATTTATAAAAATTGAATTACCGCGTTGAATGAAGACCTATAGTCTATTAGGCTAGATGTGTAGTGTTCCGAGTCGGTGATCAGATATCAGGAATATTCTTTGTGTTCATAGCACCAACTCCACTCTTTGTTAGGTAGAGCCACCATTACAGGGTGCTTCGTTTGCTTAAAGTGATTTGTAGCATGAAGGCCAACTGAAGAATCGCAACAACCTACGTGAGCACAAACTAGGCACATTCTGAGTGCAACCCAATCAGTTCCCTCTTTTTGACACTCTTCACATCCTACTGTTTTTGGGGTTTGATTTTCATTTATCCCAACATAGTGTTCACATCTATTTTCAGTGTTGTTCATGAAGTAATATAATATCAATACGCTATAAATGTGTCAAATCCTGACGCATACGATTACATTGTTAAAGTGACAATTATATAGTAAGGTAAGAGAAAGCTACAAAGAAAACAAAATCCTTTAGAATGTGCCTACAAATTTGCACAACAGTTCCTAAACTCTTACAACTTTCTACGCAAGCGGTTTTATAGTTTGTTGAACAGAAAATTATTAACTTATGGGCAACTGGTGGATTTTTGATTGTTTCTTGTTCATTCAATCAAATCAACTCCACCCATCAGTTGTTGTCTCTTAAGGTCATCTAGAAGTTTCAGATGAAAATTTTATCTGTATTTAGAGTGTTTATTCGTACTTGCAACTTGGAAACGGTTTTAGTCATCTTATATTGAATGCATTCATCAGTCAATGTTTGTATGTCTATAATTCATTTATACTTTGGTGCAGTATCAATAATATGAAAACATTATCATGTAGAGAAGCTGGATTTGATTGTGATTATACTGTAGAAGGTCAGACGGAAGAAGAGATATTCAAAAATGGTGAACAACACGCACTTAATAGTCATGGAATGAAAAAGGAAGACTTTACCCCGCAATTCAATGAAAAACTTAGAGGGCTAATTAAAGATAGATAATATTGTTTTTCTGCTGCCTGTTCATCCTTTCATGACTGGTAAGATCATAGTCAATAATTAATGGGTATTCTCTTTACCTTGCTTAAGATTAACTGAGCATTTATTTTATCGTTGTTCATATAATTCAAAACCCTTCAATCTGATAACGTATTATTCAAGATGTGCTTAATACGAAGCTTTGGACAGATTTGATGGAATATAGAATTTTAGACTTCTAATTAAGGTTACTAATTATCTTATATTGTAGTCTGTTCCTTCATGCCCATACAGAACTCAGCTGGGCAAATAAATTGAAGCGGCATATTTTACAAAATATTCGTTCTCTAACGTTACTGGCATAATAAATATGGCACTAAATAGGAACCTAAGCAGGACCAGAATTACTATTATTACGATTATGACTAGTGCGATATAGACGAGTGTGTTTAAGACCATAATAGTCTAAGGGCATAAAAGTATAAATAGTTGTCATATCGAGGAAATAGATCCTCTTTTAGAGGTCAACTAAATTAAGCAATGTTGTGCAATACAGCGAAAATAGGTTACAATAAAAAGAAGGAGACCTATGAAAAAAAGACAGATGAATTTAGTAACGTAATCGAAAAGAAAAGGTAAAAGAAGAAATAGAAGACGACTAAGTTTTTATGTCAAATTAATTTTAAAACATTATTAGAACTTTTATAATTTGTTAAATACATATTTGTATCGCTCCGTAAATATTCTTTTGTTACCTTTTTATGACATTCTTTGCAAAGAGTTCGTAAATTATCATGACTATGAAGAAATTCTGTTATTGTCTTAATCTTATTGTCAAGTGAATCAAATCTATATCCCAATTTTTTGTAAAGCGACCTGGGAGTTATGTGATCGCATTCCAATCTTTGTGATCTTGCAAATTTTTTTCTATATGTATAAGCATATTTTTTTCTACAGATTTGACACGTGTAGTTGTCGCGTTTAAATATGTCAGAACGCACCCTATCCCAGTAAAAATTGTGGTAATACCATTTCTCAAACTGTTTACTACATTCTTTTGAACAATATTTCCTAAATGGATATTTAATCAAATTTTGACATCCAGTATTTCTACATACAGTATTTCCCATACTGTCAAATTTATCAAATTCTCTTATGTATACAATATTCCTAGACGACATACTGGGAATTAATCAAATTGCTTTATTTTTTTATTGAAGAAAAAAAATTTACACAGAGATAAATTTCATGCTTATTAGAGCACTAGAATTTGAGACTCAAATTGAGAATAGATTATTTATAGCGCACCAAATATTGTATTAACTATATACATTACTAGAGAGGTAAGTTCATAAAAATGGATATATTTCCACCTCCAGACCAACAATTAAACCCTTTTCCATTCTATGCTCAAATGAGAAAATTTCATCCCATTGTATATGATGACAAAAATAAGTTATGGGGAATTTTTCGTTATAATGATATCCAAACCATCCTAACAGACTACAGACATTTTTCTTCAGATGTTCAAAAATTAGTTAATATTCAACAGGGGCTACTGGAACAACAAGGGCAGCAACAACAGCAACAACAACAAGAGCCAGGAAGAGAAAGTGGGTCCATAAGACGTAGTCTTCTTACTTCCGATCCGCCCTATCATAATCAGCTGAGAAGTGTGATATCCTCGGCTTTTACTTCCAACACAATATTGAAATTAAGACCACGGATTGAAGAGATATGTCATGATTTGATAGACAAGGTTATTGAGCAAGGTCATTTGGATCTCATAAATGATTTGGCCTATCCTTTACCTGTAACTGTAATTGCAGAGCTACTAGGTATTCCACCTGATGATCAAGATACTTTTAGGAGATGGGCTGATGAATTAATTGGTTCTACTACAGGGAGTAGCAATAACGTTCCTATTGATAGGAATTCAGAACAGATATTCAAGAAAGTTCAAGACGAAATGGACTCTTATTTTATTAATATAATTGAAAAGAGAAGAGGGAAAAAAGTATCAAATGATGATCTGATAAGTAATTTACTTAAAGCAGAAATAGATAGGAATAAGCTCAATGAAGAAGAAATACTTGTGTTTTGTTCTCTTTTACTTTTAGCTGGGCACGTGACAACTGTAAATTTAATAGGTAATATGTTACGTTCCTTACTTGAGTATCCTCGACAACTACGACAACTATTATTATTATCGAACAATCACAATAGCTATCAACACAACCCCAATAATCATCCTTCCATTTCATCTGCAATAGAAGAAACATTACGATATAGATCTCCTGTTCAAGCATTGTTTCGTTTTGCTGTGGAAGATGTAGCTATTGGAGAACATAAAATACAACAGGGACAAAGAATGATCATTTGGATTGGGTCTGCTAATCATGATGAATCGGTTTTTTTTGATGCCGAGAGGTTTGATATAACCCGTAACTTTAGTAACAATAACCATTTAGCCTTTGGTTACGGAGCTCATTTCTGTTTAGGTTCAACCTTAGCTAATTTGGAAGCCCAAGTGGTTCTAAAAATAATCTTAGATAGATTAAAGGACGTGAGATTTGCTGATGATTACAACGAACAAAGATTAAAACCACTTCATGGAATATTCTTTCATGGTGTCAGTCACCTGCCGTTATCTTTTAAACCTGCTAAGTCTGGAGGTGCGTCTTAGGTGAAGACAATAATACTGAGTTTCAATATGATAAGTAGAATTATTGCACTTTACAAGTGCAAACCTTTCAATCTTTGGAAGGTCTAAAATATAGAGTATATAGGATTGAGTTTTACAAGATGGAGGAGATAGTTAACATACTTTATTCGATAATTAGTGAAAGGGGTAAGGAAAAAATTCAAAGTGATATTACTTCGGATATAGAGCTATCAAGACATCACATCCAAATGATATTGGCTCAGTGTGATAAGCGTATACAGGTTGCAAGTGATAAAACTATTGGTTCTATTTGTGAGGCTTTACTACATTTCATGTTAACAGCATGTACTTTACCTTCTGATAGAAAGGTTAACATTGATGATATCGATTTAGATATAGTAATTCCTAATCTTCATACACTGAGAAAATATCCTGATAAAGCAATTGTTATACAGATATCAAAGAATGCTGGCAATATAATGAACAAACAGCTAAAGGACGTCATAAAAATTCAACCACATGTCAAGAATTTGTGGGTAGTATCTAAAAAGCCGCTATTAGCAGAGCATATAAATTACGTGGTTGAACCGGGCAAAAATGCAAAACCATCAATACAAAAACGGAACTTTCATGATATTATTGTGGATATTGATATGTTTTTGAAAAAGACGAAGGATAGGAGTTTTAGGTTTTTCCACTAATTAAATCCGACTAACATTTGTGGAATAAAATAGTGGTTATTCTTTTTCATATTAGTTCTTTAAAGACATCTTTTGTACCTAATGCAATCGGACAGCAAAAAATACCTAAGTCTTCTGTTCCCTAAAATAGACTCTAATGCACAAGAATTTTAAAGTACGTATTGGATTCATAGGTTGTATGAATGAGCAAACTGCTACCTCAAAAATAGTAGTGATATTTCCAACGAAAAATGAAGAAGATACTATTGAACATGTCATAAGAACTGCAAAAAAAAGCCGTCACGATCCAGAAGTAATAGTAGTTGATGCTTATTCATCAGATGGAACAGCTAGAATAGCTCGTGATATTGGTGCAAGAGTGATTCAACAAGACGATAGACTGTTCCCTGCAAAGGGAATTGCAATGAAAAAAGGACTTAAAGAAGCTATCAATACTAAAGCAAATATTGTTCTATTTCTTGATGCAGATATAAAAAATCTAACTCCAGAATGGATAGATAAACTTGTCGATGGGTGTATTAATTGTGACATGGTGAGGGGTTACTACCAAAGACATGTTCGAGATGCGCCGGTAACAAAGCTTATCGCAAAACCCATGATCCGTGTCTTTTTCCCTGAGCTATCACATTTTGAACAACCATTAAGTGGTGAAGTATGCGCAAGAATAGAGGTGTGGAAAAGTCTATTGGATCAAAATCCTCCTGATGGATGGGGGATAGACGTATGGTTTTTGATCGAAACTGCCATGTCAGGTTACCAGATTAAAGAAATATTTCTTGGTCATAAGGAACATACATCTTTTGAAGACTATCGCGAAGACGTAGGGAAATTGGCCAAAATGGCCGAACAAGTAGAATTCACAATAATAAAAGAAGCCTATAAACATGGTAGAATTGATCTACATAAAGATGTCAAAACTTGATGGAAAATAATCTTATCATCAGACATATTAATTTCATTTATCTGGTAAAATTTTCAATCCTTTGCAGGATTAGAAAATGACCCACAGTATCTTGCTAGCTTATCCAATGCCTCAGCCCAACCCTGATTGTGGCTTTCAAGTGAAAAGTTTCCCTTCTCTTTCCCTGTAAACCCTATATGGGCTAGCTTCACTCTTGTTTTGTTAGGTTCAACCTGCTCTAACTCCCAAGTCACGTAGGTTTCAGGAAAGTCAGGCGTATCATCAAATTTCCAACTATACGATAGTCTCTTATTAGGAATAAATTTGTTAATAGTACCGTCCATATAGTAATCTCTATCCAAATTCCATTCAGGATGAATCTCTTTAAGTGTAGCTAGTCTAATCTTTCCTCCAACCCTTGGGTCTAAAACTGCTTGATCTTGGAACCATTGAGTTATCTTTTCTGGTTCAATTAAAGCATTGAATACCACTTCCGGCCCTGCCTGAATAATTTTTTCTTTTCTAATTCCAGTCTCTTGTTTTTCATTCATCCTAAATTGATAATGATCAATCCAAGTTAATATATTTAAACATCAGAGACGGACAAAATAACCCTTCAATCGTATATTTTAATTTGAATTTTGATTAATGATGATAAATAGATTATGTATACTGATTTAGTAACAAGTTTCAATTAGATAAATTTGTACATAATATTTGTACTTTTTATTTTATAAAGTAAATTTCATATCAGGTTTGGTAAGATAAAATATGACAGATTCAAGATTTAGCAATCGTTAGAGCTAGCTGATCTGAAAGCCGTATGACAACATAGATCTGTTCTAGAATGATATGATACTTAACTGAAATTCATTGAAACTCAACAAGTGGTTTCCAAATCAGTTTATAAACAAGATTCACTTTATTAGAGAATTGGCTTGGGATAGATGTCGAAAATGTAATCACACCAGAAGGGCCCATCAGCATATATTAGATGGATCGAATAATGAGCATCGTTGTTTAATGTGTGATTGTCAGGAATTTGAAGAATGATATCTAAAAAATATGATCGTGCGAAGCATATGTGTGTTCGTGGTACAGTTTGTTTGTGTGTGCTATAGAACGAATCTTTCTCCTAAATTCCATAAATACATATTAGTAATCAAGTCCTATCAATTGTATGGCATACCGTAGTCGAGAAGAGATTTTCGCATCAATTCTTAGTACTGCTGGCTCTGGGGCAGGAATTACGCGTAGTAAAATAATGTTTGGATCATATCTTACCTATGCTCAGGTTGTAGAATATTCAAAGACGTTAATCCAACGTGGATTGATAGAATATGACCTTATCGATAAGACATTCAAGACAACTCCGAGAGGATTTACTTTTATACAATTGCATAATGAAATGAATCAAATAATAAAGATTTGAAATCTAGTCAACCGAAAGTGTGCTAATCAGTAGTTTTTTAATCTTATGTTGGTAATGAGATATAGATTTTCCTACCAATAGCCTGTTATCCAAATATAGTCGCTTATTACTGGCATATTGAATTAATTTAAAACTAAAAATAATTAAAGTGACGATGTAAAATTCCGCTTGTTGGTATACATCTAGCAAGTCATAAATAACAAGAAATGAATTAATTCCCATGTCATCTGCAGAAAATGGCAATATCAAACTCGTGAGACAAGCTATCAATGCTCTTAATACAGGAGACACAACCAAAGTCTCAGAATTTATCAGTCCTACATACCTTAATCACGAGTCACAGATGGACCCAGTTAGATCAAAAATGAGAGGGCCACAGGAGTTTATAGATACTGTCATAAATATTCGGAAAGCCTTTTCGGAACTACATTATGAACTATTGGAAAGTGTGGCATCAAATGAAAAGGTAGTTTCAATTGTAACTGTTATGGGTAAACATACTGGAAGTTTCTTTGGTTTCATTCCACCATCAGGGAACAAGATATCTTATCGAGCTGTACATGTATTTACAATTGGTGATGACGGAAAAATAATTGAGCATAAAGCCATTCGTGATGATTTGGCATTGATGTACCAACTAGGAGTTGTTAAAGCAACAGCTCCCCAATATGATAGCTTCCTAAAAGATTGGAAAGGAGTGATATAATGATGAATCCCCGAAATGGATCAAACTAGAGTGCGTGAACCTGCGATAAATTACAATACAATCGGGCAGGTCAAAAAACTGCGGTGAAACTCGAGGATCTAGTCTTTTAGCAAAGTATGGGAAAACCGGTGGGCTACTGCACAACCGATTTTATTTTTTCTTCATCCACATACTTTAAGCATGGACAAGCATCAGACTTTGAGATATGGTTTACACATCGTCTTTGATGATGCATGTCCATCCAATGCCACTTTATATCGTGGCCACAAATACACGTTGACATAATTCTTTCCTCATTTAATAATACAGTTTTCGAGACTTATCTAATTTTCGGAACTTTATTAATCCTGTTAGTCATAGAACTTAATGCTCGGTTGGACCCGTCAAGTCATGGAATATAGTACTTGGAAAATTGGTTTCACGTTTCAGATTCCACAGAATTAACCAAAAAAAGTGCAAGTTAAACTCTTATACATCAATTGGAATAAAGATATGCATGTCGTATGATACAAGAAATCTGCTGAACAGGTTTTTAAATCTGAAGAGATTGAATTCATCAATAGATAATATGCCATCGATAGTTGACCCTTTCGATCTTTATCCCCCAAGTCCGTATAGAAAAAATAGAAATAAATTGACATCAGGCAGTATGATTAATAAAATTTCGGATCTCCCAAACACTTCAGATATGGCAACTGAGTTATTGGATGATTTACGTATCCGTCAGGAAGAATTATTTAAAAGAATAAGAAGGCATCCGTCTAAACTTGATGATGCATAGTTCCTGATATATAATTAAATAATAATATCCTTTAGATAACTTACGTTTCTATCAAAATTAGATGGTCGAGTTTTATGCCAGTTCAGTCATTTCATGTAACATTGGTTTATTGGATGAATTTCGTACAGAAGTTTGAATTATTTTTGCCGTTTCAAAATCACATTCTAATACAAAAGCCAGATCATCAACCTTCATGCTCAAAATTTGTTTTTTGTCAAGCGAATGTTTCAATATTAAATCCTTTAGTACATCAGGGATAGCTAATGATTCAATACCGTGTCTAAAGATCATGAATAATAATAGTATCTATCTTATATAAGATTTATCTAATGAATCCTTCTAGTCAAATGAGTTGCGTATATTTGTCGCTGTGGATTCGAGCATAGTTGGGAGATTCATATTGCACCTCATTAGAATATAGATAATATCAATATTTTGGATGAAACGTGTTTTTCATCCAGATTATCGTGAATTATCGATTAAAAGACTCGATTGACCATCCGTACTTTCTCACAAGATTATTTTTCTAAAAGTTAGTTTATCGGTTCAATTGTGTACCCAAGGATCTCGATTGTAGGTAGTAAATGGTTAATTGGGAGTCGCTTTCGTTTATTTGTTCACTTTGTTTTTGTTATAGTTGGTTCAGATCCACCTAGTAATAGACGTGTGAGAAATTAATGCTGATCTAAAGATTATGATGATTTAATTCCTTTATCTTAGTTTTCAGAAATTTACATGATATCTACTTATAATGTGCCATTTGAAATCTCATGATGAGATCAAGGCCTTTTGTAAAAGTTGAATTGGTACAGAAATTCATCAAATTCTATCATCGCTACGAAAATCTAAATCTAAAAATAACCTTTGTTTTGATTTCTCTCCAAATTCTTCATTTATATTGGCTCACCACAGACGTTGTACTCCAGAAGATATTTGGACAAAGTTTCTTCTTGGTGCCTAAAAGTCTCTTACCAATCTTTGTAGTAATAGACTATATCGAAATTCCTGCGCTAATATCTGGAATAATTTTTTATACTTACAGTATACGTAGCGGCAAGTCTACGGCCAAGAAGAGTTATCTGTTTTTAGGGCTGCTCGGAGTACAAGTTATCCACATTTTCTGGATTACGGATGAAGTTGTATACAACAGTCTCTTCAAATCAAGTCTTGTAGAACTTCCTTATCTCGTATCATGGATTGCCATACTCATAGATTACCTCGAGCTACCAGTTATGGCCGACCTGTTTTACAGGGTCGTTAGAAAGAAAAGAAGATAGTGAACAGAATACTTCTGGTCCAATTAGCAAGTTATTTCTTCAAATGTTGGTTCAGCTATATCAAACGTTTCAATCATCTCTTCAACAGTGGAGATGTATTTTTGATAAAGTTCGGTACTTGAAGTATCATAAGTTATTTTATATTCTCTATTGAATGCAAGAATGTTAATTTCCATTTTCTTGAATCTGTCATTACTTACTCCTGGTTCAGTGTAGACAATTTTTTGAGCATTGTGGCCTGCAATGGAAATGGTTTCGGATGTTTCGATGACACCCATACCTCCCATAGTAATATTACGTTCTTCATTCAGTGTAATGCTCTCCAATGACTTGTCTAAATAGTGAGAAATATCGTTCAATTCAATTCCTACGACACTGTTGAAGCCTTCATCATTATTTGGTTGAAGTTCAACTATGTAATTTATAGTCCTAGTAGCATCATCCAGGGTTTTTTCTTCTATTTTCCAATCTGAGGGATACTTAATTGAGACACCACAGTTCTCGTTAATATACGTCATATCCAGCATTTGCCCATAGGATTTATTATTCTCATTTGGAGTAACAACGATCAAGAATAAAAATAGAAATGAAAGAATCGCAACTATAGCCTTGTTGGATTGCAATTGTTCATTGAATTAAACTTGTATTATTTAAGCTTAAGTTTCTACAATCATGATTTGAGCTAAAACTATTTCTGAGCTTTGCATAAAATTTAACGTAATTCATCTGCAACTATACTATCCGCAACGTTTGAATCTTCGTTCAACGATGGAATTTTAATAGCGAACAGGTGCTCAGGAATATTGGAATACATTGTGATAATTAGAAATTTCACCTTGGATGATTTTCTAAATATTTGGGAAGGAGTACGCCTGAATGACAAAAATGTTACCCCCTCAATTGATTGTAAGGTTGTACCTAATTATCGTGATATAGTATTGAAGGACGGAGAAAACATTACGCTAACTAGAATAACTTACATGCTCGGTAAGTAAATAATAATTTGTTTAGTTACGATTCCAATGAAGGGGAAAATGTGATGACTGAGGACTTGAATATTGATAGTACTGCTGGCTATGGGATGACTTCTTAAATATGATTCATTTAGATTTATAAGTGGACAATCCTGCAATTAGGAACGATAGGATCTGTAAATTATTGTCAACAAAACCTTCTAATGGAATGGAGATATTTTCGCTATTAATCGTTGCCTTATTTTTCGCATTTACCTATTTCTGGAGTTCTACTATTGAGGAAAGTTATGAATTCTCAAATAAAATAGCCGCTTTTTCTCAACCCAGCCTACAAGACTTTCGTTCATCCTTAGGTCTGGTCGCGAATCAGTCACAGTACTTGACCAAATCATATCATGATGAAATTGGAAAGTGGACATCTGGTAAATATGATAATTATACCTTAATTTCAATTACAGATTCATTTTTACCTAAATTTGAGAATCTTATCATTAGTGCGAAAAATATGACCTACCCCACAGAATACAGGTATATTCATGAGGCTTTAGTAAATTCACTGGAATCTGAGACTGACAGTTACAGACACTTTAGAAATTATCTTGTGTCGGGAAACATGACAGAAGATGAGATCTCGACAGATCTCTTATCAGTAGCTTTTCAATATGAACAAATTTATTCGAAATTCCTCTCAGTACCTAATCCTAATTCTAATCAAAATGTCACTAAACTTATCGACTTCAACTATTGAAATTACTTGCATGTTGATTTTAAAGCGAGTTTGATTGGATTGATATTGTTTGAATTAGTTTTTAGACTAAGTGAAGTTAAATAATCAGATTAATGTACGATGATACCAATGCTGAATATCGTGGATGACTATATGGTCATGGTTAGCTAATCTTTTTTCTTAACTATGACAAGCAACTAAAAATGCCGTAACGTCCAAATTATTAAATCTTAAACCTTGCATCTATTTACTAATTATGGTACCAAAATTTTTCGAATTCGGTGGTATTCAATCCATTCGTTCATCTAGTACATTTTTCAGTAGAAAACTCATATACTATTTTTCTAGTCAATGATAGTGCTATTCATTAATTTAATATAGTGCAATGATCAACTGTATATTCAGTAGGGTTAATGAGAACTAAAATTGGTTTGCTTATTGGACTAAGTACTGCATTATTGTTATTCCTTAGTACCTATGGCATATCTTCTGTAAATGGTGAACCAACATATCTAAAAAATAGTTCGTTTGACAATAAAACAGGTAATCCAAATTCTGCATTTCAGACAAATTTAGATCCTTTTATGTTAAGAGGCTCTGATGGCAACGTCAATACTGGCAATAGTGATGATGCATCTTTAACTGATGATGGGTCGACTAATAATGATGATGGGTCGACTAATAATGATGATGGGTCGACTAATAATGATGATGGGTCGACTAATAATGATGATGGGTCGACTAATAATGATGATGGGTCGACTAATAATGATGATGGGTCGA
>Ga0184623_10000560_pt1 | contig 15827 bp, 14 predicted proteins | sample PLM1_100_b1_FD_133138 | JGI IMG/M metagenome (GOLD analysis project Ga0184623, IMG submission 133138) | Groundwater sediment microbial communities from an aquifer in East River, Colorado, USA - PLM1_100_b1 | ecosystem: Environmental > Terrestrial > Soil > Riparian zone | place: USA: East River...
CCCTCCGGCCGGACCAGGGATCTGCGCCGCAAGCTGAAGGACCTCGCCGACGCCCTGGACGAGGACCCGGACAAGGCCCGCGACAGGCTCGACGGCGTACGCCAGAAGCTCGACGACATGATCGAGGCGGGCCAGCTGGAGACGAGCATCGCCCAGCAGCTCACCGCGCTGCTCGATCAGCTGGAAGCCGCCCTCTGACACGTCCTTCCCTGATCTGCAGGGGCCCCAGCGCCGCGCGGTTTAGCTCAGCGGCATCTGGTAGACGCCGCTGGCCGTGCCGGCGAACAGCGTCTTGCCGTCGCCCGCGACCACGAGACACAGCACGTTCCGGTTGGCCAACCCGGAAGACACGTTCTGCCAGCTCATGCCGCCGTCGGTGCCGCTGCACGCCCCGGCCGAGGATCCGCTCGCCGAGGACGGCCGGGCGCTGCTGACGCTGCTGGTCTCCGGCCTGAAGGATGAGGCGATCGCCCGGCAGCTGGGCTGGTCGGTGCGCACGATGCGGCGGCGGATCAGCCGCCTGCACGAGCTGCTCGGCGCGGCCAACCCTCTTCCTTTCGCGGCAGATCAGGGATATCCATGGAATCTTGACCCAAGATTCGCTGGATATCCCTGATCTGCCGCTGAAGAGGAACGGCCGTCAGGATGGTGTGGGCGACGGAGATGCGGGCGGCGGCTCATAGGGGATGGCGCTGCCCTTCACGTACTCCTCCCACGGCTTGTCGAAATCGGTCCAGCCGTTGCCGTATTGCAGCCGCCGCGAGGTGCCCTTGACGATCACCGGGTCGCCGATGCGGGTCTGCTGGAACAGCCACTTGGCGTTCGCCGCGGACATGTTGACGCAGCCGTGCGAGACGTTGCGGCGGCCCTGGTCGGCGACGGACCACGGCGCCGAGTGGATGAACTCTCCACCCCAGGTGAGCCGCTGCGCCCAGTCGATGTCGACCCGGTAGCGGTTGGCCGGGTTGGGATCGGTCCGGGTGTCGAAGACTGTTTTGGGGAACTTCTCGATGATGATCATCGTGCCGCTGGACGACGGCATGCTGGCCCGGCCGAGGCTGACCGGAATCTTCTTGAGAACCGCGCCGTCCCGCGCCACGGTCATCACCTTCGGCGACGCCTTGTCGTCGACCGTCATCACCAGCGCCGGGCCGACGCCGCATTCGAGCGTCAGGTCGGTACGCCCGTAGTAGCCGTCGCCGCAGGGCAGGCCGCCGACCCGGAAGGCGACGGTGACCTTCGACCCGGCCTTCCAGAACTCACGCGGCCGCCAGTGCATCTCGGTGTCGGTGTACCAGGTCCAGATGCCTTCCTGCGCCGGCTCTGTGGTCACGATCAGCCGGCGCTGCACAGCGGCCCGCTGGTCCTGCGGGATAGCCCGGCTCAGCTGCACGATCAGCGGCATGCCGACGCCGACGACCGCGCCGTCGGCCAGGAAGCTGACGAACCGCAGCTGCTTGTCCGGCTTGGCCATGGTGGTGAACTTCGCCGTCGCCGTGACCGCTTTGCCATCGTCGCCGGTAGCGGTGACAGTCGCCGTGTATTCCGCGCCATAATCGAGCGTTTCGGCCGGCAGCCAGCCCTTCCCATCGGGGTGCATCGCGCCTTGGAGCGCCTTGCCGGACGCGTCCTTCAGCTCCACCGAGGTCTGCGCGGCATCGGTCGCGGTGAAGACGATCTCCGCCGACGCGGGCACGTTCTTGGCGTCGGCGGCCGGCTCGCTGATCGCGACCTTGGCCTTCGGCTCGGGTTCGCCGCCCAAGCCGAACGGGCCGCCACCGGATGAGCCCTTGTCGTCGGTGCAGGCGGCGACCGCGACAGCGCCGGTGAGGCCGACGCTTGCCAGGCCGAGCGCGCTCAGCGCGCGCCGGCGGGTCCAGGTACGCAGGGATTCGGCTTCGTTGGAGGGCATGGATCCTCACCACTGTCGGGGGGTAAAACTGGATCTTCCGGGCTCCTGCCGTCATCCTACCCGCCAACGCTCCCCTGCAATCCTGTGATCATTGCGCCAGCCCTTGCCCGGCAGATCAGGGATATCCAGCGAATCTTGGGCCAAGATTCCATGGATATCCCTGATCTGCTGCCGAAAGGGGGTCAGCATCCGCTGCCGAAAGGGGCTAGCGGGGAGAGCCGACGATGATGCCGCGGCCGTTCGTCGCGACGTAGACCCGGCCGTACACCCGAGGATCTCCGGTGATCGCGGCGCCGGTCCAGGCGTACTGGTGCCGGTCGTCGTTGATCCGCACCCAGCTCGCACCGGCGTCGTCGGAGCGGAAGATGCCCCGCACACCCGCCACCTTCGCGCTGCTGAAGACGGCTGGGTAAACGCGGCCGTGCGCAGCCTTGCCGAAGCCGACGTTGTCCGCCTCATCCACGGAGGACAGCCGGGTGAAGGTCGTGCCGCCGTCGGTGGAGCGCCACATGCCGTAGACGTCCACCTTGCCGCCTGCCAACCAGATGTCGCCGGCCGCGCCGGGGAGGGCCTTGAAGCGTACGTCTCCCTCAGTGGGCAGACCTGCGGCCCCAGTAGCTGCGAAGGTCAGGCCGCCGTCGGTGCTGCGGTAGAAGACCCCGGCGCTGAACCCGTAGAAAACGGCCGGGTCCACCCGGTCCGACTCCACGCCGGCGCCGGCGGGCAGACCGGCGCTGGGCGTCCAGGTCGCTCCCCCATCGGTGGAGCAGGTGACCGCGGCGCCGTCTGGTGACCAGACGACCCGGCTGCCGTCGGCGTTGACCGCGACCCGGCCGCCGCCGCTGATCCCGTCCGGCTGTGTGGCGGCCGGCGTCCAAGTCGCGCCACCGTCGTGGGAGATGCCGAAGCGCGGACCGTTGACCGGGTTGCCTACCCGCACGATGGTCTGCGGCGCGAGCTGCGCGAAGTCCAGGCTCGTCGAGGTGCCGTGCGTCGGGTTGGCGTACATCTGGCCCGCGTTGGCGAAGTCGTGGTGCACGAAGCCGCCGACGTCACCGACTGCCGAGAGCAGGTGTGCACCCTCCGGCGGGCTGATCAGGTCGAGGATGGCGCATTCCTCCAGGCCCCGGGCCCGGACCTTGATGTGCACCGTGCCACCGTCGTCCCAGTCGGTGAGGTTGTCGGCGCTGTAGATGGTCGCGCCGGTGCCGTAGAAGAACCGGCCGGAGTCGAACGGGTCGATCTCCAGCGACTCCGTCATCCAGCCCAGCTTGGGCGCCTCCTCGGGCAGCGCCGGGGTCTGGTTCCAGGTCAGCCAGGGCGCCTCGGTGATGTCGATGTCGTAGCGCTTGATCCGGTTGGGCCACGCGCCCCAGTCCCAGGCCCGCGTCCACGTCGCGCCGGAGTCGGTGCTGCGGAAGAAGACCACGTCGGGCCACCAGGAGATCTGGGTGGTGACCATGAGCGTGCCCGGGTTCTGCCGGTCGATCGTCAGGCCGGAGTACCCCCAGCCGCCGGCCTCCGGCGTGATGTCCGTCCACGCGCCGGTCGCGGTGTCCAGCCGCCAGACCTGGCCGCTGCCGCCGTCGTACGGGCCGCCGGTGTCGCTGGTGGCGAGGTAGAGGTAGCCGTTGACATGGTCCAGGACGCCCTTGTGCGGCAGGTAGCCGGTCGGTGCGCCAGGCACCGGTGACCAGGTCACGCCGGCGTCGGTCGAGCGGTAGAGCGGGTTCGCCTTGTCTGCCACACCGACGTAGATCGTCCGGGTCGGACGTCGGCGGCCGCCGGTACGCGGGTCGAAGGTGACCCACAGAACGCCCTGGTTGTCGCCGGAGTAGCCGCCGACGTCGTTCGGGTCTGCGGCGTAGTTGCCGGGGTTCGGGAAGGACTCCACCTTGGCCCAACTCGCGCCGTGGTCGGTGCTGCGCCACAATCCGTTGCCGCTCGGCGTACCAAGGTAGAGCACGTTGTTGTGGCCCGGGTCGATCGCCAGCCGCTCGCCCATGCCCCGGCCGGGCATGTTGCCGCCCAGCTTGAACGGCAGCACGCTGGCCTTCCAGGTCCGCCCCCGGTCCTGCGAGCGCAGCACGGCGGCATTGTTCGGATCCCAGTCGTTGGTGTAGGTGCCGACGGCGACGTAGACCCGGTCGGGATCGACGGCGTCGGTGGCCAGGCTCGCCACGCCGGTCCAGCCCCACTTGTCCCAGCCGACCCAGTCCAGCAGGGGAATCCAGCGCTGGGTTGCCTGGTGCCAGCGGTACGCGCCACCGATGTCGGTCCGTGCGTAGATCAGGTTCGGTTCGGACTGGTTGAAGATGATGCCGGGGACGAAGCCACCGCCGACGATCTCGGCGTTGCTCCAGGCATATCCGGGTGCCGATCCGGCGAAGGCGGGGCGGGGCAGCGCCAGCGCACCGGCGGCGAGACCGGCACCGGCCAGCAACCCGCGCCGGGAGACGAAGGCAGACATATGGGTTACCTCCTGAGGGGACGGGTGAGCCCATATAGTTTGGAGCCTAAACGAACTTAAGGGAAGACCCTCATCGGCTGGGCGCGATGAATCCCGACTCGTACGCGAGGATCACCGCCTGGACCCGGTCACGCGCCCCGAGTTTCGCCAGAACGTTGCCGACATGCGTCTTGATCGTCTCCACGCTGACGAACAACTGCCCGGCGATCTCGGCGTTGCTCAAGCCCTCGGCCATCAGCCGCAGCACCTGCGCCTCCCGCTCGGTCAGCGCCCGAGTCAGCTCCGACGCCCGGCGCGCGCCGAACGCGGCGGCGAGCTGGCGTACCGACGCGGGAAACAGCAGCGAATCGCCCTGCGCCACCACTCGCAGCGCCCGCAGCAGCTCCTCCGGCCGAGCCCGCTTGAGCAGGAAGCCGCTGGCTCCCGCCTGCAGCGCGGCGAAGACGTACTCGTCGTTCTCGAAGGTCGTGATGACGACGATCTTCGGAGGTTCCGGCATCCGAGCCAGGATCGTGCGAGTCGCCTCGATGCCGTCCACGCCAGGCATCCGCACATCCATCAGGACCAGATCCGGCCGCAACACCCGGGCCTGCGCCAGCGCCTCCGCGCCGTCCGCTGCCTCACCCACCACTTCGAAGTCGGGCTCGGCGCCGATCAGCACGCGCAGCCCGGCCCGGATCAACTCCTCGTCGTCGGCGATCAGCACCCGCAGCGTCATCGCCCACCGCCGAACGGCAGCCGGGCCGTCAAAACCCAGCGCCCCGCCGACGCACCCGCGCTCATCCGTCCCCCCTGTGCCGCCACCCGCTCCCTTACGCCCAGCAGCCCGCGGCCGCCTTCCGGTCTCGTCTGCGGCGTCGGCCCGCCCGGCATCGGATTGTCCACTGTCACCTCTGCTGCTTGTTCGCGTACCGCCACATGAAGGGTGACCGGACCGCGAGCACCATGCCGGATGGCATTCGTCAGCGCCTCGCGCACGATCTGCTGAAGATCATGGGCGATCTCCGGCGGGATCCGAGCCTCGTCGCCGTCGATCTCGGCGGTGACCTCGACGCCCGTGCGACGGACCTGCTCAACGAGGTACGCGACGCGCGGCGCTTCGCGCAGCAGACCGAGCACGTGGTCGAGCTCGGCCTGGGCGTCGCGAGCGGCCTGCTCGATGTGCCCGAGCGCCTGCCGGGCGAAGGCGGGATCGGAGTCCAGCACCCGCGCCGCGGCCCCCGCCTGCACCATCACGATGCTCAGTGTGTGCCCGACCGAGTCGTGCAGATCCCGGGCGAGGCGGTTGCGCTCGGCCAACTGCTCGGCAGTCCGCCTCAGCACGGCGATCCGATCGGCCGGCGACGGGCCCAGCAACCGGGGCGCGGTCCAGGCCAGCAGAGCCCCGACGGCAACAGCGGACAAGACCAGGCCGATGAGCAAGCCGATCCCGGCCAGCGGCGCCACTGGGCTGAGCGATGCCAGCCAGGCGGGCTTGGCGTCCCAGCCGAGATTGCCGAACACCGGCATCAGCAAGAGCAGCACCGCCGCGGGCGGGATGGCCAGCGTCATGCCGCTGACCACACTGCCCAGTGCCAAGTGCATGAACCAGAACACAGCGGTACGCAGCCGGCCGCCGCGGACAGCCGGATCCAGCGCCTGCGCGGGCCCTCCGAGAAAGGCCCGCGCCATCGGCACCTCGATCGTGCGGATCAGCGGGAAGAATCCGGTCACCGCGACGAGCGGCAAAGCTGCGGCGTAGACGATCGGATCGGGATTCAGCACACCGCGCACCAGGGAGCTGTTGGCCTCCAGCGCCACCGTCACGACGACGACGTACGGCATGATCAACGCCCCGCCGATGATCTGGTAGAGCCAGCGCTGCCCCCATACCCTCACACTGCCAGCCTCTCATCCCGCTGATCGGCCGATGCCTGCTGCCCGGCGGGCGCCTGCTTCTCGGCCGTTGCCTGCTGGAGTTCGGTGTCGCGCGCGGCGGCGAGGTCAACCGCCGCGACTACGCCCATCAGCATTCCGGCCAGCAGCCGGGCCAGGTTGACCAGCCCCAGCAGACCCATCTCGCGGGTGCCGGCCGTCAGCGGCGAATCGGTCAGCATGTTGAGCGTTACCCAGAAGCCCCAGGAGAAGTTCGTGGCGGCACCTACCCAGACGAGCAAGACCGCCGTCCACCGCGAACCCCTGCGGCGCACCAGCCGGAACACCCCGACCGCACCAAGGATCGACAGGCCTCCGAAGACGAAGTCCATGAACCGGCCGGTGAAAGCGGAGGTCGCGATGTACTGCGCGGGCAGACCGGCGGTGCCGCCCAGCGCCCAGAACAGGTGCAGCACGCCGAGGAGCGCGGCTAAACCGGCGGCACCGATGCCGAGCTGCTTCTGCAGCTTCCCTAGCTCGCTTGAGCGGGTGCCTTCCGGCAGCCTCGGCCAGCGCGCCCGCGAATATAGGAAGAACGCCGTCATGAGGGATACGCCCTGGACGATGAACCCCGCGTACACCATCTCGTAAACCCAAGGTTGGACGAGGCTGGCGCCATCAGTGGCGAAGATGTTGTCGCCCCTGGCGGCGCTGACCGCCGTCGCGATCGGCACACCGACGACGATCGTGGCCAGGAAGCCGGTGCCGACCCACATCGGGAAGAGCACCACCGGCGCGGGCAGGCGCATCCCCCACGACCGGGTCATCGCCAGCGCGACACCGATGGCGACCGCGTCCATCAGGAACGTGAAGGCGTTCAAGGCGTCGAACTCCGCGCCCAGCGGAGTCCCCGCGGTCATGCCAACCGTGCCGCCGGAGAGCCAGATGATCTTCAGGACGAAGTACGGCACGGCCGCCGCGACGGCCGCGTAACCGGCGATGCTTCTCGCATGTCTCATGCGTTCCAGCGTCGCCGCCGGCAGGGGCCTGGCACCTCCCGAGCGCGAGGGAACCACCTCCCCCTTGCGGGGGATCTTCCGCGCTAGCGGACCCGTACGCCAGAACGGAAGACGGCGGCGACCGAGTGCAGCGCGGCGATGTCCGTGAACGGGTCGCCATCGACGGCCAGCAGATCGGCGTCGTAGCCGGCGGCGATGCGCCCCTTGCGGTCGCCGACCCGGCAGACGCGGGCCGCAGCCGATGTCGCCGACCGCAAGGCCTCCACAGTGGAGTAGCCCAGCAGGTTCACCATGTCGGCGACGCCATACGGCAGGCAGTCGTGCGGCTTCGCCGGGCCGATGCCGGCGTCGCTGCTGCAAACCACCTGAACTCCGGAGACGCGGATGTGCCGGAACACCTCGGTCAGCTGCGGCAGCAACGCCGCGATCCGAGGCGGCGGCGCGAAGCCGGGCAGGTGCCCGAGCGTCGCCGAGACGGTGACGCCCGCCTCGACCAGCGCGTCCAGCACCGCCGGGTCGACCTTGGCGCCGGACTCGGTCAAGAACGAGCAGTGCTCCACCGAGTCGAACCTCGCCGCGGCGGCCAGGGCGATCCCGGGCGCGCCGTGGGCGTGTGCGGTGATCGGCAGCCCGAGCCGGTGCGCCTCGTCCGCAGCGGCCAGCATCTCGGGCAGACCGAACTGCGCCTCGTACACACGTGTCCCGGCGGTCAGCTCCCCGCCCGTCGCCATCACCTTGATCACGTCGGCGCCCCGGTCGGCTCGCTCCCGGACGGCCGCGCGCACGCCGTCGGCGCCCCGGCTCTCGCCGCCGAGGAACCAGCAGTGCCCCCGCGAGGTGGTGATCGGCGGCCCGGCCGCGAGGATCTGTGCTCCGGCCGCAGGGTCGCGGGCGAGCTCGTCTCGCAGTTGGACGGTCACGTATCCGCGGTCACCGAGGTCGCGTACGGTCGTGATGCCCGCCTCAAGCGCCCGGCGTGCGGCGATCCGAGCACCCGCCAGCAGCTCCGCGTCGTCGACGCGATCGAACCGGCCGACCGGATCGCGGCTCGCGTCGAACGTGAGGTGTAGGTGCCCGTCGATGAGTCCGGGCAGCAGGGTCGCACCGCCGAGGTCGATCACCTCGGCGTCCTCCGGCGGCTGGAGGCCGCTGCCCGCCGCCACGATGCGCCCGTCGTCGACGAGCACGACCGGATGCTCGATGGGCTCAGCGCTCTCGCCGTCGAACAGGCGCGCCGCTCGGATGACCAACATGTGGACTACGCTAACCAGCCCGAACGTCGGGACGGAAGTACCTACCGGCCGGGCTTTCGCCTCATGCGGGCACGCCTGCCGGCGGCCGTCAGCGCGCTGGATGCCGGATAACGTCACCATCCGCGCGCCGGAGGGCACGATATCCGGCATCCTGCGCGCACCCAAGCCCGCGCACCCAAGCCCGCGCCCTAAGGGGTCAAGCGCCACAAAGCGTGCAGCGCCTCGACCCCGGCGGTGAACTGCGCCCAGTCGAGGATCGCGCCCCGATGCGGTCCATCCTGCACGGGTTCGGTGAAGAACCGGTCCGGCAATGTCCCCGCGCCCACCCCGAGGACGTCGTTGATCTCCTGCTGGCGGGCGAACCGCTCACGCCCGAGGGCGAAGACGTCAACGCCGTCCACCCCGGTGACGGCCTTCACCAGGGAGACGATGCGGTCGAGGCTCAGCGGCCGGGTGGGCGTACTCGCGTACGGGCAAAGAAGTAACGCGTCGAGTCCGCTCCACAGGTCGGCCAGCCGCACCGTACGGTCGAAGTCCAGCGTGGACGCCGGTGCGGGGACCGTCAGGCCGAGCCGGCGCGCCTCGGGGTAGCTGTGCGGCAGCCCGTGCACCGGGTCGAAGTCCAGGTCGTGTTCGACCGTGTCGTAGCGTGGGCCGATCGGCGCGGCCGCGTACATCAGGCCGAGGCCGGGTTGCGAGCGCGGGTCGAACGGTGGCAGCTCGACGCCGGCGCTGACCATAGCGATCTGCGGCAGGCCGAGACTCCGGGCGAGCACGGCCGCACCGCCGCCGAGCGGGTGTCCCGGCTGCGCCGCCAGCTCGACGAGTTCCGGCAGAAGTCCCGGTTCATCGAACCCCACACCCGCCGGCAGCACGTTCGCCAGCCATCTGGGCAGCGGGCCGCGCTGCGCCGCCTCGAACAGGCAGCCGAGGGTGCCGCCGAGCGACACCGGATCGAGTCCGAGGTCCTGGCATCGCGCGTTGGCGGCCAGGATCGTCGCGAGGTCGCCGATGCCGAGGTTCGGCCCGAGCATCGCGACCGCCTCCTGGTGCAGTCCCGCTCCGGCGAATCCCTTGACGCAGTCGTTCGGGCAGCCCGGGCAGCCGCCCGAGGTCCAGCTCAGATGCTCGGCGAAGCGGTCGGGGTGCAGTCCCGGCCAGGTATTCGGGGCGGTCGCGGTGTCGGCATAGTTGCGCACCGCCGCGTGCCCCGGCGCCGTGTCAGAGCCCGGCCACGCGCCGAATCCCGGCTCAGCGTGCTGCCATCCGGCCAGCGGGTGGTCTCGCATCTGGATCTGGTACGCCGAAGTCAGCGCGTCCACAGCGCCAGGATCGTGCGGCAGCGGGCTTGGTCCGTCCGGCAGACAGACGATCGCCTTGATCCGCCGGGCGGCGAGAAGCGTGCCGAACCCCAGCCTGGGCAGCGGGAAGGAGCCTGCGGTCAGAATCGTCGCGTACCGCGTACCAGCTTCGGCGGCAGGACCGATAACAGCGATGGCGGCATCCAGGCCGTGCCGCGCGGACAAGGCGGCTGTGGCCTGCCGGGTGTCGAGTCCCCACAGGTCAGCCGCCGGACGCAGCACCGCCCGGCCGCCGTCGATGAGCACATAGGACGCGGTCGCGGCCGAACCGGTGAGGCTGATCCCGGTAATCCCGGCGGCGTGCAGCCCTGCGGCGAACGGCCCTTCGGCGCGCGTCTCCGCGACCCGGCCGGACAGGGGTGAGATGCCCACGGCAGCGCAGCGGGCGGTGCCGACACCGCCGAGTCCGGCGACCGTGCTCGTGACGAGGGCGACCGGCAGCCGTGGATCGCCGGGGTCGACCGGGCCACTGACCGCCCGGCGCACCTGAGCGAGGGCGTGCAGCGGGCCGCTCCAACCGGTCACGGCTTCGCCGCGCTGCTCGCCCGTCGCGACATTCAGATGGAGATACGCATTCATGAACCACTTCCGTACGCCGATCGAAGGCGGCCTGTGAGCGCGGCGGCCGCCGGGTGACAGTGTGGCGCATGGGCGCGTTCAACATTCGGCCACAACTTGGGGCGGAGTGCCTTATTGCAGGTCGGGGCCTCGACCAGGCACAGTTGGATCCCATGAGCACAGGCACCGGGTATCCGGTCGCGGTCGAGGTGGTCGTGCTGTCGCAGCGCGACGGCCGGCTGCGCTACCGGACCCTGCGAACTGACCTGCGGCACGACGCGTACCCGGACGACGTCGCCCTGTGTCTGTCCGGCCTGAGCCTGTGCTCGCCGGGCGGGCTGTTGCACTCCACCTCGTGGCGGCATGCTCCCGGCGGGCTGGTGCTGACCTATGCGGCGCTGCCCGATCCGCGGCCCGACCTCGCCGAGGCCGACGTGGCGGCGGACGGGATGCGCTGCGGCGCCGGTCCCCTGATGCCCAGCCCGCCGAGCATCGACGCGGACGCGGTGGCAACGCACGCCTGCCGTCACCTGGCCTTGCTGCACACGACCGATCCGCTCGCCCATGACGCGGCCAGGCACCAGCCCGAACTGTGGTCGCTGATCTCGAAGCTGACCCCCGGCGGGGCGGGCAGCCCGCATCCCCCGCTGGCCGCAGCCGCACCGTCATAGGGTGCGCCTATTGTCGAGCGCATGTTGCTGCCGAGACTGCGGGTGACCGAGGCCGACGGGGACTCCTGGGACGATCCCTCTGAGGAGCAGCTCGGCGTGCTGGTCCAGGAGCTCGATCTCGATCGCCGGTTCCTGATCGTGGAGCGGCATGACCGGCCGTCGCTGTGGCAGCATTTCATCCAGGCGTGGATCGAGGACGACCGCACATACCGCGTGGAGTTCCGCGACGGCGGGCCGGAGGCGCACTACCAGGCGCGGGCTGCCGAGCCGGAGCTGGTGCGGCGGGTCGTCACGGCGTGGGCGTTCGACCGGGCCGGCTGGCGCGAGGCGCTGCCTTGGCAGCCGTGGACTCCCGACGAAGAGGCTCCTGGCGAGGGCTGAACACTCCGGCACGCAATGCGGCCGCGCCTGCGGCGGCGGCCCGCCAGGCGAAGTCGTCGTCGATCGGTGCTTTCGTCACGAGCAGCCGGAGGACGAAGGGCGCGCCGATGACCTCGATCGCGGCGCGCGCGTCCGTCCCGGTGGGCAGTTCGCCGCGGGCGACGGCCCGTTCGATGACCGCCTGGGCGAGGCCGAAGCGCTCCCCGAAGAAGCCGCGGACCACCTGAGCGGCGCGTTCGTTTCGGGGTGCCGCCGCGGCCAGGCCGGCGACCAGTCCCCCGGCCTCGCCGCTCATCCCGTGCCGGATCATGAGCGCGAGTTCGGTCAGGTCGCGGTCGAGGTCGCCGGTGTCCGGAATCGGCACCGTCGTCGAGGCGTACTCGCTGAGCAGGTCGCCGAGGACACCTTCGAGGTCGGTCCAGCGGCGGTAGACCGTGGTCTTGTTGACCTCGGCGGCCGACGCGATACGTTCCACGCTGAGCTGGGCAAAGCCCTCGGAGAGCAGATCGCGCGCGGCGGCGAGGACGGCGGTGCGCACTCTCGCGCTGCGTCCGCCGGGACGTCGTGCGGTCTCGGTCATGGTTGGGTACCCGTCTTATCGCACCGACTGTTGCGTTAACGCCTCCATCATGGCACACTCAAAAAGCAACCGGAGTTGCTATTAGGGGAGGAACCATGAACACCACAGTTGTCGTCGTCGGCGGCGGCCCGGCCGGGCTCGTCCTCGGCCTGCTGCTGGCCCGGCAGGGCGTCGAGGTGACCGTCCTGGAGAAGCACGCCGACTTCCTGCGCGACTTCCGCGGCGACACGGTCCATTCGTCCACCTTGGAGCTTCTCGACGAGCTCGGTCTCGGCGAGAAGATCGACCAACTGCCCGGGCGGAAGGTCGGCGGCCTGCACGTCACGTTCGACGACGGCACCTACACGGTGGCGGACTTCACGCGGCTGCCCGGCGCCCACCCCTACCTCATGTTTCTGCCCCAGTGGGACTTCCTGGAGCTGCTGGCCCGCGAGGCGGCCGCGCTGCCCACCTTCACCCTGCTTCGCTCCACAAAGGTCACCGGCGTGCTGCGCGCGGCGGATGGCACGGTCACCGGGGTGACCGCGGACGGGCCAGACGGGCAGATCGAGGTCCGCGCCCGGCTCACGGTCGCGTGTGACGGCCGAGATTCAGTGGTACGCGATGAGCTGGGCCTGCGGCCCGTGGACTACGCCGCCCCGATGGACGTCCTGTGGTTCCGGATCTCCCGGATTCCCGCCGACAGCGACGGCCTGGACATGCGCATCGGCGCCGGTGGCCTGATGCTGTGCATCGATCGCGGCGACTACTTCCAGTGCGCGTACGTCATCGCCAAGGGCGGCTACGACGCGCTACGCGCCGAGGGCCTGCAGGCGTTGCGGAACCACGTGGCGCGGCGGGCGCCCTTCCTCGCCGGCCGAGTTGGCGAGCTGGTGTCGTGGGAGGACGTGAAGCTGCTGACCGTCACGGTCAACCGGCTCGACCGGTGGTACGTCCCCGGCGCGCTGCTGATCGGTGACGCGGCGCACGCGATGTCGCCGATCGGCGGCGTGGGCGTCAACCTGGCGGTCCAGGACGCGGTGGCCACCGCTCGCCTGCTCGGCCCCACCCTGCGCGACGGGCGCGTCCCGACAGAGGCGGAGCTCGAAGCGGTCGCGCAACGGCGTCACCGGCCGACCGTCGTCACCCAGAACATCCAGCGCGTGGCCCAGCGCCGGGTCGTCGATCCCTTGCTGGCGGCTACCGGCGAGATCACCGCCCCGCTGCCGATCCGGCTGCTCAGGCGGATTCCGGCGCTGCAAGGGCTGCCGGCCCGGCTGATCGGTCTCGGCGTACGCCCAGAGCACCTGAACTGACACCAAGAGGGGGAGGACCCGGATCGGGCTCTCCCCCTCGTTGGGTGCTGATTGGACGGACGAATCAGTGGAGGTCGAACTCGCCTTCCTTGGCGCCGGCGACGAACGCGTTCCACTCCTCCTCGGTGAACAGCAGCGCACTGCCTTCACGGTTCTTCGAGTCCCGGACAGCCACGCCGGCCGGGATGAAGGCCACTTCGACACAGTTGTCGCCGCTGGGACTGCTGCGCGCGCTCTTGCGCCAGACGGCCCCATCCAGCATGGCCTCGATACCTACTGGGTTCTTCATCGCTTGCCCCCGAACGCACCTCGAGGTCCACCGGGGTCCGGGGCGGCTGTCGCAGAGACTCTGGACAGCCCTCCGGCCCGGCGTACGGCGCACTGCATGCCATATGTGAGTTTCACCCTTCCGTCGTACCACGTCGGCGGCGTCTCAAGGGGTGGAAACGTCGATCAGCAACCGGACGGGCGACCGCAGAGGGGATTGCGGAGAGGTGTCAGCACACAGGCTGTGGGCGCCAGGGGAAGCGGTCAGCCGATGACGGTGCGGTCGACCTCCTCGTCCGAAACGGGTGGTCGCTGACCCGGATTCCGTTGTAGACGGTGCGGATCCAGTTCAGGTCCGGCGCCTGGGAGCGTTGCGATTCCGAGATCGCCACGAGGGAGACGTTCTTGCCGAACTGCCGGTGGTACTCCCCGGGCTCGCCATCGAGCGGGCCGTGCATCGTGACCACCGTCGGCGCCCGCCGGTCGGCGCCCGTCAGCGGCCCGGCCAGCGTGTAGTCGTGCACGATGTCGTAGTACGGCGGGGCCACCATGGCCACGCGCAACGACGTGCAGCCTTCGGTCATGGGTCACCTTCACGGCTGGGGAGACGGGACGGTGGTGCCGGGCTCATTGCCAGAAGGCGCGCACGGTAGACCACGGCCGGCCTGGGGAGCGCTCTCCCTTCGCGCCTCCCGAGTGCTGGCAATGTGCCCAAATAGAGCGTGAGATTGACATCTTTGGACCTCACGACGATCCTCTGAGAGAGCGCTCCCTCGGCCGCCTCGCCGAGGAGCTCAGTCCCCGGAGGAGTCCGACATGAGCCCCGTCCCGCCCACGGCGGCCCGGCCGCCGGCACGCGGCCGCCTGCGTACCCGATTGATCGCGAGCGGCGCCCTCGCGGCGCTGGCCGCCTCGCTGGTAGTCGCCCTGACCAGTTCGGCCGACGCCGCCGATCCCCTGCTCTCCCAAGGAAAGCCCGCGACGGCGTCGTCGGCGGAGAACGCCGGCACGCCCGCCTCCGCAGCCGTCGACGGCGACGTCGGCACCCGCTGGTCGAGCGCGTTCAGCGATCTCCAGTGGCTGCGCGTCGACCTCGGCTCCACCGCCACCATCAGCCAGGTCGTGCTGCGCTGGGAGGCCGCCTACGCCACGGCGTACCAGATCCAGACCTCGGCCGACGGCGCCGCCTGGACCACGATTTACAGCACCACGACGTCGACCGGCGGTGTGCAGACCCTCGCCGTCAGCGGCTCCGGCCAGTATGTGCGCCTTTACGGCACCGCCCGGGCAACTGGCTACGGTTACTCGCTCTGGGAGTTCCAGGTCTACGGAACGACCGGCGCGGGTGCCTGCAACACCTCGGCGAACGCCGCACTCAGCCGACCGGCCACCGCGTCGTCCACAGAGAACGCCGGCACACCGGCATCCGCAGCCGTCGACGGCAACGCCGGGACCCGCTGGTCCAGCGCACCCAGCGACCCACAATGGATCCAGGTGGACCTCGGCACGACCCAGACCGTCTGCCAGCTGACGCTCGCCTGGGAGACCGCCTACGCCACGGCCTTCCAGATCCAGGTCTCGCCGGACGCCGTCGCCTGGACGACGATCTACAGCACCGCGACGTCGACCGGCGGGACACAGACGCTCACCGCCTCCGGTTCCGGGCGCTACCTGCGGCTCTACGGCACGGCCCGGGCCACCCAGTGGGGCTACTCGCTCTGGGAGCTCACCGTCAATACGACCGGCGCCGCCAGCCCGACGCCGACGACCAGCTCGCCGTCCACCGGCGACGTGCTGCTCTCCTACAACAAGCCGGGTGTCGCCTCGACCTCCCAGAGCGACGGCAACTGCTTCGAATGCACTGCGGCCCGCGCCTTCGACCTGGATCCCGCGTCCCGCTGGGCGACCAGCTCCACGACCGGGTGGGTCGACCCTGGCTGGATCTACGTCGACCTGGGCGCCACCGCGGCGGTTCACAAGATAGTGCTTCAGTGGGATCCGGCCTACGCGACGGCGTACCAGATCCAGGTCTCGCCGGACGCCGCGGCCTGGACCACCATCTACAGCACGACAACCGGGCACGGGTTCAAGGAGACGCTGACGGTCAACGGCACGGGGCGCTACGTCCGGATGTACGGCACGGCCCGATCCAGCGCCTACGGCTACTCGATCTGGGAGTTCCAGGTCTACGGCACCGGCGGCAACC